>Ga0070667_100003825_pt1 | contig 12791 bp, 12 predicted proteins | sample KBSS33metaG_FD_64659 | JGI IMG/M metagenome (GOLD analysis project Ga0070667, IMG submission 64659) | Switchgrass rhizosphere microbial communities from Kellogg Biological Station, Michigan, USA - KBS S3-3 metaG | ecosystem: Host-associated > Plants > Roots > Rhizosphere > Soil ...
CGTTCGATCGCGTAGAGCACAGCACGGCGCAGCGTGTCCGGGTCCACCCGGCCCTTCACGAGGTAGTCCTGCGCACCGGACGCCATGGCAGAAACGCCGAAATGCTCGTCGTTCAGACCAGTGAGAACGACGATCGGCAGGCTCGGCGCCAGGGCACCCAAGCGATCGAGAGCGTCGACGCCGCCGGCATCGGGCAGGTGCAGGTCGAGCAGCACACAGTCCGGCCGGATCGCTTCCAGCGCGGCCGCCGCCTGGGTCAACGTGGACGACCAGTGGAAGTCGATCTCGATCGCCGCGTCGGCGATCAACTCCTCGACCAGCAGGGCATCGCCCCGGTCGTCCTCTACCAGCAGCAGCGACAGCGGCCGGTCCCCCGCAGGCCCCGCCTTCGGGGAAGTGGAGCGGTTCATCCGCGGCTCCGCCGGCATGGACAAGTGGTCACATCCTTCACCAAGGGGCCACCTACCTCGTGCTGACCTTCTTGTTTCGCTGGTGCTTACCGCCGCGGACGTTACCAGTTGGTCCACACCACTCCTGGCCATTGACGCGCAAGCACGTCGCCGAGCGCTGCCCGTGAGCTACTCCAGCTTCTCCCGAAGCTGCGCCAGGGTTTTCGCCAGCAACCGCGAGACGTGCATCTGGGAGATGCCCACCTTGGCCGCGATCTGAGACTGCGTCATCGATTCGAAGAATCGCAGCACCAGCACGGTCCGTTCGCGCTCCGGCAGCTCCTCCAGCAGCGGGCGGAGCGCCTCGCGATACTCGACCTTCTCCAAGCCGGGGTCGACGTCGCCGAGCGTCTCCGCCAGAGACGGGCGGTCCTCGCTGCCGCTCCCCGCGGCCCCATCGATCGAGGTCGTTTTGTACGAGCTCCCGGCCATCAGGCCGTCGAGGACCTCGTCGCGATCGATGCCCAACTCGGTGGCCAGTTCAGACGCAGTGGGCGCGCGCCCGAGGCGTTGCGACATCTCGGCACTGGCCGTGCCGATCTGCAGGTGCAGCTCTTTCATGCGCCGTGGGACTTTGACCGACCAGCTGTTGTCGCGGAAGTGGCGGCGCAGCTCTCCCATGATCGTCGGGACCGCGAAAGAGGCGAAGTCCGAACCCATTTCGACGTCGAAACGCTTCACCGCGTTGATGAGGCCGATGCGCGCCACCTGCAGCAGATCATCGCGCGCTTCGCCCTTGCCCTCGAAGCGCCGCGCAATGTGGTCGGCCAACGGTAGGCAGCGCTCGATGATCGCGTCGCGCTGCTCGATGTAGTCAGCTGAGCCCTCGGTTGTCCGCTGGAGCTGACGGAACATCTCGAGAACGTCCGCATACTCCGCCGTCACCGCTGCAGACTCACTCGCCTCGAAGTCAACGAAACACCCAGCACCTGGGTGCCGTCGATAGCCTGCTCGTCGGCGAAGGTCGACACCTCGTCAGCCAGCGAGTTGAGCACGTGCCAACTGAAACTATCCGGCTTCACGACCTCATTGCCGCGACTGTCATCGGCTATGCAACGTGCCGAAGCACGAATCATCACAGCATCATTCGCCGGATCGACGATGACCCGCAGGCTCGACCCCGGCACCGCAGCCCGGATGAGCCCGGTACAGGCCTCGTCGACCGCCAGCCGGATATCGGCGATGGCGTCCAGATCGAAATCCTCGAAGGCGGCCACGGCTGCCACGAGGGTCCGCAGGACAGCCAGGCTTTCCGGAGACGCCGCCACGATCAACTCAACAGACCGGTCACCGGACGCCATGTTCCCCTGCCCCACTGCCTCAACCACGTATTTCCTCCAGCGTCCCTGTGCAGGCCACGTCGCACTTTGTGTACCCATTGTCCATGTCTGCTCAAACAAACGTGCATCGCCCGCCGCCGCCCGTTGTCGGCGGGGGTAATACCCGAAGGCGACTGACCGCGTCAGCACGCTTCGCGGTTCGCGCAGCCGTCCGATTCATCTTGTACCGCAGACCATCTCGCCGATCTGCGACGGCTCTCGACCGCCACGGCGGACGCACCCGGGCGCAGCCCGCTAGTACCAGTAGCGGCGGCGGGCGATCGGCCGTCCTGTCGCCCCAAGCAGCCAAAAAACCGCGCCCACCACCAATACAACAACGCCGGCTACCCACACGGGGTAGATATTGAAGATCAGCCCAAGAGCGAGCAGTACAGCCCCGACCAGAATCATGGTGTCTCTTTCCGTTGTGGGCAGCGCATGCACGTCGTTGTGGTGCCTGCCCCGTCTGACCTAGCCGGCCAGCGGCAGTCTTTCCGTACCCACGGGGATCAGGTGCCCAAACATTTCGGAACCGAGCACCGGAATGCCCTGTGGGGCACCCACATCCGTGTGGCGCAGATCGCAATACTCGCCGTTTGACGTGCGCCCGAGCTGGGAATTCTCGGCAGGCGTGGGGAACGGTTCTCCGTGCGATCATCCGATCCGTGAGCGGAAGGGTAGCCATGAGCGAGGACAAGAACACCGGTCCCGAAGAAGCCATCCGGGGCGTCGTCGAAGGCGTCAAGGGCAAGGCCAAGGAAGTCATCGGCACCGTGGCCGGACGTGACGACCTGGTCCGTGAAGGCCAGGCTCAGCAGGACAAGGCCGATGCGCAGCGCGACGCCGCGAAGAAGGAAGCCGAGGCGGACGCTGCACGCGCGGGCGCCAAGGCCGCTGAGGCGCGCGAGCGAGCCGGGCAGCAGAACTAGGCGACGGGTAAGACTGCAGCGCAGTCCCATCGGCCCAGTCCAGCGGCATGCTGGACTGGGCCGCTCCCGTCTGTGCGGTCTTGTCCGGAAAGCCTCTGCGCTGAAAGACCTTTCGGCACACCAAGGACAACGGCACCCACAAAGCCCACCGCACCATCTGAGTGTTTGCCGTTCGAATGGAGCGGGTAACTGTGAAATCAGCTGACGCACTTGCGCGTTGCCCGACCCAAAGGAATCAGGGATGACAATCGAACTGATGGCGGCGCCACGAAGTGCGGACTTGACCGCGGCATGTGTCGAGCCCGTGCCCGACGAGGCCACCGCACCTGGCGTGACTGTCCACCTGCCGGTGTTGCTGGTGGGTCTGCGCTGGCTTTTCGACACCGAGCAGCCGGCGGGCGCGGTCCAGGGTCCCGCCGGGGACAACCTGCCTTCGGTGGGCGGACGAGCTTTCCGGTTCATTCCCGCCGACCGCGACGGCCGGGCAGCCGTGGGCGTAGCGGTGACCACCGGTATCGCCGGCGACGCGATCGGCGGCCATGAGGCGGCCGACTTCATCGACCTGCTCGAGGGTATGGGGGAAGAGGTTCTCGCCATCAACTCCGTCGCGGCTGGGGCGTTCTACGTGCTGACCTTGGCGCGACCCGCGCATCCGACGTTGCGAAGCGCGGTCGTTCGCTACCGCGCCCAGCACCATGCCGACTCCACCGCTTCACCGTTCGGCCCGGCGCAGCGTCCCAATGACGTCAGCCCGGTGAGCGCAGCGGACCTGCAGTGGCAACTGGCCACGAGAGCTGCCGAGCAGCACAGTGAGCCATTGCCCAGCGACACCGGCGGCGTGCAGTGGATGGACCGCTTCGGCTTCCCGACGCCCGCAGCGCTACCGGGCACCGAGCCGTGTCTGGCCATGCAGGTTTAGAGACAGAGCCGGCCGCTGTCAGGCCCGCGGCAACCGGACCACCTGAACGAAGAAATCGTCGATCTGGCGTACCGCGCTCAGAAACTGCTCGAGATCGACGGGTTTGGTCACGTAGGCGTTCGCGTGCAGCTTGTAGCTACGCAAAATGTCTTCCTGCGCCGACGACGTGGTGAGCACGACGATGGGGATGTCGCACAGTTCGATGTCCGACTTGACCTTCTCGAGCAACTGCCGCCCGTCGTACTTGGGCAGATTCAGGTCGAGCAGGATCAGGTCCGGTCGCGGCGCACCCACATGGGCACCGCGTCGATAGAGGAAGTCGAGGCCTTCCTCACCATCGTGGGCGACATGCAGAACATTCTTGATCTTGTTGTCCGCAAAGGCTTCCCGGGTGATCAACTGATCGCCGGGGTCGTCCTCGATCAACAAGATGTCGATCGCCCTGCTATCGCGCGGCACGGTCACGTGCACACCTTCCCCACCTATATGTAGATGACCTTCGATCCATCGTCGGGCCGCGCCGGGAATGTGAAAACACGGCGGGTCCGGCAGCTCCTGCCGACAGCCTCCTGCCACGGCACACATCCCCGAACACAATCAGTTTACATTGTAAACAGCCCTGCTGTCCGCCGGGCTCCCGTCGTACGTCGGTTTCAGTGCCGCGGCAAGTTCGACTCGATCCGATCCAGCAACGCTTCGAGCGCTTCTTCGAACTCGGCTTCGCCGTAATCTTCCGATAGCAAGGGCTGCAGCCGCTGCAACTGCGGAAAGTCCGACAGCTTGACCCTCGGGCGGTCGGCTTCTTCGAGGATCGCCTCCGCGGGGCTCAACTGGGCGCCGCGGGCCGACACCTCCAGCAAGAGCTGCCCCACCAAGAACGTCGTGTAGGCCCGATAGGCCGCCACCGCGGCGACATCATCGAACCCATACGAAAGCAGCGTTTCGAGGAAACTCTCCATCCAGCGCATGCTGCGCAGCGGGGGGCGCACCCAGGGCGCCTCCGGCGCCTGCGTGGCCACCAGCGGGAAGAGTTCGGGATGCTGCAGCGCTATGTGGCGGACCCCGTGAGCAAGCCGGATCAGATAGTCCTGCCAGCCGTCTTCTTGCCGACGGGCCGCCAACTGATCGGTGTACAAGCGGTCGACAACATGTTCGACCACGCCGGTCAGCAGATCTCCCCGGCTGTGTACATACCGGTACAGGGCCATCGCTTCCACACCGCACGCCGCGCCCAGCCGGCGCATGGTCAGCTTGTCCAGCCCATGCTGGTCGATGAACTCGATCGCGGTGTCCAAAATGAACTCGCGGGACAACGACGCCGGGTGGCCACCACGCAAGCCGTCACCGCGCACTGCATCAGACTTGCCCACAGCTGCTGCGGAGACATCAGAGTCACTGGTTCCCGACACCTCGCCCGACCTCCCAGCACTTCGTGGATACCGGCATCAACGCTAGCTGCCGGAGGCAACGAACCGGTGGAGGGTCACCGTGAGCTGCGGTTGTTTCACGAAACGGAGCGAAATACCGTGAGGGCACGGCCGTCGACCGTCACGGTATTCTCTGCCGCCAGCGGCGTGGTCTCGGCATCCGCGTCGGCCAAACCACTGGCGGTGTCGAGTACGAGTTGCCAACGCGAGCCGAATTGTCCTGGCGGCAGCGTGAATTCGATGGCGTCGTGGTGGGCATTGAAACACAGCACAAATGAGTCGTCGACCACCCGCTGTCCACGCTCATCCAGGTCCGGTATGCCCTGTCCGTTGAGGTACACCGCAACGGATTTGCCGAAGGCGGTGTTCCAATCGTCGTCGGTCATCTCCGAGCCGCTCGGGGTGAAGAAGGCGACGTCCGGGACGTCCTGCGATCCCCTGGCACGCACGGGCCGACCGGTGAAGAAGCGGCGACGCCGAAAAACCGGGTGCGCGGTCCGGATTGCGGCGACGCCACCGACGAACGCCGCCAACTCGGCGTCAGCGGATTCCCAATCGATCCAGGTGATTTCGTTGTCCTGGCAGTAGCCATTGTTGTTTCCCCCTTGCGTGCGGCCCAGTTCGTCGCCGTGGGAAATCATGGGCACGCCCTGGCTCAGAAGCATCGTGGCCAGGAAGTTGCGCTCTTGGCGCCGACGCAACAGCGCGATGTCAGGATCGTCGGTCGGACCTTCGACGCCGCAGTTCCAAGATCGGTTGTTCGATTCGCCATCGGCGTTGTCGTCGCCATTGGCCTCGTTGTGTTTCTCGTTGTAGGAAACGAGGTCCCGCAGCGTGAAACCGTCATGGGCGGTGACGAAATTGATCGAGGCGACCGGCCGGCGCGAAGTGTGCTCGTAGAGGTCCGCCGATCCCGTGAGCCGCGATGCGAACTCACCGAGCGTCGACTCCTCACCGCGCCAGAAGTCCCGAACGGCGTCGCGATACTTACCGTTCCATTCGGTCCACTGCGGCGGGAAGTTCCCGACCTGATAGCCGCCGGGCCCGACATCCCACGGCTCGGCGATCAACTTGACCTGGCTGATGACCGGATCCTGCTGCACCATTTCGAAGAACGTCGACAGCCGATCAACGTCGTAGAACTCTCGCGCCAGCGTCGATGCCAAATCGAAACGGAAACCGTCGACATGCATCTCGGTCACCCAGTACCGCAACGAATCCATGATGAGCTGCAGCGCGTGCGGATGACCGGCATTGAGACTGTTGCCCGTGCCCGTGTAGTCCATGTAGAACTTCTGCTCGCCATCGACCAGTCGGTAGTAGGCGGCGTTGTCGATCCCCCGGAAGGACAGCGTCGGGCCCAGATGGTTGCCTTCCGCGGTGTGGTTGTAGACCACATCGAGGATCACCTCGATGTCCGCCTGATGCAGGTCGCGGACCATGGCCTTGAACTCTTGGACCTGCCCTCCGGGAGTCGCCCCCGAGGTGTATTTGGGGTCGGGGGCGAAAAACCCGATCGTGTTGTACCCCCAGTAATTCGACAGGCCTTTGTCGATCAGAACGGAGTCGTTGGCGAAGTGGTGCACCGGCATCAACTCGACGGCGGTGACACCAAAGCTCTTCAAATGGTCGATTATCGCGGGATGTGCGACACCCCCGTAGGTGCCGCGGTCGCGCTCGGGAACATCGGGGTGAAGCTGCGTCAGCCCCTTCACATGGGTCTCGTAGATCACCGAGTCGGCGTACGCGCGCTGCGGCGGCCGGTCCGTCCCCCAGTCGAAGTACGGGTTGATCACCACCGACTTGGGCATGCGGGCGGCAGAGTCATCGTCGTTGCGACTGTCCTCGTCACCGAAGTTGTACCCGAAGAGCGTTTGGTCCCAACGAAATTCGCCGTCGATCGCTTTGGCGTAGGGATCGATCAGTAGTTTGTTCGGGTTGCAGCGCTGCCCCGCGGCCGGATCGTACGGCCCATGGACCCGATAGCCGTAGCGCTGTCCGGGTACGACGTCGGGGAGAAATCCGTGCCAGATGAACCCGTCGACTTCTGGCAGCACTACCCGCGTTTCGGTGCCATCCGCGGCGAACAGGCAGAGCTCCACCCGCTCTGCGGCCTCACTGAAGAGGGCAAAGTTCGTTCCGACGCCGTCATAAGTCGCGCCGAGCGGGTATGCCTTGCCCGGCCATACCTCGGTGCGACGGTTGTCCTCCGAGCCGGCGGACTCTGTCATGTGCTCTCCTCGAGCGAGAGGGGTGGGTGGGAGGGATAGCCCGGATCACCGCCATCCAATCATCGCTGCGGTCGGATTGCTCGGTTGGTTTGACGCAGCACCGACATGGGTACCTGAAAGCCGCCGGCCTTGACGAACCCGTCAACGCCCTGAGCGAGGAGCGCAGCACATGATCATCTTGGGCATTATCTTGCTTGTTCTGGGATACGCCTTGGCAGTGCCGATTCTGGAGACCATCGGTGCGATCTTGGTCGTGATCGGCGCGGTTCTGTGGATCCTGGGCGCCGTCGGGCGGCCGGTCGCCGGACGCAAGGTGTGGTTCTAGCCGGGTCGAAAACCAGGCCGGTATACCGCGGGCACCATGGTGACGCGTGCCAGCCCCGACGCCAGGGGCCAACCGAGCGGTAACGCGAAACCCGTTGAGACGGTGGACGATTCCGGACAGCCGGCGCACCACGACATGGTGGCGCAGCCGCACGGCACAGCCGAAGAACCCATAGCGGCCGCCGAAGCTGCCGCCGCGGAGATGAAAACCGACGCCCGTCCGCACGGCGAACTGGGCCGGCGGTTCGATCGGCATTCGCCCTTCTTCGTCGGGATGACGGCGGCGGCGGGTGTTGCCGTGATCTACGGTGCCGTCCACATGCTGATCGCGGCGCAGTCGGTGCTGGTGCTGATCGGCGTGGCATTCTTCCTGGCGTTGGGGCTGGAGCCCGCCGTCTCCTGGTTCGTCAACCACCATCTGCCACGCTGGCTTGCCACCACAACCGTTTTCATCATCTTTCTCGCTCTGATGGCGGCTTTCGTAGCAGCGGCTATTCCGCCGCTGTCGCAGCAGGCCACCCAGCTGATCCATCAGGCGCCGCAATACATTCAGCAAGCCCAGAGCCACTCGTCCACGATCGGAAAACTCAACGACCGCTTCCACATTCAACAGCGGATCACCGACACGATGAACGGGTCGGGCGGCTCGATACTCAATGAGATCGTCACCGCCAGCTCGGCGGTGTTCGCCGCATTGGCCGATGTGCTCATCGTCATCGTGCTCACCGTGTACTTCCTGATCGACTTTCCCCGCATCCGCGCAACCCTCTATCGCCTTGTGCCCCAGACCCGTCGACCGCGGGCGATCCTCATCGGTGACGACGTCTTCGCCAAGGTCGGCGCCTACGTACTGGGCAACGTGGTGATATCCGCGATCGCCGCAGTGGCCACCGCGGTGTGGCTGACCGCTTTCGATGTGCCCTATCCGCTGTTACTCGGCATCTTCGTCGGACTTTTCGATCTGGTGCCGGTCGTGGGCTCGACCATCGCCGGAGTGGTGGTAGCGGCGGTGGCTCTGACGGTGTCATTACCCGTATGCCTTTCTACCGCAGTATTTTTCATCGTATTTCGAGCTCTCGAGGACTACCTGCTGGTCCCCCGCATCATCGGGCATGCCGTCAAAGTGCCCGCATTGGTCACCGTGGTGGCGGTTCTCGTCGGAGGCGCGCTGCTCGGCATCGTCGGGGCCCTGGTGGCCATTCCGGTCGCCGCCGCCGTGCAGCTGATCACTCGCGAGGTGTTGTTCCCGCGTCTCGATGGCACCTGACGACCAGATCTCGCCTCTCACCCGGAACACGATGTACGGCAGGTCACAACACCGCGGCGTTTCGAGTCCCGGCAGATCGGAAACTCTGCAAGCAGGGCGCGGCACATGGATACCGCTCCTGACGCAATCCATCCATCAGTAGTGGAAGGGGAGACAATGACCGACAAGCAGAACACTGGACCCGAGGAAGCCGTCCGTGGCGTGGTGGAAGGTGTGAAGGGCAAAGCCAAGGAAGTCATCGGCACTGTAACGGGCCGAGACGACGTGGTGCGCGAGGGCCAGGCCCAGCAGGACAAGGCCGACGCGCAACGCGACGCGGCCAAGAAGGAAGCCGAGGCAGAAGCCGCGCGGGCGGGCGCGAAAGGCGCAGAGCGGCGACAGGAAGCCGAGCAGCGTCGCTGACCTGACGTTCGACGATTGGCCCAGCCGGGATTCACCCGGCTGGGCCAATTGCGCTGCGAATGCTCATGTTCCGTTGCAGCCCGGCGGCTTCCCGGTTTGGTGGCTGAACCAGCGTGCGACGATTTCCACGGAGCACCGGTTGTACTTGTTCTCCAGTTGGTGGCCCAGAGATGTCTGCGACCGCTCGGACAGTGTCCAGCCGAGCGGGGCTTCGACGCCGGGCTGTGCGACGGGATAGAAGTCGACGACGTTCGGCAACAACCAGTCGGGCCTCGCCGCGCCAGGCGCTGTGTCACCACCGCACCGGCCGGGCGGGAAGAACTTCTCGAAATCCAGGGCTGCGGTCTGCCGGGCAGCAGCCGAGCGAGCATTGCCCACCGCCCCGAACGCGGTAAGCGGCGCAATCAGCCCGGGCGGTCGATTGGGTACCTCTGATTTCGTTGACGTCACATAACCGTTGTCGATGAGGATCAGCTTGGGAGCGAAGCACTTTCCGTTCCGCTCCGCACGCGCCAACCACTTCACGACCTCCGGCCACGCCAGTGCCAGCGGGGCCGCCGCGGACGCGTCGATCAGTCCCCCGTCAAGGTCGAACGTCCGTACCGCCCGGTCCTTGCACCAATACAACGTCCCGTTCGGCGAGACGTACGGGAACCGTGCACTGAGCAACGCCGCCGTCGACAATGCCAGGTCTTTCGGTTCGCCGGGCTTCTTCGCGTCCGACGGACACATGCTGTCGAACGCATCCTTGGTGGCAGCCAGCGTTTGCAGTTGAGTGTGCGCCCCCTCGATCGGCGTCACCACGCGATCGAGCGACAAGCAGTCGCGGGACGCGGCGTCGGTGTCGGCCAACTTGACCGCTGACACCGTCACCCGGCAGCCGTCGGTGACCGAGGTGCCGCTGAGCGCCAAGAGCGGAAAGTCAAGGTGATCAGGTGTCGACCATGCCGCGGCCAGGAATCCCGACTCCAGATCACCCTTCGCGTCGCGAACCGATTTCTCCCACGACTTTTCCAAGACCGCCGCACTGTCGCGGCCGTCTACGCGTAGGCGCAGAAAAGCGTTGGGCAGATCGCGAAAGGCGACGCCGGCCACCGTAGGCCCGAGGAAATCCTTGCCGAGAGGCTCCGACCACGCGCGCCCGGGGGCGTCCTTGAACGCCTTGGTCACCGCGAGGCCGAGACTTCCGCCCGAAATCCCGCTGGCGAGAAAGATCGAATCCATCGACATCGGTTGGGTGCAAACGTTGTTCATGTCCATACCGATCGGCTTCCAGCCGCCAACACTCTGGCCCTTGACAAGACAATTCAGCACGATTGTCGTCCAGTAAGCGGCTCGAATACCGCCGCCGGCGGAGGCGACGAACACCAGCGGAATCGGCTCAGGCTTGGCCGGCTGGGTTGGTGTGACCTCCGTTTGCCTCCTGCCCCATTGATCGAGCGCCTCATCGATCGTCACCCGGCTGCCGGCAGCTGCATCCTTCAACCGGACGGAGTGGTACGTGGACTGGTCATCGGTCAATGACGTCGCCATCGCGCTGATCAGGATGATCGCGATCACCGGTAGGCGGCGTAATCCACTGGCGGCAAGCACGTTTCCGGGATAATAGGCATCGCTGAACAACACCAGCGCGGTGACGCCGAGCGTCAGCGCGAAGACCAGGGCGAACAACACGCCCCAGGGTCCGAGCATATTCCCCGTCGTCTGCGGCGAGTAGCCAAGGACCACAAACGCTATCGCTGATGCCGCGGCAAGCGCCAGACGTCGCGACAGGGACGGATCCTTCGTCTGGCCGGTGTCGTGGTCACAGAGGTTGGGCGACCAGTGGACAATCGACGCCACCACCACGATGCAGACCACCATGCACAGTGCCAGCCACCATCCGGTGCCGTCCTTGACGGCGGACAACCGAACGCCGTTACGCATGGACAGGGCGAACAGCACGGCGAAAGGGGCCGCCGACAGCGCGCCGGCAACCCGCGCACCCCATTGGGTACTCATGGGAATCTCGTCCAGCCGGTCGTCGACGGCAGCGTCGCGTTTGAATCCGAACAATCCGAGCAGGAGTGCGATGGCCCCAGGTACGAACGCCACCTGGCCAAGGGGCCAGTGGAGAGCGATGGCGGCGCCGCCAATGACCATGGCGCCCAAACCAATAAAAAGGATGATCTTGTTGGCCATCTTGGTCTGGGCGGCAGTCGGCACCGACGGTGCCGACTGATATGCATGCAGGACCGAGCGAGCGGTGAGTACGAGCGTGCCGGTGGCAACGACGGCAGCGATCAATGTCGCGATCACCAAGTACCCATGGTGAGGTTCGAACAGCAGAAGAAATGCGTCATCGAGCTGCCGGCCCAAGTCAGAGCCCAGGGCAAGTAGCGCGATGAGGATGAGGGCGAGACCCAGATGCGCCCGCAGCGCGACCACCGCACGGCGGCGACTCACTTTCTTCGGGTAGACCGGCGGTTCAAACGTTCCAGCCAGCCCTGCGGCACAGCCGAGGGCAGCAGTGAACAGGAACAGAAGTTTCGCTGCCGACATCATGCCTGCGGCCGGGACCGCCCAGTCGGCGTGCTGAATGAGCCAGTGGACCCCAAAGGTGTTCGGCCCCGTCGCCAGATTGGGATTGAGGAGCACCGTGATACCCAGCAACACAACGTCTTCGATGATGTCGAACGCCAGGTACGCGGCCGTGGCGTAGGAGGCGAAACGCAGCGGCTGGGCCAGGCCGGCCCGCCAGTCGGCCGTAGACGCCAATGCAAGGTGGTCTTCGGAATATCTCACCGCGCCGAGGAGCAGTAGCGCGACCGGAAATGCGATGAATGCGACGTCCACAGCCAGGTACATGAAGGCCAGGCCGAACGGGGACACAACGTCCTGACCGAAATGGTCGTTGAAATATGTGTTCCAACCCCACCATTCACCGATCGCCGTCGCATTGGTGCTCGCGTTACTGTGCGCGATCGATGATGGCGACAGAATCGCAGACGCCGATACCGAAGCGTGGCCCGGCTTGTGCATGAGCGCCAGCGTGTCATCGATGACGGCCAGGGCGCCGAAACCTGCGTACAGTAGGAACAACGCCATCAGCGCGGTGCGGACCCCGGGCTTCGTGAATCGGGACAGCAATGTCCGCTTGGCTTCGTTGCCAGAATCCGCTGGTGCATCGTCAGATCGAGTATTCGGCGTTGTAGTGGTCATACCGCGACTCCTGATCAGAACTTGCACACACGGGTATAGGTGGCGCCGTAGTCGCGTGTCGCGGACAGCGCAGACGCGACCCGATCCACTGCTTTGTCGACGACCGCCCTACGGAGCTTTCCTGCGGTCAATTCGGGTGCAGCGACATAGATCTGGGATCTCCACTGATCGGTAGTCTGTGTCGAATCGGTGGACTTGCGCATGGCGGTACACGCGGCGAACTTGACCACCCGCTCTTCCTGGCTTCCGTTTGCGAAGCGGGTCAGGAGCTGATCGAGAGGTCCCGCCGAGGGCACGACGGCCGGCACTCCGACAGCCGGCAG
>Ga0070667_100003829_pt1 | contig 12785 bp, 11 predicted proteins | sample KBSS33metaG_FD_64659 | JGI IMG/M metagenome (GOLD analysis project Ga0070667, IMG submission 64659) | Switchgrass rhizosphere microbial communities from Kellogg Biological Station, Michigan, USA - KBS S3-3 metaG | ecosystem: Host-associated > Plants > Roots > Rhizosphere > Soil ...
CGCGTGCGGTAGCAGCGCGCGAACCAGATCTTGTACATGCCGTTGTCGAGCGCGACGATGCCGTCGGCCGGCATCACCTTGCGCACGTCGCTGACGATGCGCTGCGGCGTCAGCGGGAAGCGCGATTCCTCGGAGCGGGCAAGCGTCCGCTCGATGATGTTCTTGCGCAGCGGGACCAGCGCTCCGGCGTTCGGCAGCTTTCCCTGGACGCGATCGGCCAGTAAGGCCAGGCTCGGCCCGAGATCCCCGATGACTTCAGCATGCGGGAAGTACACCTGCTCCACGTTGGCCGGCGTGTAGCCGACGTGAATCACCTTTGGTCCTTTCGGGCCCATGATGAAGGGGGGCTTCTCGATCGTGTCGTGGCCAATGGTCAGGATCAGGTCGGCCCGGTCGATCGCCTCGTGCACGTAGTCGCGGTCGGTCAGCGCGGCCGTTCCCATCCACAGCTCGGTTCCGCCTTCGGTGGTGCCCAGACCGGCGACCGTTCCCTTGCCCATTTGCGTGTTGAAGAACGGAATGCCGACGCGGCGAACGAAATCCGTCAGCTGGCCGGCGAGCCGGGGGCGGCTGGACGCAGCGCCGAACATCACCAGCGGCCGCTCGGCTCGCATCAGCAACTCCGCGGCCCTGTCGAGCGCGGCGGCGTGCGCCACCGGGATCTCGATCGGGTGCGCCCGGACCAGCGGCACGTCCTCATCGAGCTTCTCGCCCGCGATGTCCTCGGGAAGTTCGAGATGCACCGGGCCAGGACGTTCTTCCGACGCCAGGCGAAATGCGTCGCGCACGACGGTTGGAATGCTGGCGGCGCTGATGATCTGGCGCGACGACTTGGTCAGCGGCTTCATCGTCGCGACGATGTCGACGATCTGGAAGCGCGCCTGGCGGGCGCTCATGATCGCCTTCTGGCCGGTGATCAGGATCATCGGCATCGCGCCAAGATGGGCGTAGGCCGCACCGGTGACGAGGTTGAGGGCGCCCGGGCCGAGCGTGGCCATGCACACGCCGGGGCGGCCGGTGAGGCGGCCGTGGGTCGCGGCCATGAAGGCGGCCGACTGCTCGTGACGGACCAGGACGAGCTCGATGCTCGAGGTGCGCAACGACTCGACGACGTCCAGGTTTTCCTCGCCGGGCACGGCGAAGATTCGATCGACGCCCTCGTTCTCGAGGGCCTTGACGAACAGGTCGGAAGCTTTCATGGTCGATCTCCTTGAGTTCGGGAACGCTCAGGCGGGCGTGGCCATCTGCGGCGTGACGGCGGAGGTGAGAACGTCTTCCATGAATGTCTCCGTGGTGCCGAGTTGCCTAGTTGTCGAGTTGCCGCTTCTGATGTGACTAGATGAATAAGGCGAGAAACCGGCCAAGCGTCATGATGGGCCTCGATTGACGGGAAGTCCGGCGACGTCCAGGTCTGCGCGCAGGACGCAGCCACTGATCGACTCGGTACAGAACAAGGTCTTGCGCTCCGGGCCGCCGAAGGCGACGTTCGTGAGTGATGCGCCCTCGGAACTCCGGATGACCCATTCCGGCTCCCCCCGTGGGTTGAGGACCCAGGCCACGCCGAGGCCGGGGTTGGCGACCACGAGGCGGCCGCGTTCGTCCATCGCGAGGCCGTCCGGGCCGCTCGGACCGTGCGACGTGAAGAACTGGCCGACCTTGGAAACGCAGCCGTTGCTGGCAAGCGGCGCGCGCCAGACCGAATTCCCTCGCGTCGCCGCGACGAAGAGCACTTTCTCGTCCGGCGACAGCACGACGCCGTTCGGACTCGGAACGTTGTCCAGCAGCAGGTCGAGCTGGCCGCTCGGCCGAAGACGGTAGACACGGCCCGTCGGATCGTGAAGGCCCGTCTGCCCCTGGTCGGTGAAGTAGAGGTTCCCCGCCGAGTCGAACGTCAGGTCGTTCACGCCCTTGAAGCGTTCGCTGTTTCGCCGCTCGAGGAACGGCCGCACCGTACCGGTCGCGATGTCGCACGCCATCAGGCCGTTCTTGTAATCCGTGATCAGAAGCTCGCGAGCATTCAGGAACTTCATCCCGTTGGGCTCGCCTTCGTACTCGGCGACCTGTTCCCAGGCGCCCGCCGCATCGATTCGAAAGATGCGGCCGAACGGAATGTCGGTCACGTAGAGGTTGCCGTCTGGGTCATGCACCGGCCCCTCGAGGAACGAGTCGGTCGGCTGGCCGCCGCGGTTGGCGTCGGCCCAGTCGGAGCGGACACCCTTGCGGCGAAAGCGGTCGGGCATCCGGGTGAAGACCTCGGCCTGGCGAACCTGAGGAGGCTGCAGCTGGAACATTCGAACCTCCTGGCGCGGATCGCGGTGAAGGACTACTGCTTCTCGAACGCGGTGTTCGCGGCGACCTTGCCCCAGTAGGCCGTACGCTCGCTGAGATCCTTCGAGAACGCTGCAGCATCCCAGTAGCCGGGCTCGGACGCAATGCTCTCGGCGAACGTCTTCATGTCGGACGTTGCCATCGCGGTCGCGATCTCTTTCTGAAGCCGGTCGATCACGGCTTGCGGCGTGCCCTTGGGCGCCCACAGGCCGGTGAAGTTGATCAGCCCGAAGTTCTTGACCCCGGCCTCGGCGAAGGTAGGCACATCGGGCAGAGACGCGATCCGCTTGCTGCCGCTCACGGCCAGAAGGCGGGCCTTGCCGCCCTTCACATTGCCCATCACGCCCGGCGTCGATGCGACCTGGAAGTCGATCGTGCCCGACAGCATGCCCATCGTGGCCTCGCCGGCCCCCTTGAACGGGATGTGCATGAAGTTCACGCCGGCGGCGATGCCGAGCGCTTCGCTGACGAAGTGCGGCGTGGTCCCCGCGCCGCCCGTGCCGTAGGTGATCCTGTTGGGCTCGGCCTTGGCGGCGGCGATGAGATCGCCGAGCGTCTTGTACTTGGAGTCGCCCTTGACAACGACGCCCATGGGCGCGAAGACGAAGGCGCCGACCGGCAGCAGGTCCTTCTGGTAGTCGAACGGCAGCTTCTTGAAGATGTGGGGCAGAAGCGCGTACGTCGTGTCGTTCGCCGCCAGCGTGTAGCCGTCGGCCGGCGCTTGCACGACCGCCGCAAGGCCGATCGTGCCGGTGGCACCGGCCTTGTTCTCGACGATGAAGGCCTGACCGGTCTGCTCTTGCAGCTTGGCCGCCATCTTGCGCGTGACCACGTCGACGGCGCCGCCTGGCGGATAGGGCACGATGATCTTCACGGGCTTGGCCGGCCAGGTTTGCGCCTGCACGACAGCGCAGAACGCAAGGGTTGCAGCGGCGAACGCAAATCGAGTCGCGAACTTCATGGTCTTGTCTCCGGTAGCGGTGTTGTCGTTCAACCGAGCGTCAGGCGTTCAGCACGCCCAGCGCGTTCTTTGCCGCGGCCAAACCCATCTTCACGTAAGCATCCGCGGTGACGCCGCCGATGTGCGGGCTGAGCGTGATGCGGGCTTCGCCATGGAACGGGTGCGCTGCGGTCATCGGCTCGACCGCGAAGCTGTCGAGCCCGGCACTGGCGACTCGCCCCGAGCGGATAGCCTCGAGCAGCGCTGCTTCGTCGATCAAGCCACCGCGCGCGGTGTTGACGATCAGCACGCCCTTCTTGCATGCCGCCAGCGTCTGGGCGTTGATCAGCTTCGCGTTGTCGGCCGTCAGCGGGCAATGCAGCGAAATGGCATCCGACTCGCGCCAGATCGTCGCCAGGTCAGTACTCTTCACATAGGCCGGGAAGTCCTTCGCGTAGGGATCGAAGCCGAGGACACGCATGCCCATGGCGTCGGCCATGCGCGCGAACCGCAGGCCGATCGCGCCGAGGCCGATCACGCCCACCGTGCGGCCCTCGAGCTCGACGCTCTTGTGCGTCGCCTTGTCCCAGTTACCGGCGTGCATGCGCTCGTTGAGCGTCACGACCGACTTGGCGCAGGCGAGCAGCAACGCAAGGGCCTGCTCCGCCACCGCGGCGGCGTTGGCACCGACCGCGGCGACGACCTTGATGCCGCGGGCCTGGGCTGCGACCTTGTCGATCGTGTCGGTCCCGCTGCCGTGCTTGGAGATCACCCTGAGGCTCGGGGCGGCTTCCATCGCCGCCGCGCCGACCTTGCTGTAGCGCACGATGATCGCCACTGGATCGTGCCGCTTGCACAGGGCGACGATGTCGTCCTCGGTCGGCGTCTTGCCGGCGAACACGACCTCGTAGTCGCCGAGCAGCGCCAGCGCCTCCGGCGCCAGGTCGGCACCGGTGACGAGAAACGCGGGCCTGCTCGAGCTCACAGCGTTTCCCCTTCCTTGATGACGCCGGCGGCGCGGAGCGCCCCGTCGAGCCAGCCCGGGCGCAGCGCCTTGCGGCTCTTGATGTCGGCGATGCGCTGGGTCTCGGCCGCCACCTTTTCGGCGGCGAGGGGCAGCAGCGAGGCCGCCTTGGCACGCTCGACGACCGTGACGCCATCGGCATCGCCCACGAGCAGGTCGCCGGGGTTGACGGTGACGCCCCCGACGGAGATCGGATGGTTCAGGCGGCCGGGGACGAACTTGGTCGGGCCGTTCGGGTTCAGGCCGGCGGCATACATCGGCAGGCCGAGCTCGCGGATCGCGACGCTGTCGCGCACGGCGCCGTCGATCACGACCGCCGCCACGCCCAATGCCACGCACTGCTGGCACATGATCTCGCCCATCAGCGCGCTGGACAGGTCACCCTTGCCGTCGACGACGATCACGTCGCCGGGCTTGGCGATCGCCATGGCGGCGTGGATCATCAGGTTGTCGCCGGGGCGGACCTCGACGGTCAGCGCGGGGCCGGCGAACTTCATCGTCGGCGCCAGCGGTGCGAGGCGCCCGCTGAGGGCGCCGCGGCGACCGGCGACGTCTGCGAGGATCGAGGACGGGTATTGCGAGGCCTGGTCGACGATCTTCGGGTCGACGCGTTCGAATTCACGGATCACGTCGGGCAATGCAGCGGCTTGACTCATCTGAATCTCCAAGAGGTTGAGCGGAATGGATGCCGGCGCGAGCCCCGGCAGGCTTGGGCTTGAGCCCTGGCGTCAGTCGACTTTGACGCCCGATTCCTTGACGATCTTTCCCCAGCGGGTGATGTCTTCACGGATGACCTGGGCGAATTGCTCGGGCGTTCCGCCCAGCGGGTCGGCGCCTTCGTCGCCGAGGCGCTTCTTCAAATCGGGCTGCTGCAGCGCCTTGTTGAACTCGGCGTTCAGCTTCGCGACGACGTCCTTCGGCGTTCCCGCCGGGGCGAGGAAGCCGAACCAGGTGATGGCATCGAATCCCTTGTAGCCGGCCTCGCCGACCGTCGGCGTCTGCGGCAGATCGTCGACGCGTTTCTCCGACGTGACGGCGAGCGGGCGGAGCTTGCCGGTTCGGATCTGCTGGAGTACCGAAGGCACGGAAGAGACGTAGAGCTGCACTTGGCCGCTGATGACGTCGGTGAGCGCCTGGTTTGCGCCCTTGTACGGTACGTGCTGGAAGCGGATGCCAGCGGTCTTCTGGAACTTCTCGCCGGTGAGGTGCGCGACCGTGCCATTGCCCGGTGACGCGAAGTTGACCTCGCCGGGCTTCGCCTTGGCCGCGGCGACGAGGTCGGCCAGCGTCTTGTACGGCGACGAGCTAGGCACGACGAGAACGAGCGGCGCGCTCGCGACCAGCCCGATCGGCACCAGGTCCTTGACCGGGTCGTACGGCAGCTTGGAGTAGAGCGTGGGATTGATCGCAAGGTTGCTCGTCTGGCCGAGAACGATCGTGTACCCATCAGGCGACGACTTGGCCGCCTGGTCGACGCCGAGGTTGCCGCCGGCGCCGGGCTTGTTGTCGATCACGAACGTCCACTTGGTGTTCGTAGTCACGGCCTGCGTGACCTCGCGGGCGACGATGTCGGTGCCACCGCCGGGAGGGAACGGCACGAGGACACGGATCGGCTTGGAAGGCCACGCCTGCGCGAGGGCGCCGGTGGTGAGGGTAGTGGCGACGAGCGCCAGCAACAGGCGGCGAGTGGTTTGCAAGGGTTGTCTCCGGTTAACGGTGGACGCCTTGGCTCTGGCGTCTCGATGGCGTTCAGTATTGGCCGCGCGGAGGCTACGGTCCAATCGATAATTCCTTACGATCCATAAATGAGGGTTTTGCTATGGACCTCCGTGACCTCCGCTACTTCGAAACCATCGCCACTCTCCAGCACATGGGCCGTGCCTCGGCGAAGCTCCATCGGACGCAGCCGGCCCTCACTAGTTGCGTGAGGCGTCTGGAGGAAGACTGCGGCACCGCCCTGTTCGAGAAGGCCGGGCGCGGCATCCGCCTGACGGCGGCCGGCGCGGTGCTGCTCAAGTGGGCTCAGCGCATGCGCTTCGATGTCGAGGATGCGAAGCGAGAGATCGCCGGTATCGGAGCGGGGATCGCCGGCCACGTCCGCATCGGCATCGTCCCAACCGCGGCGCAGTTCGTGCTCCCGGCCGTCGCGCGGCAACTGCTTCAGGAAGCTCCGGCGGTGACGCTGCGGACGGTGGTCGGCCTGGTGGACACCTTGAGGCCCCTGTTGCTTGCGGGCGAGATCGACATGATGGTCGGCACGGAGATCGCGCCAGAGACAGGCTACCAGTCCAAACTCCTAGCCGTCGACGCAATCGTGGTGGCCGCAAGTGCCAATCATGAGGTCTTCCGTGAGGCTCGACCGACCCTGAAAGGCCTCACCCCGTACCACTGGGCCTTGCAACCCCCGGGCGCGCCGACGCGCGACTGGCTGGATCACACCTTCGACCGCAAGCACCTGCCGCGGCCCCAGGTCCAGGTCGAGTCGACGATGCTGCTGATGTTGCCGACGCTGATCGAGCAGACGGGACTGTTGAGCTTCATCTCGCGGCACCACCTGGTGGGGCGCGCGGCAAAGTCCGGCCTCAAGGAGGTGTCGATCAAGGAGGCCACGATGCATCGGCGCCTCGTGGTGACCTATCGCGACAACAGCTATCTCTCGCCGGCAGCTTCGAGGCTCATCGCATTGTTCGGGGCCGTCCAGGATCATGACTCGAAGCTCCGTCGATGACCTGGCATCCATTCGGCGGCGCGCAGCCTCCTGCACTCAATTCTTCTATGCGAATGTGACCCAGAAGCGAGCCAAATCCGAACAAGAAGTGAGCAGAAACCGAGCCAGAAGTGAACCGAACGTGACGCGGAAGTGAGCAAGCAATTGGACGTCCTGAGACGTCGACTCTGCTGATCACTCATTGGGGCGCAAGCCGAGCGTACCGGCAGGCATATGCCTGGCAACGACGCACTACTTGCGCCTTTACTTCAGTAAAGCAGGCAGAAGAGCCGCGTCACGACGGTCGTGGCTCAGCCAACACCGCGAAGCACTTTCATACCCATCCTGGGCATGAACATACCCAACTTGGGCATCCACGCGTTGATCTACTCAAGACATCGCTAAAGGCCGCGCCTGGGATACCACACCTCGACGCTGCCCGCCGCCGTTGCCGATTGCGCCCGCCCGGTGGACGCCGGCCGATAGACCTTCGCGATGAAGGGCGGCCGGCACTCGTCGAGCAATGACTCGATTCGATCCAGCGTGCGTACGAAGTTGCGGGCAAGTTCTGCCACCGGCACCTTCCCGACCACGATGAGGAGCGCCACCTGGAAGCGCTTCACCGCCGCCAGTTCGTTCGGCACGTATCGAATTCGACTGTTGTGCGAGATGGCGACCCGGCCGCTGGCCCCGCAGTACTCGAGCCACTGCTCGTCGCTGCCGTCAGGGGGAAAGAGGTCGGCGTGGCGCTCGACCGCCACACCCGCTTCGGCGAGGATTCGCGGAAACTGCTTTCCGAGGTCGCGATCGGTGAAGTAGACGCGGTTCACGCCGCCCGCGAATACAGCACCGCTTGCTCGATTTCCTCGCGTGACAGGTCATAGTCCTCCGCGAGCGCGCCAACCGTCTCGCCGGCATCGATGCGATCGGCAATGGCTGCCGTCGAGACGCCCGTGCGTCGCACGATCGGCCTGCCGAAGGCCACGAGAGGATCGATTGCGATGGGGCGCTCGGCAGAGCGCTTCGTCGAGTCGACGAACGGATAGAGCCGAACGGGAAACTGCCACTCGTCCCATTCGACGCGTTGCAAGTGGTCTTCGAACATCTTGCGCATCGCAAGTTGGCCCGAGGCGCTCAGGTTGATGAGGTCGACGTATCGATCGAGGAACACCTCCCCGGCGTGGGTTCGCAGCTCGGGGCTCAGGAGCAGCCGATGAAGCTGGAGCTTCTTCTCGGCGTAGGCCATCGCCTTGCGGAATTCGACCAACGCCACCCCGTGCTCGGTTCGAAATGCACGGAGTACGTGAGCTTCGATCAGGTTGTAGAAGGACAGTTGCAACGGCTGGGAATTCGCAGGCCTTATCAGAGGGTGGAAAGTGGCATGGGTGTCGCCCTTGGGATAGTCGCGACCGACCAGCCACGTCCGCAGGGTCGCGGCAGGCAAGCGCAGATAGCGTGCGGCCTCGGCGGGGCCGTACGCTGGCTGGTTGCGAAGGTCAGAGGCGTCCACTTTCATGATTTCAGATCGCTCGCACAGGGTGACTTGCTAGCGGTCGGTCCGCATTATCGTGGCGCTCAAGAGTGCCTCGCAATGCCGAGCGATCCCTACCTGGATCTGTCCCGCTCGCGCCGGCCGCTGTCGCCCCTGACCGCAACTCGTCCAGATAGTCCGCCCACCTCTGCAGCATCTCCCGACGCTGCTTGATGAACTCGGTGCGGTTGTACGCGCGGCCGAGGCTGTCCCGGACGGAATGGGCAAGTTGCGCCTCGATCACCTCCGGGCTGAAGCCGAGTCGCTCGTGAAGCATGGTCCGCGCAGTCGCCCGAAAACCGTGGGCAGTCGCCTCGTCGTTGCTGAATCCCATGGCCCGCAACGCCGCCGAGACCGTGTTCTCGCTCATCGGCCGCTCGTGATGCCGTTCGCCGCGAAAGATCATGGTGCCGCGCCCGGTCAGCTCGTGCAGGTCGCGCAACACCGCCACCGCCTGCCGAGGCAAGGGCACGAGGTGCGGCGCGCCATTCAGTCTTGCCGCTCAGCTCAAGCTTCATTCGTGCGGCCGGAACGGTCCATAGCGCACTGTCGAAGTCGATCTCGCTCCACTCGCCGGCGCGAAGTTCGCCGGGGCGCAGGAGCAGCATCGGTGAGAGTTTCAGCGCCGCACGCACGACGTGGGTCGCCGCATAGCCGTCGCAGGCGCGGAGCAGTTCCCCGAACCGCTTCGGGTCGGTGATGACCGCGAGGTGCTTGGGCTGAGGCCTTCGCAGCGCATCTTTCAAGTCGCGCGCCGGATTCGTCGAGGTCCGACCGGTGGCGATCGCGTAGCGAAAGACCTGGCTGCAATTGTCGAGGGCGCGGTGGGCCGTCTCGACGACGCCGCGGCTCTCGATCCGACGCAGCACCTCGAGAAGCTGAGGCGGCGTGATGGCCGCGATCGGTGCGCGGCCGAGCCACGGGAAGATGTCGTTCTCGAGCCGGGCGATGATCTTCTCGGAGTAACCAGGCGCCCAGCCAGCCTGCCTGACCTCGAACCACTCACGGGCGGCAGCCTCGAACGAACTGACTGAGGGCAAACCCTTGGCCTCTCTCGTGCGCTCATCCTCGGCGAGCACCAGTGCTGCCTTCGCCGCCTTGCGCTGATCGCTGGGATTGATACCTTCGGCCAGGAGTCGCCGCGCCTCGTCGGCCTTGCGGCGGGCAAGCGCCAGCGACGTGTCGGGATACACGCCGAACGACAACAGCTTCCGTTTGCCGCCGAAGCGGTAGTCGAACCTCCAGGCATGGAGACCGCTGCTTTCGAACAGCAAAAGGAAGAGACCGTCGCCGTCGCTCAGCCGCTTGCGCGTGTCGCCCGGCTTGATCGCACGAATCGCGCTGTCACCAGCGATCAGATTCCGAGCCATGGAGTAACTGCCTAATTTCTGAGCAGGACAGAGGGTCGTTACTTCCGAAATTTACTCCTTCTCAGTCGGAAATTGGCGAATCAGCTCGGATGTCTGCGGACAACAAAAAAGCCCTAGAGCATTGATTCTCAAGGGCTTTCAGACTTTCCGGGACCTCCTGGGTTGTCCCTGGAGGAGTAACCTGGTGGCCAAGGGCGGAATCGAACCACCGACACGCGGATTTTCAGTCCGCTGCTCTACCAACTGAGCTACTTGGCCGTGAGCCGACGATTATATCGGCGGCACTCTTCGCGACCGTCGCTCGTCTGCCGGGTCCTACACTGCCCGCCATGGATCGGCGCACGCTGCTGGCGCGACTCGGTGCATCGGCCGCCGTGCCGTGGACGTCGGTCGAAGCGGCGGCGCCGCGCGGCAGTCGACGAGTCGCCGTGCTCCTGTTCGATCAGCGCGCGTCGTGGACCTGGTTCGAGCCCGAGCTGCGCGCCGAGCTCGCCTCGTTCGGCTGGATCGAGGGCAGGAACCTCAGCCTCGACTGGCACTATGCCGATGGCGATCCCGGTCGGCTGCGTGCACTTGCAGCACGGATCGTCGCGTCGAGGCCGGACGTCATCGTCGCGCGAGGAACTCCTGCCACCCGCGCGTTGCAGGAAGCGACGCGAACGATTCCGATCGCCACAGGGCTCGGCGATCCGATCGGCAGCGGCTTCGCGAAGACGTACGCCGAGCCGGCCGGAAACGTCACCGGGCTCTCGTTCGCGAGCGCCGAGACCAGCCAGAAGTACGTCGAATTGCTGCGCCTGCTCGTGCCCGGGCTGGCCGATCTCGCTGTCGTCGCGCAAGCCGATCGCGCGCCGTTCCAGCAGGAAAGAATGCGGCCGGTGGAAGCTGCGGCCCGCGCCGGCGGCGTGAGCATTCGTCCCGTCTTCGTCACGAACCTGGGTGAGTTCGAGAAGGCGTTGCGGATCGACCCGTCTCGCGGTCCGAGCGCCGCCCTGGTCTTCAACCTGGGCAGTGACGTCGGCGTTTCATTCGAGGCCGTGGCAGCCGCCGCGCTCGCAGCGCGCATGCCGTCGATGTTCGAGCACCGCGCATTCGTCGACGCCGGGGGCCTCGCGAGCTATCGCCTCGATTGGGAACGGCAGACGCAACGAAGCGCGGCGCAGATCGACAAGCTCCTGCGCGGCGAGCCAGCGGGCAAGATCCCGTTCGAGCTGCCGACGCGGCAGGAATTCGTGCTCAACCTGAAGACGGCACGCGCGCTCGGCCTGAAGGTGGCGCAGGCGCTGCTGTTGCGCGCCGACGCGATCGTCGAGTAGCGCGCCGACGCGGCGGCTCAGATCACGCTGCGCTTGTTGCGCGAGAGGTCGACGCCGAGCTGCTTGAGCTTGCGATACAGGTGCGTGCGCTCGAGCCCCGTCTTCTCGGCGACACGCGTCATGCTGCCGTTCTCCTGCGCGAGGTGGAACTCGAAGTAGCTCTTCTCGAACGCGTCGCGCGCCTCGCGCAGCGGCCGGTCGAGGTCGAAGCTCTGTTCGGGCTGCGGGCCGAGCAGCACCGGCGCGAGCGGCTGCATCGCACCGCCGGTCATCGCCGCCTCGACCGTGAGCGCGCCGCCGTCGTTCGCCGCCGCGCTGTGGTGCGCAGCGGCCGCCGGCCGCGCCGCCGGCTTGGCGAGGCCCTGCTCGACCGCGCGCAGAAGCTTCTGCAGCGTGATCGGCTTTTCGAGGAACGCCATCGCGCCGTACTTGGTCGCCTCGACTGCGGTGTCGATCGTGCCGTGGCCGCTCATCATGATCACCGGCATCGTCAGCTGCGCGGTGGACGCCCACTCCTTCAGGAGCGTGATGCCGTCGACGTCGGGCATCCAGATGTCGAGCAGCACGAGGTCGGGCCGGATGCGCTCGCGGCACGCGCGCGCCTGCGCGGCGTTTTCCGCCAGCTCGATCGTGTGGCCTTCGTCGGCGAGGATCTCGGAGAGCAGCGCCCGGATGCCCAGTTCGTCGTCGACGACAAGAATGGTGGCCATGAACCTGTAGCAGCCTGCTAGTGCGCCCGCGACGCAGCGACCGCCTCGCCCGCGCCGACGCGGACCTTCGCGGCGAGTTTGGAAAATGATAGCGAAACTTGCGCCCCTCGCACGGCGGCGGCACCCCCCTCGCCGGCGGCCGCAGTTGCGGCGCCGAGGTTGGCGATGCGGATGCGCGCGCCGTGCTCGTCGGCGATTTTCTTCACCACCGCGAGGCCGAGGCCGGTGCCTTTCTTCTTGGTCGTGACATACGGCTCGAATGCACGCTTCAGCACCTTCTCCGGGAAGCCCGGGCCGTTGTCGACGACGATCAGGCGCACCGCCCGGACGTCGCCACCGTCGTTGCGCGCCGCCTCGGTGACGACGAGGACGCGGCCGTCGGCCTGCTCGGCGACCGCGTCGAGCGCGTTCTGGACGAGGTTGTGGATGACCTGGCGCAGCTGGGTGCCGTCGCCGACGATCGCCGGCAGCGCCGGCGCGAGCTCGGCGTGCAGCCGCCCCGATTCCTGCGCGCCGCCGTAGAGACCGAGCACCTCGACGACGAGCGCGTTGACGTCGATGGCGTCGAACGTCGACGCCGGCAGCCGCGCGTAGTCGCGGAACTCGTCGACGAGCGCCTTCATCGCCTGCACCTGGTTGACGATCGTCGACACCGAGCGCTCGAGCATCGTCCGCTCCGCGCCCTCGAGCTTGCCGCCGAGCTTGACCTGCAGCCGCTCGGCCGAGAGCTGGATCGGCGTCAGCGGGTTCTTGATCTCGTGCGCGAGGCGACGCGCGACCTCGCTCCACGCCTCGACGCGCTGCGCCGAGACGAGCTCGGTGATGTCGTCGAAGACCATCAGCCGCGCGCCCTGCGGCA
>Ga0070667_100003834_pt1 | contig 12773 bp, 12 predicted proteins | sample KBSS33metaG_FD_64659 | JGI IMG/M metagenome (GOLD analysis project Ga0070667, IMG submission 64659) | Switchgrass rhizosphere microbial communities from Kellogg Biological Station, Michigan, USA - KBS S3-3 metaG | ecosystem: Host-associated > Plants > Roots > Rhizosphere > Soil ...
TGGGCGCGGGCGACCTTGAAGTTGTTGGCGAGGCCGTAGCTTTGCCGCCAGGTCATGCCGGCGATGGCCGACTGCAGGTCGCGCTCCTCGCCGCCCGCGAACACGCCGGCCAGCCGCTTGCGGTCCAGCACCGCCTGGATCGCGCCGGCCCCGCCCACATGGCGCACCAGCCGGTCGGCGGCGGCGTTGTCGCTCTCGATCATCGCGCGGCGCAGCAGGTCCTCGACGGTCGTCGTGTAGCCGTCCGGGCCGTAGGACTGGGCGATCGGCTGGAAGAACACCGAGAGGTCCTCGGTGCGCATGGTGATGGGCGCGTCGAGGCGGAAGCGCCCCTGGTCGACGCCGTCGAGCAGGGTGATGGCGGTCCACAGCTTGGAGACGCTCTGCTGCGGGAAATCGACGTCGCCCGCCACCTGCGCGGTCCATCCCGCCTGGACGTCGACCACCGCCAGGCCGACGGGCTCGCCATAGCCGGCGGCCAGGGACTGGAGCTCGGACTGCAGGTCCTCGGGAGGTGGGGCTGGCGCCATCGCCAGCGGCCGCTTGGGCGAGGGCAGGCCGGTGGGCACGTAGGGGCCGGGGTCGCGCCGGGCCTCGCTGGCGAAACCGACGCCCAGCGTGCCGGCGATCCCCGCCAGGGCGATGAGGGCGAGCGAGATCCCCCAGATCCGCCCTTTCGGCGACCGAACCATTCCGACGACGCTCTTCATGCCGCGCCCCATGTTCGCATAACGCGCATGCTGCAGGTTCGGCGCCAAAAAGGGCCTAAGACGCCGGCCGCACCTCCAGGGTGACATGGCTGAGGCCGGCCAGGCCCGCCAAACGCGCTCGATAGGCCTGCGGCGGCTGCGGCGCCTCCGCGGCGATCACCGCGATGGCGGCGTGGTGCCCAGGACCCAGGCGCCAGAGGTGCAGGTCCACCAGCCGCTCCCCCGGCCCCTCGAGGCGCGCACGGATCTCGGCGGTGAGCTCGGGGCTCGGGTTGACGTCCAACAGCGCGGGCCCCGCCCGGGCGAGCAGGGTCCAGGCGAACTGCGCCACCAGGGCGGCCCCCACGATCCCCGCCGCCGGGTCGGCCCAGGCCCAGCCGAGCTTTTGGCCCGCCAGAAGGCCCGCGATGGCCAGGATCGCTACGAGGGCGTCGGCGGTCAGGTGCAGGTGGGCGGCGGCGATGTTGAGGTCGCCGTTCCGGTCGTGGCGGTGCGCCTGGGCGGGCTTGAGCAACCACACGCAGACCAGGGTCACCACCAGGCCGGCGCCCGCCAGGGGCAGGGCCGAGGCGTAGTCCACCGCTTCGGGCGTGAAGAGCCGCGCGACGCTTTCCGCGGCGATCCCCAGGGCGGTGATGGCCAGCACGACGGCGTTGGTGAAGCCCGCCAGGTAGCCCAGCTTGCCGGTGCCGAAGGCGAAGCGCGGGTCGCGGGCGTAGCGACGGGCGAGCGCATAGGCCAGCGCCGCCACCAGCAGGGCGGCCAGGTGCGCGCCCATGTGCAGGCCGGCGGCGGTCAGCGCCATCGACTTGAAAACCAGGCCGCCGGCCACCTGGGCGGCCAGCGTCGCCGCGCAGATCGCCGCCACGATCCAGGTGCGCCGCTCGTTGCGGGCGTGGTCGGCGCCCAGATAGACACGGTCGCCGCGGAACTCGTCCATCGGGGCGGCCGGCGGGGCGGCGGGGTCGGCGGCGGTCAAGGACTTGCGGGCCTCTGGGGCGGTGAGCCAAGTGTTATTGTATAACAGTTCGAGGGGGTCAAGCGATGCGGCGGGTTGCTTGTCCGCGCCCGTGGACTAGATGTGTCGCATGACCGACAAGACCCCCGTCACCGTCCTCACCGGCTATCTCGGCGCCGGCAAGACCACGCTGCTCAACCGCATCCTCTCGGAGGACCACGGCAAGCGCTACGCCGTCATCGTCAACGAATTCGGCGAGATCGGCATCGACAACGACCTCATCGTCGGCGCCGACGAAGAGGTGTTCGAGATGAACAACGGCTGCGTCTGCTGCACCGTGCGCGGCGACCTGATCCGCGTCGTCCAGGGCCTGATGAAGCGCAAGGGCAAGTTCGACGCGATCATCGTCGAGACCACCGGCCTCGCCGATCCCGGCCCGGTGGCCCAGACCTTCTTCGTCGACGACGACGTCAAGGCCAAGACCGTGCTCGACAGCGTGACCACGGTGGTCGACGCCAAGCACCTGCCCCTGCGGCTGGCGGACTCCAGGGAGGCGGCCGAGCAGATCGCCTTCGCCGACCAGATCATCCTGAACAAGACCGACCTCGTGACCGAGGCCGAGCTGGCGGCGGTGGAGGCGGGGATCCGCCGCCTGAACCCGCTGGCGCCGATCCACCGCGCGCAACGCTCCGACGTGGCGCTCGACAAGATCCTCGGCCGCGGCGGCTTCGACCTGCAGCGCATCACCGCCATCGAGCCGGAGTTCCTCAACCCCGCCCACGGCGAGGCGGGCCATGTGCACGACGAGGATTGCGGCCATGATCATCACGACCACGACCACGACCACGACCACGACCACGACCACCACGGCCATGACCATCACGACCACCTCCACGACGAAGTGATGGACCACGTGGCGGCGGCGGGCATCCGCGGGATCTCGCTGAAGCTGGACAAGCCGTTGAACGCCAACCGGGTGACCAACTGGCTGAACGGCGTGCTGCAGGCCCAGGGCCCCGACATCCTGCGCGCCAAGGGCATCCTCGACGTGGCCGGCGACGACCGCCGGCTGGTCTTCCAGGCCGTGCACATGATCCTGGAGGGCGACTTCCAGGGAAACTGGAAGGACGGCGACGCGCGCGAGAGCCGGCTGGTGTTCATCGGCCGCAACCTCGACGAGGCCGCCCTTCGCACCGGCTTCGAGGCCTGCGCAGCGTGAGGCGCCCACGAAAAAGCCCGCCGCGGTTTCCCGGGCGGGCTTCTCGAACTTGCGATCCGGAAGGAGCTTCTAGAGCTCTTCGTTGATCAGGGCGACCTGGTAGAAGCCGCCGTCCTGCAGGGTGTTCATCACGTCCATGAACTGGCCGTACTTCACCGTGCGGTCGGCGCGGATGTAGACGCGCGCGTCCGGGCCCATTTCGTCGGCCAGGGTCAGTTCGCGGGTCACGTCGCCGATCAGGGTCTCGATCGTGGTCGGCTTTTCGCCGATGTAGAGCACGCCGCCGTTCTGGATGTTGATCAGCGTCGGCTCCTTCACCTTCGCGCCGGGCGGCGGCGGGATGGCCGGGGGCAGGTCGAGCTTGATGAACGCCGTGGACGGCGGGATCGACACCATGAAGATGATCAGGAGCACGAGCATCACGTCCACGAAGGGTGTGACGTTGATGTCGCTGTTCTGGCCCAGGTCGAAACGACTGCCGCCCTGTCCTGCCAGCTTTGCCGCCATATGGAGGTCCTTCCCTTGAGGCCGGCGTCGCCGCGGCCGTCTCTCGTTGGGCAGACCATTGGCAAGCCGCTTTGGGAAAGTAAAGGCCCAACCGCCGCTCCGGCTGGGCGCCGGGCCCGCGGCCGGTCTATGGGAGGCCCATGCGCTACGCCTTCGACGCCTATGTCACCGCCGTCCTGTTCGACAAGACCGGCCGCGCCGCCTTCGCCCTTGGCGACGGCTCGGTGCGGTTCGAGACCGGCGAGGTCCTGGAAGCCCACGACGGGGCGATCCTGTCGGCCTGCCTGCACCCCGGCGGCGAGGGCCTGCTGACCGGCGGCGACGACGGCCGGGTGGCCTGGACGCAGCCCTCGGGCGTATCCGAGGCGGCCAAGGTCCCGGGCCGCTGGATCGACGCGGTGGCCGCCAGCGCCGAGTCGAAGCTGATCGCCTTCGCCGCGGGGCGCGAGCTGCGGGTGCTGGATGTCGCGGACGCCGGCTTCGCCCGGGTGTTCTCCCACGAGCGGTCGATCGCCGACCTGGCCTTCGACCCCAAGGGCCGGCGGATCGCGGCGGCCACCTACGGCGGCGTGGCCCTGTGGTACGCGCGCATCGCCGAGCAGAAGCCGGTGATGCTGAAGTGGGCGGGCAGCCACATCGCCGTGGCCTGGAGCCCGGACGGGCGGTTCCTGATGTCGTCGATGCAGGAGAACCAGCTTCACGGCTGGAAGGTGGCTGACGAGAAGAACATGCGCATGGGCGGCTACCCGGGAAAGGTGAAGACGCTGGTCTTCCTGTCCAAGGGCCAGTTGATGGCCACCTCCGGCGCCAGCGGCGCGGTGGTCTGGCCGTTCAGCGGCGCCACCGGTCCCATGGGCAAGTCCGCCGCCGAGGTGGGCTTCGACCAGAGCGCCATGGTGCTGCGGGTGGCCGCCACGCCGCAGGGCGGCCGCCTCGCCGCCGGGCTGGACGACGGACGGGTGTGGGCGACCGACCTTTCGGGTTCGAAGATCGAGACGCTGAACGCCGAGAAGGGCCCGCCGATCACCGCCCTGGCCATGTCGCCGGACGGTCGCCGCATCGCCTGGGGCGACGAGGAAGGCGGGGCCGGCGTGGCCGAGTTCCCGGCGTAGGCGCGCCGAACGCCGTCCGCGCGGGACATCCTGGCGCCTTGACCATTTCGAAGAAGCGCCTTTAGCAACGGTGCGTAGCCTCAGGCCAGGGACGTCCTTTGAACGCCAAAGCTGCGCGCAAGCCCGCCCCGCCCCCGCCCAAGCCGAAGCGCGCGCGCGGCGGCCTGGTCCGCCGCGTGTTCCGGATGATCTTCGTGCTGGGCGTCACCTTCGGGCTGATCGGCCCGGTGATCGTCGTGTCGCTCTACCGGTTCGTGCCGCCGCCGATCACCTACCTGATGGTCGAGCGCCTCTTCGAGGGGCGCGGCTTCGACCGCCGCTGGCGGCCGATCACCCAGATGTCGCCGGTGCTGGTCCAGGCGGTGATCGCCGCGGAGGACGCCCGGTTCTGCGAGCACGCCGGCTTCGACGTCACGGCCATCGAGAAGGCCATGGCCCACAACGAGCGCCGGCCGAACAAGATCCGCGGCGGATCCACCATCAGCCAGCAGACCGCCAAGAACATCTTCCTGTGGCCGGACCGCTCCTACCTGCGAAAGGGCCTGGAGGCCTATTTCACCGTGCTGATCGAGACCGTGTGGGGCAAGCGCCGGATCATGGAGGTCTACCTCAACAGCGTGGAATGGGGCCCGGGCGTCTATGGCGCGGAGGCCGCGGCCCAGCGCAACTTCCGGGTCAGCGCGAACAAGCTCAGTCCGCCGCAGGCGGCGCGCTTGGCGGCCATCCTGCCCAGCCCGCTGAAGTGGAAGGCGGTGAAGCCGGGCCCCTATGTCGCGAAGCGCTCCGGGCGAATCCGCGCCGCGGCGGGAACGGTGCGGCGCGCGAACCTCGCGGCCTGCGTGTTGCGCGCCGGATGATCCAGGCGGCGGCTGGGCCGTTATCGAAGGCGTCCCGAAGGAGGCTTCCATGCGCGTTGGCGTGCCCAAGGAAATCAAGTCCGACGAATACCGCGTCGGGCTCACCCCCGCGGCCGTGCGGGAATACGTCGCCCACGGCCACAAGGTGCTGGTCCAGGCCGGCGCCGGCGCGGGCGCGGGCTACACCGACGAGGCCTTCCGCAAGGCCGGCGCGCGGATCGTCGCCGACGCCGAGGCGGTCTACGCCCAGGCCGAGCTGATCGTGAAGGTGAAGGAGCCGCAGCCCGTCGAATGGAAGCGGCTTCGGCCCGACCAGATCCTCTTCACCTACCTGCACCTGGCCCCCGACCCGGCCCAGACCGAGGGGCTGCTGGCCTCGGGCGTGGCGGCCATCGCCTACGAGACGGTGACCGATTCCGCCGGCGGCCTGCCGCTGCTGGCGCCGATGTCGGAGGTCGCCGGCCGCATCGCGGTGTTCTCGGCCGGCGAGACCCTGCTCAAGCACAACGGCGGCATGGGCCTGCTGCTCTGCGGCGTGCCGGGCGTGCCGCCGGCGCGGATCTGCGTGCTGGGGGGCGGCGTGGTGGGGCTGAACGCGGCGCGGATGGCCGCGGGCCTGGGCGCCGAGGTGGTGGTGGTGGAGCGTTCGATCCCGCGCATGCGGGTGCTGGACGACATGTTCCTGGGCCGCATCCTCACCCGCTATTCCACCCTCGACGCGGTGGAGGAGGAGGTGCTCAAGGCCGACGTGGTGATCGGCGCGGTGCTGACGGCTGGGGCGGCGGCGCCCAAGCTGGTGCGCCGCGAGCACCTGTCGCAGATGAAGCCCGGCTCGGTGCTCGTGGATGTCTCCATCGACCAGGGCGGCTGTTTCGAGACCAGCACGCCCACCACCCACGCCGAGCCGACCTATGTGCTCGACGGCGTGGTGCACTACTGCGTGACCAACATGCCGGGCGCCGCGCCGCGCACCTCGTCCGAGGCGCTGGTGCACGCCACCCTGTCCTACGGCCTGACGCTGGCCGACAAGGGGCTGGAGGCGTTGCGGTCTGACCACCGTCTCGCCAAGGGGCTGAACGTCTGGAAAGGCCAGGTCACCCACCCGGCCGTGGCCGAGGCCCTGGGCAAGCCCTTCGCCGACCCGTTCGACGCCTGGGGGTGAGGGCATCTTGTCCTCCCCCGTTGGGGGAGGGGGGACCGCCCCCGGGTCCGGCCGGAGGCCGGCCCGAGGATAAACTCCGCGCTGGAGGGGGTCTGCGGCGTCGCCGGAAAGGACCCCCTCAGTCAGCCATTCGGCTGACGGCTCCCCCAGAGGGGGAGCACAAGAAGGCGTCTACGCCGCGACCCACTGGCCGCGGTCCAGCGCGTCCGGGTCGTCCAGGGCCATCTCGTCCCAGTCGAGGTCCGGCGGCGGGCTGGAGGCGGCGGCGACCACCGCGCTCATCTCGGCGGCCGAGGTGACCCCCACAAGCACGGCGGTGGCTTCAGGGCGCGACAGGGCGAAGCCCAGCGCGGCCTGCAGCGGGTCGCTGCGGCCCTCGGCGATCAGGCGCCGCGCGCGGCTGATGCGGCTGGCGGCGGCCTTCATGTGGGTCGGCGCCCGGTCGGGCGGCAGGAACAGCAGGCCGTTCAGGAAGATCGAGCGCAGGTGCACCTCGATGCCGACGCCGGCCAGCTGCGCCAGGGTGCCGTCCACCAGCAGGCGCTGGTCGAGCAGGCTGGCCGGCGCCTGGACGATCTCCGGGCGGAAGCGCTTGGCCAGGCGGACGGGATCGTCTGAGGCGTAGACGCTCATGCCGATCTTGCGGCACAGGCCCTGGTCGCGCAGCGCCTTCATCCGGTCCCAGAGCGCCAGGCCGTTGGGGCCGAACAGGTCCGAGGCCACCGGCGCCAGGATGGAGTCCACCTGGTCGACGCCCAGACGGCGAAGCTGGGACCGCAGTTCGGCTTCCACGAAGTCCGGCCCGCGGTCGGGTCGGGCGGTGTAGAGCGTCAGCCGGAACGGGTTCGGCCTCGGCAGGATGCCGGACAGCACCGTTTCGGCGTGCGCCGAATGGCCGGACAGCTCGAGCACGGGCAGGTTGGCGCGGGCCGCGATCTGCAGGATCTCGCGCGCCTCCACGTCCCGCGGCCGGGAGCGGCCGCCGGCTTGCGGCTGGTCGAGGGAGAACTGACCGGTGCCGAGGCCAAGCTTGGAAAGGGGAGAGGTCATGAAGGGCGGCGGGGCTCTTAAATGCGCGACTGACTGTCCCCATACTGACGTCGAGGCCTAAAGATCCCGTATCTGCAACCTTGATGGGAGGTTAAGTTCGGCCCCATGCACGACCCCCTGCCCGAATGGCCGCTGTTCGGTCTGGACGACGACGTCCGCCCGGCGCTGGCCGCCGCGCGCGCCGCCGGCGCGCCCGCAGCGCTCGCCACCCTGGTCGCGGTCGAGGGCGGCGGTCCGCGTCCCGTCGACACCCAGATGGTGTTCGCCGACGGGATCGTCGCCGGCTACTTCTCGGGCGGCTGCGTGGAATCCGACGTGGCCGGCCACGCCTTCGCCTGCCTGGACGACGGCGAGCCGCGCCGGCTGGTCTACGGCGAGGGCAGCCCGTGGCCGGACATCCGCCTGCTGTGCGGCGCCCGCATCGAGATCTTCGTCGAGCGGGTGGCGCCCGACGACCCGGCCCTGGCCGAACTGCTGGCGGCGCGCGAGGCCCGCCGGCCGGCGGTGTGGATCAGCGACGGCCGCCGCCGCGCCTGCGTGGCGCCCGACGCCGCCCGGCCCTGGCCTGGGGCGATCGTGCGCCGGCACGATCCGCAACCGCGCCTGGTGGTGTTCGGCGCCGATCCCACGGCCCTGGCCATCGCCCAGCTGGGCGCCCAGTCGGGGCTGGAGACCACGCTGGTGCGCCCCAAGGGCCCGGAACGGCCGCCGGCCCTCGCGGGGTTCGCCTATCGGCGGGAAGACCCGGGCCCCGCCCTCGCGGCCATCGGCCTTGATCCCTGGACGGCGGTGGCGGTGGCGACCCACGACATGGAGATCGACCAGGAGGCGTTGCGCGCGGCCCTGCCGTCGGCGGCGTCCTACGTGGGCCTGCTGGGCGCGCGGGCCCGGCTGCCGGAGCGCCTCGCGCGCCTGCGCGCGCTGGGGATCGAGGAACGCGCGCTCGCCAAGCTGCACGCCCCCATCGGCCTGGACATCGGCGGCAAGGCCCCCTGGGAGGTCGCCGTCTCGGTGATCGGCGAGATCATGGCCCAGCGTTACGCGCGCGCCAGCGGCAACACCTCGACCAGCTCGCCCGTGGCCGCGGCGGGCGCGCCGCCGCTGCGCCGCAGGAGGGCGTTGGCGGCGGCGAACACCGAGACCAGCGACGAGTCCTGATCGCGGTGCGGCCGGACGTGGAGCCGGCCGCCCTCGACGCTGAGGCTCGCGCGCATCCAGTGCTCTCGCGGACCGTTCGCCGGCAACGGCTCGGCGGTCCGCGCCAACACCATCTCGAGGTCGCGACGCGCGCCCGTGTAGCCCGCGATGATCGGCTTCAGGAACAGCTCGGCGCAGACGAACGCCGACGCCGGGTTGCCGGGCAGGCCCAGCAGCCGCCGGCCGTCCGCCAGGACCCCGAAGAAGGTCGGCTTGCCCGGGCGCACGTTGACGCTCAGCACCTCCGGCGCGAAGCCCAGGGCGTCGGCGGCGCCCCGCACCAGGTCGTAGTCGCCCACCGACGCCCCGCCCACGGTGACGATCAGGTCGGCCTCCGCGTCGCGCAGGGCCGCGATCGTCGCGTCCAGGTCGTCGCGCACGGGCCGGGCCTTCTCGGCGATCCCGCCCCAGGCCTCGACCATCGCCTTCAGGGCGGGCGCGCCGGAATCGTAGATCTGGAACCGGTCGGGGACGCCGGGCGCCTCGACGATCTCCTCGCCTGTGGAGAGCAGGGTCACGCGCGGACGGCGATGGACCTGGACCTCCGCGCGGCCGGCCGAGGCCGCCAGGCAGAGGCGCCAGGCGTCGATGCGCGCGCCGTGGGTCAGCAGTGTGTCGCCCTGGCGGAAATCGCCGCCGGCCGGGCGCACGTTCGCGCTCAGGGCCGAGGGCGGGACGATGATGCGTTCGCCGTCGCGGGTGGCGTCCTCCTGGATCACGATGGTGTCGGCGGCGTCGGGGATCGCCGCTCCGGTGAAGATCCGCACCGCCTCGCCGGGCCCCAGCGCGCCCACGTAGCCGTGGCCGGCGGCGCTTTCGCCGACGATCCTCAGTGCGCCGGGCGTATCGGCGGCGCGCAGCGCCCAGCCGTCCATCGCCGAGGCGCGGAACGGCGGCTGATCGCGCACCGCGGCGACATCCTCGGCCAGCACCCGCCCGACCGACTGGGCCAGGGGGACCATCTCGGCCGGCAGGGCGGAGATCTTCGCCAGGATCCGCGCCCGGGCCTCGTCGACCGGCAGCAGCTTCACGGCGCGCGCCAGTCGCCCGAGGCGCCGCCGGACTTCTCCAGCAGGCGCACGGCTTCGATCGTCATGCCCTTCTCGGCGGCCTTCAGCATGTCATAGATCGTCAGGCAGGCGACGGAGACGGCGGTCAGCGCCTCCATCTCCACGCCGGTGGGACCGGTGGTGCGCACGCGGGCCGTCACCGCCAGGCCGCCCTCGGCCGGCTCCACCGCAACCTCGACCTTGGACAGCGCCAGCGGATGGCAGAGCGGGATGAGCTCGGAGGTCTTCTTCGCCGCCATGACGCCCGCGATCTCGGCCACCGCGCGGACATCGCCCTTCTTGCCCTGGCCGGATGCAGCCAGCGCCAGGGTCGCCGGGCTCATCCGCACGAAGCCCGCGGCCAGGGCCTCCCGCGCGGTGGCGGGCTTGTCGGAGACGTCGACCATGCGGGCGCGGCCGGCCTCGTCGATGTGGGTCAGGCGGCTCACGTTTCCAGAAGCCGCGGCATCAGCTCCACCATGTTGCAGGGCCCGTGGCGGCTGTCGAGCTGGGGCCCGATCACCTTGTCCCAGCCGTCCTTCACCGCCCCGTTGGAGCCCGGCAGGCAGAACACGAACACGCCTTCGATGATCCCGGCCGTCGCGCGCGATTGCAGGGTGGAGAGGCCCACGGTCTGGTAGCTGACCAGGTGGAAGACCACCGAGAAGCCGTCGATCTTCTTGTCGAACAGCGGCTCGATGGCCTCGGGCGTCACGTCGCGGCCGGTGATGCCGGTGCCGCCCGTGGTGACGATGGCGTCCACGGTCTTCGAGGCGACCCAGGCCTTCACCTGCGATCGGATGGCGCCGATGTCGTCGGTGACGATGGTGCGGCCGGCCAGTTGGTGGCCGGCGGCGGCCACCCGGTCGGCCAGCACCTGCCCAGAGGTGTCGGTCGTGGCGTCCCGGGTGTCGGAGACGGTCAGCACGGCGACCCGCACGGGCTTGATCGGCTTGGTCTCGTCGATCTTTCCGCCGGGGAGAAGGGCTGGGGCGTTCATGGAAGGACTCCGCTTTGGCGCTGTTTAGCGCGAGCCGCAGGGCGGCGGCTAGCCGATTAGCCTGATCCTTGCCCGGATTGACGCGGCCGAGCCGACCGGCCTGAATGGTCTGCGCGCGGCGGCAGTAGGATCGGCGAATGAGCAGGCTGGGGTTTTCGACGGAGCGGCTCGCGCGGATCGACCGGTTCCTGGCCGAGCGGTACATCGACTCCGGGCGATACCCTTGCGCGCAGTTCGTCCTGTCGCGGCGGGGCGAGGTCGTCCACTCGTCGGTGCTCGGCCTGCGCGACGTGGAACGCGGCCTGAAGTGCGAGGAGGACACGCTCTTCCGCATCTATTCCATGACCAAGCCGCTCACCAGCGTGGCCTTCATGATGCTGTGGGAGGAGGGCGCGGTCGCCCTCGACGACCCGGTCGAGAAGTACATTCCCGACTGGCGCGACCTTGGGGTGTTCAGCGGCGGCCTCTCCGGCGCCTTCGCCGCCACGCCGGCGGCCCGGCCGATGCAGGTCGTCGACCTTTTACGCCACACCTCGGGCCTGACCTACGGCATCCAGGCCCGCACCAACCTCGACGCGGCCTACCGCAAGCTGAAGATCGCCGACAGCCATGGCGACCTCGGCATGGACGAGACCATCGCCGCCCTGGCGAAGATGCCGCTGGAGTTCTCCCCGGGCGAGGCCTGGAACTACTCCGTCTCCACCGACGTCCTGGGCTATCTGATCGGCAGGATTTCCGGGATGCCGTTCCAGGACTTCCTGCGCACGCGGGTCCTGCAGCCCCTGAAGATGGTCGACACCGACTTCCAGGTCGCGCCGGGCCAGGAACACAGGTTCGCGGCCTGCTACGCCATCGAAAAGGACGGCTTCACGCTGCAGGACGACCCCGCGACCAGCCCGTTCCTGAAGCCGCCCAGGTTCCATTCCGGGGGCGGCGGCCTGGTGTCCACGGCGGCGGACTACCTGCGCTTCACCCACATGCTCGCCAATCGAGGTGAGCTCGATGGGGTGCGGCTCCTTGCGCCCCGGACGCTGAAGCTGATGACCGCCAACCACTTGCCGGGCGGCCAGGACCTCACCCATCTGTCGCGCTCGCTGTTCTCGGAATCCACCAACGCCGGGATCGGCTTCGGTCTCGGCTTCGCGGTGGTGTTCGACGCGCCGCAAACCCTGCTCTCCGGGTCGAACGGCGAGTTCTATTGGGGCGGGGCCGCCTCGACGGCGTTCTGGATCGACCCCGTGGAGGAGCTCACGGCGGTGTTCATGACCCAGCTCCTGCCGTCGCGGAGCTACCCTATTCGGCGGGAGCTTCGGACTCTCGTCTATTCGGCGTTGATGGAGCCGAATGCATGACCTCCTCGACCACCTCGGCCGCGGTCTCGGTCTCCTCGGCGCACGACGGCGGGCCCATGCCGGTGTCGGCGACCTGGCCGCGCGGCGCGTCGTCCAGCAGGCGCGCCTTGCGCCAGCCGCCCCAGCGGTAGTAGCCGGCGGCCAGCAGCAGGGACGTCACCGAGCCGGCCGGAAAGCTCCACCAGATGGCGTCGGAGCCCAGGTACGGCAGCAGCAGCGCGGCGCTGGGCACCCGCACGATCCACATGGCGATGATCATGCCCAGCAGCGGCGGCCAGACCGCGCCGGTGGCCCGCACGATGCCGGTCAGCACGAAGGTCACGCCGAACGGCACGAAGCCCCACATGACCACGGCGTTGATGTGCCGGGCGAGCGGCAGGGCCGGGCTGGAGGCCGGCAGGAACAGGTTCAGCGCCACCGGCTCGATCGCATAGACCATGGCGATGGGCAGGGCGGTCATCGCCGCGGCGTAGAGCGCGCCGATCCAGGCGATGCGGTCGACCCGGTCCATCCGTCGCGCCCCGACGTTCTGGGCCGCCATGGACGACACCGCCGCGCCCAGGGCCATCGCCGGCATCTGTACGTAGGTCCAGAGCTGGG
>Ga0070667_100003839_pt1 | contig 12765 bp, 15 predicted proteins | sample KBSS33metaG_FD_64659 | JGI IMG/M metagenome (GOLD analysis project Ga0070667, IMG submission 64659) | Switchgrass rhizosphere microbial communities from Kellogg Biological Station, Michigan, USA - KBS S3-3 metaG | ecosystem: Host-associated > Plants > Roots > Rhizosphere > Soil ...
TCGGTACCGAATCCGGCCAGCCCCATCGCATGATAAGATTTCGCTTGCTGTTCAGCGTCCTTCAATGCCGTCACTTGTTGTTCGGGATTGCACTTGAGAAATTTCTTTTTGAATTGACCTTCGCAAAACGTATCGAGCCCGACCAGTCCTTTAAAGAAAATGTCGCGCTCCTGATCGTTGTACCAATCGGCAACCATCATTTCGATAAACTTCGGGACACCCGCCTCAATCGCGCCCGGTGTGTCGGTTTTCGGAATAATTATTTCCGATAACGCAGCCACCATTTTCGAGGTATTCGCATCGAAAATACTTTTTGATGGAGTTGCGCTCGGCAATTCACCCGCAATCAGATTTTTCGCGAGCGAACCGGTAAAACCTGCGCCGGTTGCTATCATTATGTATTTCAAAATATCGCGGCGAATCATTGTATAACCTCGGCTTAAGAGCATCTGAGCCTCACTTATATTGAGGTTCCCAGCTTAAATTTTGATGTCGATATTCAAAAATTATTTTAGCGAATTTCCAATCAATTGTTCGTTAAATAGTTGCAATGTCCAACATGAAACATCTGAGAATTTATCGAAAATTTTCCGTATTTTTTCTAGTTCTTCTTAAAAAAGTTTAACGCAACTTATATTGAGAAAGAAAAAAAGCCCAATATCGCTATCGGGCTGTGCGCGACCAAAGGGGGTCATATAATCGCCAAGAACGTAGGTAAACCATCGGGGTACCAATTAATACGAGCTCCCCCCGATCATGAGAGCTCGCAATGACTTAAATTACAGTGAGAAATTGTATTTGCCGGTGATGCCGATTTGGCGTTCGGGAATAACTTGCACCGGATGGTAGCCCGTCAATATCCCAACGGACTGCGCCTCGTTGGAAATACGAATTTCCTGCTGATGATCAAACAGGTTCTTCGCCCAAGCGCTGACTTCCCATACTTTCTTCGGATCGCGCACACCAAGGTACAGATTAAACACACCATAACTCGTTGTGTCGTGGATGCTATTGTCCACATAGTCATCGGAACGCCCGCTCGCGAAGCTGTACAACAATCGGGTAAAACCATCGACCGGACCAAAGTGCATCGTATATTCCGTGTTTGCACTCACACCCCAGTTAGGCTCGCCAGCCAAACGGCCACGCGCCTCGCGCATAAACACAACTTCACTAAATGACGGATCAATCAACACACCTGACGGGTCAATTTTCGAATACGGCTGATCACCGCCCGTGAATTTGGCGTCCGTATACGAAATACCCAACCCCGCCTGCCAATCATCGGTTAGCAAAGCATCGATCTGGAGTTCAGCGCCAGTAACCAACGCGTCGGCGTTGTAGTTAACCTGATTATCATCCGTGCGGAAAGTTTGTGGATTCACCGTATGCACGGAAGGGTTGTTAGCTAAAAAGTCATGGTATTTTTGATAATAAATATCGCCATTTATCTGAACACGGCCGTCAGCTAATCGGCTCTTAAAGCCCAGCTCTATCGAGTCAGAAGTTTCCGGCTCATATTCAGAAAGCTGATTGGCTTGGCCAGGTGCAACCGTAAAACCACCTGAACGATAGGACCGCCCATAGTTCGCGTAAATACGCACATCATCGGTTAGCTGGTAAGAAATACTTGCGGTACCGGTCACACCCTCATCCGTCGCGACAGCTTCTTCGCCGACGTCCGGGAAGTTAATCGGAATTGCACCAAAGCCAACTCCGCTGAGGTCTAGGTAACCATGCAACGCAGTGGTATTACGTTTGGATTGATAACGAACACCGAATTGCGTTTCCAAATCGTCCGTCCATTGGAAGCTCTGGTTAGTAAATACCGCATATTCTTCACTGGAATTAATTACCGGCGTAACGACAGGAGCGGGAAAGATAAAGCCGCCACCAAAATTAATAGTGTTGTATCCCAACACATGGGTGTTGGCTACTAACTTGCTGCCATATAAGCCGTAAGTCCAGTTATAAAATTCTGCATCACTCGTCGAGAAGCGGAATTCTTGTGTCAGCGTATGAATGTTAGTGTGGGTGTGCTGAGCGTTAACAATACCCAATGGCGGAAGCGCATTACCGATATCGTTGGATCTCAGTGCATCCATTCCCTGATCGCGATAACCGGTTACCGATACCAACTCATAACCGCCCAATGACCAGTCAACGTGTAAAGAAGTATCTACCTTCCGTGTAAAATATTCGTCGGGGCCGTTATCTACAGATTTGCGATCCGATTTATCGAAGCATCCATAAGCGCCGCAACCGACAAGCGCGGTATTACCAGAACTATTAGCTTCCAAGTTTTGATGGACTAGAGTCATCTCCAAATCGTCGGTCGGCCGGAAGCCCAACGTGATCCTGCCACTACGGGTTTGGTTGGTGTTTTCCAAACCAGTTACTACGTTTTTGATGCCTTCATTTCGATCGTGGTCGTACAGTCCAGCGACTCGCAGGGCCAGCTTATTTTCAATAATGGGCAGGCTCATTCCAAACTGAGTGTTTGAAAGATTGCGCTCGCCCAGAGTCTGCTCAACCGTTCCCTCAACTTCGCTATAGCTCGGCGTTTTAGTGGTTATGGTAACCGCACCCGCCGGTGCTGTTATGCCGCGCAGCGTACCTTGCGGACCACGCAGGACTTCGATCTGCCCAACGTCGTACATCGATTTAAATGCCGAGTCGATGTCGTAATTGACTTCGTTCCAATAAATGGCAACACCCGGGCCGTAACCCGCATCGGTGAGAACGTTTACACCGCGTATCGCGATAGTAGACGTACGTGTGTCTTGGGCCTTGATGGTCAGACCTGGCGTTACCGATTGAATGTCTTTGAAATCGAGCAAGTTGTATTTCGAAATTGTTTCCGACGTTACCGCGTTAACCGTCATTGGAACGGTCTGCAATGTGTCGTCTTTTTTCTGCGCGGTGACAATAACTTCTTCTAATGCTCTTTCCGCATACGCATGAAGACTCATGCCATAGGTGCTCAATGTCACCGAAGCAATGATGGCGCGGCTTAACAGTTTTTGTTGTGGACGGCGGCTCATAACGGTTCCTCGTATTATTTTTTTGTAATCGTTTACAGCTGTTCAACGCATTATGCGGTGTACCGGTAGTGCGTGCTCAAAGCTTCGAAACGGGGTTTTATTTAGTAGAACAGTTCGTCTACTTTTTATTTATATAACATGCGTTATACAAAATCAATCCCCCCCTCGCCGCATATGCGTCGGGGCGAACAAATCACCGTTTGGGCAAAACAAGGAAAAATGAAGAAGCGAATGCGGCTCGCCCTGAGGCGAGGGTAAGTGGGATACACAGGGGACCGAAATTATCTCGGTAAGACGCCGTTCAAAAAAATCGTAACGACGAGCTCAACATGCTTTTTGATTTCTTTGCTGCTCATTGCCGGTTCGCCAAACATCAATCTATTGGCCCATTCCGACGACAGCATCATAAGAAAAAGCGCGGCGCGTGTTGTCGATCGCGCGTGCTCCAGCCCTGCTGCTCGAAGAATCTTAGCGAGCGGCTGCAAGATATAGGTGTTGGTCTGATGTTTTGCAGCACGACGAATTTCAGGAAATTCTCCACCGGCGCGAAGCACCGAAAGAAACGCTTGTGAACTTTTTTCATTGGAAAGACGAATGAAAAAGGCGAATGCGAAGTCCATCAGCTGCTCTTGAATATTTTCCGTGCTTACCACCTCCGGAATCGAAAACACATACGAATTTGCATCCATGCAAGCTTGAAAGAGACTTTCCTTATCCGCATAGTGCTTATAGAGCGTCCGAATAGCCACATCGGCCTTTTCCGCCACTTCACGCATTGTGACTGCCCGGTAACCCCGGCGGCTGAATTGTTCGCTGGCCACTGTTAGTATCTGTTTAATCTTTTCCGTATCGACTGGCCTACCTAGCTTAACTGTTCTTGTCATTGGAATCTCAAAACTCGTTCATATCGCTATCGATTGCATACTATCTTGCCGCAGTTTAATCGACCACTCGAAGATGTGTCATACCGAACCGCGCAGAGAATCGAGTTAGTAAAACTGCTGAAGCAGCGCGGCTGCGCATTTGTCGATATGTCGAGCGCCAGCCTATGCCGAAACAGCAAAATCCCAGTCGGCCCGAGGTATTAGGCGTCGTTCGTGGCGCGGATCAAAGCAGATACTGGCATGCCTACGATCGCGGTGAGTTTGATCACCGAATCACAGGAGGCCAAGGACATTCTCACGTCGGGCAAGGCCGGTATGCGGCTTTCGCACGGCATGCTGTGCGACCCGCGCTAACTGTGACACGCCGAGCGGCGTTGGGCGCGCAGGTCGGGGTTGGGCTGGTATCGAAAACATTCTTTCGGATAAATTCGATGCCAATGATCAATTGCTTAAATTTACGAAAATGAGATGTCTTTTTTGCACCTGAAGGTGCCTACATCAAGTAATGGCGGAGCTAAAACGGAGCGACAAAATTTGTTGTCTGAATTTACCAAATAAATTGATCGTCGACTCATACGACTGAGCGAGTGAGGGCGATGGCAACTCCTGCGATACAAAATCGTGTTCCGGATCCGACTGAAGCGCTGAATCGATCGTCAACGTCAGCGGCGCATCGATTGTTTGGTGATTATCGAAAACCATCATTCCATTTTCAACTGAGGATGTCTGGTCGACATGCGCTCGAAATGGATGACATCCATCGCCGGTATATCATCGGCTAACCGCTCGGCATACCGCATGAGCGTGGGTTCCGCGGGCATATAGAAATAGGCGGTTTCACCCGCCTCCCCGCCCTACCGTAAAATGCGGCCAAGCACCTGCCGAAAATATAATTCCGTTTTGACGCGCGTTAAATGGCCACACGCCGACGATCTCTCTGTACTCCCCATCGAATATTCATCGACGGTTACCCGGCCGGCGGCGACCACCTTGCGGTCGACTTGCGGTCGGTCGCTGATTCGACCGCTCTAACCGATTGAGGCGGTTGAGATAACGCAGCGCATGCACCAACGCATCCACTTGGTCGTCGTGATGACCGTGCGGAAATCCGCGCAATTCGTTCACGAAAGCCTCTTTCCATTCCGCTACGGCGGGCACAAAAACATAACCGTTTTCCAACTGCGGAATAATCGACGCGGCGCGCTGTTCCTTACTTAAACTGACCGGCGCTAATATCGGCGCCATACCGAATTCACGCCGCAATTCCTGCGCGATGGGGATGCCCTGCCCCGCGTGTTCTATCACGACATACAGATCGGGGTACGCCAAAAATAATTGGCGCAATAACAATAGCTGTTCATTAAAGGACATGCGGTCGCGGATCACATCGAGAATATGGATGTGATGCCCGCGCATACCAATGACCACACAGGCGGTGTAATCGTTGTGCTCACCCACCGCTATCGCCGTGTCACACCCCACCGCAATCGCATCGTACTCAGCGAGCGCCAAAGGCGCGCTGTATTCACGCAGATTAGCGGTCGGTAAAAACAATCCGGCCGCGGGCTGCGGGTCCTGTTGATACTGCGAGGTGAATACCATACCGCCCACGGATTGCCGCAACTCCGCCACGACGGGCCGCGGTGTGCGCGTAGTATCAATGATATGGCCGGATAGTCGTCGGATCGACGCATTGGCTTCGCGTCGATACACAGCAGACTCCATCGCGACCAGCGGAATCACCACATGATCCCAGCCGCCCCGGCGCAATAGATGGCCGGTGAGGTCGTCTTCGTGCAAGCGCTGCATTACCACCACTACGCGGCCTTCGCCGGGATCGTTCAACCGCGATAGCAAGCCTTCGTCGACAGTGTGATTCACGCGCGAACGGCGCGCCTCCGACAACGCCTCCTGCGCTTTTAACGGATCATCGATGACGATTAAATCGGCGCCCATACCGGTAAAGGTCCCGGTCAACGATGTCGCAAAAATCCGCCCGCCCGCGGTCGTTTCAACACAGGCGGCGCGATTGCGCCGACCGATACGCGTGTGGGGAAACGCCGCCTGATACCAACGGTGATTCATCACGTCTTTCACGCGCCGCAATAAATCTTCGGCGAGCGCTTGGCCATAGCACACCAGCATAATGCTGGCCGCCGGGTGCTGGCCAAGCCACCAGGCAATGTGCGTGACCGTCATCACCAACGATTTCAAATGCCGTGGCGGGACATTCACGATGAGACGGCGAATATCGCCGCGATGGAGCTGTGCAATCTTGTCGGCCATCACCGCCACGTGCCACGGCAATGCCGTCGGTGCACGGTGCCCGAGCTGAATGCGCAGCGATGCGAGCGTGAACACATCAAAGTCTTCACGCATGCCCAAGGCAATCGCCTCACCCTCATCGATGCGTTCACCCCGGGGTATCATCGCGCCTCCCCGCTGGCGTGCTACATATTGCGTCGTCGTCGGCCTCCAGAATGATGAACGCATCGTCGGCTTGCGCGCGGGCTTCGGCGACATTCATCGCTTTAATGTCCTGCCACAACGCGGCATCGCCACGCACGGCTGCAACATCGCGATCGACGTCCGCGTCCAATTGCCCAACGCTGGCGTGTTGCTGCAGCGTCGTGAGCGCGTTGATGGACACTTTGATATCGGGACTCTGCAGTCCCGAAGTAGCTATTTTTAACAACAAGGCTTCGTACCTCGAGACCATGCGCGTTTTGCCGCCTTCGTTGATACGCACCGGTTTCTCCAATACGTCGCGCGCTATGGTGTTGAGGTTTTTGTGGCCGCGCGGGCGCCCTTTCGGGTTGCCCGATCGACCTTTTTGAAAACGGGTTTCCCGGGGTGGTCGGCCATACCCGATGTCATAGGGAGGCGCAGTATCGATGGGCTTACGCGGGCTCATGGTCAGCCTCCTCGCTCATGACGCTAGTCGCGTCCTGACACCGTCGCTGCTCCACCGCCGTAAACGTTTCCCCGGTCGCCGCCAGGCGGGCCGGCAAGCCGGTTTTGCGCTGCCAGCGTCGCAGGGTGGCGTCGACATACAACGGATCGATTTCGATCAATGCCGCCCGCAGTCCCGTGCGCTCCGCCGCCATGAGGGTGGTGCCACCGCCGCCGAAATTGTCGAGCACCAGATCGTGGCGACGCGAGGTATCGCGGAGCAAATCGGCGATTAATCCGACGGGCTTCGGCGTGGGATGAGCCGCCAAATCATCGTCCCGATCAGGGCGAAAGGTATTGGCACCGGCATACGTCAAGACGTTGGTACGATAGCGACCGGTGGCCCCCAAGCGAATATTGTTTACATGCGGCGCCGTGCCGTGCTTAAACAAAAAAATCAATTCATGCTGCGAGCGATACAACGAACCCATGCCCGCATTGGTTTTCACCCACACCAACATATCCTTGCATTCGTCGTAAACCGCCACACCGGCTGCCAGAATTTCAGCGATATGTTTTTTGTCCATGAATTGATAATGGAGCGAACCGTCGTTCGAAAACGCTTTCAGTAATGCAAAGCTGCCCGTTAAAAACGCGGTGAATTGCGCCGACGTCATCTCCCCGCTGGCCATCGCAAATTCGCGGTGTTTGTGTTTACCGAGACCGCCGACATAGCCATCGATCGGTACGTTATACGGCGGATCGGCAATCACGATCTGCGCGCGATCACTCCCCAACAACGCTTCGTAGACCGAGCGTTCCATCGAATCACCACAAATAACGCGATGCGGTCCCAGCCACCACAAATCGCCGCAGCGCGTGATCGCAATACGTTGCAGCGCTGGCTCTGGATCACACTCATCGTCCGATCCTGCCGAGCCCGGTGTGGCTAACGCGATATCGATGTCTGCCGTCGAAAAACCGGTGAACTCACACTGGAAGTCAACATCGGTCGTCTCAATTTCAATCAGCGCCTGCAGCTCTATTCTCAGCAGCTCATCATCCCAGCAGCCGAGTTCGGCTAGTTTGTTATCCGCCAACGCATAGGCGCGCTGCATGGCCTCCGTCAGATGGTGAACCCGAATGACCGGCACGTCTTTTAAACCGAGTTTTTGTGCGGCGCGATAACGGCCATGACCGGCCAAAATCATCCCGTCCGCATTCACGATCAAGGGAACGATAAATCCCATATTCCGCATGGACACGGCCAGTTTCTCGATCGCTTGCGTCGAGTGTTTGCGCGCATGACGCGGATTGGTTTTTAGTGCGTTGATAGCGAGGTATTCGGTATGTAGCCGCAGCGCTTCAAGATCAGATGCAACGTTGCCGAAGCGACAGGTAGATGCCACCGGATGCGGTGCAGGGGTGAACGTTTTGGGGCGGGGGCGATAACGAAAACTCGGCGCATTAAGCGTCATGGCATGACTCCTCACAATAGAACCGTACATAACCCCCCCAAGGTGAGGGAAGTTGCAGTACCCGTTCTGCTGCTCGGAGCCGCTATGCGCGGACCATGCTGCCTACAGATATGCGCCTAGAATTAAATGAGTTTTTTATGCTTGTCAATAGCACCGCTGCACCGCTTACACCCGTTCTTCATCGCCAACCTCCGCAGTCTATAAATCGTTTGTCAAATCGCGAGTGTCGCAGTGTTTTTTGTTCTCTGAGAAAAATTATGCAAAACAAATAGCTAAATTAAAATCGAACGCCGTGGAGTAAATTTTTAGCGCTAACCGAGGATGTGGGGAAAATACCTGGGAAAATATTTTTATATGAGGGTTTAAAAGCGTTGAGAACGTCAACTCGCGACGATCGGTGATTCAGACTCGATATCCATGGCCCCGGCGTTCGACTTGGCCTTCCGACCACCCAACGCTGGGCCTTAATCCCTGATCAAGCACGCCACGCTCTGTTTTCCATTACCGTATTCCCTGTTACGTTGCGCGGGAATTTCTTTCGAAAGGCCGGCACCACGCTGCCGATCACCCCATCCGTTGCGGCCATATCGTCCCCATTCCCTGTAAATTCCCATTTTGCAGGGAATTTGCCGCATAACGAGAGCAGTTCGCAGCAGACTACACCCACCGCCAAACAGACGCCCCAGCTTACCGGCCAGCTGGGGCTCTCGCCGCAAGCCTTTGATCTCTCAAACACTAATCCCTCGTACTCGGTAAATAGCGAACCGCAGAAATCGATTTTCTGGCGTTCTTATCACTTTTTTATACGCCCTTTCTCAGTCGCAAAGTTTTTCGGTTCGCTTGATCTCACCCCGCAAACCTCACCATGCCATGGCTACAAAAAATACGATGACTCGCCTTCGCGTTTTTATTAATGGATTTTTAGAATCGAGAGGAGCGCGTGGGATTTTTCGATGGTCTGTGTTTTCACTGTTTGCTTTTATTTATTTTTATTTTGTTTTTTTGTTTTTGTTTTTGTTTCTCGAAAAGTATTTTTAGGATTACAACAACAGCAGTTCGCGCTGCGCCTGCCAGTCGGCAGGCAATTGTTCGTGCACAATTAATTTTTGCAATGTGAGATGCGCGGGCTGAGTGCCATTCAAAATGCGTTCAACAATATCGGGGGCGAGACAGGCGAGATTGATCAGTCGACTGACCCAGCGCCCAGTAACCTGATTGCGCCTTGCAATGTCCGCCAGCGTTTTTACCTGTCCCAGCGCTGCTGGACGGCCCTCCACGTGGCTTCATCGATAATCGCGGGATGCTGACCGTCGTACCATTGATCGCGGTGCCGGATCTGCCCACGGTAAATCGGATTGCTGAGTAACCGATAGATATGGCCGCGCGAAAACGGTTTGCCGCCACGGGGCTCGCCCGACTTTGACGAGCGGGTTTTGCTGACAAGACCTTCCTGCGTCAGAGCTGAAAAAAATGGCCTGCAGGTTTATCGAAATTATGCAAAGGCATTTGAGAGGGATCGGGCAAAGAAATTTTCAGCGGAGGTTAATTCTGAATCTCACGATGTATCAAGATTAAACACAGTATGTGATGCCATAGCATCTGATGATGAAAGGCTTATCCCGGTAATAGCTTGCGCATTTGCTGACGAAGCGCTTGATGAAATGTATAAGCGTGAAGTGGCAAAGGGCTCCCGGGAGGCAGAGATAGCCTCTTTTCTGGGTACGGGCCATTCTCAACTCTGTCAAAGAGAATACAAGTTGCCTACGCCTTTGGCTGGATGAGTGAAGATATATTGAAAGACATGGATTCGCTGAGAAAGGTCAGGAACAAATTTTCCCACTTATGGAACCACGAATCGCTATCTGGCTATGCCGAACAAGCCCCAACCTCTGATATCACTCCCATCGAAACAATGTTCAAAGAGCATGAGGAGCGATTGCTTTTATCTGGGGTAGAAAACCTTGACGCCCTTGGGCGCCTCCGAATCCGGACGATTTGGCTATTGGGAAGGCTATATTATGAGTCGTTACTATATCCCCTCGCCCTTAAAAGGCGGCTAAAACCCTATGTTGTGCTCTACGGAGAGCATTAACCGGATCTGTTATCACAGATCGCGGGCGTGTGTAGTGAATTCACTCGGAAAGTGCTTAAGAAAAAAATTTAACAAGGCCAGGCACAGCGACGGCTTTTTCGTTGCGGCTTCGCCTTCACTACAAAGCCGCGCGTGCTGGCGGCGTTATGCGTAGAAGGAGCTGAAATGACGAAGCAAGGAACTTTAATATTCTTTTGTGGAAAAATGGGCGCAGGAAAATCCACTCACTCCAAGAATATTGCTTCCGAACGCAATGCAGTTCTTATCTCAGAGGACGCATGGCTTGAATCGCTTTATCCAAACCAAATTTCAACGCTCGAAGATTATCTTAAATTTTCCAGTCAGATGAAGCCGTTGGTTAAATCGCATGTAGCTAGCATTTTAAAAACCGGCACCAGCGTAGTCATGGACTTTCCGCCAAATACTTTCAACCAGCGGCTTTGGTTCAAAGAGTTAATCTCCGAAGCTGGCTGCCCGCATGAGCTTATTTACCTTAAAGCCAGCGACGCACTCTGCATCAAGCAAATTGCGCAGCGTCGCATTGAGCAACCAGCACGCGCCAGATTTGACACCGAGGCGATGTTCCATCATGTTACAAAATACTTTCAGGAGCCTACCCAACATGAAGGCTTCAACATAATCGTCTCGGCCAGAGACGCATAAAAAGTAATATACGGACCGCAGGGTCCGTTCTATTACACTGTTAGGCGCTGAACGATGTCGATCACAATCATTAGCGGTACGCCTGGGAGTGGCAAGACGTCACTGGCTAAGCTTCTTTCGGCGGACACATCAAGAGGCGTGCATATCGAATCGGACGTGTTCTTTCGCTTTTTGGCGCACCAAGTAGACCCATCACTACCTGACGCCAATAACCAGAACTCCACCGTCGTCCGCGCGTACGTCGCAGCAGCCCTCGAGTATTCGGCCGGAGGATACGCTGTCTACTTAGATGGTGTGGTCGGGCCTTGGCTATTGCCGCTGATCACTTCCATGGTTTCGGATATCGAGTACGTACTGCTGCATGCCCCGCTGGACGTGGTTCTAGCCCGCACCCAAGCTCGCGTATCTCAGCCATCTGCAACGCGAGATGTAGTCATCCGAATGCACGAGCAGTTCTCCAGCATCCAGAACTCTTTTCGGAAGCATGTTATTCAGGCTGACAACAAGAGCGTTAAGCAGGTGGCGAACGAGTACCTGTTCGGCAGGAAGACAGGGGCTTATGTCCTCAGGAACGCCTAAAAAGTAATATACGGACCGCAGGGTCCGTTCTATTACACTGTTAAGTCATGAAGATCGTACGCCTGATAGTTATCTTGGTTACTGCGCTTACTGGATGCCAGGCAACTATTCCAGTAAGCCCAGTTGCCTCAGAACTTCATGACGCAGATTTTGCCTATCTTTTGGCCCATGCAAACATTATCTCTGAGAGCCCTGTTCTGCACACCGGTAACTCAGATTACAGAATAATCGGCATCACTAAACAAGGTAGCTGTGTTGGTGGCTGCCCACCATCAACGATTTACGTTGCTACTTTCAATTATCGAAACTTTCAAGATGGCCATGTCCGCCTATGTAAAATCGACGGCCTCCGTTTTTATTCCAACGTCCAAATTACCGAATACAATCCAGCAATCACTGATAATGTCTTTCTCATATTTCAGGTCTCGTCAAATCCAGAACCAAGGGAATCGGAGGTTTATGAGGTCCGCGTCTCACCAAACATGTGTACTGTTAAATTTCTTGGCAAGAAGCATGACAACACTTAACAAGCACGCGCAGCACGCCGTTACCTATGGCAACGGCCGCACAGTCAAACGCTGCGCGTTCGCCTGCCGCTGGCGTGGTCGTTAGGCCCCTTGTGGCCGTCTATATCCGGGCCTACCTCGCATCCGATTGGGAATCCGTGTGCCTGGTGTACGACTTGGCCAAACCCGATGAACTGCGGGGCTCGGTTGAACCTTCTGCCATCCCTCCGCTCGACGCGGATGCCGAAATGAGGGCCCTGTTTCACGACTCAGAGATCCATGTGGCAGAGCAAGCAGGTCTTATCCTCGGCTTCGTGGGAACGCGCGGAAACTTCATCACATGGCTCTTCGTGCATCCCGCTCACCGCAAGCAGGGAATTGCGGCGAGTTTGCTTCACTACATTCTCGGGCGCCTGCACGGAGTAGTTACCCTGAACGTGGCAAAGCTCAATCAACCAGCGCTACGCCTCTACGAACGACTTGGGTTCACCATTGAAAGAGAGTTTGCCGGCAATTTTAATGGTCGCGAAATTCAAGCCGTAAAGTTGCGCTATGAGCGAGGGGGCCTAACCCCTCCATCGAGCGGACGTTGAGCTTGTAGAAAAACACGTCATTCGAATGCTGTGC
>Ga0070667_100003841_pt1 | contig 12763 bp, 6 predicted proteins | sample KBSS33metaG_FD_64659 | JGI IMG/M metagenome (GOLD analysis project Ga0070667, IMG submission 64659) | Switchgrass rhizosphere microbial communities from Kellogg Biological Station, Michigan, USA - KBS S3-3 metaG | ecosystem: Host-associated > Plants > Roots > Rhizosphere > Soil ...
ATGCTGCATAAAAAAATGTGTAAAAAGTCTTTTTTCGTGTCGCCATCAAAGCTCCTTGTTTACGTTCCTTTCTTCAATTCCCGGATATGTTTGCTTCACGCGCGCTGCATGTACATAGTTAGCCCGGCGTATGAGGTCCAAATACGCGATAATCTGTCGTAAACAGCCAGTGATTTGGTTGCTGCCCAATTATTATTCCTGCAGCTCCGCTGATTTTAGTACTATGGGGGAAGGCAGCCGGGTGAACGGCCAGTCTTATCATTATTCCAATTGCAAGAATATGCGGATGTAACCGCAAGCGTGAAGCTTTATTATAGCATGATATAAATAGTTTCATATGCAATTCTGTACCGTCTGCCGACATCTTGAAGACAATCGTAAAAACCCGCTCTGCATAAAGAAACGGAATTTATTTCAATTGTATTTACAAATACCACCGGAGTTGTTTATTGGAAGTTTCTCCTAATGTTTAGATTATCAATGAGTAGTTTATTTATCTTTTTATGCTGCGTCCATGATAGCCTGCATATTGCACCTGCCTGGTATGCAGCATGGGCAGGCCTTGCAATTTCTTTGAAAACCGTTAAAAGATTTCTTGTATTGTAACCCATATCATCCGTTACGTCATCTATTTTATTCCTGCTGTTTTCAAAACTTTTTTCGTTGCAGTTTAAAATTCATCATAGTTCTTTATTGGAAGATTTGTTGTTAGAAGTTTAGGTACTTTGAATAACTGCTGAAACCCCCATTTTCCTGATAGCACTCCATTTAACGATTTTTTTAAAACTTAAAATTGCTTGTTATGAAAAAAACATTTTTTTTCTTCCTGGGCGTATTATGTGTCCTGGGATATTATTCATGTACTAAAAAAATGGCAAATGACACGGATCTGGCACAGGCCAACGAATTGTCTGCCGAAAAATCCAAGCACGGAAATGAATCTCTGCTATTTGATCCAAGTGGTCTTGTTTCCGCCAGTGCGCATGGAACAGTAGACACCATTCAAAAGGGCTTTAGTTTCACAGAGGGTCCTGCTGTTGATAAGCACGGGAATGTATTTTTTACTGATCAGCCAAATGATAGAATCTACAAATGGAGCGCAGAAACCGGTAAAGTAACTTTATTTCTCCAGGGTACTGGTCGCTCCAATGGAATGGAGTTTGACAGAGAGGGCAATCTCATTGCTTGTGCCGACATGCACGGCGAAGTATGGAAAATATTTCCTGATGGCAGCCATACTGTACTGGTAAATAATTACAATGGCAAACTACTAAATGGACCAAATGATGTATGGATTAACCCTGTTACCGGTGGTATCTATATCACCGACCCCATATTTCCAAGAGATTATTGGGACGCATCTGATCCACGCAAACAAAATTGGGAACCAACACACTCTGAACAGGCTGCAACTGGTAAAGGTGGTCATGTGTATTACCTGGCTCCCGGCAGCCACACCCTGGTTAGGGTAACTACTATGGCGGGATGGAACACAGATACATGGCCAAATGGCATTGTTGGAACGCCCGATGGTAAAAAGTTGTATGTAAACAATTGGACTTATGATGGTACAGGCAAAATTCAGGCTTTTGATATTAATGCCGATGGTACACTCTCCAATATTAAGCCGTTTGTTAGTAACCTAAACTTCTGCGATGGTATGTCGATGGATGAACTGGGAAATATTTATGTCAGCGGCGGTGTAGGTGTGAATGCATTTGACCCAAATGGCAATAAGATCCTTACCATTAATACCGGTGGTGGCAGCAACAATGTCTTTGCAGGAGAAAATAATAAATTGTTGTTCATGACAGGTCCTGTGGATAGGGTAACTTCAATAAAGATGAAAGTAAAAGGCGTGGAAAAATTTTAATGGCCAGGCCCTGCAAATTAATTTCCTATTTATTACTTGAAACACCGATTCCATACCAACTCCTGTTTTTACAGGAGTTTTTTATTTTTTCACCAGATTATAATGCAATCTGTTCTTTTGCAGATGCAGCAAGTATAGCGATCCAAATGGCAAAGACATTGCTGAATGGGCTTCATTCAGCAATGCCAATCCAGTGGTTATGTACTTTAGTCAAACACCTCCTATTGGACCTGTGCCAAGCGCCGCCTCTCTTCAAGTACGGGATGCCTATTTAACCGAAATTTTTATCTTCTGAAAAATAGTACGGGAGGAATTTCCTATTTGCAAAATGTATTCACCGGCTTCCGCATTCCATTGCTTTTTTGATTCGTCGTAAAACGCCAGATCAACAGCTTTCACCTGCATTTCAACTGTCTTTGTTTCGCCGGGTTTCAAGAATATTTTTTCAAACGCCTTTAGTTCTTTTTCAGGTCGTAATACAGAACAAACCGGGTCGCTGACATATAATTGTGCAACCTCGGCTCCGTAACGGTTACCGGTATTTTTGATGACAAATTTTGCATGTATGGTTTCATTTTTTCCATAGCTTACTTTATCCGTTGTAAAATGGCTGATAGAAAAATCAGTATAAGAAAGCCCATACCCAAATGGAAATTGAGGTTGAATTTTTTTTGTATCAAACCAGCGGTACCCTACCAGTATATCTTCTTCATAATTCACTTTTAAATCTCTTCCCGGGAAATTTCCCAGAGCATGTGCAGGTGATTGTTCCAACGATACCGGCAGCGTAAACGGCAACTTGCCGGAAGGATTTACTTTACCGCTTAGCAAATCTGCGACTGCGTTGCCTGCCTCCATTCCGCCAAACCACGACCATAAAATGGATGGCACACGATAAACAATACCGGCCAATTTTACCGGGGAGCCTGCAATAATAACTACTATGGTATTGGGATTTGCCTTCGCTACTTCCCGGATCAAAACTTCCTGTCCATAAGGTAAATCCATGCTTTGCTTGTCGAAAGATTCTGTGTCGAAATCATGATTCAATCCACTGAAAATAATAGCCACTTCAGATTCCTTCGCCATTTTCACCGCTTCCTCAATCAGCTTCCAGTCTACTTTGGCAGAACCGGACTGGCCGGAGTTATTACCTTCTTTAAATAGGGACTGCTTTTCATAGCCTTGTGCAAAATTTATTTTTACAGTAGTCCCAAACTTTTGCTGTATGGCCTGCAGGGGCGTTATTTCATACAGGGCTTTAATTTCAGAGCTGAGCCCGCCGTTGCAATGTTTACGTGTAGCATTATCACCAATAATGGCAATTGATTTCAGTTTATCAAAATGCAGTGGCAACAAGTTTCCATTATTTTGCAATAAAACCGCCGCTTCGGCAGCAGAATTATATGCCGCCTGCTGATGCTCCGGTGTGTTCATCTTTCCTTTTTCTCTTTTTCCTTCGTCAAACATTTTTGAATTGAACATCACACGAAGCACATTCGCCACTTTTTCATCAACGATTGCCAAAGGAACCTTTCCCTCCTCCACTGCTTTGATCAATGGATTGGCAAAATACCATTCGTTGTAATCTTTTTTGTCTGTACCCATTTCCAGATCAAGGCCTGCTAAAGCTGCTTTCACAGTTGTATGTGCAGCAGACCAATCGGTCATTAGCACCCCTTTGAAGCCACACTCCTTACGAAGTATCTGCCGGTTGAGGTAATCGTTTTCCGAACACCAATCTCCCCTGAATTTATTATAGGCAGCCATTACGGTATAGGCACCACCTTCCATTACAGATGCTTTAAATCCGGGCAGATAAATTTCATGCAAGGCTCTTTCGCTCATGGTCACGTCAACAGAATCGCGGTGCTCTTCCTGGTTATTGGCCAGCCAATGCTTTACGCTGACAGCCACATCTTTTGATTGTAATGCTTTAATATAGGCAACTGCCATTTTCGAGATCAAAACCGGGTCTTCGCTCAGGTATTCAAAGTTTCTTCCGCAAAGCGGTGAACGGATAATGTTGATGCCGGGACCCAGTAAAATATCTTTTTTACGATAACGGGCCTCTTCACCCAATACAAGCCCGCGCTCATAAGCGAGACCTGGGTTCCAACTGGCGGCAAGTGCCGTGCCCGGCGGAAAACAGGTAGCCGAATCATTTGTCCATCCGGCATAAGCCCAGTTATCGCGATTGATCTCTGCCCGAACGCCATGAGGCCCGTCGCTCAGCGCCCATTCAGGTATACCAAGATGTTTTATTGCCGAAACATAAAATTTGGAATTGCCATGCAGCAGGCTCACTTTTTCCTGCAATGTCATTTGGCTAATTAAGGCGCGTATTTTTTCTTCCTGGTTTTCGCCGGCTTTCGCCGTTTGTTGGGCATTGGTTACACCCATCATTAACAATAAGGCCGCGGAAAGAAATGCTTTCAAAATTTGACTCATGTATTATTCTTTATCGTTCTTTTAGTAGAAATAGATTTCGTTCAGATCATCGTTCCGAATATTATTCATTGCATAGCTCATCCATTACATTTCTTCAACAACCAACAGATCCCAGGGTTTCAATATAAAGCTGTCGCCTTTTTTTAAGGCTTTGCCGGAAAGCAAATCAGTTCCTTTGTCAAAATTGTACATCGCGGATTGGTCTTTGCCCGAATAATTCAGGTAATAACGAATGGTTTTTCCCTGGTCATTTGTTCCGTGTCTCATTACAATTGGATAGCTTAGCTGGTTATCACTTATCAATCCAATTTCTTTTGCTTTAGCAGCAACTAATTTTGCCTGAATTTCATCAGACACCAGACATCCTTCATAAATAAAACTTCCTTTACCAAATGTATTTTCAGTGATGGCGGGATATTTTCCGAAGAATGGATCATCGTAATTGGCCAATATTTTTGCAGTTTCAGGAATAATGAATTCCACCCAATCTGTAGCTTTGTTTTTTTCATTAGCAACTTTGAACGGGTCATCGCGAAGAGGCAGCGATTTTATAGAAGAAAATTCCTGGTAATAAAATCCAGCGGCTTTTCTTAATGGGCCCGGAGCCTTTGTATAACGCACCACGGAGTTCTCGTCGCAAAATCCGCTTTTCACAGACATGATCACATGACCGCCGTTTTCAACAAAGTCAGCAATCTTTTTGAGCAGGGCATCGCTGGCGATATATAATGGCGGTACCAGCAAGATTTGATACCCGGTGAAGTCTGCATTTTCTGCCAAAACAAAATCAACACCAAGATTGCTTCTAAATGCAGCCCTATGCATTTGTCTTACCACATCCAAATAAGCATTTCCATTTTTAAAGGGCATGTAGCCTAATCCAAAGTCTGATTCACGGCTGTACAGTACGGCTACTTTGTTTTTGATTTTCAGGTTGACCAGCTTCGGACCTATTTTCTGCAACTCATGCGCCGTCTGGCTAACTTCATTGTAAAAACGATTGGGCTCCAAGTCATGTCCCAGTACCCCTTTCCAATAAGTTTCCTGACCATAATGGATGGAATGCCAATGCCAGTATTCCACCATATTGGCGCCGCTTGCAATATGAGAGTATGTAAACAATCTTGCCTGGCCATCGAATGGGGGATATTGTCCTTTTGAATCCCACCCGATTGCCTGTGCATTGGTCTCTGTAACGATGTGATTAATTTTCTTAACGCTGCGATAAAAATCATCGGCCCACATTACATCTTCGCCGGTAACATCATTCTGGCTTCCATGATATACATTTAATGCTGCTACATCCAGTTTCCGCGTTGCAGCGTACTGATCAATACTGGTAAGCCAGGGCATGAAGCAATGCGTGATGAATTGATCGGGGCGCTTGTATTGGCTGACAATATTGGCCTGCCAGGTAAGAAAATCAGCAGGCACTTTCTGACCGAACCTGTCCCATTCCAATTTATAAGAGGGATTGGTAGCGCTTTTTCTTGTTGGAAATTCATCCCATCCATTCAACCTCATTCCCCAATAATTCAATCCCCATAATTTATTCAGCGAATCAGTGGTTTTATATTTCTCTTTCATGTAGTCGACAAAGCTGCGGAAGTAGTCCGGATTGGCAGCACCGTAGTTGGAAGTTTCGTTATCTACCTGGTAACCGATGATGGCAGGATGTTTTGCATAATGTTCCAGCATTTTCCGGATGATGCGCTCACTGTAAAAAAGATAAGCAGCGTTGGTGATATCGAAATTCTGCCTGATGCCATAGCTGCTTTTCGAACCATCCACTCTTTCCACAAACACTTCGGGGTGTTTCACGCCTAACCAGGCCGGAATGGAATAGGTAGGCGTGCCCAGGATCACTTTTATTCCCGCATTGTGCATCTTATCAATAATCCGGTCCATCCATGCAAATTCAAAGTGGGCTTCCTGCGGCTCAAACAAACCCCATGAAGATTCACCCAGGCGAACAACAGAGATGCCGGCGTCCTTCATCATTTGAATATCCTTATCCAGCCGTTCATACGGCATGTATTCGTGATAGTAAGCAACCCCATAAAGTATGTTGTCGAATTTTCTGGGCTGGGCATTGATGCATCTTACAAGAAGTAAAAAAGCGAAGACAGCAATTAGTTTTTTCATTGTTGAGAATTACAGTGGTTTAGGAAATACAAGTTGTATAAATTGTTAGCTGTATTTCTGGGTTATTGAAGATAAACGTTTTTGCCTTTTATTGTGTATCCATTTTTACGTTTCAAATCATTGTGCACCTTGCATCAATGCATCTAAGGACTGTTGATCCGATACCGTATTGTTCTGTCTGTTCAAAAGCCCTCCCGTATCCCAGAAGAATGGAAGAATGCCATTCGTCTTTGCCTGCTTCGTAACATACTTCATGTAATATGCCCTTGAAGCAAGGTGCAGCGTCAGTGCATCGCCGGTAAGGTCTGTTCGCCGCATAGGCCCGTATTCACCCATCACTACCGGTATTCCCTTATCTACAAACTTTGTCTTCATCATGCCCATGTATTTATCTACATCGCTTTCTTCGCCCCAGTTAGCATTGTGTGAAGGATCGGCTGCAGAGTGATATCCCTGGCCCCAATAATAGAACATATTACCCCATGATTCATCTTTTGACATCCCACAAAAATTCCATGGCGTGTAGTAGTGAATCTCTACCATCATACGATTAGCCATAGGATCGACAGGAAGCGTATTCATTAACGTATTTGTTGTTCCAATATCTGTATTCGGCCCCTGAACCACCAGCACACGGTAACTGTTATGTCCTCCTGTTGATCGGACGGTATTAATAAATGTTTGATGATAGGAAAGCAGCACACTCATTTGTGTTGCGTCGGATGCGTTAGGCTCATTGGCGCTGGCAAAAAGCAGGTGTTCATCAAAATCACGCATCGTGATAGCAATCTGCAGCCAGTACGCCTTCTGTTTGACATTCACAGCATCCTGTTTGGCCGTTGTAACGTTATTTTCCAGCCATCCACCATCCCAGTGAATGTTGAGGATTACATACAATCCATTGTCAACGCAATATTGCACCACTTCCTTAACACGGTTCAGCCAATCTGCTTTTATCTGTGAAGAGGCATTTGCGTATTGATCCCAGGAGCAGGGAATCCGCACAGCATTAAATCCGCTTTGTTTAACAAAATCAATAAATGCTTTGGTAATTTTAGGATTACCCCAGGCCGTTTCACCACCAATGGCTTCGAGGGTATTTCCTATATTTAATCCCAGTTTGATCTTAGCAGCTAGTTGAACGGCATTGCTGCTCATGCCGGTTGCATCTGAAGGAATACTATCTCCATTTGCCTTAGCTAATTGCCGCACTTTTATTTCTTTCGAAATACTTCCCGAAATAACTGGTATCACAACAGAACGTTCACTGGTAGCTGGATTGGCCTGAACGTTCAGATAAATCTTTCCATTCCCTTCTGTTGTTGACGCCGTGGTCGTACACCAGGTTGCGGAATTGCTGATGCTCCATTTTGCGTTACCGGACACCGTTACCTCCGATGCACCTCCACCAGCAGTAAATAATTCTTCATAGGATGATAGGGAGAGTTGTGTTGTTACGACAGCATCCTTTTTTTTACAAGACGCAAAAAAAATTAGCGCGATGAGAAATTTTAGAAATTTATGTCGACTGTTTGCAATCATTTTTGTTTGTATTAGAAATGTTCTTTGACGTTTAAAAAAACCTGCAAGGCGATTCAGATTGCTGAACGCCCGCAGGTTTACCAACTGCCTACATGCTGCCTATGTGGGATCGACCCCTTGAATTCATTTACTTATTTATGGTGTGATGTGTAACCGAACATAAACCATTCACCCCCGGTGGCATCATAGCTTTTACCAACACATACAGCTTGTGTGTTGTTTGGTTGAATGATTTTGTCGCGAATATTCCCATTAATAATTGTTTCATTTGATAACTCTAATGTGTGTCGTAATAATGCTTCGTTATATAGTTATAGATGAGCCAGTTACTCGCGTCTTTTTTTGCGATAAGCTGCATATGATCAGCGTCAAGTGTTTTGATTTGCATTTTTGCATTCCAGTTGGCAACCTGGCCACCTTGTGCTTTGTCATGTAAAACCTGGGCACCAATAGTTGCCAACTCATTTGTTGCCGGGTACAACATGAATTTACCGGTCCCGGAGAGATCAGGAAACATTTTATTATTGGAGCTGAAGTGTGCATCACCAATCAAATCAAAAGTCATGGTACCATAATTGCCTGCTGAAACCCCGGCCCAGGGTATATCTTTAAATGCAGGGTCCCATTCCCATCCTGTACCACCAAAGAAAAATGGTCCGTCGAAATATTTGCTTACTCCGGCTGAGTCCAAATCAAGTACCCATGTTTTTGATTGTCCATAACCCCCGGTGAGCGCAACCCACATGGGTGTACTGACAGCATTTTGGTCGAGTCCAGCTATAATTACAGTAGTTGTATCGGCCTGAACAAGACCACCGGCACTTTCTATACCATACACAAATTTGTAAGCGCCGGGGAATGGAACATTGATGGTATCCTTGAGCCGTATGGATTGTCCATAAGGATGGATCCAGAATGGTGTAACATTTGGTGTGAGACTTGTTAAGACAATATTATTGGGATTTGTCGATGAAGGCGCTATAGTAAACTTCAGATTAGCCTTATTGGCCAATGCACCCAATTCATATTTATCAGGCCTGCAGGAAGAATACAGCAGTGCTATGCCCAAAATTGCAACTATGATAATATTATTTTTCATTTCATTTTGTTTTTAATTGTGACTTAGTTATTACCAGCCGGCATTTTGTTTCAAGGTACCTGACGATAAAGTAATCTGGTCGCCAGGTATTTGCTGAAGCCCCCGGGTTGCTTTAATATTCGCCTGTAATTTTGAAGCAGACGGTGGATTTGCAGTGCCATCCTGGAAATATGAAGCACTTGTATTTGCAGCTATGGTGGCTGCAGCTACATCAATGCCCTGGCGCAATAAATCCCAGTAACGAAGGCCTTCACCTGCAAATTCCAGTCTGCGTTCTGCTAAAATATCCGCTTTGGTTACAGCAGGAACCGGAGCAGCTGAAGTATCTGCCCTTTGGTGTACCTGGTTGTAATAACCTGGCGCATTAGGACTTCCCAATTCCGCAGCCATCAGCAAAACATCTGAATAGCGAATGGCAAAAAAGTCCTGGTACTGTCCGGTCTGAAAATTGGAGACAATGGAAGTTCCGCTCTTGTCGCACAGCATTGAATATTTTTTCATAAAATATCCTGTGTATTCACGGCAGTCACTTGATTTATTGTATGCAAGTTTTTCATCGGCTATAGACGTGATAGTAGCAAACCGGCGTGTATCTGTTGACGCATACAGGTTCCAAAACTTAGGGTCAACGGTACATGCGCCCCATCCGGCCTGGTAAGGATAAATACTTTGTGAACGTATTCCTTCCATTACCATCCACCTGTTACCGGTAGCATCTCCAGACCAGTTGTCTGTTGAAGAATATCTAATTGCAAATACCACTTCCTTATTTTGTTCACCTGCATAAGAAACATTTTTGGCTGTTGAAGCTGCGGGCCACAAAGTATTAAAATCACTCACCAGGGAATGTCCGCTGTGGGCAATTACATCTTCCACGGCAGTCAAAGCAGTAGCGGCTGTTTCGCCGGCAATAGCAGATTTTCCATAAAAACCTGAATAGAACAAATAGGCACGGGCTAATAAAGATTCAGCAGCCCATCTGGTTATTCTTCCGCCGGGCACACTTGCATAATTAACTGATGGAAGACTATCGGCGGCATAACGTAAATCCTTCATGATTTGTGAAAACGTTGCATCCGGCTCTGCCTGCGGTACATTTTCACTGGTAGGTGTTGTAACCAAAGGGACTTTTTCGAACAACCGAACCAGATCCAAATAACAGTAAGCACGAATGAACTTAGCTTCGGCAATATATTTTCTCCTCAACGCTATGCTGTCGCCCCACGCAACATTGTCTGCCTTTTGCAGCAGCACATTACAGCGGTAAATAGTTTGATAATACGCTTTCCATCCCGAACTATGAAAGGAAACATCGGAAGGTGAAACGGTTTTATCAAATTCATCAACCATTGCCCATCCGTAACCGTCAAAAGTTCCCGTGCCTCCAAAACTGTTGTCAGAGAAAACTTCCAGCAGCGAGGGGATTTGATCGTTATTATAAATTTGATCAAGTCCATTGTAACACCCTACCAGGGCAGTATATGCATCGGAAGGCGTTTTATAATATGTGACATTTGTTTGTACAGCATCCGTCAATTCGCTCGTAAGAAATTTCTTGCACGAATTGAATGTTATTATTGCAATAACTGCAACAATGATAATTCTATATCTCTTCATGATTTTGTTTTTTCTCAATTAAAAAATAATATTTACGCCAGCCATATACACCCTGGGTCGTGGATAAAAACCATTATCAACGCCTTGTCCAAAATAATAAGTACCGCTTGCATCATTACTGGAAGCACCCACCTCAGGATCCATGCCACTGTATTTCGTGAACGTGATCAGGTTTTGAGCAGCTATGTACAGGCGGAACTGGCTTAAATTTTTCCACTTTACAAGCTTTGCCAGGTCGTATCCGAGTGTAATGTTTGAAACTCTTAAATAACTTCCATCATGAATATAGAGATCTGAAAATTCCAGCCAGTTCGAACTGTTTTGAGTTATTCGGGGCATTGTGTTTGAAGTGCCTTCCCCGTGCCAACGGCCAAGGATATCAGTTGTGGAGTTAGCCCATTGACCAGGGCTGCGATAAGACTGAACAATTTTATTACCTGCTACGCCATTAGTTGTAACAGAAAGATCGAAGTTTTTGTAATTTCCTGAGAACCTGATACCGAAAATATGATGAGGATTGGGATCGCCGATATTGGTTTTATCGTTAGCGTCAATTTTACCGTCGCCATTAAAATCAACCAGTTTCACGTCACCGGGATGTGCATCTGGCTGAAGCAAACCACTTTTACCCTGCCATGCCTGCAAATCCGCCTCATTCTGGAAAATTCCGGCAGTCTTATAACCCCAGAAATAACCAATAGGATTTCCTGCAGCAGCACGGAAAAATTCAGGACCATTAACCCATAAGCTGTTTGAACCACCGTGAATAATTCCATCGGCAGTAGGAATATTATTCACTTCATTTTTGTTATAGGCATAAGAGCCGGAAACACTATACGTAAAATTTTTACCAACAGCTCCGTTATAAGATAACTGGAGTTCTATTCCCTTGTTGGTAACATCTCCGCCATTGATGTATGGATTTCTGCTTACACCGGCAGTTCCTAACAGAGGCGCCGCAATTAACCAGTCTTTCGTGATTTTGTTGTACCAATCAAGACTCATCTCTAATTTATTATTCAGGAACCTTGCATCAATACCAACATTGGTCTGACGGGAAGTTTCCCATTTAGTGCTTTCAACGCCAATTGTTGAAGGATATGAACCTTGGGTTAAAGTTGTATTATCATTACCAAAATTGTATCGGGCATTTGATAAAGAAATTAAAGACAGGTAATTAAATGCAGAAATACCATCATTACCGTTAGAACCCCAGCTTGCTCTTACTTTCAGGAAGTTCAGCCAATTTTTAGCTGACATCATGAAATCTTCGCTGCTTGCTACCCAACCGGCAGAAAACGATGGGAAATATCCCCATTGATGACCCGGAGCAAACATGGTGGACCCATCAGCGCGGAAAATGGCAGAGGCCAGATATTTTTCTTTGAAACTATAATTTACACGGCCGAAAAAAGAAGACTGGGCATACACTGCATTGGCATTTCCAGACAGTGACATTCCATTAGTTACGGTTTGCCTGTTGGCTGCGGAAGTATCCGCACTCATCGAAATAGAAGTTACCGCGGAATTACTCAGATAGCCGCGATCAAAAGTACCGAACAAAGTAGCGCCGGTATTATTGCCGTTAAACCATGTTCCCTGGTATTTACGAACCGCACTGCCGGCTAAAACATCAAATTTGTGCTCTTTAATGTTAAACTGGTAATTAGCTGTGTTATCAAAGTTCCAGGTGTATCCTTGGGAACCGCCCTGGCTAATGCTTTCATAAAGGTTGTAAGCATACACTGATAACTTATCATACACGGGTCTGTAGCTATGATTAGCTGAAGAAGAATAATTCAAACCGAAAGTTGATCTTATTCTTAGATTTTTGATGGGCTGAAGTTCTGCAAACACATCACCTATCAGTCTTTGAGTCTTCGAATCATTTTGATTATTGTACCGCATCAACGCATAAGGATTGGCTTCCGTGTTATTCCAAACTCCACCATTATATATAGTAGAATTAAGACTGCTTAAGTAATTGCCTTTCGCATCATACATAGCTAACAACGGGCTTGTGCCAATGGCACCGG
>Ga0070667_100003842_pt1 | contig 12761 bp, 13 predicted proteins | sample KBSS33metaG_FD_64659 | JGI IMG/M metagenome (GOLD analysis project Ga0070667, IMG submission 64659) | Switchgrass rhizosphere microbial communities from Kellogg Biological Station, Michigan, USA - KBS S3-3 metaG | ecosystem: Host-associated > Plants > Roots > Rhizosphere > Soil ...
CCAGTCCGGTCCAATCGCTGAAGATTCGCGCCTGCTTGACGTTGGTATCCCAGCCTCGAGTGGCGAATAAGTTATCCACAATTGCACCGACACGTTGTGGATCGCGCTCGTCCGGGCTGCTGCCTGAGTACTGCGCCGTTCCACGTGAGTTGGCGCGGCGGGTCGCTGCACGGCGGCGGGAGTTCCGTTCGACGGCTTGTGTCTCCCGTACCTGCGCGTGGTGTGCGGCGGAACGTTTCGCGTTAGCTAATGCGGCGCTCGCAATGTCAGACAACCCGGTTTCGTCCACAGTTGACGATGGTTTTCCACCGTCCCCTGTGGAGAACCGGGTGACCGGGACCACATTGTCCGGTTTTCCATCACTGTCAGATGACACGTCGTATCTCTCCGTAATGGACGTCATAACGTGTTCCGTCTAGTTCGTCCGGAACGTCCGATGCGACCGCCGCGGTGATCAGTACTTGTTCAGCTTTACTCGCCACCCGAGCCAATTGTTCACGGCGGCTGGCGTCAAGTTCAGCAAAGACGTCATCCAAAATCAGCACCGGCTCGGCGATGTCTGCCCTGAGTAACTCGAAGGACCCCAGCCGCATCGCCAACGCCGCAGACCACGATTCGCCATGGCTGGCGTACCCACGGACCGGAAGCTCACCGATAGTGATATCCACATCGTCGCGATGCGGGCCGACGAGGTTGACTCCACGCTCTACTTCTTGGCTACGCACCCGTGCCAGCTCCGCGAGGAGCGCAGCCTCGATCACGCCGGTGTCACGCTCCATCTCCACCACGTTCGGCAATGACGGTACGTACCGCATCCCCAAGGCTGCACTCGACGGCGCCACCGCCGCGTAGGCCGCCGCCACCTCGGGGTAGAGCGCGTCCAACAGATCCAGGCGGGCCACCATCAGCTGCGCGCCATGTACCGCGAGGTGACCATCCCAGACGTCCAACGTCGTCAGATCACCGGCCCGTCCCGCGCGGCGGGCCAGACCGACGGTCTTCAACAAGGCGGAGCGTTGCTTGAGCACGCGCTCGTAGTCAGCTCGCACGCCGGCGATACGGGGGGTGCGTTGCACGAGCAGGTCATCGAGGAAACGTCGACGCTCGCCGGGGTCGCCCCGGACGACGCTGAGATCCTCCGGGCTGAAGATGACAACCTGAAGTAGTCCGAGCAGGTCACGTGGGCGAGGTACCGCCGCCCCGTTGATTCTGGCGCGGTTGGCCTTTCCTGCAGTGATGTCGATCTCCAGGCGCAACTCGCGGCCCTGGGAGACGACCGCGGCCTTAGCACTGGCTATGTCTGCGCCCCGTCGGATCAGCGCCGCATCAGCGGCCACCCGGTGGCTACTCAGTGTGGCGAGATAGCCGATCGCTTCAGCGAGGTTGGTTTTGCCTTGGCCGTTGGAACCAACGAGGACGTTCGGCCCGGGTTCAAACGCAACGTCAGCCCGCTCCCAACTACGGAAGTCGGAGACGGTCAGATGCCGGACGTACACGTCGTCTATTCGAGTCGAACGAGGTCGATTGCGAGGCTTAGCCCGGCAGACGGACCGGCATGATCAGGTAGGTGTAGTCGTCGGTGGACTCGCCGTCGCCGTTCTCAGGCGTTGTCGGCTTAAGGACCACCGGCTTGTTCGCTGAGGTAAAGAGCAACCGCGCCGACGAAGTCTCTAATGCGCCGAGACCGTCGAGCAGGAACTGCGGATTGAATGCCGTGGTGATCGACTCGCCGTCGAACTGCACCTCGATCTGCTCTTCAGCTTGTGATTCGTTCTCACCGCTGGCCGTCAGCGACAGCGTCTGGTCAGCAAACTCCAACTTGACCGGCGTGCCACGGTCGGCGACCAATGCGACCCGTTTGACCGCCTCAACGACCGGCGCGACCGTAATCTCAGCGTTAGAGGCCCAGTCGTTGGGCAGCAAAGAGCGGTACGGCGGGAACTGGGCGTCGAGCAGGCGGGTCGTAGCGCGTCGACCGCCACCGTCGAAGCCGATGATTCCCTCGCCTGCGCCCCCGGCTGAGAGCGCGATGGTCAGCTCCTGCCCACCTGCGAGACTCCGGGCGGCGTCGGCAAGGGATCGGGCCGGGACTAGGACTTGGACCGGTTCAGCGGAGGGGTTGGCCGGAGACCAGGCCAGTTCACGAACAGCGAGGCGGTAACGGTCAGTGGCCGCGAGGGTGAGTTTCGTTCCGTCGATCTCGAGTCGGACGCCGGTGAGCATCGGCAGTGTGTCATCGCGGCCGGCGGCGAGAGCGACCTGCGCGACGGCGGTGGCGAAGGCGGCACCGGAGACTGTGCCGGCGGTGGTCGGCATCGCAGGCAGCTTCGGGTAGTCCTCCACCGGCATCATCGGCAAGGTGAACTTCGAGGCACCACAGTTGATGCTGAGCTTGGCACCGTCAGCGATGACCTCCACCGGGTGCGGTGGCAGTGCTTTGGAAATCTCAGCAAGCAAGCGACCGGAGACCAGCGCGCTGCCTTCACCGTCGGCGCTGACCTCAAGATCGACTTCGGAGGAGGCCTCGAGATCGAACCCGGAGATGCGCAGTGTCGAGTCCTCCAAGTGGAGCAGCAGCCCAGCGAGAACCGGCATGGTGGGACGACTAGCGAGTCCTCGGGCCGCCCATGCGACAGCCTCGGCCAGCACATCGCGTTCAACCCGAAACTTCATGTTTCTCCTCCGGACCGTTGTGTCTGCGTCGTCGCCCCTGTCGCGGTGACGCGAGTAGGGATGGCGAGTATCTGTAACTCATTGTGCGGTAAGCCGCTGACAGTGTGAGAGGCCGTCCCCAATTTGGGGCTACCTGTTGATGTTGTAGTTCATCTCTAATAAAAGAAATCTATCGTCGTACTTCTTCGGAGTTGTGGATGTTGGGGACAACTCGACGAAGGCCATAGTTTTGCTGGCAATCCTGGCTATCAGCCTGTGGATGTACGCGTGGGTAACCTTGCGCAACTGCGACCAGTAGGTGGACAGAGCGTGAACGTGCGCCATCGTCAACATGGCGGGCAGAGTTCTCCACACCGAAATCCACATTGGGGAAAACCGAAATGGTCGTCCTCATGAGCGCGACCGAGCCCGTGCTTTGATGCGCGAAGTGAGTTCGGTGATCTGGTTGTACGTACTCATACGTTCGGCCATGAGTCCACGAACTTTACGATCTGCGTGCATGACGGTCGTGTGGTCGCGTCCGCCGAAGCTGGCGCCGATCTTGGGCAGCGACATCTCTGTCAGCTCGCGGCAGAGGTACATGGCGATCTGACGCGCGTTGACCAGGGTCCGGCTGCGAGACCCGCCGGTCAGATCGTCCATCGTGACGTTGAAGTACTCAGCGATGACGGCCATGATCACCGCCGAGGTGATCTCCGGAGTGTCCGATTCGCTGACGAGGTCCTTGAGGACGATCTCAGCGAGGCTGAGTTCCACTGGCTGCTTGTTCAGGCTGGCGAATGCGGTGACCCGGATCAGAGCGCCTTCGAGTTCACGGATATTCGACTGGATACGGGTGGCGATGTACTCCAGTACATCCGCCGGGGGCTCCTGACGATCCTGTGCCGCCTTCTTCCGGAGGATGGCGATACGCGTCTCCAGGTCAGGGGCCTGTACGTCGGTGATCAAGCCCCATTCGAACCGGGTGCGCAGGCGGTCTTCCAAGGTGGAGAGCTGCCGCGGCGGTCGGTCGGAGCTGATGACGATCTGCTTATTGGCGTTATGCAGCGTATTGAACGTGTGGAAGAACTCTTCCTGCGTTCGTTCGGCGCGCTCCAAGAACTGAATGTCATCGATCATCAGCACGTCGACTTTGCGGTAGCGGGCTTGGAAAGCCTGCATCTTGTCGTCACGTAGCGAGTTGATGAAGTCGTTCGTGAACTCTTCGCTACTGACGTAGCGCACCTTCATGCCGGTGAATAGCCGCTGAACGTAGTGGCCAATCGCATGCAGCAAGTGGGTCTTACCCAGTCCAGAGTCACCGTAGATGAACAGCGGGTTGTAGGCCTTGGCTGGCGCTTCGGCCACCGCGACAGCGGCGGCATGAGTGAAGCGGTTACTCGCACCGATGACGAACGTGCCGAAGGTGTATTTCGGGTTCAGGTGTGCTTCGCGATCCAGACTTGGTAAGTCCAGGCGGTCGACGGCCGACGGTGTTGCTAGTCGAGGGGTCCACTCGTCATAGCGGGGTTCGGGCTGCAGGACATCGTCGAGGGAATCGAGGTCGTCATATGCCCCGCCCCGCCGCGCGGTGTCGGAGCCTGAGTTGTTGCGTGAAGGCGCGGCAAGTGATGCGTCCGGGAACGTATCGGAGTCGCCGTAGCCCGAGCCTTCGTTCTTCTTGGAGTTCTCGGTGCTGGGCTCGTCGTTGTGAACGGTGACGGCAACACGGATTTCGCGCCCCAATGCGTCGCCGAGTGCGTCGACGATGAGAGGGCGGAGGCGGTTCTCTAAGTAATCCTTAGCGAACTCGTTCGGCGCCGCCAACAACGCGGTGTCTTCCACAAGTCCGATGAGGTACGTGAGGCCGAGCCAAGCCTTCTGATGTGGACGAATAGCTCCTTCGTCCAACCGGGTGACTGCCCGTGCCCACACCTCACCGAGGTCCACGGTGTCCTCCACGTCGCGTCTCTACTCCAGCCTGGCTAGCGTCTCGGTCCTTGCGGTCCTCAACATCGCCATTAGTTGCTACGTGCGCCGCAACGGTGGTCACACTCGCGGTTCAGATCTTCAGGTACTCCCGAATCATCTTCCCCCAGCGTCATTGCCGAGGCTCCGGCGGGTCGGCTCCGGCGGGTCGCCAACGTCATCCACAAGGTTATCCACTACCTGTGTATACGGCAGTGGATCCGTGGATGCGGGGGCATCATCGGGATCGGGGGAGACAAAGTCCTCTTCGGCTGAAGACCGTAACAGTGGTGTGCGCGAAACAACAATGCCCCTCGGCGTGTCGCGTCTGGTTAGTGACCGTAGGCCTGTCTTACGGTCAGCAGTTTGCGTGGGCGAGTTTGACCGAGGGCGGCCACGATCCGTAACGTATGGGTGTCCCGCACGTGTGGGATGCGCTGGGTCCTGCCCTGCTTACGAGACGGGTCGGTTCTTTCGCCGACAGGTCTCTATGGGACAGAAGTCGCAGCGGTCCTGGTGTTCCACATCAAACTCATTGCACTCGAGCTCGTCCAGCCGTTGGCTGGGAGAACGTCCGTGCCGCAAGTTTTTGATAGCTGATTTTGACAACGATGGAGTCTTACCGTGAGCAAGCGCACGTTCCAGCCGAATAACCGTCGCCGCGCCAAGACGCACGGCTTCCGCCTGCGCATGCGCACGCGCGCAGGCCGCGCCATCCTGGCTTCACGTCGCCGCAAGGGCCGCGGCGAACTGTCGGCCTGAGTCTCTCGCCTGAGACGGCGGGGTGACGCTTGCTGCCGGCGCGATATCGAATGCGCAGCTCGGTCGAGTTTGCGGAGGTCATTCGGTCTGGCAGGCGTGCTCGTCGCGACACAATGACGGTCTATCTCAGACGTGCAGATTCAGTGAGTGATCGCTCCGGACACGCGCCTGTCGCAGGTGTGGCGCCAGAAGCTTTCTCTTCGATGGAGCTCTCGTCCCGACCCCCTCGGGTGGGCTTGGTGGTGTCGAAATCGGTCGGGAACTCGGTCGTTCGTCATCGAGTGAGCCGTCAGCTGCGTGCCCAACTGGCCTCCCGTGTGGTGGCGTTACCGCCTGGCAGCTCGCTGGTTGTGCGGGCTCATCCCCTCGCGGCGCAAGCTGACTCGCGTCGTCTTGGACTTGAGCTTGACGCAGCGCTAGCACGGCTCTTGAGCGACGGTAAGTCGGTTAAGAAGACAAAGGACGAAAATGCTACGTAAGGGAGTTCTGGCCGTTATCGGCTGGTATCGCCGGGTGTTGAGCCCGGCTCTCCCACCACGGTGCCGCTATACGCCGACCTGCAGCGCCTATGCGGCGGAGGCGATTGAACGCTTCGGTGTGGCTCGAGGAGGCTGGCTCAGCCTGCGCCGCTTGTTGCGCTGCCACCCGTGGCATCGAGGCGGGCACGATCCAGTGCCCGGCAGCGTTGCCGCTATGGATCCGCAGACCGATTCTGCATACCTGCCGATGACGCGTCCTGCGGTCGTCTCGACTCGTCGCAACATTCTTGCCGGGAAGTCCGGCGCGCTAGGAGACTCCCGTGCTTGATTTCCTGTACATCCCCGTCTCGTGGGTGCTGCTGCGCTGGCATCAGCTCTTCACCGCACTCGGGATGAACAATGACAGCGGCCTGAACTGGGCACTGTCGATCGTGGCCCTGGTGATCACCGCCCGCTTGCTGCTGTTCCGGGTCTTCATCAAGCAGGTCAAGCACATGCGGCGCATGCAAGAGATGCAGCCGAAGATCCAGCAGCTGCGGGACAAGTACAAGAACGACAAGGCCGAGATGCAGCGGCAGATGATGAAGCTGCAGCAAGACGAGGGCTTCAACATGGCGGCCGGCTGCCTGCCGATGTTCCTCCAGTTCCCCATCTTTATCGCGTTGTTCCACGTTCTGAAGCACTTGTCGAACCAGGCGGAGGCAAAGCCGGGCTCGCCGGGCTTAACGCTCTACACCTTCACAGAGCAAGAGACTCAGAGTGCCGCGCACGCGAAATTGTTCGATGCACCTCTTGCCGGCACGCTGACTGACGCGAAGCACGTGCTCGCTCTCGGCGGCGATATGAGCTCGACCCGCATCGTGATCCTTGTTCTTGTGGCGATCAGCGCGCTCGCCACCCTTTACACACAGATCCTGGTCCGTCAGGCAGCGATCACGCAGCCAGAGGGAACCGCAGCGACGGTGCAGAAACTGATGATGGTGGGTATCCCCGCTTCTGTGGTGTTCTCTGGTGTCTTCTTCCCGCTCGGTGTTCTGCTCTACTGGTTCACGTCCAATACATGGACGATGGGACAACAGCTCTACATCAACAAGTACCACCCACATACGCCGACTGAGACTCCGGCGGCCGGCGTAGCAGGCAAGGCTCTTGCTCCCCCGCCAGGTAAGAAACCCGTCAGGCCGAAACCTGGTTCACCAGTGCCACCTTCGGCGAACGATGCCGATTCGGCGGGGACTGGTAGTAACTCGGCAGACGTGAACGGTGTGGCGAAGGACGAGACTTCGCCCGGTCCTGCGGCTACTCGACCCGTACGCCCCAAGACAACCCGCCCGGGCGGAAAGCCAGGGACACGCCCCGGACAGACACGTAAACGACGGTAAGTACGACACCAGACCTACCGACGGTCCAAGGCCGCCGGCATTGATCAGCTACCAACACATCAAGTGCATGCTCCGGTGGCTGTGACGACATCAAGGAAGGACGACCGACGTGAGTGAGAACGAAGACGTCGTGGTGACGGAGAACGAGGACGCGGCCGACATCGAAGGAGAAGACGAGACGACCGACGGGCAGGGCGACCTGCTTGTGCGCGAAGGTGATGTTGCTGCCGACTACCTCGAGCGCCTGCTCGACATCGTCGACTATGACGGTGACATCGATCTGGATGTGGAGAACGATCGGGCTGTGGTGGCGATCGTTGGTTCAGGCCTAAAGTCGCTCGTCGGCCCAGGTGGACGCACGTTAGAGGCACTCCAAGAACTCACTCGCCTCGCTGTGCACCAGAAGACCGGCGTCCGTAGTCGTCTCATGCTTGACGTCAGTGGACATCGCGCAGCACGGCGGGAGGAGCTGTCGACTTTGGCAGAGAAGACCGCGCGACAGGTACTCGAAACGGGTGAGCCCGCGAAATTGCCCGCGATGAATCCGTTCGAGCGCAAAGTGGTGCACGACGTCGTTAGCGCAGTCGATGGTGTTCGGAGTGACTCTGAAGGCGAAGAACCGAACCGTCGAGTGGTCATCCTGATTGAAGGCTGAGTCGGCGCCTAGCGTTCCTGACGCTGTGACGGAGGGCTCAATGGATGCGCCGCCTGCATTAGCGGGCGTCGCAGATCGAGTCTTTGGTCCACGCCTCGACACTGCGCGGCGGTACGCCGGATTGCTGGCGACTGCAGGCGTGGAGCGCGGCTTGATCGGTCCGCGAGAACTCCCCCGGATCTGGGACCGGCACGTGTTGAACTGCGCGGTCGTCGCTGAGTTGTTCCCGGAGTCGGCACGTGTGGTTGACGTCGGCAGCGGTGCTGGCCTTCCGGGCTTGGTCTTGGCGATTCGACGTCCGGATCTACGAGTAGACCTTGTGGAGTCGTTGCAGCGTCGAGCGGTGTTCCTCAGAGAGGCCGTCGACGCACTTGGTCTTGGCGACCAGGTTCGAGTGGTTCATGGTCGGGCGGAGGAGCCTGCGGTAGGAGAAGAAGTTGGAAATAGTTGGTGGGTTACCGCTAGGGCAGTAGCGCCACTGGACCGTCTAATGCGATGGTGTTCACCGTTGCTGCGTGAGGGTGGGCACCTGATGGCATTGAAAGGCGATCAGGCGGAGGCAGAGATTGCTGAGTACCGCAGCCGAATGGGTACTGAGTCGCCCGGTATCGAAATCGTCACATGCGGCGTGGGTTTAATCGAACCCGCGGTCCGAGTTGTAGCAGTACAGCGGCAGTCGCCAGATTCCCCCGCAAAAAGTCGGCGACGGAGATAGGAGAAGTCGTATGGGCATCGTTTCACGTGAAACAACGCTCGACCCAGCCCCCCGTAGTTCGACCGAGGTTTCACGTGAAACCATGCCAGAGGTTGAGGGGATCGAGTCGGGTACATCGGGGGTGCAGGACGTGGAAGAGATGACATCCACCGATCTCCCCTACCTCGACTCCCCTATCGCTAGGGAAGCCGCCACGGCGGTACACGTGCAGAACATTCGGCAGGAGCAGTGGCCCAAGCCGTCCAGTGTGCGCGTGCTGACCGTCGCGAACCAAAAGGGTGGCGTGGGGAAAACTACGAGCACCGTTAACGTCGCGACCGCTTTGGCGATGCATGGTCTACGGGTACTCGTGGTGGATCTCGATCCCCAAGGCAATGCCAGCACGGCACTAGGCGTTGACCACAGCGTCGGGACTGCCTCCATCTACGACGTGTTACTCGGCGATATGTCTCTAGCGGATGTCGTCACCGAGGTTGCTGAGACGCCTGGCCTCTTCTCTGTGCCGGCAACAATCGACCTCGCTGGCGCGGAACTGGAACTCGCTTCGCAGGTCGCCCGGGAATACCGGTTGCAGCGGGCGCTCACTGCGTATCTCAACGAACAACCCGAGATCGACTACATCTTCATTGACTGCCCGCCCTCCCTGGGGCTCTTGACTCTGAATGCGCTCGTCGCTGCACGTGAGGTGATGATTCCGATTCAGTGCGAGTACTACGCCCTTGAAGGCCTGGCGCAGTTACTCGCGACTGTTGAGATGGTGCAGTCCTATCTCAACCCTGCTGTCGCCGTCACCACGGTGTTGCTGACCATGTACGACAGTCGCACCAAGCTTGCCGACCAGGTCGCTGACGAGGTTCGCCGTCACTTCGGTGCGCTCACCGTGAATTCGGTGATCCCCCGCAACGTAAGGGTCTCCGAAGCCCCTGGCTTCGGGCAGACTGTCATGACTTACGATCCAGGTTCGCGGGGCGCGGTGGGTTATCTCCAGGCGGCCCGTGAAATTGCCGGCCGTGCGGCCGAGGTGATCGCCGGTATCTCGACGACCCCCGCCGCATCAGCAACTGACAAGTCTGAGCGGAGCGATTCATGAGCAAGCAACGTCGAGGTGGTCTCGGTCGCGGCATTGGCGCGCTCATCCCGACCGCTCCGCCGAGTGGTGGTGGTGGTGGCGTTGCGGTCGCGACGGCTGAGCCGGCCTCGGCATCAGCGACGACCAACGCGGCGCCCACGAAAGAGTCCACGACGGCCAGCGCCGTAAAGGCTGGGAGTGCGACTGGCACCGCAACGATCTCCGTGCCAGTCCAGGGATCCACGCAAGTAACTTCCAAAGATTCCACCGTTGAGGTTGTCGCTTCCAAAGCGCCAGATGCCCCGGCAACTCCAGATGTGAAGAACGAGGCAGAGACGGTTAGCACCGGTGACACGACGGCAACTTCCGAGCTCGCCACAGTGCCCGGTGCCACCTTTGCTGAGATCCCGATCGCCTCGATTAAGGCCAACGCACACCAGCCACGTCAGGTCTTCGACCCGGAGGCACTCGCCGAACTCACGCATTCCATCCGAGAATTTGGCGTCCTTCAACCCGTGGTCGTCCGTGCCAACGGCGATGGCAGTTACGAACTGGTCATGGGTGAACGGCGTCTGCGGGCCAGCGAGGCGGCCGGTCTCACCGAAATTCCGGCAGTCATCCGCAGTACCGCCGATGACGCCATGCTCCGCGACGCCTTGCTGGAGAACATCCATCGTGCGTCGCTGAACCCTTTGGAAGAGGCCGCGGCCTACCAGCAGTTGCTTGAGGAGTTCGGCGTCACACATGAGGAGCTAGCCCGCCGAATCGGTCGTAGCCGCTCCCAGGTCAGCAACACCATTCGTCTACTCAATCTGAGCGTCCCGGTTCAGCGCCGTGTCGCGGCGGGTGTGCTCTCAGCAGGCCATGCGAGGGCGCTGCTTTCGCTGGCCGACTCTGACCAGCAGGACGAGCTTGCCGCCCGTATCGTCGCCGAGGGCCTCAGTGTCCGAGCGACTGAGGAACTAGTCACGCTTGCGGCGCGCCAGTCCCCTGCGGCGAAGCGACGCGGCCCATCGTCGCGCATCGTCGCGCCCGGCGTCGCAGACCTGGCGGAGCGGCTTTCAGACACCTTCGATACTCGGGTCCGGGTCGAACTCGGAAAACGTAAAGGCAAGATCACCGTCGAATTTGGCTCCATCGATGACTTAGAGCGGATCGTGGCGATGATCGCCCCGACCCTGGCCTCTAGCCAGTCCGCCTGACCGATCTCATGGCTAGACCCTCTCGCTTGGCCCTTTCGACGCAACGAAAATGAGTATCAATAGTGCGGAAGGCTGTGGGATGGTGTGAAGGTGGAAATCAACCAGTCGCGCAAGCTCGCCAATGTCTGTTACGAGATCCGAGGCCCGGTACTTGAAGAGGCAAAGCGACTGGAATCGCTCGGGCGCCGCATCATCAAGCTCAACATCGGCAACCCCGCGCCGTTCGGCTTCGAAGCACCAGAAGAAATCCTGGTTGATGTCGTTGCGAATCTGCAGTATTCGCAGGGCTATTCCGATTCGCAGGGCCTCTTCTCCGCCCGTACCGCCATTGCTCAGCACTACCAGTCGCGGGGCGTGGATATCCGCGACGTCGACGACATCTGGCTAGGCAACGGAGTCAGTGAGCTAATTGCTATAGCTTTGCAGGCCTTGCTCGACGATGGCGACGAGGTGCTCATCCCCTCGCCCGACTATCCGCTCTGGACAGCGGCGACAAGCCTCGCCGGTGGCCGGCCAGTGCACTACCGCTGCGATGAGTCCGACAACTGGTACCCGGATATCGACGATCTGGAGTCGCGCATCACCGAGCGCACCAAAGCGATCGTCGTGATCAACCCGAATAACCCCACCGGCGCGGTCTACCCGGTCTCGGTCCTAGAGCAGATCGCCGAGGTCGCCCGCCGACACGGCCTGATCGTGATGGCCGACGAGATCTACGACAAGATCCTCTACGACGACGCGACCCATACACCGTTCTCGGCAGTCGCTCCGGACCTGTTCACCCTTACTTTTAATGGACTTTCCAAGGCCTACCGACTTGCCGGCTTCCGTTCCGGGTGGCTGATGGTGCGTGGACGCACGCAACGGCAAGCGAGCTATCTCGAAGGCATCAACATTCTGGCCAACATGCGGCTCTGCGCGAACGTGCCCGGCCAACATGCAATCCAGACCGCGCTCGGTGGCAGGCAGAGCATCAACGATCTCATTCTCCCCGGTGGGCGCCTACGCGAACAACGTGACGTGGCGATCAAGGAACTCGCAGCGATTCCAGGCGTGAGCTGCGTCGTGCCCAAGGGGGCGCTCTACGTCTTCCCACGGCTGGATCCCGAGGTATACCCCATCAAAGACGACGTGCAGCTCGTCCTCGATCTACTGCGCGAGAAGCACGTCCTTCTGGTTCACGGCAGTGGCTTCAATTACCCAGGCACCGATCACTTACGCATCGTCACGCTGCCGACGGTCGAACTGCTCAGTGAGGCGATCGGACGCTTCGGTGAATTCCTGGCCGACTACCGCCAGGTGTAACGAGCGGGAGACGGTCGTTAGACGGCGATCGCCGGAATACGCATAACTCCGGTCGGCGGATCGTCCGTGGAGGGCAGGTATAGCCGTTGGACGGCAACCAGCAGGCCTTCCGCGACGGTGTCACGAAAGATCGGATCGTTCAGGCGACCACGATCGACCGGTGAGGTCAGATAGCCAAGCTCGAGTCGCACAGCGGGCATCCGGGTGTGCTTCAGGATCGACCACGTCTTGCCGTGTGCCCGACCGTCCAGCATCTGGGTGCGAGCGACGACCTCGCGCTGCACTAGTTCGGCCAGCCGGGCCCCGATGGTCGACACCGATTCACCGACGCCGTAGTAGTAGGTCGCGACGCCGTTGGCCAAGGGCGACGTTGCCGCGTCTATGTGTAACGAAATCAGCAGGTCCGCGCCAGAGGAGTTGGCCAGCTGGGCACGTTCGGCGTCGCTAGCACCATTGTGTGGCCCTCGAGTCAGCACGCTCCGCACGCCTACCGCTGACAGGCGCCCGTCAAAGCGGCTAGCTAGGTCCCAGACCAGCGACGCCTCGTCTAAGCCAGCGGACGTGACGCCGAG
>Ga0070667_100003843_pt1 | contig 12758 bp, 13 predicted proteins | sample KBSS33metaG_FD_64659 | JGI IMG/M metagenome (GOLD analysis project Ga0070667, IMG submission 64659) | Switchgrass rhizosphere microbial communities from Kellogg Biological Station, Michigan, USA - KBS S3-3 metaG | ecosystem: Host-associated > Plants > Roots > Rhizosphere > Soil ...
GCCGACGAGCTTTTCGCCCGTGAGATAGATCACTTGACATTTCTGGAATCGCAGGTAGCGGATCCCGCTTGTAGCAGGCAGTTGCCACCTCTGCATAGAAGCGATGGCAGACGACCGAAGGACGGGACCGCTCATGACGACACCGCTACTGGCTCGCTCCGCCAAGGCGACGCAAACGGCGACTTTCGCGGCACTCACGCTGGTTGCTGTCGTCGCCGGGCTGTTCGCAGGCCCCGCCACTACCGCCAATGCCGCTGACGACTCGTGCGCCGCCGTCGAGGTCGTCTTCGCCCGCGGCACTTTCGAGGCGCCCGGCGTCGGTGCCACCGGGCAAGCATTCGTCGACGCGTTGCAAGCCCGGTTGCCGGGTAAGACGGTCGAGGTGTACGGGGTTGACTATCCGGCTTCGCTGGATTTCGGGCAGGCCGTCACCGGAATTGCTGACTCTGTCAACAAGATTCAGTCGATCGCCGCACAATGCCCATCGACAAAAATCGTGCTCGGCGGTTACTCGCAGGGCGCCGCTGTCGCCGGTTACACCACATCCAGTGTTGTGCCCGCTGGATACCCACTGCCGGCAAGCATCTCCGGACCAATGCCTGCATCCGTCGCCTCCCACGTCTCGGCGGTGGCTCTGTTCGGCACTCCAGACCCCTGGTTCCTGGGCCTGGCCGATCGCAACGCACCGCCGATAACCATCGGTGACCTGTACGCCGGCAAGACGATTCAGCTGTGCGCCGCTGGCGACCCGGTCTGCTTTCCCGGTGGTCTGGATCGCTCCGCGCACAGCTCGTACAAGACAAACGGCATGGCCGATCAGGCAGCAGACTTCGTGGCCGGCAAGCTGGGCGGCCCTGCACCGGTGGCGCCGGTCGTGCAAACCGCCGGCGAGACCGATCCCGGAAACTGAGAACCCTCGCTGACGGCCGGAAGTGGTCCCAAGGGCTGCTTCCGGCCGTCGCCGACAGCGCCGCAGCACAAGACTTTTCAGTTGTCGATCAACAGTGGCGCGATGACTACCACGTGACCGTTTGAATCACACTACCGAGCGGCTCGGTCTGTTTACCGGTGGCATCGTTGCACGTCAAGGTGATCTTGTACTGAGTGCCGGTCTTGAGCCCGTTGAACTTCTCGATTTCGGTGCTTTGCCCGGCGACAGTGAAGGTCCTCGTCGTATCTGACGGCGCCAGTGGGTTCAACGATATCGCTTCGTAGTTGCAGCTCGCCGTCAGCGGTGAGTGATTGGTCACGCCCATCAAGAACGTCGTCTCTTGCTCAGTGTTGAAGCTCGCCGTGATGGCGTTGGTGAAGACCTGTGGTGGTGCCTCGGCGGGCGGCGGGGCGGGGTTGTTGGCAGGAGCCGGAGCAGGCGGCGGCGCTGGTGCGGCCGGCGCCGCGGGTATGCCGAGCTCGACACCCACGACACTGACGTCGCCGTTTCGGACCATGCCCACCCCGAAGTCTTTGTACGCACAGTTCGCGATGTTGAAGCTGCCGTCAGCGAGCATCTCGTCGATGGCCTTATCGGTGGGGTCGTCTGTGCGGATCATGCGCGTGATCTCGCCGGCATACCCGGTGTCCTGCCCGGGATTACCACCTCTGACAAAGTGCTGCGCGAAACCTTCGAGCTGAACCGAGTAATTCATTGGCGCACATGATGTTCGCGCGCGCGCGTCGTTGACAGCACCGCGAAGATTGTCGATGGGAGTGGCGTGCGCGGTTGGCATCGTCGCGACACCGGCCAGTACGCAACAGCTTGAGACAGCGGTCGCGAAAACGACGGCGGTTCGGGTCTTAGTCATGGTCGGCCTCTCTAATGGTTTCGGCGAGAACGGCGTTCGGTGACAGAGGTCTGCATGGCCACTGACTGACGCTCGGTGGGGACGCGGTTTCTTGACGGCTGATCCTGGTGCTGACTATTGACCGGGTAGCGAATACCCGCGATCCACGATGTGCAGAGTGCCGGCCCATTCCTGCAGACCACCGGTGTTACATCCGCCGGTGTGACCGACGGCGTGAACGAACACGGTGCTGCTTCCGGCGGGTTTTTCAGCGGGAACGAAGTACTTGGTGCCGGCTTGTCCCGGTCCGACCAAGTCGTCACCGATGTAGTGCGGCTGCGGTTCACCGATACCGATACGTGCGGTGATGCTGGAACACATGTCGGGTGAGGAGATGAACTGAACGTAGATGCCGTCGACGTTGGGGACCACCGTGGTGTAGACACAGTCGTCACCCGATTGATTGTCGGAATTGCAGTTATCCATAAAGATTGGGCGATCGTCCACGGCGGCGGCCGAACTGGCCAGGATCAGCGTCGCGACTGTGGCGAGGGCCGCCGCGCATGTACTGCGCCGAATACCGGCAGTGAATGCTGATGGAATCATGGGATGTCCTTTGATCGGTCGTGCAATGTGACCCATGGCGGTGACGCTATCGGCGTTGACGCGGTCCAGAAATACGGGATTTCCCGTATTTCTAAGCCACATTCGTCGCAGATAGTGTGGCTGCCGAGGGCGTGACCAATAGCCACGCGGACGCAATGGACAAAAGTTCCGCGGGCTACGCCACGCGCGCTCTCTGAGCGGTCTTCATCCAGCCGCGAATCGGCCGAGCTACATGCCGCTCACGCGTCAAGGCGCTGCCATTCCGGCACCCAAAATTAGGGAAACCCCTTATATCTGAGCGGCTTTGATGGCGATAGCGTTCGGCCAATGGGACACGGTGGCACGACGAGGAGGCGCCATGGTTCAGCTCACACGCAAGGTCCTCACCGCTGCCACGATGGCCGGCGTGGTCAGCTGCTCTGCGATCTCTCTTGCCGTCTCTGCGGCGGCCAAACCATTGATGAACGTCGATCAGTACATCGAAGTACCAAACTGCGACGTGGCCGAGGGCACAGAGTTGTGTCCCCAGATCCCGACGGTGTCTGTCGACCCCGAGACCGAGCGAATGAAGGTCGTCTTCACCGCAAATCAGAATCACTGTTCGGACATCATCGCCCATATCCTGGTTGACGGACGAGAATACGTCTCCACCAAGGTCGGCCCCGGCCAGCCGGATGGCGGCCACGTATTTCGGGTCAGCCCAGGACCGCACGTGGTCGGGGTTCAAGCCGAAGGTGTCAGAGGCGGTTGCAACACCACTGGCACGCTGCTTGCCTGGGGCGGCACCATTCATGTCCAAGCGATCGACGACGGCATCGGCGTCGCGCCCGTCATCGACGTCGAATGAAAACCATGCGTACGCTCCTCCCGCCGGGCGTCAAATCGAGCCAGCGGAGGTGCGCCGTCATCGCGGCAATAGTCGCTGGCGCCAGCGTGGCCGGTGTCACGTTCGCGGCACCAGCCCTCGCGGTGCACCTCGAGCAATACATCGAGGTGCCGCAATGTCAGCCAGCCACCAGCGAAGACTGCCCGCAGATACCTGCGGTGACATTTAGCTCTGTAAAAGGTGAAGGCCTTCAGGCGCAGTTCACTGCGAACTCGAACCACTGCTCTGACATCTTTGTGCGCTTTCTCCTCGATGGCTATCCACAAAGTGATTGGATTCGCGTCGGGCCGGGCCAGACCACCCCGCAGGATCCAGGATTCGTTTCCCCAGGTGGCACCCACTCCTTGGGCGTTGCGGCCAGGGGCATCCTGGGCGGCTGCAACGCGACCGGCGTCCTCAGCGCATGGGGCGGCACCGTTCGCATCGACTCCGTCGGCGGCGGTGTGCAACCGCCAACGCACGACCAACGCGAGACTCCTCCGTTCGGCCAAATCCCCGACGACCCAAGCGTTTTCGTCCTCCCTCACTAAACGACCCCTGTAACCGGTACTCGACGGCGCGCGCCGACGCTCACCGTCACGGTTTGAGGTCGCGGCCGCGTGCAGCCGCGTTAGTGGTAGGGAATTCCCTTATTTCGCCGCCGACCCGCGGCCAATAGCGTCGTGGACATAGGGGGCCGCTGAGGCCTTGGTCGCAAAGGAGCCAGCATGAAGGCCGGATGGGCGGTCACAGCACAGCCCAGGCACGGATTACGTTACGAGGCTGGACGACTGCGCGTTCGCCCCGTTCTGTTGGTTGGGCCGCCGTGCGTGTCGGTCGTAGCGGCCTTCGCGGTGTGGTTGGCGCTTACGGTTCAGTCGAACCCGATCGCGCCCGCAGCATTGACGCTCCCACAGGCACCTGAAACGCCCGTCGCCACAACAACGCTTCCCGCGCCGACGCAGTGGCCTCTGCCCACGCCGGAAAATCCGCTGCCGACGCAGTGGCCGCTGCCGACGGATATTCTTCCGCCCTGGCTGCCTATACCGACCGACGAGTTCAACCCGATACCCGTACCGCAGCCCCAACCGCCTGGCGCGCCGCGGGGACCGGCGCCCAACAATGTTCCGCCTGATGCTCCGTTACCCAGCAACGCCACTCCGTTGCCCACCCCGACGGCTCCCCTTCCGACCCCACCGCCGGCCCACTTCTGCGATCCGCGCGTGGACCTCTGCGTGCATTGAGCGACGCGTTTGCGCGCAGCCAAGCACCGCAGTTGACTACTGGTCTCGGTAAGTGAGGCGGGTATCGATGGCCGCGGTGACTCGCTCAGCCGGAACCCCTGCACGGCTGCAGACTTGGGCCACGATGTCTTCTGAACTAGCTGCGATGACGCCAAAGACCACCGAATCGGAGGGCACCGTCACTGTCATCAGCAATCGCACGGGCATGCCCTGGCCAATCATCGATTTCACGCACTCGTCCAGCCTGGCCAGGGCAGCGCTGAATTGATCTTCAACCAGATCGGGCCGGTACCACTCGACGAGGTAGCACGGCATACGCGAAGCGGGTATGCCCACCTTCATGAGCCTAGAACCTCCGTTACGCCCTGTGATATAGGGGATTTCCCTATTACGCGCAGCCGAATCGGGGCCGCGGTGTCTCAGTCAAATCGATGGCGCGTCAGGATCGGTCGGATTAGCGAGGCGGTCGAGGCGGCGGCCCAATTCGGCACGTGAACGGATGTCGAGCTTTCGATAGATCCGCGAAAGGTGCACTTCGACCGTCTTCGGACTGATGAACAGTGACGAGGCGATGTCGTGGTTGGTCTTACCCGCGGCCGCCAACTCAGCGACCCGCTGCTCGGCAGACGTCAACACGCCGGAATCACTCGAGCCCAACCGAATTCGCTCCAGCAATGTTTGCGCGCGCCTGGCCCACAGCGGAGCACCGAGTTCGGTAAAGCTTGCTTCGGCACTGCGCAATGTCGCCGCAGCGTTTTCCCGGCCGCGCTGGCGTCGTTGGATCTCACCCATGACCAGCTGCGTGCGAGCACGTTCGAAAGGCATTGGCAGCCTGTCGTGTTCGGTGATCGCTGCCTCCACGGCGACCATCGCCGCCTTGAGCTCACCCCGGGCGCCCAGCAGCATCGCGCGACCGCGGGCGCCCGTTGCGAGCATCCAAGGGCGATCCAATCGCGCGCCGTTACGCTCGAGCGCATCGATCAGTGGCGCAGCGTCGTCGGGCCGCCCGACTCCGATGAATGCCTCCACCGCATCGGGCAAGAAGCCCGCGACCGAAATTTCTGTCGCACTGGGCAAGGCACTCACGGCTGACAACAAGGGGGCCAGGGTAGTCAGCGCGGCGGCGTAGTCACCCAATGAAACCTCGAGGAACACCAGGCACTCAATCGGCCAACGCCCCAAAACCCGTGCGCCGCAACGTTGGCTCGCGGCATGCGCCGCGGCAGCGTTCTCCCGAGCCCGGCTTTCATCGCCGGAATAGGCGGCGACGAAAGCATGCGTCGTGAGGGCTGCGCCAAGCGCGAGGTCGCCGCCTATCTGACGCGCCGATTCCAGAGCATCCTCCGCGAGCTGTGTCGCTGCCGCGAAGTTGCCGCGCCAGATCTCGATCTGAAACATGTTGAACAGCACGTGGACAAGCTCATTGTCCTCGCCGCGCTCCATGCAGCGACGGCGCCACACCGCCATCTCGTCGTAGGCCTGGCCGAACTCCCCCGTCCAGCCCAGCAACAATGCGTTCTGAACACTTGGCCGCAATGCCGCGGGCATGTGCATGTCGTGATCCTCGAGCTGCAATGCGCGCTGCAGGCCTGGGCGGTCCAAGCCGTGTCCGCTTCGAAACCACAAGTGGGCGCGCAAGCTCAGCGCCTGACTCAACAGCGCTGGATGTCCTAACCGTTCTGCCTGAGCGAGAGCCTGCTCCCCGGCCGCCAGCCCGGCAGTGATGTCACCGAGGTTGAGCAGCGTGAACGACAGAGTAACCAGCGTCTGCACCCGCAACGGGAGATGATCACCGACCTCATCTAGGGCACGCTGAAGCAGATCGGCGGCCTCGACGAAGCTGTCGCAATACAAATTGACGACCGCGAGGGTGTTCAGGGCTTCGGCCCGCAAGGCGCCGGACGGCAGCTTCGCCATTACCTCGCGCAACAGTGCCTGGGCGCGCGAGGAGTCGCCGGCGTCCAAATGGTTTCGCGCTGAACGGATCCATAGTTTGGGACTCTCGCCGCCCAGCCCTATTGCCAGGTCGAGAAACTCGGCGGCGGCCAGCGGGGCGCCACGCCACCGTGCCATCCGGGCAGCGGTATCAAGGGCTTCCAAGGTTCGCGGTTCACCGGTGGGGTCGGACAGGGCCAGGTGGCGTGCGTGTAGTTCGGGCTCGCTGAGTAGTTCGGCCAGGCGTCGATGCATCAGGCGGCGCTGCGGCGGCGAAGCCGCACCGTACACCCCATGAGCCAGCAGCGGGTGCGTGAACCGAACACGGTTATCGTCAAACGCGACAATTCCCCGCGCCTGAGCGACCGCGAGCCTTTGGGCGCAGAGCTCGGGCGTCACGCCGATCGCTTGTGACACCACATCGAGCGTGGGCGTCGCCAAACACGCCGTGGCCAGAAGCGCTTCGCGCACGTCACTGGCAAGCCCGGCCACCTTGGCGGCCACCAGGTCGGAAAGCGTATCCGGCAAAGTGAACTCGCCGTCGGAATCCCCGTCGGCGACAGCCCGTGCTAATTCGATGGCATAAAACGGGTTCCCACCGGAAGTCTCGTGAATCCGCACCATCGTTCGCCGCGAGGGATTCCTTCCCAGCTGCTTCGCGACGATCTGCTGTAAACCGCCGATGGGCAACGGCCGCAAATGAATCCGCTGCACGTCGTGGGGTGGTGGCAACTGCAGCCACGATAGATCCACAGAGCCCTCGCCGGTGCGCACGGTACCCAACACGCCCACCGGGCTTGCAAACCGTCGCGTTGCAAAACCGACGACCAGCGCGCTCGACGGATCCAACCACTGCAGATCATCAATGGCCACCAGCACTGGTGCATCCTCGGCGAGGATATCCACCACAGACAAAAAGGCAGCCGCGACCGCACGCTGATCGGTCGCCACGTCGGTCTCGCTGACCTGAACCAGGACCCGATCAACGGCCAGGCGCTGCGGTTCGGGAAGCGCGTAAAGCACCGCGGCCTCCACACCGGACAACAAGTCGGCCAGCGAGATATAAGCCATCACCGACTCCGTCGCCGCCGCTCGCGCGGTGAGCACATGCATACCGCGCGCGCTAGCCTGCTCCACGGCATTAACCCACAACGTCGTCTTGCCGATGCCCGCTTCACCGGCAAACAGCAGACCTGCAGGATTCGCAGAGCAAAGTGTCAGAAAGCTCGAGATCGCCTCTGCCTCGGTATGGCGACTGACCCGAGGCGGCGACATTGCATTACGCCGGAGGTGGTGCCGTCTGCGGGACAAGCCGCTGCTGCGAACGCACTTTGCGTCGGCTCATAATTTGCCATGGATCGGCATGAAGAAAAATGTAGCGCTCCGAGCAGTTGCGCGCAGGTGTCATAGCAAAACTGACGACGGTTCGGCCCCTCGACATGAGGCTTTCAGGTGGTTCACAGCTCGCGGCAACCGCACCTTGCTGAAATACGTAGCACCCCACGGGCGCTCGCGCAGATTTACCTTGGGTGGATGACTGCTGTAGACGTTCGCCAACACAAGGCCGACTACGGATACGACGGGGATTACCGCGCGATACCCGCGCCAGCAGTCGCCGGCATCACCGCGGTGATTAGCGCCGCCCTGCTCGCGTCGGCTGCCAGATGTCTGCGGCGGGGTAGACCGCTCGCGGCAGCGGTGACCGGTGGCACGGGTGCGTCCATAATCACGACCGCGGCGCTGTTCATCCGCACCACGCGCGTCGGCAAGTTCGAGGCGTGGGCCGACATCCTGAAGAACCTCGGCCTGCGTGGCGACGAAACCCTCCTCGACATGGGTTGTGGACGCGGCGCGGTGCTACTCGCGGCGGCCAAGCTACTGCCGAACGGCCGCGCGATCGGCGTCGACATCTGGCGTGCCGACCAGACGAACAACGCCGAGCAGAACACGCTGCGCAACGCCGAGATCGAGGGCGTCGCGGATCGTGTCGAGGTGCGGACCGCCGACATCACCGACCTGCCGTTCGATGACGACAGCTTCGACGCGATCGTCAGCAGCCTTGTGGTGCACAACATTCCGGACGCAGACGCGCGCGCAAAGGCAATCAGTGAGGCGGCGCGGGTGCTGCGTCCCGGCGGCAAGCTGGCGCTCGTCGACATCTTCTACACCAACCACCACGCCCGCCAACTGCGCGCGCTCGGCTGGACCGACGTCCGTCGTCGCAATCTGGGCTGGCGCATGTGGTGGGGGCCGGGGATGGGCACGCACGTGATCACGGCGACGAAACCGGCATAGGGCCCCTGTAAGCGGGACCGCCGGTACCGACTAACCTCGACCCGAGTCGTCTGACACGAGGGAGTTGGTTATGCAGGGCTTCGCCGGAAAGGTCGCGGTGGTGACCGGCGCCGGGTCGGGTATCGGGCAGGCGCTGGCCGTCGAACTGGCCCGTTCAGGCGCCAGCCTGGCGATCAGCGACGTCAACACCGAAGGGCTGGCAGACACCGAAGAGCGACTGAAGGCCATCGGCGCGCCGGTGAAGGCCGACCGCCTCGACGTCACCGAGCGCGGCGCGTTCGAGTTGTACGCCGATGCGGTCAAGGAGCACTTCGGCAAGGTCAACCAGATCTACAACAACGCAGGCATCGCGTTCGCCGGCGACATCGAGGTCACCGAATTCAAGGACATCGAAAAGGTGATGGACGTCGACTTCTGGGGCGTCGTCAACGGCACCAAGGTATTCCTGCCGCACCTGATCGAATCCGGCGATGGCCACGTCATCAACGTCTCGAGCATCTTCGGGCTGTTCGCGGTGCCCGGACAGGCCGCCTACAACGCGGCGAAATTCGCCGTCCGCGGCTTCACCGAGGCATTGCGCCAGGAGATGGAGTTGGCCGGGCATCCGGTGAAGGTGACGACCGTGCACCCCGGCGGCATCAAGACCAACATCGTGCGCAACATGACCGCCGTCGACAGCGTTGATAAGGAAAAGCTGACCAACACCTTCGACAAGAAGCTCGCCAACACCACTCCCGAGAAGGCAGCGCGGATCATCCTCGAGGGCGTCCGTAAGAACAAGGCCCGTGTGCTCGTCGGGCCCGACGCGACGGCGCTCGACCTGATCGTCCGCGTCACCGGGTCGGGCTATCAGCGGCTGTTCTCGACGGTGATGTCGCGGATGGTGCCCGAAGCGCGCTGAACCCAACGGTCGTCGAGATCGTGGGTTAAGTGAGGGGGTCAACCGAGCGGTGCGCGTGCGCACCGGAAATTGACAACCCGGGAGGCAGACATGAAGTACACACTGTTGGGCGTCAGCTGCATGATTGCCGCTGCTGTCATTGGCGCGGCACCCGCATACGCCGGTCCCCCCAACGCCGAATGCGGAGAAGCGGGAGCCACCAGCACGCCGGGCAACGCGGCCACGTCACCCGGTTCGGTGTTCAACGAGCCCGGCGTCAACAGCGGCACCGGCGGCAAGGGCAATCAGGCATATGAGAATGCCGGCGCGCCTTCGCAGTACGACGTCGCGTGCGCCAAGGTGACTGCAGTCGAAGCCGGCACCCCGCAGCAGACGACCACGCCGCCCGACGTCATCGCGAACAATTCGCGGGACAACAGAGCGATCACGCACGTCGGCAAAGGCGCCAACAAGTAGCGGCTAACGTCCGAGTGGGTGGGCGTCCAGCCATGCGCCGGCGACCTGCCCGGGTTCCTTACCCTCGGCGACTTGCCTGCGCATGTCGACCAGTGATCCGCTGTCGAGCACGCCTGCGACCTCGTTGAGCGCGAGCACCTGCTGCTCGTTCAACTCGTTGCGGCGGTACAGCGGAACAAGGTTCTCGGCGCGGATCAGTGCGGTCTTGTCGGACAGCACGACCAGCTCGGTCGGGATGTTCGGCGTGGCGGTCGTCGTCCACGCCGCGTTGATCTGCCCGGTTCTCAGTGCAGCGAAAAGCGTTGCGTTGTCCTTGAATTCGCGTGGCCTCGGCATCGAGCACGGGCCGACCTTCGCCGGTGTGGCTGCGCCAGGCAAGGCACCGGCGACGATCTTGCCGCAGTTTCGGACGGCCGCGGTGACGTCGCGTCCACCCCACGAGCCTGCCGTCTGCTCGGTCACCGCTACTGCGGGCTTGTCCTCAGCGGAGGTTGTATAGTCGCCCGCCGCAACACCTTCCGGCAATGCAGAAAGCAGCGCGCGGTACACCTGCGCGTCTGCTCGCGCGGTGGCGTCCTGGTCGAATCTGGCCAGCAGTTGACCGGTGAACCCCGGCGCGACCCGAACGTCGCCGGAATCCAACTCCCCCACCGGATCCGACACCGATTTCACATGCGCCGGGCTGCCATAGAACCGCAGCGCGGCGGCATACAGGTGCGCCACCAACTCCGATTCCGGCTCGGACGTGGCGCCCACTGTGATCGACGGCGGCACAGCAGGCGCCCCACAGCCGACGAGGATCAGCGCGAGGAGCGCGACCGCGAACCGGCGCATAGGGCCTGTCAGAGCTCAGCGGCCGCGGCCACCGCCGCTGCGACCTCCGGAGCGACCCGAGGATCGAGCGGGCTGGGCACGATCCGGTCCGCGGCGAGGTCGTCGCAGGCGACCGCGAAGATCGCTTCTGCGGCAGCCACTTTCATGCGCTCGGTGATCCGCCGGGCACCCGCGTCCAGCGCACCGCGGAAGATCCCCGGGAACGCCAGCACATTGTTGATCTGGTTCGGGAAGTCGCTGCGCCCGGTCGCCACCACCGAGGCGTACTTCGCGGCGACATCGGGATGGATCTCCGGGTCGGGATTCGAGAGCGCCATCACGATGCCGTCGGGCGCCATCGTCGCGACCAACTCCTCGGGCACCACACCGCCGGAGACACCCAGGAACATGTCGGCGCCCTTGAGCGCCTCCACCATGCCGCCAGTCAGGCCGTCGGGGTTGGTGCGCCCCGCCAGCTCGGCCTTCACCGGAGTCAAGCCGTCACGGCCGGAATGCAGGATGCCGCGGGTGTCGACCACGGTGATATCCGAAACGCCTGCTGCCAGAAGGATATTCGCACACGCAACGCCGGCGGCACCGACGCCGGAGATCACCACGCGAAGCGAAGCCATGTCGCGGTCGAGCACCTTCGTGGCGCCCATCAGCGCCGCGAGCACGACGATCGCGGTGCCGTGCTGGTCGTCGTGCATCACCGGGCAGTCGAGCGCTTCGATCAGGCGTCGCTCGATCTCGAAGCAGCGTGGCGCCGAGATGTCCTCGAGGTTGACCGCCCCGAACGTCGGCCGCAGCCGCACCAGGGTTTCGACGATCTCGTCGGGATCCTTGGTGTTCAACACGATCGGGATCGAATCCAGCGCGCCGAACGCCTTGAACAGCGCGCACTTGCCTTCCATCACCGGCAGTGCGGCCGCGGGCCCGATATCGCCGAGGCCGAGCACCGCGGTGCCGTCGCTGACGACCGCCACCAGCCTGTTGGCCCACGTGTAGCGGGCGGCCAGCGTGTGGTCGGCGGCGATCGCCCGGCTCACCTGCGCCACGCCGGGCGTGTAGGCGATCGACAGCGCGCGTTGCGTGTCCAGCGGGGCCTTCAGCTCGGCCGAAAGCTTGCCGCCTACGTGAGCCTCGAAGATCTCCTCATCGGTGACGACAATCTGCGGGCTTTGGACTTCGTGCGGCACCGTTTCAGTCACCGCGTCAGGCTACTTGGCCGAATTAACGAGGCCGCCGACGGGGTTGTGAATTTTGCGAATATTCCGCTCAAATCAGCCCGAGCTCGGTGACCGCCTTGCGCTCGTCGTCGAGTTCCGCTGTCGACTTGTCGATCCGGCCGCGGGAGAACTCGTCGATCTCCAGGCCCTGCACGATCGACCAGTTGCCGTCCTTCGTGGTGACCGGGAACGACGAGATCAGTCCCTCGGGCACGCCATAGCTGCCGTCGGAGATGACCGCCATCGACACCCAGTCGCCCTCGGCGCTGCCCAGCAGCCAGTCGCGGGCGGCGTCGGTGGTCGCCGACGCGGCCGACGCGGCAGAGGAGGCGCCGCGGGCGTCGATGATCGCCGCGCCGCGCTTGGCGACGGTCGGAATGAAGTCGTTCTCGATCCAGGCCTGGTCGTTGACGACCTCCGCGGCGTTCTTGCCGCTGACCTCGGCGTGGAAGATGTCGGGGTACTGGGTGGCCGAGTGGTTGCCCCAGATCGTCACCTTCTTGATGTCGGTGACCGCCGCGCCGGTCTTCTTGGCCAGCTGGGAGATCGCCCGGTTGTGGTCGAGGCGAGTCAGCGCGGAGAACCGCTCCTTGGGGATGTCGGGCGCGTTGCTCATCGCGATCAGCGCGTTGG
>Ga0070667_100003845_pt1 | contig 12747 bp, 7 predicted proteins | sample KBSS33metaG_FD_64659 | JGI IMG/M metagenome (GOLD analysis project Ga0070667, IMG submission 64659) | Switchgrass rhizosphere microbial communities from Kellogg Biological Station, Michigan, USA - KBS S3-3 metaG | ecosystem: Host-associated > Plants > Roots > Rhizosphere > Soil ...
CCATTCCCTTTGCCTCCGGGCGCCAACGACGCTCCTTTACCAACACCGCTTCCTATGGTCACCGTTCCAGCTACCGAGCCCAGGCCGCTCAGAGCGCCGCCATTGACTGTTACCGCTCCGCTGCCGGTCGCTGAGCCCGTACTGTTCTGTAATACAAGGCTCCCGCGCTCGAGAGTGGTGCCGCGAGTGTAGGTATTCGCGTTCTCCAGGACTAACTGGCCTCTGCCGACCTTACTAACTGAGCCGGTGCCGGAAATCACACCTTTGAAGGTTGTGCTCAAATTGTTAGCACCGATCGTGAGATGATTCGCGCCTAATAACACACTGCCATCGCCTTCCAGCGAACCAATTTCAATTCCAGGCACAGCGTGTTTGCTGATGTCCAGCTGGCCGTTGCCCAAAACGTCTATGCGGGCCTGGTCGCCGGTCGAATTGTTATCGAACACAACCATAGCGCCGTTACCTCCATTTACCCCCCCATGGGCGACAATAGTGGCATCGTCCGCGTGCGACTCTCCCCAGAAGTAGATATACCCACCAGCCGCCCCGGCGCCATCGCCTCCGTTATTTATCAATGTAGAATGGTCGGCGCTGGAGGAAGTGCTGAAGATTATCGTACAACCCGTCGCACCTGGTGACACTGGGTTGTTGGTAAAGGTAGCGTAACCAGCCCTGGAATGTCGCTCGAAGGCTACACCACCGCCATCACTATTAATAAACGTGGCGTGATCAGCCGTCGATCCCTGGTCAAAGAAAGTCCCGCCGCCGCTTCCACTGGTTACACCCATATTGTTAATAGTGGCGGTACCCGCGCTCGATGTTTCATAAAAACCGGTCCATCCACCGGGTCCCACTGCGGCTGTGCCGTCGTTCAAGATAGTGGCGTTGCCGGCCGTTGAGCTGCCGAAGAAGTTGGTAGAGCCAGCAATGTCGTCCCAGGTGGGTGAACCCACGTTAATGATCGTGGCGGCGCCAGCGCTGGATGTATCGAGGAAGTAAGTCCAACTGCAGCCATTGCTTTCGGGGTTGGTAATGGTAACCAGATCGCCAATCGTTGCGTTTTGATGGAACTGAGGATAACCACAATTATCTGTCGTGAGATTTTGCATCACGCCGGAGTTATTGACGATGCCGATACCTGTGATATCCATGACCGTAAACCCACCGCTCAATGTAATAGTAAAAGCGCTCGCTCCGGGGTTGAATTGGATGCCGCTGAGTTCAACCTTCTGATTGATTTGGGTCGTGATCACAACCGATGTCTGATTTGAGGTGCCGAAGGTCGCAGTATCCGACGGCCCGTTTGGAACAGTGGCGGGTGTCCAATTGCCGGGACTAAGCCAGACGTCGCTGGGCGGATTGAGCTTCCAGGTAGCACTGCCGGCAAAAACTAATTGGCTGGCAAGCAGCGATAGGAGAAAAACGAATATGTTGGGTGTGATTTTCATCGTGAATCCAAAGCGAGGTTAAGTGTTAATTTTTCAGTTAGAATTAAGGAACAACCGCCAGCGTAAGATCATTTCCGTCGCCGCCTTCATAGTTCGCCTGAAAATCGTTGAGACCGATGGTGACGGTTCCACCATCCGGCAAATTGGCGAAGGTGCCATTAATTGGGCTCGCACTGGTATTATCGATGATTGTAAACACTTTGCCCATCGCGATCGACCCAGATCGCAGCTCCACTGGAGAGAAGTTGGCCGCGGAAATGATTACGGCACCGCTGACGATCACTTTGGCGCCGTCGGCCTTATTTGAATCGATCTTCCAGGCATAGGTCGCGTCGGCATTCAAGGTAAGTGTATTCTGGATATTGAGAACGCCTTGTTTACGCTTACTCTGACCAGGGGCAAGGGTCGCGCCGCCGCCGGCCCCGGTTCCGATCGTGACCGCTCCGGCAATGATTCCACCACCGCCCAGGCTCCCGCTATTTGCCTGGACTGCGCCAGTTCCACTCCCGGACCCAAGCCTGTTATTGACAAAGAGCGTTCCGAGACCCTCGATGATCGTTCCACCGGTGTAGCTGCTAGGACCCGTAAGGGTGAGAGTGCCCGCCCCTGTCATGGTTAAGGAGCCACCGGCTCTGGTCGTCCCGTCCCGGATATCTCCGGAAAAGACGGTAGCGAGATCATTACTGCCTACGGTCAGATTGTTCTTGCCGAGCACAACTGTTCCGTCGCCTTCGATTGAGCCAACCGTAATACCTGGAGGATTGTGGTTAAGCACATTCAGGATTCCGGTGTCGAAAAGTTCCACTCGCGCCTCTGCGCCAGTGGAATCGTCCCAGAACAAGAGCGTCCCACCCAGTCCGCCGTTCGTGCCACCGGTTGCGATGAGCACGGCCTCGGCGGCAGTCGAGTTTCCCGTAAAAAAAGCCCTCGCCCCGTATCCACCTTCAGCGCTCCCCCCAAAACAATTGACGATCGAGTGGTCAGCACTGGAATCTTGATAGAATGTTACTGACCCGACAACGCTGCTTCCCGCAATGTTAGCACCGTCGCAAAGTATATTACTAGTACCTGCGCTACTGGTCTCCATGAAGTAGGTCCCGAGAGAACCAAGCCCGTTGGGAGTTGACATAATGGTAGCCTGGCCTGCGGTGGCCGATCCGATGAAAGTGGCAAAACCTCTGGTAATTAGCGTGCTATTGCCGGCGGTGGCGGAATCGGAGAAAATCGGTCCGATACTGTCTATCATCGTATGGCCCGCGCTTGAGGTGCGCTTAAACGCGATAATACTTCTTGATGTCCCAACGAGCGTCTGCACCGCGCTCGAGTCGTTTACCACCCCCGCCCCGACGAAAGTTAAGTCCTTTCCAACGTTAATCGTGAAGGCGCGCGCACTCGCTGTGAAGACAATGCTGTCGATAGTGGCCGCTCCGGAGAGTAAGACGTTCGTGACACTCGAAACATCGAATGTAGCCACATCGGTTCGCTCCATCGGCACGCTCTGCGGCGTCCAGTTTGCGGCCGTATTCCAGTCCTTGCTCGTCGGGTCAGCATTCCATGTGGCGCTGCCGGCGAAAACTAGTTGGCTCGCAACCATGGATACGGTGGCGACGAATATGTTTAGTTTTTGTTTCACGAGATATCTCAGGTTAAGTTTTAGGTTTTAAGTCTTAACTTTTAAGTAGAGCTAAGGAATTACAGTGAGGGTAAGGTCGTTCCCATCGCCGCCTTCGTAGTTCGCTTGGAAGGTGTTGTTACCGACTGTGAGGCTAGAACCATCGGCCAGATTACTAAACACCCCGGAAATCGGTGTCGCGGAGGTGTTATTGATTACTGTAAAACTTGTACCTACCGGGAGCGTCGCATTACCAACCTCGTTGAAAAGAATCAATGCATTGTGAAGCGTCACGCCCGCGACACTGACTTTATCGGACGCCGGAGTCCGACTATCCAGGGTGACTTTGTAGGTCGCATCCGCTTCGAGGGTCAAAGTGCTCTGGATGGTGAGCGTGCCAGGTTTCACGCCGCTTTTTCCCGGGGCCAGGATTGCTCCCGCACCATTCCCGGTTCCGACACTCACCGCACCGGCAACGATGCCAGCACCGCCAAAGGTTCCCCCGTCTGCTTGAACCATACCCGTTCCGGTGCCCGAGCCTTTTCGGTTGTTAACCAGCAGAATGCCAGATTCGATCGTGGTAACTCCAGTGTAAGTGCTCGCCCCAGTTAGAATTAATCTGCCGCTGCCGGCTTTGGTCACTGACCCGCCCACTCCACCACCCTGGCCGCCGTCCTGCATCACTCCCGAAAACGTCGTGTTGACGTTGTTACTGCCAATGGCCAGGATGCTCTTCCCCAGAAACACACGCCCGTTTCCTTCGAGCGAACCAATTGAGATATCGGGAGACTGGCCGCGACCGCTCACATCGAGCTGACCGTTGCCCGAGAGCTTTATCGTCGCGGTGTCCCCGCGGGAATTGCCATGGAACTCAATGTCACCGCCATATCCGCCGTTGCGACCACCATTAGCGATCAAGATTGCATTTTCCGCGCGCGGCCCACGTGGCTCGCCGGAGTTATCTTCGAAAATGACCCTGCCACCGCTAGCACCGCTAACTGTTCCGCCATTGATCGTAAACTTCGCGCTCCCACCTCTTGCCACGCCCGAAAACAAAACCAAGCCGCCAAACCCGTTGTTAGTAGTTCCTCCATTGACCGTAAAATTCCCCTCCTCTGCGGTCCAACCGACACTAACGAAGGCGCCTGCGAGAGTGCCACCTTCCACGATGAAAGTGGCGTGGTCCGCACCTCCGGTACCGATCCATAGGACACTGCTCCCGTAACAGTGGAAGATGGCATTTCCGGCCGTAGCTGAATAAAGCTGAATCTGGGCCCCTGTTTCAGCGGCGGGATCGCCGTTGCTAAAGACGCCGTTAGCTGGGCTTGACGAGTCTTCGAAACTGATCACTCCGTTTTCATTAAAAAAGGTGGCGCTATCCGCTGTCGAGTTATCATAAAAGAAAATGACTCCTGCTATGGCGGAACCGCCGGTGTTAGTGAAAGTGGCGTTGCCCGCAGTCGAGCTATCATAGAAAAGCGTGCCGCCCGCGCCTCCACCGACCGGCGAACCCTCGTTTACTATCGTCGCTGAGCCCGCACTAGCACTATCGAAGAAGACTGTATAGGCATTGTTACCTTGGCGCTGCACGTTGCCAACATTCGTGATCTGCATTCCGCTCCCAGCCGTCGCGCTATTGGTAAAATGGATTTCACCATATTTAGCGCCGTCAGCGCTGGTCGACAGGTTTTGAGTCACTCCGGAGTAATTCGTGATGCCTGCGCCGCTGATCGTCAGGGCATTAACACCGAGTGCCGGTTGGGGCGTGATGGTGAACACACTCGCGCTAGGATTAAAGATGATGCCGTCAACCTCCGTCGCCGTCGAGACGGAAACGTCGGTGGAGTTGGAGACGCCCAAGGTCGCGATATCAGCCGGGCCATTGGGCACGGTTGCGGGCGTCCAGTTCGTCGCCGTGTTCCAGTCGCCGCTGGCGGTATTAAGATTCCAGGTCGCACTGCCCGCGTAAACAAGGTTAGAAAACAAAAGGAAGAAGGCCGAGAAAAAGGGAAGCGCGTTTTTCATGGTACTGTTCGTGTTGGACGGCCTGAGGTTTACCGGGGGGTCATATTGATAGCTTGTTCGCGTGGTTGGGCCCGTCATTGCCGCCGCCTCCTGAATGACGCCCGTCACCTAGCGGGGACCCTTTTTCTACAGGGATCTGCGTGAAAATATCAAGCTTAAAACGACGCAATGCGATCCTGTCAGTTGCAACTCTCGCCCCGAAAGTAGGTTCCGTCGGCGAAGTCAAACTTCGCCCGCCTCAATCTTCGGCTCAACGGGAGTTTCACCCGATCAATTCTCGCGTTTCCGATGCGAATTTCTCTCGGGCGCGCGTTGCGCCTGCGACTCCCGCGGCGACCAAATCACCTAGAAACAACGGTGGAACAACTACTTATGAAAGGTTACGACGGTGTAACTTTTCAAGGTTTGATCGTTACGGCTGCAAAGACACTCTCTTGCGAAAACTACTCATCCTATGACCCGACATCCTCTCCTTCTCCTGACTGTTATAACTGCCATTGCTGCCACCGCCGTTCACGCAGAAGTTTCTCCTTTGCGGCCGACCACGAACGCCGTGGCGAAAGGCAAGCAAGGTATGATGGCGCCGCTCCTCGATGAATGGGTGAAACAGGCACCCCAACCTACTTCGGCCAACCTTTCGGGCCTGGCCTGGCTCACATCGACGCACGCCTTTGCGGCAGGCACCGGGTTAACCCTTATCGAGACTTTCGACGGCGGACTAACCTGGAGTGATGTGGATCTTCCCAGCCAATACACCGACCCGCTCTACAACGTCGCCTGTGCCGACGCGAACATTTGTGTGGCAATCGGTAACTCCGCCACAACTGGAGCCGATATCTATCGGACGAAGAATGCTGGTGCGAGCTGGACGCGAGTCCGCGGATTCCCACTGGGCGGTTCCTGGTATCATATCGACTTCGTTTCGCCCACGATAGGTTTCATGGGCTCGAATGGAGCCACGGCTCGCAGCCAGGACGCTGGTGCAACCTGGCAGGTCCAATCGGGCTATCCAAGCTGCCCGGTGATGTATGGGATGGACTTCCGTGACTCGCTCGTAGGCCTGTGCGGTGGCGACAGAGTCTCAACGCAGGATGGCGGTCCCGGTATTTTCAAAACAACCGATGCGGGCGTGACCTGGGTGCGAAAATTCAACGACTCCGCGAATGACGTTCTTTGGCTCGATAACACCACGGCCCTCGCCATCGTCGGTGCGACCATCTATCGCTCGACTAACGAAGGCAACACCTGGTCGCCAATTTCGTTCGACGTTTGGACTGGCCTTGATGAAATGGTTCTGCTTCCAGACGGGACGATCGTCGGTGTCTCACTGGCGGGAGATGGCTGGCGGTCTCCTGATGGCGGCGTCAGCTGGACCCGCACGCTCGAAGGAATTGGTGACCTCCCGGTCAACTGGAATGTTTCCTTCTTTGACAGTCAAAACGGCGCCATTGTCGGACAGGGCGGCTATTTCTTCAAGACGACCGACGGCGGGCTCACCTGGACGCCGACAAATAGCGGTGTCGGAGGAGTGGAATGGTATGACTTGGAGATGTTTGATGACTCCACCGGTCTGGCCGTGGGTCAAAACGGCTATTACCTGCGGACTACGAACGGGGGTAACCATTGGTCGGTCGGTCGATTACAGGTTACTGGAGTCACTCTTGATCGCGATGAAACCTTGCGGGCGCTTAGCATTGTCGATCAGGACTTTGCGGTGGCAGCAGGATACAACGGTGTCGTCTATAAAACATCGGACCGAGGAGTTACGTGGGAATCGATTGGTTATCCACAGCTACCGACCGATCTATACATCGAAGACGTCAAGTTTATCGACCATAACACTGGTTATGTGGCTGGCACTATACCGTTCGACTCGATTCTCGCTTATAGGACCACTGATGGAGGCCAGTCATGGACGGCTCTTAATAATCTTCCATCGCACTACGTCGATTTCGTCGATCCGAGCCATGGTTGGTTGGCGACCATTGGTGGGACGGGTTGGAGAACGACCGACGGTGGTGGGAGTTGGAAACCAATGACATTTCCAAACAACGGTTCGAGCGTGATCCTTTCTCATATGGATTTTATTAGTCAGAATGTGGGCTGGGCCGTGGGCTGGTATGGCTACGCTGCGAAAACGACGGATGGAGGCGCGACCTGGAAACTCCAGAATATTTCCACGCCGGAAGAAATTCTTCTCGGCCTAAGTGTGCTGAGCGAGACTGAAGCTTACGCAATCGGCGTTAATAACACCCCTCCCTTCGAAAACGCCAGTCTCTATCACACGGTGAATGGCGGTGCGACCTGGATACGCAGCTTCACGCCGGTGGAATATCTGAATAACGTTTTCGCTACTCAGTCAGGCCATATTTGGACATCGGGCTACGATGGAACGGTCCTGCACATGGGCGGCACTTCCTCTACCCTGCAGTTACTTTCAGCCGTGTCGCGGCAGAATCATAGAGCTGCTGGTCCATTCGACATAAGTCTTCCACTCAGCGGCACGCCAGGCGTTGAATGCCGGGACGGTGGTGGCAACTACAGCCTTGTCTTTACCTTCACCACCAATGTGGTTAGCGGTAATGCCAACGTCACTTCCGGAACGGGGACCGCTGGTGTCCCGATCTTCTCCGGTACCACCATGACTGTTCCGCTCACGGGCGTGACTGATGTGCAGACACTCACCGTGACTTTGACTCAGGTAACGGATGCCTCGTCCCAAGTGCTGCCGGACACGGCTATTAGTGCAAATATGCTCATCGGCGATGTTAACGCAGACAAAGTCGTCAATAACACTGACCTAAGTCTAACGAGAGACCAGGTTGGAGTGCCCGTGACGAGCGCCAACTTCCGCGAAGATGTCCGGATCAGCGGGACGATCAACTCCCCGGATGTGAAGGCGGTGCGTGAATCAAAGGGGCACAGGTTGCAGTAGGAAGACGCACGTTCACAGAAGCGGCGCTTTCATCTGATATAACCGCTGCGAAGCTTTAAGCGTCCGTATCGGTCAGGGAGATCACACCTCGCTTATCGGCCTCTGGCCAACCGGCGGCACGTAACCGTCCTGTTACGCGACGGACCGTTTTGTCTCTGAACCTTTCAAGCCGGCGGGATGTCTAATAATTCAGGCCCCAAATTGAAGGGAGGACCAGATGAAATCACCGGCTCTACATCTCGATTCCTTGCCGGCCTTGAGCTTGGAACGATGGCACCTGAAAAGCTTCGCAGTCGAATCTATGCTCGTGGTGGGCGTTACAGCTTTCTGGGTCATCACGCTTCCATTCCTGGCAGCCGTTTTGATCGCACTGAAGGTTTGGGACGCGCTTTTTTTTCAGCCGAGCCCCCTCCTCCTTCGACGGCAACTCCGCGCGTCTCGAGCGATAATTCACGCGAGACTTGGTGTTCCGATTCTGGAATGGCGCAGCCTGCGCGTCAGGTTTCGCTGCTGGGGTTGGCCGTAATCTGCATTATTGCGTGGTTCTGCGTCACGCTTTCGGCGCAGCGGCCTTTACTTCGTCGCTCGCACCGGCGGCATAGGTCTCGAAGTTTTTGTTAAAAAGCGCGGCGAGCTTTTTCGCAGTCGCGTCATAGGCAGACTTATCGGTCCAGCTGTCGCGCGGTCGTAAAATCTCCGACGGCACACCTGGAACTTCGGTAACGACATCGAAGCCGAAGATCGGGTCGCGCTCGGTCTTCGGAGTTTTCAGCGCGCCGCTGTGAATCGCGTCGATAATGGCGCGGGTGTTTTTGAGACTGATGCGTTTGCCGACGCCGTAGCCGCCACCACCCCAACCAGTGTTAACGAGCCAGACGCGTGCTTTGTGTTTCCGCATCTTTTCCGCCAGGAGCGCGGCGTATTTGCTGGGATGCCAGACAAGAAATGGTCCGCCAAAACAGGGCGAAAACGTCGCTTGCGGTTCGGTCACGCCCATTTCGGTGCCCGCGACTTTGGCGGTGTAACCGCTCATGAAATGATACATGGCGTGCGCGGGTGAAAGCGCCGCGACCGGCGGCAACACACCGAATGCATCGCAGGTAAGAAAGATCACGTCAGTGGGGTGGCCAGCGATACACGGAATTTTTGCGTTCTGGATGAACTCGATCGGGTAAGCGCCGCGCGTGTTCTGGGTAATGCTGACGTTGGTGTAATCGACCATCCGATCGACATCGAGGACGACGTTCTCCAGCACTGCCCCAAAACGCAGTGCCTGGAAAATGTCCGGCTCGCTTTCCGAGGTGAGATTGATCGCCTTGGCGTAGCAGCCGCCTTCGATGTTGAAGATTCCGTCGTCGGTCCAAATGTGTTCGTCATCGCCGATAAGATGTCGTTTCGGATCGGCCGAAAGCGTTGTCTTACCGGTCCCACTGAGTCCGAAAAGGAGCGACGACGCGCCGGTCTTCTTGTCGGCCGTGGCTGAGCAGTGCATCGAGAGCAGACCGCGCTTCGGAGCGAAATAATTTGCGACCGTGAAGACCCCTTTCTTCATCTCGCCGGCGTATTCGGTGCCGAGAATGATCAATTGCTTGTCCTCCAAACTAAGATCGATGCTGGTAGTCGATCCCATCCCGCTCGTTAGGCGATTAGCGGGAAAGGCGCCGGCGTTGATGATGACGAAATCAGGGGTGCCAAATTTCGACAACTCATCCTTCGTCGGACGGATGAGCATCGTGTGCATGAAAAGGGCGTGATACGGCCGCGAACAAATGACGCGCACTTTGATTCGATATTTCGGGTCCCAGCCGGCGAAACCGACGAAGCAATAGAGGCGCGGCCGCGTGTTCAGATAATCGAGCGCGCGCTGGCGATTGATCTGAAAGGTGCGCTCATCGAAAGGGATGTTGACCGACCCCCACCAAATGTCGTTCTTTGATTCGGGTCGTTCCACGACGCGTTTGTCTTTTGGGGAGCGTCCCGTCTTGACCCCGGAATAGGCGACGAGCGCGCCGTTGTCGGCGATACTCGCGTCTTTCTCGAATCGAATGGCGTGCTCGTAAAGCGAGCTCGGCGGAAGGTTGCGATGAACTTCAGCCACCGTGAGACCGTGGCCCGTAAGATCAAATGCGGTTGATGTCTTCATTATTATTTACTTCAGCAAACATGAACGCGACGCAGGGTGGCCGCCACTCGGACTAAAGGCCCAATCCTCGCGCCCGGCCACAGGAAATCATGCGAAAGGCGAGAGGCTTTGATCGGGCAAGGCTTCTGCATTCATGATGGCGTTCCAATCTCGGCTTTCATTTCCGTCGGGGCGATACTGTCCTCCCGCAAAACCCACGCTCGCAAAAGCGTGAAGGTCACGGCGAGAATAACCGGACCGATAAAAAGGCCAATGACACCCAAACTGACCAACCCTCCGATGACACCCGTGATGATGAGCAACATGGGAAGGTCCGCGCCCTTTCGGATCAACACCGGGCGGAGGACGTTGTCGATGGAGCAGACGAAAACGGCCCAGAGTGAGAAAAGGGAACCTGTCAGAGTTTGCCCGCTATAAAACAGCCAGATGGCGGCTGGAATCATCACTAACACAGGTCCGATCTGGGCGATGCAGAGCATCAGTGCCACCGCCGTGAGCAGCCCTGCCGCCGGGACGCCTCCTATGAACAGGCCGAGGCTGGCAAGCGACGACTGCACAACTGCCGTGACCACAATGCCCAAAGCGACGCCGCGAATCGCTTTTACCGACAACATTGCGACTTCATCGCCCGTTTGGCTGGCCAGTCGACATGCAAACCTCCGGATACCGTCAGCCGCAGTCTCCCCTTTGGCATAAAGTACGGCAGCAATGATGACACTCAGAAGGAAGTTCAAGACCACCACGGTAAGGTTACCCGCCTGACCCACGAACCAAGCGACTAGCGTGCTGGCATACGGTGACACCAGTTTAGAAAGTTCCTCCGGACTGACGGCTGCGAGGTGCTGCCATCGTTCGGCAGCGGACTTTCCGACCAGCGGCATCTTTTCAATCCAGCCGGGCGACGGCGGGATTTTGAGTGTGGATAGCGACTTGAACCATCCAACGATTTCGTCGGACCGATTAAGAATGGTGATAACGGCGAGGCAGACCGGAACAATCAAGAACAACAGCAACACGACGGTTGCCACTAGCACGGCCAGCCACCGTTTGTTCCAGAGTCGGGATTGCAACTTTAGAAAATACGGCCAGGTGGCGATGACAATCATCGCCGCCCAAAGCAGTGGCGATAAAAATGGCCGCATCACCCAGAAACAGGCGGCAATTAGCACACAGATAAACAACACAGCCAGCGTGGTGCGTGTCAGGTCTGATGAACTAGTTCGAGTCATGATGGAAGTCACCAATGCTGAACGGGACGTTTCAGATTAGGGCCGGATTCGAGGCGTTTCGCTCGAAATTCTCATTACGAAGCAGTCAGTTTTGCAGCGGTGTCATAAGCGGATTTATCCGACCATGTGTTGCGTGGAAACAAAATTCGCATGCCTCTCAAACCGAACCGTGCGCTCGTAGAGCAAAGATGGGCCGAAGCTTGGATTGAATTTCAGAAACGATAAGGCCGCGGGAAGAGAGACCGAAAGCCGAAAAAGGTTCGCTTTCGCTCGTAGGATATCTAGCTCCTCCCGAATCATAGACAAAGAACCAATGGCGTCGCATCAGAGCATTGACTTACGTCAACGGAACGCACGACAACTTCGCTAACGAATAAAGGTAACCCGGTGCTAACCAGTCTTCGCGGCCTTGAGCGGCGGTGCGGATTTGGGAGCCTCCGGCAATTTCTGCGCCTGACCGGGCGGAGCCGGTTGAGGCATGCGAACCAACAGCCAGGTCTGGGTGCGGTTGGAGTCGAAATGAATGACGACTGGCGAAACATCCTGGGTCAAATTCGCCAGGCTGGTTTCATAGAGAGTCTTGCCATTATCTCCGATGCGCCAGGCGGCGCGTTGAGTCGCCTTGTCTACTTTGCCCGCCACCTGTTTGCTGTCGTTTGAGAGCGTGCTCTGGAATGCGCCGCTGATTACTCCTTCGCGATTGACCGAGAGTTGGAAGAACATCACGGGATCACCCCGTTCCTCCTGCGCGAGAGCGAAAACTCCGAGCGGCATCCAATCGGCTTGCTGCTTCGGATCGGCTGGCGGCGTAGGAGGTGGCGGTTGCTCGACCGTCTGAGCCGCTTCGAGTATCGGCCCATCGTACTGCTTCGCGGGCACCGGTTTTCCGTCAACGTAAACGCTGTCCCCCTCGTAGATGACATTCATCCCGTAATCGGTGTAAACCGGTTCCGATGGCACTGAGGTGTAAGTGGCTACCGAACTCCAGGTAGGTGTGCCCCACCACCACCACGGATCCATTGGATAATAGTAGCCCGGCCAGTAACCGCCCCAGCCCCAATAACCCCACCAGGCATCATCGAAGACGTCGTCATAGAAGTCCTGCGCGTTGTCCCAGATTTCATCGGCGCGATCGGCCCGATAATCCCAAAGGTCTTCGCGATGCTGCTGCCAGTCTTCGCGCCGCTGGTCCCGCCATTCCTGGCGGTCTTCCCGCGCACTCTCCAGTTTATCCCAGCGTTGGTCGCGGTTGCTCTTGAATTCGTCGCGGCGCTGTTGACGCTGTTCACTGCGCTTGTCCCAGGCTTCGCTGCGATTATTAACTCGATCCTTCCATTGGTCGTTACGATTCTGCG
>Ga0070667_100003850_pt1 | contig 12743 bp, 13 predicted proteins | sample KBSS33metaG_FD_64659 | JGI IMG/M metagenome (GOLD analysis project Ga0070667, IMG submission 64659) | Switchgrass rhizosphere microbial communities from Kellogg Biological Station, Michigan, USA - KBS S3-3 metaG | ecosystem: Host-associated > Plants > Roots > Rhizosphere > Soil ...
TAGATGTAGACCTCGCGGCCGTCGCGCAGTGATTCGAGATATTCGGCGCCCGTCTGCGGCTTGGCGCAGCGTAGGTTGCCGATCGCTTCAGGCGTCACCGCCGTCGCGCGTTTGGAAGCCATGCTATTCCCCCGTCTTGTTCTTGAATCTGCTGTTTGATCGCGGCGTCGGGCGCCTCGCAAGCCCGGCGCAAACGATCCAAGCTCGTTGTCAGCTTAAGACCTGCGCGATCGCTTCGGGTCCCTGCGCGGGCGCCATCACGTGCGCGCCCGCGACGCCGCGGATCTCACGCAGGCCCGCGATCAGCTCGGCACAGATCGCACGGCCCTCCGCGGCCTGGTCCTTCGCGCTCTCGAGCCGCTGGATGGTCGCGTCCGGCACGTGAACTCCGAATAGGTTCTCGTTCATCCAGCGCGCGGACTTCGCGGAGCGGATCGGACCGACGCCGATGATCACGCCGAGCTTGTCGGTGATTCCCTCGTCGCGCAGCCGGCCGATGTACGCGCGCACGACGTCGAGGTCGAAGCCGAACTGCGTCTGCGCGAAACCGGCGCCGGCGTCGATCTTCGCGAGCAGCGGTCCGGGCTTCCATTTCTCGTCGGGCCGGCGCGGCACGTCGGCCGCGCCGAGGAAGAACCGCGGCGGCGGCTCGACTTTGCGGCCCGACGGCAGCTCGCCTTTGTCGCGCAAATCGCGCGCGAGCGCGAGCAGCTGCCCGGACTCGAGATCGAACACCGGCTTCGCGTCTGGCTGGTCGCCGCCCTTCGGATCGTCGCCTTTCAAGATCAGCAGATTCCGGATGCCTTGCGCCGCGGCGCCGATCAAATCGCCGGCGAGCGCGATCCGATTGCGGTCACGGCAGGTCACCTGAAGGATCGGCTCGTAGCCGTTCGCCGCAAGGATCGCGGCGGACGCAAAGCTGCTCATCGTCGTCTTGCCGGCGGCCGCGTCGGTTACGTTGATCGCGTCCACCTTGCCCTTCAGCAATTCGGCCTCCGCGAGTAGCTTGGTGGGCGCCGCGGACAGCGGAGGCACGATCTCCGCCGTGATCACGAATCGGCCGGACCTGATTTTTTCTTCGAGATTCGCCATCTGCATGCTCCTAAGTGCGCGCCGCGCGTCGGCTACGCCGCGTTCGATTCTACGCAAACCGGCCGACGAGTACCCGTCATCCGAGGGGCGACGGTCGAGCGGCGCGCGCTACCGCTCGGCTTGCATTGCTCCGAACGGCTTGTCGGCATGGCGGCAATCAGACGAACAAGCGCGGCTCGGCAGCGAGGACAATAGGCCTCAATGAGACGCCTATGATGAGAACCCTTATCAGCCTGCATCGAAGCCGAGGCGCGCGGATTCAGCGCTGGCGGCGTCAGGCCCGGTTCCTCGTCGGTCGCTCCTTCCGCTCCGCCCACCGCGTCTCAGCTTTGCTTCAGCGGTTGATACCGGCCCTGAGGCAGAGCGCTGCCATCCCGACCTAGCTTCGATCCTGAGCTACGGCGGACTCCGCCGTCATGGTGTTCGTGCTTCCAGCACGAGACTAACTCCCATGAACAAGGATCGACGCGATGAACCCAGATGCTTTCGAGGTTGTAAAAACAGTCGTCCATGAGCTCAGCAGAGAGCTCGGTTATGACTCGTTCGCGGATGCGAGCCCGGATACACCGCTCTACGGTGATGGGACGGGAATAGACTCGCTGTCTCTCGTGCTAATCGTCGCCGCTGTGGAGCGTGCCGCCGAGGACACGTTCGACAAACGCGTGCTGCTGGCGGACGAGCGAGCGATGTCGAGGCGCAACAGCCCCTACCGTACGCTGGGCACGCTCGCCGACCTTCTGCGCGAACGGTTGGCGGAGTGAGCACGGGTTCGCACTCTGCCGGGATCGAGATCGGCGACCACGCGTTGTTCGGCCCGAACGTGGCGATCGTATGCGAGAACTACCGCTACCGATCTCTCGATGTGCCGGTCGACGAGCAGGGAGACTTCGATCGGCATTCGCATCGGGCGAAATGTCTGGGTCGGCGCGAAGTCGCTGCCGATGGCGTCAGGGCAGAGCGAATGCGACGAGCGCCTGCGCGTCCGGCGACTCGCTGCCGTCGATCGCGCTCGCGCCCGCGGCGACGATCGCCACATACTGCTTGCCGTCGGCGCCGAGATAGGTGATCGGCACCGCGTGCGCGCTGAGCTCTAGCTTCGCGGCCCAGAGCTCTGCGCCGGTCCGCGAGTTGAACGCGCGGAAACGTCGATCGTTCGTCGCACCGATGAAGACGAGACCGCTCGCGGTCGCGATCGGGCCGCCGAGATTCACGCGGCCCGTCCGCCGCTTAGCCTCGGGCAGTTGCTCAGTGACGCCGAGCGGAACGGCCCAAGCGATATCGCCGCTCGCCGCGTTGACCGCCACGAGCTGCCCCCACGGCGGCTTCTGGCACGGCCACGCGCGGTCACCGGCGCCGGCGTCGTTCGGGACGGCGCCGGCCCACCAGAAGTGCGCCAACGGCCCCACCTGCGCGCTCGCGCGCCGGTAGCGCGCGCCGTCCTCCGCCGACGCGCTTTCCCCTGCCGACGCGGCAGCGTCGTCCGCCACCCCCTCGAGCCAACCGAGGCTGCCGACGTCGGACGTGTTCACGAACACGAAGCCGAGCGTCGGATCGGCCGCGGCGCCGCCCCAATTTGCGCCGCCGAGAGATCCGGGAAAGACGAGGGTCGAGCGCGGCGGCTTTCCTTCGGCGCGGAAACGGTACGGCGTGAACGGCCCCGAGCTTTGCAACCCGCCGCCGCGCTCGCGCAGCGCGCGGCAGAAATCCGCATGGGCGGCGGTCGTGTCGTCGCGCGTCACGAGATCTTCGGCCGCGTACGCGACCCTCGCGATCGGGGGCGGCTTCAGCGGGATCGGCTGGGTCACCGACAAATGCTCGCCCGGCACATCGCTCGCGGCGACGGCCCGCTCCTCGACGCCGAACACCGGCTCGCCGGTCAAGCGATTCAGAACGAAGAGGTAGCCGCTCTTGCCCGCCTGCGCGAGCACCGGGACGGTCGCGCCGCCGATCGCGACATCGAGCAGCGCGGGCGGCGCCGGCAGGTCGTAGCCCCAGACGTCGTGGTGTACCGTCTGAAAGTGCCAACGACGCTCGCCGCTGCGCGCGTCGAGCGCGACGACGGAGTTCGCATAGAGGTTGGCGCCGGCCCGATCACCGCCGAAGCCGTCGTCCGAAGACGGACCCGCGAGCGACACGTAGAGCAGCGCGCGATCGACGTCGACCGTAAACGAGAATGACCAGTGGACCACGCTAGCGTTCGCGGCTGATCGCCCTGCCCACGTCTCACGCCCCGGCTCGTCCGGTTGCGGCACTGCGTCGAAAACCCAGACGGGCTCGCCCGTGCGTGCGTCGAACGCGCGAACCCCGCCGGGCGGGGTGTTCGAGCCGACGATCAGCAGATTCTCGAAACGAGTCGGCGCGCCGTTGTAGACGACCGGCATCTCGATCTCGCCCGTGCCGCCGAACGCAGGCACCTTGCGGCCGGTCGCCGCATCGAGCGCGATCAAGCGGCGGCCGGCCGTGAAGAATACGCGCGCCGGAGCGTCGCGCTCGCCGGGCCAATACGCGAGCCCTCGCCGGGACGGCGAGCCGCCGTCGACCAAGTATCGCCAGAGCTCTTGACCGGTATCGGCCTTCAGCGCGACGACGCGGTCCGCCGCCGTCACGAACAACGTCCCTGCGATCGCGATCGGGGTCGTCTCGGAGCCGCCGGTGAGACTGCCGGTGGTGGTGTTGCGCCCGAGCGGGTAGACCCATGCTTGCTTGAGCTCCGCGACGTTGCCCACCTCGATCTGCTCGAGCGGCGAGAAGCGCGTGCCTGCGAGATCGCGGTTGTACGAGGGCCAGTCGCCGGCGTCGAGATGCTCTCCCGCGGCCTGAGGCGCGAGCGCGAGCGTCGGGCTCGGCCGCGGCGAGCACGCGGCTAGGCTCGCGACCGCACACGCGACCGCGATGCGCGGCGCATTGATGGTGTGCATCGCGAACCTCCACCCGCTCAGCGCGCGGATTCTAGCATCGCGGCCGCTCCGGTCCTGGAGATAGCTCAAGTTTTGGACCCGCGCTTCTCGCTCGCGGCGGCGGCCGATACAATCTGCATATCCTCGTTTTGGCCGCACAATTGGACAGAACCATGAATCGAACTCTTCGTCTCGAGTCTCTGTTGGTCGCCGCGGTAGGTCTCGCGTGCAGCGCGGGGGCCGTCGCGGGCGAATGGAAAGTCGTCCCCGAGACGAGCAGCGTATCGTTCACCGGTGCGCAGCAAGGCACGAAATTCAACGGCCGGTTCGGCACGTTCACGGCGCACATCAATCTCGATGCCAAGGATCCGACCAAGGGCACGGTCGCGGGCACCGTCCAGGTCGACAGCGTGAACACGCGCGATCACGACCGCGATACCCAGCTCCTCGAGAAGGACTGGTTCAACGCCAAGGAATTCCCCGAAGCGAAGTTCGAGTCGCAGAAGATCGAGAAGGCTGCAGACGGGTCTTATCAGGCGCAGGGCAAGCTCACGCTCAAGGGCACGACGAAGCCTGCGTTGATGACCTTCACGTTGAGCTCGGCTCCGTCCGGCGGCGGGTCCGCGCAGTTCGCGGGCACGCTGAAGATCAATCGCTTCGACTACAACGTGGGCGAAGGCTGGAACGACACGAGCTGGGTGTCGCAGGACGTCGTGGTCGAGATCAAGCTCGACCTGAAGCAATAACACCGCGTCAAAGCCGAAACGAGAAGGGCCGTCGCCTCGCGGTGACGGCCCTTCGTTCTTTCGCGGTCTCGCCGCTAGATTCGGATGCCGGGCGCGGGGAACGCTTTGCAGAACTCGGCGATCTCCGCACGAATCGCGTGCAGCCCGCGCTCGTCGTCGGCGACCCTGAACACGCGGTCGATCCACGCCGCGACCGCCGCCATGTCGCTCTCGCGCATCCCGCGCGACGTGATCGACGGGGTGCCAATGCGCAGGCCGCTCGGATCGAACGGCTTGCGGGGATCGAACGGGATCGTGTTGTAGTTGCACTCGATCCCGGCCTCGTGCAACGCCTTCGCGGCCGGCTTGCCGGTGATTCCGCGCGGCGTTACGTCGATCAGGATCAAGTGATTGTCGGTGCCGCCCGAGATCAAGCGGAACCCGCGCTCCTCGAGCGCCGCAGCCAGCGCTTTCGCGTTCGCGACAACCTGGTGTCCGTACGCACGAAAGTCGTCCGTCGCGGCTTCCTTCAGCGCGACCGCGATCGCCGCCGTCGTGTGGTTGTGAGGGCCGCCTTGGAGGCCCGGGAACACCGCGCGGTCGATCTCCTTCGCGTGCGCCGTGTCGCAAAGAATCATGCCGCCGCGCGGACCGCGCAGCGTCTTATGCGTGGTCGTGGTCACTATCCTCGCGTGCGGATACGGATGCGGGTGCGCGCCCGCGACGACGAGCCCCGCGATGTGCGCGATGTCCGCGACGAGCGTCGCGCCGACCGACTTGGCGATCTGCGCGAAGCCCGCGTAGTCCCAAACGCGCGGATACGCCGTGCCGCCGCAGAAAATGAGTTTTGGCTTCGTCGCGCGCGCGAGCGCCTCGACGCGATTCAAGTCGACGCGATGCGTCTCTGGATCGACGTCGTATTGCGACGCGTGATAGACGATGCCCGAGAAGTTCACGCCCCAACCGTGCGTGAGGTGGCCGCCGAACGGCAGCCCGAGCCCCATGACCGGATCGCCGGGCTTCGCGAGCGCGAGATAGACGGCCTGGTTCGCAGGCGATCCCGAGTACGGCTGCACGTTCGCGTGCTCCATGCCGAACAGCGCCTTCGCGCGTTCGATTGCGAGGGTCTCGACTCGATCGATGTAGTCCTGCCCCTCGTAGTAGCGGCGTCCCGGATAGCCTTCGGAGTACTTGTTGTTGAGGATCGAGCCCGTGGCTTCCATCACGGCGGTGGAAGCGTAGTTCTCGGAGGGAATCAGGCGAATGAACTCGTCCTGCCGTTTCGTCTCGAGACGAATGAGCTCGTCTATCTCGGGATCGGTCGCTCGTAGCGCTGAATTCTTGTCGGTCTCGCGGGACATTCGCAGGTTCCTCGGGGCTCTCCGCATGGCGGGTCGAAATTACCGGGCGCGTAGTCTACAGGAGCGCCGTCGGCCGCGGAGCGCCCGCTCCCGCTAGAATGCCCGGCGTGCACTCGCGCTCGATCGTCGAACTTAGGCTCGCTGCGGCAGGCACCCTGCTCGCGACGCTGCTGATCTCCGCGGGCGCGGCGCGCGCCGCGCTGCCGCCCGTGCCGATCCCCGCCGAGAATCCGCTGACCGAGCCGAAGCGCGTGCTCGGCAAGATGCTGTTCTGGGACGAGCAACTGTCGAGCGACGGCAGCGTCGCGTGCGGCACGTGCCATCGTCCGGCCCAAGGCGGCGCAGACCCGCGGGTCGGCCGCAACCCCGGAGTGGACAAGGGCACGATCGACGACGTGCTCGGCTCGCCCGGGATCGTGAGCCTCGACCGCGCCGGCCGACCCGAGCCGAACCCGCAGTTCGGGCTCGGCCCGCAAGTCACGCCGCGGGCCGCACCTTCGAATTTCGGCGCGCTCTGGGCGCCAGAGCTCTTTTGGGACGGGCGCGCGCGCTCGCGGGTCGTGGACCCGCTGACGGGCGCGGTCGCAATCACGCGCGGCGGTGCGTTCGAGAACCAGGTGCTCACGGCGCTGATCGCGCCGGGCGAGATGGCGAAACGCGATCGCACCTGGGCAGATGTGATGGCCACGGTCGAGCGATCCCGTCCGCTCGCGCTCGCGACCGATCTGCCGAGGGACGTCGAGGCGGCGCGCGCCGCGCGTCCGACATATCCGGCGCTCTTCGAGGCCGCGTTCGGCGACGCGCGCATCACGCCGATCCGCGTCGCTTTCGCGATCGCGAGCTACGAGAGAACGCTCGTGAGCGATCAGACGCCTTGGGATCGATACGCAGCGGGCGACTCGAACGCGATCGAGGGCCGAGCGCTTTACGGATGGCGAGCGCTGCAGGCGTTTCACTGCACCGCGTGTCACACGCCGCCGCAATTCACCAACAACGAGTTCTTCGAGATCGGCGTGCGCCGCGCCGCGCTCGATCTCGGCCGCGAGCTCGTCACCCACGACCCGGCGGACGCCGGCGACATGAAGGTGCCCACGCTGCGCAATGCGGCCCTGTTGCCGCGCTTCATGCACACGGGCGAGCTCGGCAACCTCGGCGCCGCCGTCACGTTCTACATCAACCCGCCCGCGCTGCCCGAGCGCGACGGCATCCCCGGGTTCGGTTTGTATACGTTCAACATGAGCCAGATCGACGTCGCGGACATCCGCGAGTTCATCGAGCGCGCGCTCGTCGATCCGCGCGTGCGCGACGAGACGTTTCCGTTCGACCGGCCCACGCTGCGCTCCGAACGCTCGGCCGTGGCGCCGCGCACGCTTACGCCAACCGAAACATTGCCGTGACATTGCGGCGAGAATTCGCGAGCGCGGCTGTTCAAGATGGCCTTCGTTCGCATAGACTCCCGCTTTCCCCTGCGAGGCATCCGATGAGCACCGAACAAGAAAAAGCGTCGGCCGAGGCGGCTCGTATTCCGCAGAAGCCACTCGAGCCGAGCAGCGAAGAGTCGCTCACGGATCTTGTCGACCGGCTCGACCGCGAAGCATTCCGCCGCCACCTAGAGCTTCGCGACGCGCGGTTGTCCGCGCACGGCGCTCGGCGCCGCTGACTCCCCAGCATTTCTAGTCGTCTTTTCTGCCTCCGAGCTCGGGTTCGCGAACACGCGCGCCGCTCGCAGCGTCGCCTTTCAACGACGGCTGAAAGAAGAAATTCAGGCGAATGCAATACGTTGTGCGAACAACTGCAAAGAAAACGTAAAAACTGGCACGTAAGCTCCTCAACCTCCAGGCTAACTTTCAGAGGTCGGCATGACGTGCGAGGCGTTCAACACGGTGTGGCTGTCGGACGTCCACTTGGGGTCGCGGGACTGTCGCATCGGCCTTTTCTTGGACTTTTTGCGCAACACGCAGTGCGACACGCTCTATCTCGTCGGCGACATCATCGACATCGAAAGCCTGCGGCGTAGCTTCTACTGGCCCGAGACCCACACCGAAGCGCTGCGCCTGCTCTTGAAGAAGAGTCAGGAAGGGACGCGCGTGATCTACGTGCCGGGGAACCACGACGAGGACCTGCGTGCGCTTGTCGGCGTTCGTTTCGGCAACATCGAGGTCCACCGTTGTATCGTGCACACGACGCGGGCCGGACGTCGGTTGCTCGTGCTGCACGGCGATGAGTTCGACGCAGTGCTCAAGTGTAGTGCACTCGCGGTGATGTTCGGCGGCGCGGCGTGTCGGACACTCCTCGTGCTCAATCGGCTCGTCCACTGGATTCACGAGCTGCGTCGCCGGCCCTACTGGTCGCTCGCGCAGCACATCAAGGCGCGGCTCGGCAACGCGGTCCGCTACGTCGAGCGATTTCAGCGCGCCTCGCTGCGGGCAGCGGCGGACGGCGACTTCGACGGCGTCGTCTGCGGCCATATCCATAAGGCAGACCTCGTCGAGCGCGACGGCCTCGTCTACTGCAACGACGGCGACTGGGTCGAAAGCTGTACGGCACTCGTCGAGGACCTGCAAGGCAAGCTGCGGCTGCTGAGCTGGCGTCCCGCGGTAGCGGTCGACGCGATCTCGGTGCCGCTTCGCGACGCCGCGTGAAGCTCGTACGACGGATCCAAGTCGTCTCGCTGTATTCTGCTAGCATTCACGCGGTCGCGCGCCACTCGAGCCCCGATGGCCAAGTCAGGCAACACCGGCTTTCGCCGAATCGTGAATGCAACGTTCTATTCGATCGCCGGCCTGCGCAGCGCTTGGCGGAGCGAGGCGGCGTTTCGGCAGGAGTGCGTGGGCGTCGTCGTGCTGATTCCCTTCGCCCTGTGGCTGGGGCAGAACGCCGTCGAGCGCGCGCTGCTCCTGAGCTCGTGCGGGCTCGTCGTGATCGTCGAGCTGTTGAACACCGCGGTCGAGTTCGTCGTCGATCGCGTCGGTACGGATCACCACGAGCTGTCGGGCCGCGCGAAGGATGCGGGCTCCGCTGCGGTGTTCATGAGCATCGCGCTCGCGATGCTCGTCTGGGGCTTGGTCGCCTGGGAGCGGTTCGGTCCCCGTTAGCGCGAAATCGACTAGAGCGCGCCCACGAGCGTCAGGCTGCCCATCGCGAGCGCTCCACCGAGCAACGCGCCGGCCGCGACGTCGGTCGGATAGTGCAAGCCGAGCACCACGCGCGACAGCGCGATCAGGAACGCGAGCGCCGTGAGCGCGGCGGTCCAGGCGGGGAAATACGCCGCGAACAGCAGCGTGAACGAAATCGCGTGCAGCGTGTGCCCGGAGGGGAAGCTGTAGCGATCGAGCGGAACCGAGGCGCAGTGGATGACGGAGTGCGTGATGTACGGGCGCTCGCGCACGGCGCGCGTTTTCACCAGCTTGTAGATCACGATGCCGACGAGCGCCGTCAGCCCCATGTGTGCGGCGGCGACGCCGCCTCGAGCGCCATAGATCAGCGGGAGCGCGAGCAGCAGGCCGTACCAAACCCACCCGTCACCGAGCCAACTGATCCCGCGGAACAGTTGCCGGACGAGCCTCGAGCTACTGGAGCGATTCAGGTACCGGCAGAGGCGAAGCTCCGCTTGATCGAACCGCTCGAATGCGAGTCGTCGCGCCATGCCGCCACCTCACGTCCCTGAGTTGCCTCAGCATCGGTTCGGCAAATGAAGGGGTAGTGGCGGAATTGTGAATTTTTTCTTGCTCCGCGTGAAGTTACATAGTCCTTAGGAACCAAATTGTCATCAACGGCCGTTAACATTTTGCAACGATGTTTCACGAGGACACCTTATGAAACTCGCAATCGTCACCGATGCATGGGAGCCGCAAGTCAACGGCGTCGTCACGACCTTGGGTCGAACGCGCCGCGAGCTCGAGCGACTCGGCCACGACGTGACGGTAATTGCGCCGCCCGACTTTCGAACCATTCCTTGTCCGACCTACCCCGAGATCAGGCTCGCGCTGCTTCCGGGTCGTAAGCTCGCCGCGGCGATCGACCGCTTCGAGCCGGATGCGATCCATGTCGCGACCGAGGGGCCGCTCGGAATTGCGGCGCGCCGCCATTGCGTCCGCAACGGACTTTCGTTCACCGCCTCGTATCACACGCAGTTCCCGCAATACGTCCGCAAGCGTGCGCCGATTCCGGAAACATGGTCGTACGCGTTCTTGCGACACCATCATCGTCATGCGCGCCGCACGCTCGTGGCGACCGAGCATCAGCGTCGCGATTTGGTCGCGCACGGCTTCGCGAACGTAGTGATCTGGTCGCGCGGAGTCGACGCCGAGCTCTTCAAGCCATGCGGTCGCGGCGCTCTCGCGGTGCCTCGCCCGATCTGGATGTACGCGGGCCGCGTCGCCGTGGAGAAGAATCTCGACGCGTTCCTGTCGCTCGATCTTCCGGGCACGAAGGTGGTCGTCGGCGACGGGCCGGATCGCGCCGACCTCGCACGCCGGTATCCGAACGCGCTGTTCCCGGGCTACCGCTTCGGCGCCGAGCTCGCGGCACACCTGTCGGCGGCCGACGTGTTCGTGTTCCCGAGCCGCACGGACACCTTCGGCCTGGTGATGCTCGAGGCCATGGCCTGCGGCACGCCCGTCGCCGCGTTCCCAGTCACCGGTCCTATCGACGTCGTAACACGCGGAGTCGACGGGGCACTGAACGACGATCTCGCCGCCGCCGCCCACGAGGCGCTGACGATCGACCGTGATGCGTGCCGGCGGTCGGCGCTCGCTCGCACCTGGGCCCGCGCATCCTCGCAGTTCTTGTCTCACCTCGTGCGCGCGAACGACGGCGTCGATCTCGTTGCGGCGCAGGCCGCCTGACGCCGAAACCTTCGGCGCTGCCGAAGCCGGCTGAAGTTCTTTCGAGGTGCAAAGCATCGCGCCGAGCGCCCGGAAACGGTGCGCGCAGACCGTCTAGGCGGTCCATCGGCCGCGTAAACACGCCGTTTTCGCGTTGGCATGCGCCTTGCTAATAGCTTCCCGGGCAGGGTCGGATCGCGTCAGCCGCACAAATCGCGCCCCCCTTCGATTTTTCCGCTACGCATCCGGCTCCGCCCACTAACTTCCTCTACTCCGGTGCCTCGACGCGAGGGCGAGGCACCGGCTCCTCACTGAACCCCGCGACGATCGCGCGCCGTTCCAGCACAATGCACGCTTGGACGCTGCTCCCGACCAAGCTCTCGCGTGGGCTCGCGAGGTTCGCGCTCAACTCCAACGCCATCCGCGCGCGGCGTGGCGGATGGATCCGTCGCCGGCGGCCCGATTCTGGCTGGAGATCCACGACGGCTTTCGGCGCGAGTCGGACGGCCTCGTTGCGTTGCTCGAGGAGCACCGCGGACGGCGTGACGCCGCCGAGCTCGCGATCGTCTCGGGGCGGCGTCTCGAGAGCATGATCGCGCGCTTGCGCGGCCACCACGAAATCGAGGAGTTCGAATACTTTCCGGCGTTCCGAGCGCTCGAGCCGAAGCTCGCGCCTGGCCTCGACGTGCTCGCGAGCGATCACGCCCGGCTGCAACGTCATGTCGAGCAGGCGCTCGCGGCACTCTCCGAGCTAATCGCGGCGGTCGAGAACGACGCGGCCGCCACGCCGTGGGCCACCGACCGTTATGCCGCCCGAACCGGCGAGCTGTGTCGCGCGCTCGCTCGTCATTTGGACGACGAGGAGGAGTTGATCATCCCGCTGCTGCTCGAGCGCCGTTGATCGAAGCGCGCCTATTTCAGCGGCGGCCCGCGCAAGTCCTCGGCTCGTTCGACCTTGTGGCTCCCGAAGAGTCAGCCGGTGCGTTCGAATGTGACGGTGAGGTTGTTCGCCGGCATCGCGACGACATCGACCAGCGCGAAGCCGTGTCGCTTGGCGCAGCGCTCGACGTCGTCGAGGTCGCGTACGCCCCAGTCGGGATTGCGTGCGCGCAGGCTCTCGTCGAACGCCTCGTTGCTCGGCGCCGTGTGACGGCCGCCGCGCTTGTAGGGACCATAGAGGAACAGCGGAGATGCGGGCCGCAGCAAGCGCGCCGCCCCCTCCATCAGCCCCTTGGTCGCCGACCACGGCGCGATGTGGATCATGTTGATGCAGACGATCGCATCGGCCTCCGCCGGCGGCCAATCCGCCGCGAGCGCGTCGAGCCGCAGCGGCGCGCGAACGTTGCTCAAGCCTGCGGCGCGGATGCGCTCCGTCGCGGCGGCGCGCAAGTCGTCGTCGGCATCGGTCGGCTGCCAAGTGAGCGCAGGCACGGCACGCGCGAAATGAACGATGTGCTGACCCGTTCCGCTCGCAATCTCGAGCACGACGCCGGCGTGCGGCAAGCGCGCGCGGATCGCGTCGAGAATCGGCTCCTTGTTGCGCTCGGCTGCGGGGCTCTCGAGGAGCCCTTCGGCCATCGTCTCGCCGTAGCGGCCGCGCGCGGAGGTTGGTGTCGTCATCGTTGGATCGTAGAAAAACGCCGCGACGGTAACAAGCGGGCAGGCACGATGTCCTAACAGAACGAGCGCCGCCGCTGGCCAAGGGCGGCGCGGTCCAGCCATAATCCGGCCCCCCTCCGGCCGAGCGAGAAACACGATGGGCCCGCAAGATTTCTCGATTGCGCTGCGCGTTCGTCATCCGAGCATCGATCCTGCCGAGGTCACGAGCAAGCTGGGCATCGA
>Ga0070667_100003852_pt1 | contig 12742 bp, 11 predicted proteins | sample KBSS33metaG_FD_64659 | JGI IMG/M metagenome (GOLD analysis project Ga0070667, IMG submission 64659) | Switchgrass rhizosphere microbial communities from Kellogg Biological Station, Michigan, USA - KBS S3-3 metaG | ecosystem: Host-associated > Plants > Roots > Rhizosphere > Soil ...
GCTTGACGGCCCGGGTGAGGGTCAGACACTCGGTTGTCGGGTTGCCGCACCCCACCAGGCCGTGGCTGGGACCGGTCGCCTGCCCGCACGGGGTTGCGAGGTTTCGTGACGGTCGCTGCGCGACCTCCTCAACCGCCGGCGGCGAACCTCCACCCCGACCAGGACCAGTGGCTGGTTCCAGCACCGGGTTGCGAGGTTTCGAGACGGTCGCTGCGCGACCTCCTCAACCACCGAGCCAGCAGCAGTGCGGAAGCATCAGCCGCGAGCGGCGTCAGCCACCCAGACCATCGGGTCGCCCCAGCCCAGCTCCTCGACGCCGTGCTTCGCGAGCGCCAGCACCACCAGCGTGCGGCGGTGTGCGGCGAAGGTGAGCACGTGGGCGATCATGCCGCCGTAGGTGAAGACCTCCGCTGGCTCGCAGAGGGCGTCGACGAAGGTGTCGTCGAGCCGCTCCTGTTCGACGACCTCGCGGACCTGGGTGAGGAACGCCGGGCCCTCGGCCGCGAGGCGCTCGCGCATCGAGGTGAGCGACTCGTGGTCCTCGACCGACCAGTCGTAGTCACGCATCGCGACCGCGGCGTTCCACATGCCCAGCTGTCCGATCAGCCGGGACAGCAGCGAGCGGATGGTCTGCTCGTCGTCGTCGACGTCGAGCCCGATCGGCTCGTCGAGCTGCTCGTCGGTCAGCCGGCCGGCCAGCCGCACCATCTCGCCGGTCAGCCAGATGTGGTGCTCGACCATGCGGGTCATCAGGTCCATCGCGGTCACCTTGTCTCGTGCGGGCAGCCGGAGGCTGCCGGGTGGGTGGAAGTGGACGTCGCTGGGCGCCGGGATGCGGATCCGGCCCGGTGCCTTGCGCCAGGCAGCGGGTGCAACGCCGTAGGCCCGGGTGAACGCGCGGGTGAATGCCTCGTGCGAGCCGTAGCCGGCCTCGACGGCGATGTCGATGAGCGGCGCCCTCGTCGTCACCATGCGGTAGGCCGCGCGCTCGAGCAGGATCCGGCGCCGGAACGTCTGCGGCGGCTCCCCGGCGACGCTGCGGATCATCCGGTCGAAGTGGAAACGGGAGAAGTGGAAGCGGGCGGCAAGGTCGTCCCCGGACACGTTCGCGGCGGCCTCGTCGAGCGCCTCGGCGAGGTGGTCGACGAAGTCGGCGAAGGTGTCCGCCGCGACCGAGCTGTTCAGCGCCACAGGTAGATCGTGCGGCAACCGGGCCTATTCCCGCTTGACTGCGTTTGCTGGTGGGTTGCGCGCTCAGCGGAACCGTTAGGTGACACGCCACCGCATCGGGAGAATGGCCGCCGTGGAGATCACGGCGCTGCTCTGCGGCCTGGCGGTCGGCGTGCTCGCGTGCACCTGGGTCGCCCAGAAGCTCGACTTCCCGGCGCCGTTCCTGCTGATCCTGGTCGGCATCGCGGCGTCGTACGCCCCGATGATCCCGGACGTCGAGCTCTCCGAGGAGATCGTGCTGTTCGGCCTCCTCCCGCCCCTGCTGTACGCCGCCGCACAGGGCACCTCGCTGGTCGACTTCCGTGCCAACCAGCGCTCGATCCTGCTCCTCTCGGTGGGGCTGGTCGCGTTCACCACGGTCGGCGTGGCCCTGGTCGCGCATCTGCTGCTGCCCGGGATCTCCTGGCCGATCGCGTTCGCGATCGGGGCAGTCGTGGCGCCGCCCGACGCGGTGGCCGCCACCGCGATCGGCCGGCGGATCGGTCTGCCGCGCAGGATCGTCACCATCCTCGAGGGCGAGTCGCTGCTCAACGATGCGACCGCCTTGGTCGCGCTCGGCACGGCGCTCTCGGTGGCCGACGGCGACGGGTTCAACGCCGCGACGGTGGGACTCGACTTCCTGCTCGCCGCGGGCGGCGGCGTGGTGGTCGGGTTCCTGATGTTCTTGCTGGTGGCCAAGGTCCGACGCCACCTGGACGACCCGGTGCTCGACAGCGGCCTCTCGCTGGTGGTGCCGTTCGCGGCGTATGCCGTGGGTGAGGGGGTGCACGCCTCGGGCGTCATCGCCGTCGTGGTCGCCGGGCTGCTGTTGGGCCACAAGGCGCCGATCCTGCAGACCGCGCAGTCGCGGATCGCGGAGCGGCTCAACTGGCGCACGATCGCCTTCGTCCTCGAGAACGCCGTCTTCCTGCTCATCGGGCTGCAGGCCCGCTCGATCGTGGACGGCGCCAGCGGCGGAGCCCTCTCGTGGGGGCGAGTGATCGCCGTCTGCGGCACCACGCTCGCGGCGTGCATCGTGCTGCGGCTGGTCTGGGTCTTCCCGGCCCGCTACCTGATCGTGCGTCCGGGTCCCGACCCGGTCACCGGCCGGAAGCCGCCCTGGCAGTTCACCTTCGTGCTCGGCTGGGCCGGGATGCGCGGCGTGGTCACCCTCGCGGCGGCGTTCGTGATCCCCCCGGATACGCGCTACCGCGAGGTGCTGCTGCTGATGGCCTTCACCGTCACGGCGGGAACGCTCTTCCTGCAGGGCCTCTCGCTGCCATGGGTGGCGCGGCGGCTCCGCGTCCCGAGCCCGGACCCGGCCGAGGACGCGCTGGCCCGCGCGACGCTGCTGCAACAGGCATCCAAGGCCGCGCTGCACCGCCTCGATGAGCTCGAGTACGAAGACAGCCAGGGCGTGGTCGACCTGATCCGGCAGCGGCTCGACCAGCGCAACTTCGCGGCCTGGGAGCGGCTGAGCACCGTGGCCGAGCGCGAGTCGCCCAGCGACCTCTACGCCCGGATCCGGCTGTCGATGCTGGATGCCGAGCGGACCAAGGTGCTCAAGATCCGCGACTCGGGCAAGGTCGACTCCGAGGTCGTCGCCGACGTGCTGGCGCTGCTCGACGTCGAGGAGTCGATGCTCGACATCGCGACCGAGGAGCGTCGCGAGCTGCAGGAGTACTCCAGCATCCGCAAGACCGGCCTCACCTGCGACGACCTCGACCGCTACCCGGTCGTCGACACGGTGGACGAGCCGTTCTGCCAGCGCTGCCTCGACGAGGAGCTCGAGTGGGTGGCGCTGCGCCAGTGCCTGGAGTGCGGCAACGTCGGCTGCTGCGACTCCTCGGTCGGCCAGCACGCCACGAAGCACTTCCAGGACTCGACACACCCGGTGATGGAGACGGCCGAGCCGGGCGAGGACTGGCGCTGGTGCTACGTGCACCACACCACCGCCTGACCCCCGACCGCGGCGCGAAGCCGCGGCTGCGGGTGCGACCGCACCGTCCCTGCCGGCCGAAATGGCATGGACGGGCCATTCCGGACCTTGCCAGGACTGCCTAACGTTCCGCTCAGGCCAGCTGTCTTCGGCCCCGCCGCTGTCACCTCACTTGGGGAAGTGCCAATGACACCTCGCCGTCTGGTCCGCCTGGAGCTTGCCGGGCTCGCGCTGTCCCTGACCGCGGGAGGACTGCTGATGGTGACCTCGCCAGTGGACGCGGTCGTGCTGGGCACGCCGGTGACGAAGGCGGTGACGGTGTTCGGCAAGGCCGTGGCCTGCACGTTCTCGCCGTCCGCCACGCCGAACACCACGACGCCCGGCGTGTTCTCGGAGAACGGCGTGCCGGTCACGGTCAGCACGTCGTCGTCGACGACGATCAGCCAGCCGGGTGACTCCTCGACCGCGAGCGCCTCGGTGACCCACACCGTCTCGGCGACGGCGGCCAACGGCGTCCTGAAGACGGTGCACGTCGAGGACTCCCTGCAGGCGAGCGTGAGCGCCGATCTCGGCGCCGCCACCACGTGCAACCCATCGGCCCAGGCGGCGGGACAGGCGACCTTCACCCTCGACCTGCCCACCCCGAAGTACCTCGTGGTGCAGAGCGAGACGTTCCACGCGGAGTTCTACCTGACCTTCTTCCGGGCGACGACCGTCGGAGGGGAGCCCGTCATCGACCTGTCCTTCCCCGACAGCGGTCCGCACGTCGTGAGGACCATGAGCTACTACCTCCCGGTCGGCAGCTACACGTTCACCGTCGGCCTCGCTGCGACCGCCAAGGCGCCCGGCCTGGCGACCTCGGCCACCTCGCGCACCGGGACGGGCGTCACGGACCTGGACTTCGAGGATCCGGGCGTGGCCACGGCTGCTGCCGAGGGGAAGGGCGGGAGGTACGTCGACCTGGCGGCCGGCCGGAGCTGCTCGACCGGGACCGTGGCCGCGACCTGGAAGCGCAAGGCCGGCAAGGGCAGCCACCGGACGGTCAAGAAGGCGACGTTCTACGTCAACGGGGTCAAGGCGAAGTCGGTGCGCACGCCGAAGAAGAAGCAGGTGACCACGCTGACCGGCCTGGACCCGCTCGAGGCCGCCGATGTGCTGGTCAAGCTCAAGCTGGTCGAGCACGGCACGGGCACGCTCACCCTCGAGCGCAGCTACCTGGCCTGCGGCTGATCCTGCTCCCGCGGGTCACCGGGCCGCGTGCAGCGCCTCCTCGAGCGTCCGGGCCGGGTGCCCGGACACGCGCTCGACGTCACCGGTCACCTCGGCGCAGGAGCCGTCCTTGATCGCGGTGTAGGTCGACACCCAGGCGTCGAGCTGCCAGTCCGCGGCGCCGTAGGCCGCCTTCCGCGATGCGTACGCCGCCTCGACCGTCTCGTCCTCGAACGACAGCGACCGTCCGAGCACAGCACCGGCCCGGGCGGCGACCTCGGCCAAGGTCAGCGCCTCGGGCCCGGTCAGGACGTAGGTCGCGTTCGCGTGGTCGGTGGGGGAGCGCAGCACCGCCGTGGCCACGTCTGCGACGTCGGCGCGGGCCACCGCGGCCACCCGGCCCTCGCCGGCCGGTCCGCGGATCACCCCGCTCTCGTCGGCGAAGAACGGCAGCAGGTCGGCGTAGAAGTTGTCGCGCAGGAAGGTGTAGGTCATCCCGCTCTCGCGGATCGCCTGCTCGGCGTCCCAGTGGTCGCGGCCCAGCGTGAACGTCGCGTCCGGCGCGGCGCCGGCGAAGGAGGTGTAGACGATGTGCCGGACGCCCGCGTCGGCCGCCGCGCGGATGAAGGTGCGGTGCTGGTCGCGCCGGTCGACCGCCTCGGCGGCCGAGACCATGAACAGCACGGCCACGCCGCGCAGCGCGCCGAGCGCGGCGTCGCGGTCGGCGTAGTCGCAGGCCCGTACGTCGGTGTCGTAGTCGGGCGCGCGCGACGCGTCGCGGACGACGAGGCGCAGGTCGTTGCGGAGGTCGTCGGCGAGCGCGCGGGCCACCCGCCCTCCGACGGCGCCGGTCGAGCCGGTCACGGCGGTGACGGCGGTCATCGGGTCTCCTTCGCGGGGGTGGGTCGGAACCGGATCGGGAAGGTCACGGCACCAGTGTTGCCGGACACCGGCAGCCAGCGCCCGGGCCCGTCGGGGACGGCATCGGGCATCCGCTGGGCCAGCAGCGGCAGCGCCACCGCCATGTCGGTGCGGGCCACGAAGTGGCCGAGGCAGTGGTGGATGCCGGCGCCGAAGCCGTGGTGCGGCGGCCGCTGCTGGGTGATGTCGAACGACGGGTCAGGCATGGCGCGCGGGTCGGTGCCGGCGCTGTGCGACAGCATCTGCACGATGCCGCCCTGGGGGATGTGCAGCCCCTGGAACTCGACGTCCTCCAAGGCTTCGCGGGTCACCCAGGTGACGGTCGGGTTGACCCGCATCACCTCCTCGACCGCGTTGCCGCCCAGCTCGGGGCGCTCGGCCAGGAGTGCCCACTGCTCGTGGTGCTGGAGCAGGGTCTGCAGGGCGAGGCCGAGCTGGTTGCGGGTCGTCTCCATCCCGGCGAAGGCGAGGAAGACGAGCGCGACGGAGAGCTCGTGGTCGGTGAGCTGGTCGGCCTGCACGAGCGTGGTGACCAGGTCCTCGCGCGGGTGCGCCCGCCGTTCGCTGACGGCCCGGGCGACGTAGCCGGTCAGCCCCTCGAGGGCGGCCTCGATCTTCGGCACCTGGTTGCCGACGTCGATGGAGAAGGACGCCCCGAGGTCGTCGGCCCACCGGGCCACCTGGGGCCAGTGCTCCTGCGGCAGCCCGAGCAGCAGGCAGATGATCCGGGCGGCGTACGGCTCGGCGAACTCGTGCACGAACTCGACCCTCCCGGAGGGAGCGAACACGTCGATCAGCTCGCCCGCGATCGCCTGGAAGGTGGGCCGCATCTCGGCGATCACCCGGTTCTTGAACGCCGGCACCATCAGCTTGCGGATCCGGGCGTGGTCGTCGCCCTCGAGGCTGAGCAGCGTCTCCTGCCACCAGTCGGAGAACAGCCCAGAGTGGATGCCGTTCTGCGCGGGCCAGCGTGCGTTGCCCTGCCGGAACCGGCGGTCGCGCAGCAGCGCGCTCACCTCGTCGTAGCGCAGCACCGCCCAGCCCCAGGTCGTCTCGACGTACCAGTCCTCCTCCCGGGCGCGGTGGACCTCCGCCGACGTGACGTCGAAGGCGGGGTCGCCGAGGTCGAACCTGCGGGTCGTCTGCACCGGGCCAACGTAGTGCCCGCGCGCGAGGCTCAGTCCGCCAGCTTCGCGAGCTCCTCGTCGAGCTGCTTCTCGTGCTCCAGCGCGGTCTGCACGTCCTCGGGGCTCATGGCGATGCTGACGGCGTAGTAGAAGACGATCAGGCTCCAGGTGATGACGATCGCCAGGTCGACCCACTCGGGGAAGTAGCTCTCCGAGCCCGTGCCGTAGCGGCCGAGCAGCCCGATCACGGTCATGCCGATCAGCCACGGCCAGATCCAGGACGCCGCACGCCAGTCGATGTCGGCGCGCGCCAGGTGAGGGCTGCGGCGCAGCGCGATCTCGAAGAACACCCGGCCGATGAAGATGCCGGTCAGCAGCTTCCAGGTCGCCTCGAAGCCGCCCCAGTAGATGACGAAGTTCGCCGCGACGAACGACGCCGGGATGACCACCGACGGGAACGGGACGTGGTAGGGGTGCTCGCGATCGGGGTCCTTCTGGTAGAGCGCGGCCAGGGACACGGGGGCGAACGCGTACATGATCGCGGTCGCGCTGGTGACCAGCCCGACCAGCGAGGCCCAGCTCGGGAACGGCAGGAAGGCCAGCAGCCCGATCACGAAGGCCAGCAGGATCGAGTAGACCGGCACGCCGCGCTTGGAGATCTGGGTGAGCTGGTCGGGCAGCGTCTCCTCCTCGCCGAGGGCGTAGGAGATCCGGGCGCTGGTGCCGAGGTAGACCAGGCCGGTGCCGGCGGGGGAGATCACCGCGTCGATGATCAGGATGGTGGCCAGCCAGCCGGCTCCCGAGGCCAGGGCCAGGGTGTAGTAGGGGCCGTAGTCGCCGGCGCCGATGGGGTTCTTCCAGTTGTGGGCGATGTCGGAGGGGTTGAGCGCCCCGATGAAGCAGATCTCCAGCGCGATGTAGAGGACCGCGCCGATCAGCATCGCCATGATGATGGCCCGCGAGACATCGCGCTTGGCGTTCTTGGCCTCGCCGGCCATCTGGGAGGCCTGTTCGAACCCCTGCAGGGCGAAGACGACACCGGCCGGCAGCGCGGCGAAGACGCCGTGCATGCCGTAGGGGGCGAACCCGCCGCCGGCGTGGAAGTTGCCGGGGTGGAACCGCAGCGCGATGAGCACGATCACGGTCAGGGCCGGGACCAGGAACTTCCAGACCACCATGACGGCATTGCTGTCGGAGAGCAGCTTGGCCCCCATCAGGTTGATGATCGTGAACAGCAACATCCCGAGCGCGGCGATGACGAAGCCCGTGGCATTGAGGGTTCCGTCGGCGTGCAGCATCTGCAGGTTGTCCTTGGCCCACATCGTGCTGTCGACGTAGGAGATGCTGGCCTCGACCTCGATCGGCGCGATCGTGACGGCCTGCAGGTAGCCCGCCCAGCCGGCGGTGAAGCCGGCGAGCGCGCCGAACGCGAAGTGGGGGTAGCGCGCGGTGCCACCGGCGACCGGGTAGGCCGCCCCGAGGTCGGCATGGACCAGCGCCAGCAGGATCAGCATGAACGCCGCGAGCACCCACGAGATGATCGACGCGGCACCGGCGACACCGGCCGCGTTGAGCGCGCCGAGCAGCCACCCCGAGCCGATGATCGAGCCCAGGGACACGAACATCAGTCCCCAGAAGCCGACGGTCTTCTTCAGCCCCGGTTCGTGCTCCGCTGGCGCCTGCGCTGTTGCCGCCATGCCGTCCTCCCGATCGCCCGGCTCACCCTTTCGGGTCTGTCGCTTTCGGGGGACTCTTTCGACCCGGAACCGGGCGCGTCAACAGTGCGCACCTGTCTACAACCTGCCATTCGCGGGTGGCGGGACGATCAGGTGCCGGCCCGCACCATCCGCACGTGCCGCCCCTCGTCGTGCTCGTCCTCGGTGCCGTCGAGCCGGAAACCCTGGCGCTCGTAGAACCGGATCGCGCGCTCGTTGTCGGCGAGCACCCACAGGTACGCCGCCCGGTCGCCGACCGCGATCTCGAACAGCGCGTAGCCGACCCCGGTGCCCCAATGGGCCGCCCGCACGTAGAGCGAGTACAGCTCGAGCGTGTCGTCCATGTCGTTGTCGCGAGCCGGCCCGGACGAGGCGAAGCCGATCAGCCCCTCGCTGTCCTCGGCGAGCCAGATCGGGTTCCCGCGGCCCAGGATCTCCTGCCATCGCTCGACCCGCTCGGCGACCTTCTCGCGGCGGTCGTCGAGGATCCCCTGCGGCATCAGCCCGGTGTAGGCGTCGTCCCAGACGTCGATGTGCAGGTGCGCCAGCTGCTCGGCGTCCGCAGGCACGGCCTGCCGGATCGACACGTCGGGGGGCAATGGCATGGGCCGACTGTAGAGCGTGTCAGCGCACCACCGACGGGTCGAGGAACGTGGTGAAGCCGCAGATGCCCTCGCTGTCGAAGGTGAGCACCGAGAGGCCATGGGTGAGGAACGCTCCGACCTCGTCCTTCCAGACCCAGAACGCCACCGCAGGCTGTCCGTTGGCAGCGGTCTGCTCCAGCCGCCACCGGCGCTGCGCCCGCAGCGGCGTGGCCGCCAGGAAGGCGGCGACGTCGGCGCGGCCGCGGTACCACTCGGCGTACGGCGGCATCGACATCTCGACGTCCTCGGTCAGCAGAGCGACCACGGCGTCGACGTCGCGGCGCTCCCAGGCGGCGATGAAGGCCGCCACGGTGGCCCGCACCTGGCGGTCGCCCACGCCGCGGAGCACCTGCTGCTGGCTGCGCTCGGGCAGCGCGGTCCGCAATGAGCCGCGGGCCCGGGCGAGCGCGCTGGTCACCGACGGCACCGTGGTGTCGAGGATCTCCGCCGTCTCCGCGGCGGAGAACGCCAGCACGTCGCGCAGCACCAGCACCGCGCGCTGCAGCGCGGGCAGGTGCTGGAGGGCGGCGACGAAGGCCAGCTCCACCGCCTCGCGCTGCTCGTAGACAGCGTCGGTCGGCGAGGACTCCCAGGTGATCCCAGCGTCCGGAAGGGGGCCGAGCCACACCGTCTCGATGAGCGGTGCGGCCAGGCCCTTGCCCGGGTCGGCTGCCGGGCCCAGGTCCACCGGCACCAGCCGCCGGCCACGCCGCTCGATCTCGCGCAGGCAGACGTTGGTGGCGACGGTGTAGAGCCAGGTCCGAAACGAGCTGCGTCCCTCGAAGCGGTCCACACCGCGCCAGCCGCGCAGCAGGGTCTCCTGGACGGCGTCCTCGGCATCGTGCGACGAGCCGAGCATCCGGTAGCAGTGCAGCAGCAGGCCGGGTCGCAGCGGCGCGACCTGCTCGGCGAAGTCCTCCGAGGCGAGCGTCACCCGGCGTACCTCCCGACCAGCGTGCACGTGCGCTGCTCGGGCGGAACGGCGCGCCGGTCCTCCAGTGTGGAGGCGAACCGCTGGAACGCCTCGGATGTCTGGATGGCTCCGCTGTCGCCCTCGACCAGGTGCACGAACGTGACGTCGTCGTCGAGCAGGAAGACCGAGTAGGTCACCCCCGCGGGGGCGCTCGCCTCGAGGTCGGCCATCACCTCCCGAACGTACGCCGCGTTGTCCTCGGCCCGCCCGTCCTTGACCCGGTAGGTCACCATCCGGATGCTCATGCCGCGGCCGCCTCGCTCACCTCGGTGGCCGCGCGCGGAGCGGGCTCGGTGACCACGGCCCGCCGGGCGGGCAGCGCCAGCGCCGCCACGGCGCCGAGCGCCGAGAGCCCGGCCGCCGCGAGCAGGGCGCCCTGGAAGCCGTCGACGAAGGCCGACGGCGAGGCGAATCCGCCCCGGGCGCCGAACACGGCGACGGTGATGGCCACCCCGAGCACGCCGCCGAGCTGGCGCATCGTCCCGTTGACGCCGGACGCGGTGGCGACGTCGGCATGCGCGACCGAGGCCACCACGGCGCTCTGGCCGCAGGGGATCGCGAGCGAGACGCCGATGCCGCCGACGATGAACGGCCCGAGGGTGTCCACGAACGCCAGATCGGTGCCGACGGTCCGGGCGAACCACACCATGGCCCCGGCCTGGATCGCGAGGCCGGCCACCAGGAGCGGGCGCTCACCGATGCGGTCCGCGACGGCGCCCGCGACCGGTGCGACGCAGATGAACGTGCCGGTCCAGGCCATCAGCCGGACGCCGGCCGCGAGCGGGCTGTCGCCCATCACGACCTGGAGGAGCTGGGCGTAGAAGAACACCGCGGAGTAGAGCGAGGCGACGGTGAGCGCACTGGCCACGTTGCCGGCCGTGAAGCCGCGCAGCCGCAGCAGCCGGGGCGGCAGCAGAGGCTGCGTGGCGCGCCGCTCCCAGGCGGTGAAGGCGGCCAGCAGGACCAGGCCCACCGCCCCCATGCCCAGCACCTCGGGGCTGGTCCACCCGGCGGGCTCGCCCCGCACGATGGCCCAGACGACTCCGAGCACGCCGGTCGCGAGCAGGCTCACGCCGGGCACGTCGAGGCGGGCGCCGGCGACGGTCGCCTCTGGCACCAGGCGAAGCACCAGTGGCGCGGCCACCAGCCCGACCGGAACGTTGAGCCAGAAGATCCACTGCCACGACAGCCCGTCCACCACGGCGCCGCCGACGAGCGGTCCACAGGCGACCGCGATGCCGGTGACGGCGCTGAACAGCCCCACCGCGGTCCCGCGCCGCTCGGGTGGGAACGCCGAGGCCAGCAGCGCCAGCCCGAGGGTCATGATCGTGGCCGCCGCTGCGCCCTGCAGCACCCGCAGCGCCACGAGCGTCCCGACGCTGCCGGCCAGGGCGCAGCCGGCCGAGGCCAGCGCGAACAGGGCCAGCCCGCCGGCGTAGGTCCGGGCCCGGCCGAGCCGGTCGCCCAGCACCGCCGCCGGCACCAGGAGCACGGCGAAGCTGAGGTTGTAGGCGTTGACGGTCCACTCGAGCTCGGTCAGGGACGCGCCCAGGTCGCGCTGGATCGTGTGCAGCGCCGCGGCCACCACCAGGGCGTCCAGGGCCGCCATGAACGACCCGAGGGCGGTGAGCACCACCACCCAGCGGAGCCGCCCCTTCCCCTCCGTCTGCCCGGGCGTGTCCGCTCCCGTCTCAGCTGTCGTCTGCACTGCCGTCCGTGCTGCCATCTGGCACTCCTCGAACCTCACCTGGGGGGACGACCGGTCGGTGTCCTCGTCTGGTGTGATCCGTGGGCCGGGCCGGACTGATCGGTCGGCGGGTTCGGAGACCCGTCGCACCTAGGCTCGGAGCATGCGAATCACGAAGTTCGGCCACGCTTGCGTCCGGATCGAGCACGGGGGCAACGTCGTCGTCCTCGACCCAGGGATGTTCACCGAGCCGGAGGCGGTCGACGGGGCGACCGCGGTGCTGGTCACCCACCTGCACCCCGACCACCTGCACCCGGACAACCTCCGGGCGACCGATGCACCGGTCTTCACCGTCGGCCAGGTCGCCGAGCAGCTCGCGGCCGACGCACCGGACGTGGCCGAGCGCACCACGGCGGTCCCGGCCGGCGCGACGTTCTCAGTGGGCGGGCAGGCGGGCGTGCCGGTGCGCGCGGTGGGGGAGCTGCACAACGTGATCCACCCCGAGCTGCCGCAGCCCTACAACTCCGGCTACCTGCTCACCCTCGGCGACGCGACCGTCTACCACCCCGGCGACGCCCTCGCGCTGCCCGACGTGCCTGTCGACGTACTGCTCTGCCCGTCGTCGGCGCCGTGGCTGCGCAGCGAGATGGCGATCGAGTTCGTCCGGGCCGTGGGCGCCCCCCGGAACCTGGCGATCCACGACCGCGTCTACTCCGAGGCCGGGCACAGCTTCCTGGCCAGTCAGATGGAGACGTTGGTCGGCCCACGGGGGCTGGAGTGGCTGCGCCGCGCGGATGGTGCTGACCTCTGACCTCGGACGGGTCCATACTCACCCTCGACACCAGGAGGCATGGGGATGACGCAGGACCCGACACAGGCCGCCACCGGCCTGAGCAGTGGCCTGAGCAGTGGCCTGAGCAGCGACAAGGTCGCGGAGCTGGAGCACAAGCTCGCCGACGCTGCCGCCGAGGTCGCGCGGGTGCAGGCGCAGCTGTCGCAGGCGCAGCACGCCGGTGACCCGCCACCGCCCGCGGGCCAGCCGCTGAGCACCGCCCCGCCGCCGGCGGCCGGCGCCGGCGCGCCCGGCACGACCATCCCCACGGTGCCCTACGGCGGCGCGGTGAGCCCGCACACGATCACCATCAACGGCCAGGAGATCACCCCGGGCACCGGCAACCTGTTCACCGTGCTTCAGCAGCTGAGCAAGGCCGGTGCTGCCGGCGTCGGCGGCGCCGCTCCGGTCGTGCTGGTCAACGGGCAGCAGGTCAACGCCGGCACCCCGGTCGACATGTCTAAGTACCTCACCCCCGAGGTGACC
>Ga0070667_100003855_pt1 | contig 12735 bp, 9 predicted proteins | sample KBSS33metaG_FD_64659 | JGI IMG/M metagenome (GOLD analysis project Ga0070667, IMG submission 64659) | Switchgrass rhizosphere microbial communities from Kellogg Biological Station, Michigan, USA - KBS S3-3 metaG | ecosystem: Host-associated > Plants > Roots > Rhizosphere > Soil ...
TGGGCGTGCTGCCGGCACAGGATTACTTCGACCTGGCCCTGACGGCGACGGTCGGAGATCACTACAACTTCCGGTTGGGCGTGAACAACATCCTGGATCGGGCGCCGCCGCTGACGAACCAGGGCTCGTCGCAGTTTGGCCAAGCGCCATGCCCGACGGGTCCGTGCAACGGCAACACCTACCCGGGCACGTATGACGCGCTCGGCCGTTACATCTACGCTGGCGTCACGCTCAACTTCTGAACGAGACAGCGTCGATTTTCCGGGGCAGCGGCCTTGTGCCGCTGCCCCTTCTTTTTGGGCGAATAGTGTTGTCGCTTGCGTCGCGGCACGGCCCGTGCATGAAACCGACCCGATGACTGTCATTAACGCAACGGAGCTTCAGCGCGTCGGAATGCTGATCCGCAGCGGCCGCATGGCCGACGCGCGGCGCGTCTGTGAAGGCCTGCTGGAGTCGAATGCCGATCCCGTAGTCCAGGCTCTTCATGGAGCCATCTGCCTGCAAATGGGCGCTCCGGCTGAAGCAGAAGCATCGCTTCGACAGGCGATTAGCGCAAAACCGCAGGATCGCACCGTCCGCGCAAACCTGCTCGAAGCGCTGAGCATGCTGGGACGCTTTGAAGAAGCCGCTCAATATTGCGATCGCGAAGTCTCGCTCGCCGACCAGACGATGCGCCTCGCTCGATTGCATGCCCATGTGATGCAGTCGTTGGGACGCTTCGAGGAAGCCATCGACCTCTATCGCGAGATTGTCGCCCGTGAACCCGCCGACTGGGCGGCCTGGAACAACCTCGGCAATGCGCTCGCCGGTATCGGGCGGTGGGAAGAAGGCGCCGACGCTCTTCGTCGAGCCGCAGCGCTCCAGCCTGCCAGCGCGCCGATCCAGGTTAACCTGGCTCAAGTCCTCATCGACGCAGGGCAGGAGCAAGAGGCCGAGCGCCTCTTGTGCGAGGTTGCGGACCGCTTCCCGGACGACATCGAACCATTCGTCCGGCTCTACAACCTGTTCACGGCCCAGGCGCGCGAGGATGCCGCTTACATGGCGCTCAAGGACGCGCTCGATCGGCGGCCCAACGACCATGACCTCCTCAAGACCTTCGTTCACGAGTCGATCGGCCGGGGGGCGTTTTCCGAAGCGGAGCAGGCTTGCGATCACACGCTCTCGCTCGAACCGACGCAGAGCGAGGCCTTCGCCTGCCTGGCGGCAATCTACGACCGCAGCAACCAGGAACAGAGGCTGCCTGCCCTGATCGAGCGCGCCAGCGCTGCCGGCGCGGATGATCCGACGGTCAATTACCTGCGCGCACTTGATTACAAGCGGCAGGGGAAAATCGACGAGTCATGGGACGCCTTCCAGCGGTCTCAGGGGGTCGCCGACGACGTGCGGCGGTGGCAGCTGGAAAGCCAGCTTCAGGACGCCCGCGGCAATTATGATGAAGCGTTTGCGGCTGCCGAGGCCGCCAACGCCGAATGGGCGACGGACCTTTCCGGGCCGGCCGAACGCGCGCGGTTCTACCGCGAGATGGTTCAGGTAAGCACCGAAATCCTATCCCCCGAATGGCTCGGGACTTGGCCGAGGTTCGAAGAGCCGCTCGACCGCCCCGACCCCGTGTTCCTGGTCGGATTCCCAAGGTCTGGCACCACCCTGCTGGATACGATGCTGATGGGTCACTCGCAGACCCTGGTGCTCGAAGAGGAAGCCTATCTCGCGACGCTGGAGCTCGGCATTGGCGGCGTCACTGAGTGGCCGAACGTTCCGGTTCCCGAGTTGCGCAGGCTTCGAGCCGAGTATTTCGAGAACATCGCGCGGGACCACCCACTCGGGCCAGACAGTATCGTCGTCGACAAGCACCCGCTTCATCTCAACAAGGCGGAAGCCATTCACCGACTCTTCCCGCGGTCCAAGCTCATCCTGGCTCTGCGGCACCCGTGCGACGTCGTGCTCAGCTGCTTCATGACCAATTTCAAACTCAATAACGCGATGTCGAACTTCCTGACGCTGGAGACGACCGCGCAGCTTTACGATCTCACGTTCACGCATTGGGAGAAGGCGCGGCGCCTGTTGGACCTCGATGTCGCCGAGGTTGTGTATGAGGAGCTCATCGAAGGTCCCGAGCAAGTGTTGCGGCCCTTGGCGGACCGGATCAACCTGCCATGGGAGGCGACGATCGTGGATCATACCTCCACCGCGCGGCGGCGCGCGCAGGTCAAGACCGCGAGCTACGCACAGGTGACGGAGCAGATTTACAAACGCTCCGCAGGCAAGTGGCGGAATTACCGCAGGCATCTCGAGCCGGTGCTTCCGATCCTGGCACCGTGGGTCCAGAAGTTCGGTTACGAATTATGAGCGAAGACGTCGGCCCGCTGGTGTCACAGGCCGACCGAGAAGTCGCCGCCGGAAATCTGCCCGGCGCGCGGGATTTGCTTACGCGGGCAGCCCAGGCGGGCTCCGACCCGGCGTTGTGGTTGCGCCTCGCCGGCGTAGAACGGGCCACCGGAAGGCCGCGGAAGGCGCTTGAGGCGACGCAGCGAGCGCTCGAGCTGCAGCCGCGTGACTTCGTGGCTCTCGTGCTGCGCGCGAGCCTGATCGACCAGCTCCAGCCGGGCGAGAGCGGCGAAGCCTGGGGCAATGCCCTCGCCAATCGTCCGCCAGGTGGCCTTTCGCCTCCCCTGGCTGCTGCGGTTGAGAAGGGCGCGAAGATCCACGCAGCCTGGATCGAGGAGCGCAGCCACAAATTGGCGGAGGCGATCTCCGCGACGCAGCAGCGGGCTTCTGAAGCCGAAGCCAGGCGGATTGAGCGCTTTCGCACGAACAGCCTGAGGCTGACGAAGCCATTTCACAGCGAACCCACCGACTTCCATTTTCCCGGGCTTAGCGAACGCGAGTTTCATCCGGCGGAGATGTTTCCCTGGCTGCACGAGGTGGAGGCCGCGGCCGACGTGCTGCAGCAAGAGCTAGCGGCAGTCATGGCTGCGGAGCGGGCGGAACTCGTGCCCTATATCCAGTATGACGCGTATCTGCCCCTCGATCAGTGGAAGGCGCTGAATCACAACCCGGATTGGACCGCCATTCACCTGCTCCGCAATGGTGAGCGGATCGAAGCCAATGCGCGCCACTGCCCACGCGCCATCGCCCTGCTCGAGCGTATCCCCCAGCCTCACGTCCGGGGTGCCGGCCCCAATGGAATGTTCTCGCTGCTCGCGCCGAACACGCATATTCCGCCCCACGTCGGAATCAGCAACGCACGGCTGGTGTGTCATCTTCCGTTGATCGTGCCGGCCGGGTGCTGGTTCCGTGTCGGCGCGGAGACTCGCGAGTGGAAGCGGGGAGAAGCTTTCGTGTTCGATGACACGATCGAGCACGAAGCGATGAACCCCAGCGGCGAGCTGCGGGTCGTCTTCATTTTCGACATCTGGCACCCGGACCTTTCGGACGTTGAGCGCGAGGCGGTCACCGCTCTGATCGAGGCGCTGGGTCCGACTTCTACCGGCGGTGGACATCTATGACGAAGGATTCCAAGATAGGTTCTTCAAGAACGGAGCGTCCCCATGTTTAGAGTTTCTCATGCGTTCCTCGTGGCAGCATTGACGTGCGCCGCTTCTCCGCTGGTTGCTGCGGCTCCGGATCAAAGCCCGCCCGCTCCCACCTCGACGGCGAAGCCGGCCAAGGACCCTAACCAGGTCGTCTGCGAGTATGAGCCAGCCATCGACTCGCGGCTGAAAGGCCACAAGATCTGCGCCACCCGCGCCGAATGGGCGGCTCAGCGGCAGGCGGAGCGCGAGATGATCGAAAAGACGCAGACACAAGGCGCCGGCGTTCCGGGGAAATAAATTCTCAGTTCGTCAGGGCTCTCTTGGAGCCTATTCCGCGGCGGCCCTGACTTCCTCGACGGGCGTCAGCACCAGCTGACCGTCGCCCTCGTCCACGCGAACGGTTGAGCCGTCGGAAATATCGCCGGCGAGGATTTTGTCGGCGAGCGGATCCTGCAGATATTTCTGCACCGCGCGCTTGAGCGGCCTGGCGCCATAGACCGGGTCGTAGCCGACCCGGCCGAGCCACGCTCTGGCAGCATCGGTCAGCTCCAGCTTGATCTTGCGGTCGTCGAGCAGCTTCTGCAGCCGCGCGATCTGAATATCGACGATCGGGCCCATGTGCCCAGCGCTCAGGCGGTGGAACAGGATGATCTCGTCGAGCCGGTTCAGGAACTCGGGCCGGAAGTGGCCGCGGACGACCTCCATCACCTGCGGTTCCACCTTCTCGACCGGCTCATCCTCGCCGAGTGAGGCGAGATACTGACTGCCGAGGTTCGAAGTCAGAATGATGATCGTGTTGGTGAAATCGACTGTCCGGCCCTGGCCATCCGTCAGGCGGCCGTCGTCGAGGACCTGCAGTAGCACGTTGAAGACGTCGCCGTGCGCTTTTTCGACCTCGTCGAACAGCACGACCTGGTAGGGCCTGCGGCGGACCGCTTCGGTGAGCACGCCGCCTTCCTCATAGCCGACATATCCGGGCGGAGCGCCGATCAGGCGCGCGACCGCGTGCTTCTCCATGAACTCGCTCATGTCGATGCGGACCATCGCCGAGCTGTCGTCGAACAGGAATTCGGCCAGCGCCTTGGTAAGCTCGGTCTTGCCGACGCCGGTGGGGCCGAGGAACAGGAACGAGCCCAGCGGCCGATTGGGGTCCTGAAGGCCCGCGCGGGCCCGGCGGACCGCGGCGGAAACGGCCTTGACCGCATCTTCCTGGCCGATCACGCGCGCGCCGATCAGCGCCTCCATCTGGAGCAGTTTCTCGCGCTCGCCTTCGAGCATCCGCTCGACCGGAATGCCGGTCCAGCGGCTGACCACGCCGGCGATGTCCTGGTCGGTAACCTCCTCGCGTAGCATTGCGCCATGCGAAGCGGCCTGAGCGTCCGCCAGCTGCTTCTCGAGGGCGGGGATGCGCCCGTACTGGAGCTCTCCGGCCTTTGCGAGGTCGCCGGCACGCTGAGCCTGCTCAAGTTCGAGACGGGCCGCGTCGAGCTGCTCCTTGATCTTGGCCTCGGCTGAGATCTTCTCCTTCTCGGCCTGCCAGCGTTGGGTCAGCTCCGAAGACTGCTGTTCGAGGTTCGCAAGTTCCTCCTCGAGCCTCGCGAGCCGCTCCTTGGACGCCTTGTCCTGCTCCTTCTTCAGCGCCTCGCGCTCGATCTTGAGCTGGATGATCCGGCGGTCGAGGTTCTCGATCTCCTCGGGCTTGGACTCGACCTCCATCCGGATGCGGCTTGCGGCCTCATCCATCAGGTCGATCGCTTTATCGGGGAGGAAGCGGTCGGTGATGTAGCGGTTCGATAGCGTGGCCGCGGCGACGATCGCCGCGTCGGTGATGCGGACTCCGTGGTGGAGCTCGTACTTCTCCTTGAGGCCGCGCAGGATCGAGATTGTGTCCGGAACGCTCGGCTCGCCGACGAACACCGGCTGGAAGCGCCGCTCAAGTGCCGCGTCCTTCTCGATATATTTGCGATACTCGTCGAGCGTCGTCGCGCCGATGCAGTGCAGCTCGCCGCGGGCGAGGGCGGGCTTCAGCAGATTGCCGGCGTCCATTGCGCCCTCGGCCTTTCCGGCGCCGACGAGCGTGTGCATCTCGTCGATAAAGAGGATGATGTCGCCGGCGGCCTGGCGGACCTCATCGAGCACGCCCTTCAAGCGCTCCTCGAACTCGCCGCGATATTTCGCGCCAGCGATGAGCGAGCCCATATCGAGGGCGAGCAGGCGCTTGTCCTTGATCCCGTCAGGCACGTCGCCGTTGGTGATGCGCAGCGCGAGGCCTTCGACGATTGCCGTCTTGCCGACGCCCGGCTCGCCGATCAGCACCGGGTTGTTCTTGGTGCGGCGGGCCAGGACCTGGATGGTGCGGCGGATCTCCTCGTCGCGGCCGATGACCGGGTCGAGCTTGCCTTCACGCGCAGCCTCGGTGAGGTCGCGGGCGTATTTCTTCAGCGCATCGTAACGGTCCTCGGCGCCCTGCGTGTCCGCGGTGCGTCCGCCGCGCAATTTCTCGATAGCGGCATTGAGGTTCTGCGGCGTGACACCGGCCTTGGCGAGCGCCGCGCCGACGTCGGTGTTCTTGGCCATCGCCATCGCCAGCAGGATGCGTTCGACCGTGACGTAGCTGTCGCCGGCCTTGGTTGCGATCTGCTCGGCCTGGTCGAGGACCCGGATCGTATCGCCATCCATGGCGGGTGCCTGCGTAGCGCCGCTGCCGGTGACGGCGGGGACCTTGGCGACGAGCATGTCGGCTTCGCGCTTCGCGGACTTGGGGTCGCCGCCCGCGGCCTCGATGAGACCCGCGGCCATGCCCTGCTCGTCATCGAGCAGTGCCTTCAACAGATGCGCCGGCGCAATGCGCTGATGATGCTCGCGAACCGCGATCGTCTGCGCGGCCTGAAGGAATCCCCGCGCGCGATCCGTCAGCTTTTCAAAGTCCATTATTCCAGCCCTCTTTTCTGGGGCCGATATGGTGTTGCACTAGGGCAACACAAGGTCAAAGTGGCGGCTGAGGCTGTTCTGGCTTTCCAGCCGGCGGCGAGGGCGCCGCAGTGACTGGCGGGGCGATGGCCGGGGCAGGCGCCGGCGTCGTCGGTATTGGTTGTCCCACGCTCGCAATATCTTCGGGATGGATCAGTGGCGGGCAGAGCGCGAGCACCTCGGGGTCCATGTTCCAGCGGCGGAATTTCATGCTGTCGACGTGGAAACGGATGAACGCGTAGAACCCCAAACCAGCCTGGTAGGGCTCGCCGCGGGCCGTGTGCCGATCGCACAAGGTCTTGATCAGGGCTTCTCGGGTGATGGGCCTCAGCGGCACCATGTCGATCGCGGAATCCATCTTGTGGGCGCTCTCGACGGCACCGCCTGCGCACTGATTGAGCGTGGGGTTCCGGTAGACCGAGACGGGCTCGACGGGGCCAATCGTCGGTACCACCTGGTCCCGAACGTAGCGCAGCGTCTGTACGATGTGCGGCCACTCGCTCGTGGGCGGGACCTCGAAGGGCTCGGCGCCGCAATCCTTCCACGAGGTCGCGGTTCGAAGCAGCTGCCACGTCGGCACGATTCCCGAGACCTGCGCGCTTGCCAGGTAGTCGTTGAACGACTTGACCTGCGCGGCGCGCCAGGGCGCTGCAAGGTACCAGGAGCGGTAGCCCGGCTCGTCCTGCCCGGCGGCGATATAGGATGCGGCTGGGTCCCAGGGCGCCTGTGCCACCACGACTGGCGGCGCGGGCTGGGGCACCGGCTGCGCGGCGGCCGAGCTCGTGAGCAGGGCAGCGAACGGCAGGGCGATCCATTTCATCGGGGGATGATACTCCGCCACCGCGCCTTGAAAAGCGCTGAACGGGAGGCAACATCGCAGAAATGACTCAGCCCATCGACGTCGATCTCCCCCACAGCCTCGGCAAGGACGAGGCGCGGCGACGCATCGCCAACAATGTCCACAAGCTGCAGGAGCATATTCCCGGCGGCGCGCAGGTTCAGTCGGGCTGGAGCGGCGACCAGCTGAACCTCCAGATCGCCGCCATGGGTGAGTCCGTGAACGCCACGATCGACGTGCACGACACCAAAGTGCATCTGAAGGTGCTGCTGCCCGGAATGCTCGGCATGTTTTCAGGCATCGTCCAGGCCGCGTTGCAGAAGAAAGGCAGCGTGCTGCTCGAGGATCACAGCAAGGGCTGACGCGCTGCGAACGCGCCGCTAAGCCTCTCCAAAAGGAGGCGGCATGCGGCATTTCGCGATCGTCGGTTCGGGTCCAGCGGGCTTCTACACCGCCGAAGCGCTGGAGAAGGCCTATGGCGATGGAGCGCGGGTCGACATCCTCGACCGCTTTCCGGTCCCTTACGGGCTGATCCGCTTCGGCGTCGCCCCCGACCACCAGTCGTTGAAGGCCGTCTCCAAGCGCTACGACAAGACTGCCGAGACTGCAGGTGTCGACTTCATCGGCAACGTCACAGTCGGGCGCGACGTCTCCATCGCCGAGCTGCTCGATCTCTACGACGCGGTGATCCTCGCCACGGGTGCGCCGCATGACCGCAAGCTTGGCATTCCGGGCGAGGACTTGCATGGCGTCGTCGGCTCCGCCGAGTTCGTCGGCTGGTACAACGGGCATCCTGACTTCGCCGACCTCGACCCTTTCCTCCACGGCACTCATGCCGCAATTGTCGGGAACGGAAACGTGGCGCTGGATTGCGCGCGGATCCTGTCGAAGACACAGCATGAGTTCGAAGGGTCCGACATCGTCGGCCATGCGCTCGATGCGCTCGACCATTCGGCGATCCGGACCGTCACCATCCTCGGCCGCCGCGGTCCGCATCAGATCGCGATGACCCCTAAGGAGCTGGGCGAGCTGGCGCATCTGGAAGCTGCCGTTCCCATCGTCGAACCCGCCGATTTCCCGCCCGTGGAGGCAGATGACCCGCTCGAGCCAGGCCTCCGCAAATCGGTCACCCTGCTGCGCGGGTTCGCTGACCTGCCGCAGGATAAGCCGAAGCGCATCGTTTTCGACTTCTTCGCGAAGCCGGTCGCAATCGAGGGTGACGGCAAGGTCGAGCGGATCATCGTCGAGAAGACGGTGCTCGACGACAAGGGCTCGGCTCGGGGGACGGGCGAGACCTACGAGGTGCCGGCGTCGCTGATCGTCACTGCCATCGGCTATTCGACCTCGCCGATTCCCGACGTCCCATTCGAGGGCGGCAAGTTCGTCAATGAAGGCGGCCGCATCGCAGACCGGCTCTACGCCGTGGGTTGGGCGAGACGGGGTCCGACGGGCACGATCGGCACCAACCGGCCCGATGGCTATGAGGTCGCGGATCTGGTCGCCGCCGCGCTCCCGGCGGGAGGCTCGTCCGGGAAGGCCGGCGCCGAGGGGCTCAAGCGCCTTCTCTCGGAGCGCGGCGTCCTTCCGACCGACTATGACGACTGGCGCAAGATCGAGGAAAGCGAGGCCGGCCGCGCTCGGTCCGGCTCCCCCCGCGAGAAATATGTCCGCCCCGATGACTGGTTCGGCGTGCTCGGGCGGAACTAGCTTGCGCTTGCCCCAACCCCCTTCTATCTAGCCGCGGCCTTGGCTCTCGCCGCGACCTCGTCGCACCTAAAGCGGGTTCCGGTCGGGGAGTAGCTCAGCCTGGTAGAGCACTGTCTTCGGGAGGCAGGGGCCGGAGGTTCGAATCCTCTCTCCCCGACCACTTTATCGTAGCCATAATTTTAACCACCTTCGCGTAGTTCGCGGACCATGGGCTATGTTGCTCGACGCCTGCGTAACACGGGCGCGATCCCTCTGGGCTGCGCGCTTGCCGCGCTATGGGTGGCGCCCGCGAGCGCCCAAGCGCGGATTTTCACGCCCGACTCATTCGAGTTTAGCGGCGACGTCCGGCTGGTCGGTGTCGATGGAGAGAAAAGCTGGGTCGACGGGGGCTTTGGAAAGCTTCGGTCCGGGAGTGACGGCGATTTTCGCGTCCAACCCCAGCTCGGTAACATCAGCCTGGTCTGGAAGCCGCAATTCAGCTGGTCCCTTGGCGCGGTCGTCGTTGCCGAGGTGCAGGGCGGCCAACGCACCGAGTCCGGACTCAGCCAGGCCTATCTGACGTTCCGCCCGATGCGCTCGGGCAAGCTCGCCTTCTCAGGCCGCGCAGGGCTGATGTGGCCGCTGGTGAGCCTCGAGCATGAAGGCGCGGATTGGCACGTGAAGGATTCGATCACACCGTCCGCGATCAACAGCTGGATCGGCGAGGAAGTGCGCCCGCTCGCGGCCGAAGCAACGATCACTGCCACGCTCGGGGCGCACAAGCTGCGCGCCACCGCTGCGTTGATGGGCGCGAACGACACGTCGGGGACGCTTTTGACGTTCCGCGGCTGGGCACTCCACGACCGGACCACCCTTGCCTTCAATCGCCAGCCGCTCCCGCCGCTCGACAGCTACATTGCCGCTTACCAGGCACCCTATACTCATCCGCTGCTCGACGTCGGCCCCGGCTTCGCGCATCGGCCAGGTTATTACGCAAAGGTCGCGTGGCAGCCGCCCGCGCCGATCAGGGTCGAGCTCTTCCACTACGACAATATGGCCAATCCCGAAGCCGTCGACGCAAACCTCGAATGGGGATGGCGAACCCGCTTCAACAATGCGGGCCTGGTGGCGAACCTGGGCTCTGGTGCGGAGCTGAAGGCGCAGGCCATGCAGGGCCGCACGCGGATGGGCTTCCCCGAAGATGGCCGGCGCTGGATCAACAACCGCTTTCGCGCGGCTTACCTGCTGGTCACGCGCCCGTTCGGCAGCTTCTCCGCAACTGCCCGGATCGACGCCTTCGACACGCAGAACCGCGGCAGCGACGTCGATGAAGAATATGACGAGCATGGGTGGTCGGCGATGATCGCCGGCAAGCGCGACTGGCGCCATTTTACGGGCTTAATCGAGCTACTCCACGTCTGGAGCGAGAATGGCTCGCGCGAGCATGCTGCGGAGCGATTGCGGCAGGGGCAGACACAGCTCCAGGCGGAAGTCCGAATCCACTGGTAACCATCCTCGCATTGAAGCCGTTTACCGTTACCTGCTTAATTCTGACCAATGGTGCGTAACCTCCTCTGTGCGCTGGTGCTTGCCAGCGCAGCATCGCCGCTTGTCGCGGCCCCCCTGAACGTGCGTGTCGTCGATGCATCCGGACGCCCAGTCCGCGATGCCGTCGTGACGCTTTATCCGGCGGGTGCGGCCCATCCGGCGCATGCCGGAGGCCGCTACGTGGTGGCGCAGCAGAACCTGCAGTTCAGGCCCTTCCTGACGGTAGTCCCTGTTGGCGCCGACGTGTCCTTCCCGAACCTCGATCCTACCAAGCACCATGTCTATTCGTTTTCGGCCGCGAAGAAGTTCGAGCTGAAGCTCTTCGCCAAGGACCAGTCGCGCACCGTCCATTTCGACAAGCCCGGGGTCGTGGCGCTGGGCTGCAACATCCACGACCAGATGAGCGCGTTCATCTTCGTGACGGACACGGGCTGGACGGCACGCACCAACGCGCAGGGCATCGCCACCTTCGCCGACGCGCCGAACGCGCCAACGCGCGTCGCCGTGTGGCACCCATACCTCCGGGCGCCCGGTGGACAGGTCCAGCAGGCTATTGCCGCGACGCAGCGGAACCTGGGCTTCCAGGTGAAGCTGCGGCCGCCGCCCGCGATGGCCATGACGGATTACTGACGGATGCGTCCATTCCGCTCCCTCAGCGCGCGACTAACGGTTCAGTTCGCACTACTGTTTGCAGCGGCGATGCTCGGCGTCTCGGCGGCGCTGTCGAGCTTCATCGCCGGTGCCGCATCGCGCGAAGTGCAGGGTCAGCTGCAATCGAGCGGTGCGGTCTACGACCAGCTTTGGCAGCAGCGGACTCACGAACTCCAGAATGCGGCGCAGTTGCTGGCCCGGGACTTCGGCTTCCGCGCAGCGGTTGCAAGCGGTGACAAGGCGACGATCCAGTCCGCGCTCGGCAATGCGGCCGCGCGACTGCGGGTGCGCAGCGCGTTCATCGTGTCGGCTGACGGGCATGTCGCGAGCATCGACCCGGCGGTGAGCAGCGCCGAGGCCGAGGCCCTGTGGGCCCCGCTCGACGACGGGCGGTTGACCGGCGTCACCGTGCTTGGCGGCCGGCCGCGCCAGCTCGTCGCAGCACCGATCATGGCGCCAGTCCTCATCGGGTGGGTGGTGTTTGCCGCGGATCTCGACCGGCGCGAAATGCGCGGCCTGGAGCATCTCTCGGCGATCCCCCTGCATGCCGCCGTGCTTGCCTCTACGAAGGGCAAATGGACCGAGGCATCGGGCAGCATGTCGGCGCTCGACCCGCAGGCCGCGGCGCTCGTTCAGGCACACCTCGGTCAGGCGGCAACGTTCGAGATGTCGGTTGGCGGCGACCGCTCGATCGCTCTTGCCAAGCCGCTGCCGGTATTTGCCGATCGAGACCGGGCCATCCTCCTGCTCGCTTATCCGAGGGCGCAGGCGATGGCCGATGCACGCAAGCTGCAGCTCGCGCTTGGCTTCATGACTTTGCTGGGCCTGCTTTTGGTCGGGTTCGCGACCTGGAAGGCGGCGGGACGGATCACCCAGCCGCTGGCGCGGCTCGACGAGGCAGCCGGGCGGCTGGCGGCGGGCGAGCATGTCCAGGTCCGGGTCCGGGGCGAGGACGAGCTTGCCCGGCTGGCCGACAGCTTCAACGAGATGGTTGGCAAGATCGTCGAGCGCGAGCAGCGCATCACTCAGCTTGCCTTCAACGACCAGCTGACCGGCCTGCCCAACCGCACCATGTTCCAGCAGCAGCTGGAGCATCATTTCCGGGTTGCGACCGGCGGAGGATCGCTGTTCGCGCTGCACTGCCTCGACCTCGACCAATTCAAGGTGATCAACGACACGCTCGGCCACCCGGCCGGCGACGCCTTGCTGGTGGAGACCGGGCGGCGGGTGCAGGACGCCGCGCGCGGCCACTTCGTCGCGCGGCTCGGCGGCGACGAGTTCGTGGTGCTGCAGACCGTCGGCGACGACCGCGACGCCATTGACCGCCTCGCCCGCGACATCCTCGCCGCGATCACCCAGCCGATCATCATCGATGGCAACGAGTTCGCCCCGTCGACCAGCATCGGCATCGCCATTGCCCCGCAGGACGGCGACAACGGCGGCGCATTGCTGCGCAGCGCCGATCTTGCGCTCTATCGCGCCAAGGAGGCGGGCCGCGGCACCTATGCC
>Ga0070667_100003860_pt1 | contig 12730 bp, 10 predicted proteins | sample KBSS33metaG_FD_64659 | JGI IMG/M metagenome (GOLD analysis project Ga0070667, IMG submission 64659) | Switchgrass rhizosphere microbial communities from Kellogg Biological Station, Michigan, USA - KBS S3-3 metaG | ecosystem: Host-associated > Plants > Roots > Rhizosphere > Soil ...
GGTCGATTCCGTTCCCTGAGGAACTCCGCACACGACGTTTGGACGGAGGCGTCGTTGCGCGATTCGTCACGGGAGACCGGTTGATCGCCCTGCGCGGCTCGGTGATGAATGGGAGGCACCGCCGTCAATTCGGCGCTGTGACAGAGCGCGATTCTCAGAGCACCGTCTTCAGCGAGGCTACCGTAAGTGGTTCCGGCGATGGACATCTCTGGACCCTGGGATCCTCCTGGCAACTGGACCGTTACCGGAATCAGACGGTGAGTGGTTTCGATTACACCTACTCTGTTCCGTCTTTGTTCGCGCAGGACGAATACTCCCCGAACACGGTGGTCACCTTTTCTGGAAGCGGCCGCCTGGATTTCCATAATCGCTACGGAACATTTTTCAGCCCGCGGATTTCCGCATTGATTCGGTTGCCTCATGCTTTCACAACTCGGATCTCCACAGGCACGGGAGTGTTTGCGCCGACCCCCTTCACGGAGGAAACCGAAGCCACAGGTTTGTCCAACATTCAGCCTCTCTCCAACGTGCTGGCCGAGCGTGCCTGGAGCGCATCGGCGGATCTGGGTAGGAAGTCTGGCCAGTTCGAATGGAACGCAACCGTCTTCGGCTCCGTGATTCGACATCCGGTCGTGTTACACGAAACCGAAATCATCAACCTTGCCGCTCCCACTCAAACCGTCGGCACGGAGTTGATGGCGCGATACCGCCGGGGTCATTTCAATTTCATCGCAACGCACACGTTCACGGAGTCGACGGAAATTGATAGCAGTTCCGGATTCCACCAGGCTGTCGCATTGACGCCCCGGCACAGCGCTGGATTTGACGCCATGTGGGAAAACAAGGAAAAGGGTCGCGTGGGTTTCGAAGTGTATTACACGGGAAGGCAACGGCTGGATGACAATCCCTATCGATCAGAGAGCATTCCCTACGTTGTATTCGGGATTCTTGTCGAGCGGCGGTTTGGACCGATTCGGATTTTCGTGAATGCGGAAAACCTGGGCGACGTCCGGCAGACAAAGCACGACCCGCTTGTCCTGCCCCAACCCCTCCCGGATGGACGGCGGGCTGTCGATGCATGGGCACCGCTTGACGGGCGTGCGATCAATGCCGGAATTCGGTACAGCCTCGACTAAGGCAGTCGAGGCATCTTCTGGAAATTGCGTGCAGTTATGACAGCGTGAGAAGTCTGTTGTCGGAACTTCATAACTTGCGATAGTTATTCTTCCGGAGATTGGATCTATGCGAACACTCGTCCTCTTGCTTGCTGTCACCCCTATGCTTGCAGCGCAGTCTCTCCTGCCGAAAGCATGGGACGAAACTTTTCGGCCCCTGCCCCAGTCTGCGAACATCCGGACTTATATGGAGCGGCTGAGCGCTCGTCCTCATCATGTGGGCTCGGCGTACGGCAAGGACAACGCGGAATGGATGCTCGCGAAGTTTAAGGAGTGGGGTTGGGATGCCCGCATCGAGCAATTCGATGTGCTCTTCCCCACGCCAAAGGAACGACGTCTCGAGTTGGTGGAACCCTCCAGGTTCACAGCAAAGCTGGAAGAGCCTGTCGTTGCGCTCGATCCCACATCGAATCAGAAGGACGAGCAACTTCCCTCGTACAACGCCTACTCCATCGACGGCGACGTGACGGCGCCGCTCGTCTACGTGAACTACGGTCGGGTTGAAGACTACGATCAACTCGAGCGCATGGGCGTTTCAGCGCGGGGCGCAATCGTGCTCGTCCGCTATGGTCAGATTTTCCGTGGAGTGAAGTCCAAGATTGCTTACGAACACGGCGCCGTGGGCTGCATCATCTATTCGGATCCAAAGGATGATGGCTTCGCTGCGGAGGCGGTGTTTCCGAATGGCCCCATGCGGCCGAGTGACGGAGTGCAACGCGGATCGGTCGAGGATCTCGCGACGGCCGCCGGCGATCCTCTGACCCCGGGAATTGGAGCCGTACCTGGCGCCCCGCGAGTTCCGCTACGCGAGGCGCCACTGATTACGAAAATTCCCACGCTTCCGATTTCGTACGGTGATGCACAGCCTCTGCTCGCCGCCTTGACCGGCCCGATGGCGCCGGACTCCTGGCGCGGGGCGCTGCCGATTCCGTACAAGCTTGGCGCCGGCGCGGCGAGGGTTCATCTGAAGGTCGCTTTCAATTGGGATACAAAACCCCTCTATGACGTCATCGCGAAGATTCCCGGTTCATTGTTTCCGGATGAGTGGATTATTCGCGGGAACCATCACGATGCCTGGGTGAACGGGACGGCTGATCCTGTCAGCGGTATGGCGCCGGAACTGGAAGAGGCGCGGGTGTTAGGCGAGCTTCGAAAGCAGGGATGGCAACCCAAGCGCACGATTGTGTATGCCTCCTGGGACGGGGAAGAGCCCGGTCTGCTCGGCTCGACGGAATGGGTGGAGACGCACGAAGCCGAGTTGCTCCAGCACGCTGTGGCCTATATCAACTCGGATGGCAACGGTCGCGGCTTTCTCAACGTTTCCGGTTCTCATTCGCTCGAGAGGTTTATCGACAATGTTGCACGAGACATTCCGGATCCTGAATCCGGTGTGAGCGTGCTCAAGCGACGTCAAGCCTCCGTGATTGCGCGGGGTTCCGCGGATGAGCGCAAGGATGCCCGCGATCGCGGCGATCTTCGCATCGCCCCCATGGGGTCCGGCTCCGACTACACACCCTTCATACAGCACGCCGGCGTTGCGTCGCTACACCTGGGCTTTGGCGGTGAAGACGAAGACGGCATCTATCATTCGATCTACGATGACTTCTATTTCTATACGCACTTTCTCGATACCGACTTGGTCTATGGCCGAACACTCGCACAGACCGTCGGTACGGCGGTGATTCGCCTTGCCGATGCGGACCTGATCCCGATGGAATTTACGAACCTTGCCGATACGGTCCAGAAGTACGGCCGCGAACTGAAAGAGTTGGTGAGCAAGAAGCAGGACGAGATTCGGGAGCGCAACCGGCAGATCGCGGATGGCGTGTTCGCCGCGGTGCGCGATCCGCGCCGTCCCGTGCCGATTCCGAAAACGGAGACAGTCCCGCCTGCGATCAATTTCGCGCCTTACGACAACGCTGCGACAGCTTTGACCGACGCCGCGCGTCGTTACGAAAAGGCAATCGATGGGGCGAAGAGCAGGCTACCAGAGAACACCGAGGTGCTTCGAAAGATAAACGACAGGCTGCGCACTGCGGAGTATCAGCTTATCGATATCGCAGGACTTCCGCGCCGTCCCTGGTATCGTCATCTGCTCTACGCTCCCGGTTTCTATACGGGGTACGGTGTCAAGACAGTTCCCGGCGTTCGCGAAGGCATCGAAGAAGCTCGGTACGATGAGGCCGAGCGAGAAGTCGCTCGCGTTGCCGCGGCTTTGTCTCGACTGACGGCCCTCATTGATTCCGCATCGGCCGACCTTGAGCAACTGGCGCGCTGAATCGGTGACGAGACTTCGGGCGGGGAAAATGCCGCCAGATTTTTCCGCCCCGGAGCCGGTTGAACTAACCAGGGGTCGCGCGCTGCGCGCTTAACCCCTGGCTATTCTCCGTTCGTCCCGCCGGGGCGGAAAACCTTGCGGCATTACCCTGAAAAGGGTGCGAGCAGTCCTTGCACCCTTTCAGCAGTCCTAATCTTTGCCAGGGGTTTCGCTGCGCTCAACCCTGGGCTAAACTTCTTCACCCCTTCGGGGTGAGCAACCAACTTCCTTCTGGAGATTCATGAAAAGAGTTCTGAAGTATCTGAAGTATCTCGTGCCCGTCACCGTTCTGTTACTCGTGGTGGGAGGCATCCATGTCTCGCGCACGTGGGATCGCATCTATGACCTGCCGGTGCCTGAGGTTCACGCGAGCACGGATTCTGCTGTGATCAAGCGTGGCGAATATCTGGTCTTCGGCCCTGCGCATTGTGTCGAGTGTCACTCCGCGTCCTTTGCGGAGTATCAAACGCTAACTCAGGGCGCCCTCCCACCTCTGGTGGGAGGAGTGGAGTTTTCCGATCCTATTCTCGGGAGAATCTACTCAAAAAACCTCACTCCGGACGCAGAGACAGGGATCGGCCGGTACAGCGATGGTCAGATAGCGCGCATGATGCGCTGGTCTGTCAGACCCGATGGCAGGGCTTCGATCCGGACGCTCATGCCGTTTCACAACATGAGCGATGATGATGTAATCGCCATTATTTCGTTTCTTCGACAGCAACCGCCGGTACGTCACGCGGTTCCATCAAACGAATACACTCTCGTCGGGAAGATCATCAAGAGCTTTGCACCGCCCTTCAAGCCCCGCGACAGCGTTGATCCGCCGCCTGCGGCGCCGGCTAGCGAAGCGACGAGGGAGCGCGGTGAATATCTCGCCCGATACGTCGGCAACTGCACGGGATGTCATACGCAACACAATGGACTCACCCTCGCGGAAGCGGGCCCGCAATTCGCCGGAGGCGAAGCCATGGATGGGCTGGACTTCCCGGGCGCGGACAAGTCCATAGGCTTCATCACTCCAAACATCACACCCCAGGATGGGAGCGCGCTTCTCAAGTTCCCGGATCGCGCAATATTCATCGCGAGGTTCAAATTCGGCGGGCGACACTATCCCGGCTCTCCCATGCCGTGGGAGGCTTTCTCACGCATGAGCGAGGCAGACATCGGCGCGCTCTACGAGTTCCTGCACAGTCTGGCGCCGCAAAAGGGACCGACCGGCGAACCCACCGTCAAGAAGGGTTAGGCTCAAAACAAAACTTCAGAATTTTCATCCACGTAAACTATTCCTGTAGGCGTTAGGATTATCGAACATGGTCCTCCTCATCACCGACTGGATCGTGAACTCCCGCATCGAGGAATCGCAAAGAAGTACTAGCGAAGCGCATTCCCAGGTACGGCAAACCATCGTGAAGCCGAGGGATCGCGCCGGGCAAGGGCAGGCGCAATTGGCGGAGATCACCAAGCAACGCCGCAGCCTCATCGAGCGCGCCTGAAGTCAGACGGAAGTGGGCGCTGTCTTCGATGTCGGGATTGTCGGCCTGGGGGCGATGGGAAGCGCCACTGCCTTTCAGCTCGCCAGGAAGGGGAGTAGCGTCTTAGGGATCGACCAGTTCTCTCCGCCGCACACCCTGGGGTCTTCTCACGGCGCCACGCGCGTGACGCGTCAGGCGATCGGTGAAGGCGAACAATACGTCCCGCTCGTTCTTCGGTCTTACGAGCTCTGGCGCGAGCTGGAAAGTCTGAGCGGCGAGCAGCTCCTCTCGATAACAGGCGGAGTCATCATGGCCAGTGAGGGAGCTTCTGGGAATCTTCATGGGTCCAACAAATTCCTGGATCAGACCGTTGCCGCTGCACGTAAGTTCGGAATCGATCATGAACTCCTGACCTCGGAACAGATTCGAACACGCTTTCCCCAATTCCAGCTCGTGGGTGATGAGCGGGGCTACTACGAACCGTTGATGGGCTTTCTGCGACCTGAGATTTGCATTCAAACTCAACTCGCTCTTGCGGAGAAGCTCGGTGCCAGGATCTACAGGAATGAACGGGTCCTGGAGTTGGGACCGACCGCGTCCGGCATCAAGATCCAAACGTCTGGCGGTGCGTACGAAGTTGGCCAGTTGGTGGTCTCTGCTGGTCCATGGGTCGCATCGCTTCTCCCGGAGTTCTCCTCATTGTTTAAGGTTCAACGTCAGGTGCTGCTTTGGTTCGACATCCGTCATTCCGTCGACGCCTACTTGCCCGGCAAGTTTCCCGTCTTCATTTGGGAGTTCGGTCAGCATCCCGAGAACTTCATGTACGGATTTCCGGCGATAGACGGTCCGCTGGGAGGTCTCAAGGTCGCATCGGAACAGCGGGAAGTAGAGACGACGCCCGACGCTGCGGATCGTCTGGTCGCGCAACACGAAATCGACGGGATGTATCAGAAATACGTTCGCGAAAGACTGCCGGGGCTGAGCGACAGGTGTGTTCAGGCTGTAACGTGTCTCTATACGAGTCTTCCCGATTACGGATTCTTCATCGACTTTCATCCAAGACACTCGAATGTGGTTGTTGTTTCTCCGTGCTCCGGGCACGGGTTCAAGCATTCTGCAGCAATAGGCGAAGCCGTGGCCGAACTTCTGGTGCAGGGCAGAAGCACTCTGGATCTGAGCGCTTTCCGCATTCGTCGGTTTTTGCAATGAGATCGTCGATCCTTATTGTAGGGCGTACATCCGGGCCTGATAGAGTTCACGCGGCCATCGCTGCTGTCGTCGCTCTCTAATACATTCCAGTCCCGCTTCTTTGAAGATCCCCTTGTAATGCGAATCAGATCTGGTGCGGCTGAAATCCTTTCGGCTCACGAAGAGATCGTCGTCAGAAATGTTGTCTTTCACGAAGATGACGCCGTTGCCGTTTAGCGCTGCCTTGCAGCGCGAAAGAAATGAAGCCAGGTCCGAGTCTTTGAGGTAAGCGGCCGCCCACTGAATGGCGATCAAATCATAGGTGTGCCGAAGCATCGCCTCTTCCATTGAAACCGGAAGGAACTCTCCAACGGACATCGCGGGCAGTGACGCCTTCGCGACATCGATCATGTGTTGTGAACGTTCCATCACATCGGTGATCTTGAAGATGGGACACAACAAGTATTTCGAGATCCGTCCGATTCCAGCACCGCAATCAAGCGCCCGCTCGCGACCGACAGATTCCAGCGATTTGATGAACGCCTTCGACTCGCGAATGTCGTCTTCGTGGACGTGCTCCATTCCCCCGAGCACTCCATCGATCGTCGGCGGCACACTCGACCAATGCTTGCGGGATTTGATGTACCAGTCCACGTCGCTCTTCGTGCCTCGATAACAGAATTTGATTATGTCTTCTGTATCAGAACCTGGTCAATTGCCGTTCGTCTGGTAGTCTGTACCCATGAATGAGACGTTTGATGTAGTTGTTGTCGGCGCAGGCCCGACGGGTCTTGCCTGTGCGATTGAGGCGCAAAGGGTCGGTCTTCGTGCGGTGAGCATCGACAAGGGGTGTCTGGTGAATTCGCTCTACAACTATCCTGCGAACATGGTTTTTTTCACGACACCGGAACTTCTCGAGATCGGCGATATTCCTTTCACGACTGCACATCAGAAGCCGACGCGTTCAGAGGCGCTTGAATATTACAGGCGAGTGACCGAGCACTATCGTCTCGATGTTCGGCAGTACGAACAAGTCGAACACGTCTCAGGCGCTGACGGCGATTTCCTGATCCAGACTCGTGACCGCGTCGCAGCCGCGCAGCAATATCATGCCCGCAAAGTTGTCATCGCAACCGGCTTTTACGATCTTCCAAACATGATGGGCATCGCGGGCGAGGAACTTCCAAAGGTCCGTCATTACTATGGTGAACCCCATCCCTATTTCGATGCCGACGTGCTTGTGATCGGCGGAAGAAACTCGGCCGCGATCGCAGCGCTGGAACTGTGGCGGCACGGCGCGCGTGTGACGCTGGCGTATCGCGGCCCGTCGCTGCATAAGAACGTGAAGTACTGGATCAAGCCCGACATCGAAAATCGCATCAAGAACGGCGAGGTCGCTGCGTACTTCAACAGCGCGGTTAAGGAAATCTCACCAACTGCGGTGGTGATGATTACGCCAAACGGCGAAGTAACGCTGAAGAACGATTTCGTTCTCGCGCTCACCGGCTATCATCCTGATCTCGACTTTCTACAAAGTGTCGGCATCCGGATTGGAGAACCGCCCGACTGCCGGCCAAGCGCCAATCCAGAAACGCTGGAACGAATGTGCTCGGAATTTACCTTGCTGGAGTTGTTGTGGCAGGAAACCGCACTCATGAGATTTTCATCGAAAACGGCCGATTTCATGGTCGCCAAATCGCTTTGGACCTCCAGAGAAAACTCGGCGGTTCCTTGGCCCCAGGTTACGAACCTTCGCCAAAGACAACCGCGGGGAAACTTCAGTCTGCGGAGTAGCGAGTCAGCGGATATTCGAGGGACGGCGATGAAATTCACGACAGACTAGCGATGGCGCATCGGACGGTTTTTGAATCCAGGCGAGACAGGTTACGACGGCAGCTTCGAGTACTCCGCTCTTGCCTGCATGAGGATGGGAATGTCGGGGTCCGCTTCCTTCCAGATGGCGAAGAAGTCGTCGTACGCCTTGCGAGCTTTGGCAGGATCTCCTGCAGCCGCATAGGCACGAGCTAGGCCCAGATAGGAGAGGGGGTAGAGAGTTGAACGTAGAGCCACGCCGCGGTGACTCACGATCTTTTGAAATTCCACCGCGGCCTCCATGCCGGACTTTGCTTGCAGATAGGCTTGACCCCGCAGATAGATCGCCAGCAAGCTGCGGTACGAAGGTTCGTATCGCAATGCGGGCTTCAAAGCATCGAGGGCTTCCACCGGCTTGCCTTCGTGGAGAGCCAGGGCCGCCTTCGCTGTCGGTATATCGACGAAATTCAGCAACGTGTCTTCGGGGGCATTCTTGCTGAATTCGTCGAGCGCCCGCAGCGCTTCCCTCTCGCCCGCGATCGCCGCAGTCACTGCAACGTCCAGGCTGTCTCAATACTTTCGGACGGCTTCCTTAGCTTCGGCTACGGACCGCCCGCGATAACCGAAGAGCAATTCAAAGCGGTTGGGAACGTCGCCATTCCGCTTTCGAACTTCCGCAAGTCTCCCCTGAAAGATCAACGTGCCCAGGGGCGGACGATTGGCGATCGTGACCTTCAACACATCCAGTTCGTGCTCCATCGCCGCCTGGTCTCCTTCGATAAATGCGATGTCATAGAGGATCTGGTGCAATGCATCGAAGTCACGCTTTTCAGCGACGGCTTTTTCCGCGATCGACCTGGCCTCCGCAATCTGTCCGTTGCTGAGATATGCCTGACTCAATTGCGCATAGTTCAAGGGCTTCGCCCGCATTGTAATCACCTGCTGGAACTCTTTCAGTGAGTCTTCGAAGCGGCCGAGGCTGCGATGGGTAACTGCTGTGCCGTTCCAGGCAATGTAGTCCTTCGGATACATGCGTCGGAACTGATCGTAGGTCTGCAGTGCCTGATCGAGATTGCCGAGGACCTGCGTTTGGTACGCAGCCACGAGACGCAGCCGTTCGCGCTCGGACGCTTTGTCGCGCAGCTCATAGGCTTTCGTCGCATAGTAGCGCGCGCTGCGGGCGTCTCCTCCATTGCTGTAAACAATTCGAAGCAGGCTGTAGGCGGCCACAAAGTTCTTATCGAGTTCGATGGCCTTCTCGAGAAACGGAATCGCCTCGCGAAACTTTCCCTGGCTATCGAGTTCCATCGCCTGAGCATAAGCCTTGAAGGCTTCGAGCGACGTCGTCGTCACCTTGTGCTCGAAAGGAACGTCGGGCTTTTCAAGCGTGGGTAGCGATTCCCCCAGTTTGACGCGCAGATTGGCCGCCGCTTCATTCAGCGCTTCCAGGACCTGTTCCTTGGATCGAGCCTCGCGTTGTTCACGCGCAAGCGATGCGCCTGTCTGGCAATTCAGGGCACTGAGCGTGAGGACGTAATTTGCGCCAAGCGAGACAATCGATCCGCCAAGAACTGCTTTCAAGCCTTCACGCTCGCAGACTTCGCGCGCAACCGCATCGGTGACCTTTTCATCCGGAGCACGCCGCATCAGCAGAAGCGTGTCGCGGACGTCGTCTTCAGGCAGGATATTGAGACGCTTGGATTGCTCGAGCTGAAATGCCAATGCCTGCTTCAACGTGCCGTCGAAAACGGGATCACCGGTTTCGTTGACGAAGTCTGCCATGACAATTACGTCGCGATCGGTCAGAACTTCGCCCCGCTCCCGCAACAGCACGAACGCCGCTCCGATTAACAAGAGGGCGATAGCGGCTGTCGGTATCAGAACTCTCGACCGGTTTTGCTTTCGAACAGAAATCGGCCGATGCAGGGCCGACTCCAGATCGGCTGCGTTTTGATAGCGAGACTTTGGGTCTTTTTGCAGAAGCGTGAAGATGGTCTGTTCGAGTCCTTCCGGGATATCCGGATTCAATTGCCGGGCCACTGTCGGCGTGTGATTCAGAAGTCCGTCAAATATGACAGCAGGCGTCTCGCCAGGGAAAGCTGGAACACCGGTTGCCATTTCGTAAAGGACCGCCCCTAGTGAGAACAGATCGCTTCGCGCATCGAGTTCCTGACCGCGAGCCTGCTCAGGAGACATATACGCAACGGTTCCCATGGCGGACCCTGCCCGCGTAAGTTGTGCTTCGTCGATCGTGGGCGCGTCGGAGTAATCGGCTTGCAGCTTGGCCAGACCAAAGTCGAGGATCTTAGCCTGGCCCCGATCCGTCACAAAGATGTTGGCGGGCTTGATGTCCCGATGAAGTATGCCCGCGGTATGAGCCGCACCAAGGGCGCTCGCGAGTTCGGCGCCGAGAGCGATCGTCGCCTCGGTTTTCAAAGGGCCGTCCACAAGGCAATCCTTCAGGGTTTTGCCTTTCAGGAATTCCATCGCGATAAAGGGCTGGCCGTCGAATTCGTCGATGTCGTAGATCGTGCAGATATTGGGATGATTCAGCGCAGAGGCAGCTTGCGCTTCGCGGCGGAAACGCTCCAACGCCGCAGGATTCGAGGATAGATCCTCCGCGAGAAACTTCAATGCAACCGGACGGCCAAGCTTTGTGTCTTCAGCTTTGTACACACGGCCCATGCCGCCGTGTCCGAGGACCTCGAGAATCCGGTAACGCGCGATGGTCTTGCCGATCATGAGAACTGTTAGGGATGTTATACGAAATGGGGGAATTTGAGCGACTGGCTCCGAACACAATGCGGTGACCATCGCGTCGGAGCTAGCGTTGTCCGGCAGGCCCCGGATCGCTCAAGTCTACGGTCCGACTCTCTTCCTCCCGAATACAAACGAGACCAGAACGCTGAACGAATAGAGCGCGATCATTTGGCCGGCTTTTGGTCCTGTCAAACTCGAAAGATGACTTCGTGGGCGGCAGAAGTACTTTGGGTCCTCAGGTTGCCAGATCGACTTAGTCATGCCGAGACGACTTGACTAGAAAATGTACTTTCACTCCAAAATTCTTCGTGCCTCGATAACAGAATCGCTCTTATGCGGCGTACATGAGGACGTGACTGCTCGCTCTCCCTCGCTTAAAATTCCTACGCTCGGAGTGATATTGAACCTCCATGTAACTTGACGTACGCGAAGTTCACAGCGGTGTGGGAGGACATTGTGCCTGAAGAAGGATTTGAAACCCCGGAATTCAAAGAGCAGCTGGAACAGGCAACCGAACATGCGCTGGAGGTTGCTGAGCATCATTCACGTTGGTTGGTCTACCTGTCTTTCTCAACAGCTTTGATAGCTGTTCTGGCCGCAATTGCAGCGCTGGAATCAGGAGCGTTTTCCAACGAAGCCCTGATGCTAAAGAACGAGGCACTATTAGCGCAGTCCAAAGCATCGGATCAATGGGCGTACTATCAGGCCAAGAGTGTGAAGGCTACTGTATACGCCGTACAGGCGGCAGCATCGAAGCAAACAAATCCTGAAGTTGCAGCTGAAGACGAAGCGGAAGCACAGCGCTACGGAAACGAAGAGCAGGAGATCAGCAAAACAGCCAAAGAATTCGAGGAGGAAGTGAAGAAGGACGCCGCCCTGTCGGACAAGAGCATGGAGCACCATCACCGCTTCGCTTACGGCGTGACAATGTTTCAAATCAGCATTGCTCTGGCCGCCGTCGCTGCGTTGAGCCGGCAGAAAACCATCTGGGTTGTGGGACTCGTCGTCGGCCTTTTGGGACTCGCATTCTTTGCAGACGGATTCCTGCTTTACTTTTGACTACAACTCGCTTCCGCGACGGCCTCGGCAGAAGCTTCTACCTGCCGAAACGAGAAGTCATAAGAATTTACCCCTCTAAACTATGATCGGATGGAGTGATATTGAACCTCCATGTAACTTGACGTACAATCCTGTTGATAAGTGTACGTCTAATGAAAAGCAAGCCGACCAAACTCACCTTACGGATGGATGACGAACTGGTGCGCAGGGCGAAGTCCTACGCGAAACGATCCGGGAAATCCGTTTCGGCAATCGTCGCAGACTTTTTCGAATTGTTGGGTCAGTCTCAAGAACCGCGACGACTCCGGTTGACCCCCACGGTCCGATCCCTGTTTGGTGTCATGGAAGGTGCCGACCTTAAGAAGGAAGACTACCGCCGCTACGTTGAGCGAAAGCACCGTTGAAGGTTCTTTTTGATACGAATGTCGTGCTGGACGTGCTTTTGCACCGTTCGCCACATGCCGAGCCGGCGGCTCAGCTTTTCGTTCTTGCCGAGCAGAAGAAGTTGGAAGTTGCTCTCGGCGCAACGACGCTCACGACGATTTATTACCTCATGCATAAGGCACTGGGAGCGCGCGCAGCAAGAAAGCACGTCGGTACCCTTCTTTCGATCTTTGAAGTGGCGCGTGTGGATTGGGATGTCCTCTCCGACGCGTTGACTCTGAACGTTCCGGACTTTGAAGATGGAGTACTCCACGAGGCCGCGAGGCATGCTAATGCGGAGGCAATCGTTACTCGGGATCCAAAAGGATTCTCGAAAGCGCGATTGCGCGTCTATTCCCCACTTGAACTTTTGAGAACCCTCACGATGTGAGTGATTACGCTGCTACCTTATCTTCAGTGCCTGTCGACGCCGAGCGCTGGCTAGACCCACCAGCCCGATGCCAATCAACATGAGGACGTGACTGCTCGCTCTCCCTTACCGGAATATCTTGTCCGCTTCAGCC
>Ga0070667_100003862_pt1 | contig 12725 bp, 11 predicted proteins | sample KBSS33metaG_FD_64659 | JGI IMG/M metagenome (GOLD analysis project Ga0070667, IMG submission 64659) | Switchgrass rhizosphere microbial communities from Kellogg Biological Station, Michigan, USA - KBS S3-3 metaG | ecosystem: Host-associated > Plants > Roots > Rhizosphere > Soil ...
CGAAGCGGCCCCACGCCGGCTGCACGCGATCGCCGGCGCGCACGCGCGCCTGAAGCGCCAGCAGCGAGACGTCGATCAGCAGCGCGACGCGCGAGACGTCGCCGATCAGGACGATCGCGCGGCGCAGGCTGTCTTCGAGGTCGTTCAGGCAGCGCTCGAACGGGCCGTCGAACGTCCACACGAGCGGCGGCGGCAGCGCGTCGACGTCGTCGCTGCGCGGGCGCGTGCGCGCCGCCGCCGTCATGGTGCGGCTCCCACGCTGTCGATCGCGCCGGTCGTGCGGCCGACGATCTGCATCGCGATCTCGGCCGACGGGTTGGGGCCGTGGTCGCCGGCGCCATGGATCTTTCCGCTCGCGCGCAGCCAGTTGCGCTCCGTCAGCACCGCGATCGCCTTCGTCCATGGCCCGTCCTTGGCGCGGTCGGAGCGGAACGCGGCGACGTACCACTTGTACGGCTTCAGCGAGCTGCAAGCGCCGCGCTTCGCTTCGGGCGACGGCGGCGCGCCGGCGCGACAGAGGCGGGCGATCGCATCGAGGCTGAGGCCGTCGCTCGGGAAGCTCGGCGTTCCGGTCTTGCCGGCGAGCCAGTCGATGTCGCGGCAGCGCCTGGCGTCGAAGACCTGCTCGCACGCCGTGCGCGCAGTGCCGGCGCGGTGGCTGAACGAGAGGCCGCTCAGGATGACCTCGGCGGCGTCGCGTGCGAGCGGCGCCGCGATCGTCTGCGCTTCGGACCAGCGCGCCGCCGCCGCGGCGAAGCTCGCGGCCGAGTCGCCGGCGACACCGTGGACCGCGGCGACGAGGTGCGGACGCGGCACGCGCGCAGCGCCGTTCGCCGTGGCCGCGAGCGTCGCCATCATGCCGGCGACGCCGAGCACGCTCGCCCGCGCGTGGCCCTGGCCCCAGCCTTCGGCGACGACGTCGACGACGGCGCCGCCCTTGCACTTCTCCCAGTCGTCGTCGCTGCCGCGGCGGCCGTCGGCGCCGAGCGCGCAGCGGCGCACGATGCCGGGGTCGAGCGGCATCGGCGGCATCAGGTGCATCGCCGCGCCGAGCGTCTTGCCGGCAGGCTCGCTGAGCAGACGTCCGTACGCGATCGGCGTCGGGCCGGGCGCGTTCCACGCGCGCGTGTCGGCACGGCCGAGCGGGGCGCCGAACAGCAGGTCGGCGCTGCCGCAGCCTTCGCGCGCGGCGTCGCAGCCGGCATTCCAGCCGTACGCGAGCGCTGCCGCCTGCACGCTCCACGGCCGCTGGCAGGCGGCGAAGTTCTGCTCGAAGCAGAACATGCGGTCGAGGAAGCGCGCCGAGTCGGAACGCATCAGCTGGCCGCGCAGACTGCCCGGCGACGGCATCGCTTCGCGCTGCATCGCGGCGCGCTCGGCGATGATCAGGCGGCTGCCGCGATCGCCGTCGGCGAGGAACGCCGTCGCCATGATCGGCTTGATCGTCGACGCCGGCATCGCCGAGTGGTAGACGGCCGGATTGAGGAGGGCGTCGGCACGGTACTGGACGCGGTACGGCAGGCGCGCGTCGCAGCTGGCATCGCGGCCGGGGCCGTCGACCTCCTGGCGCGCGCACGGCGAGAGGGCGCCGGCGAGCGCCTCGATGCGGCCGCTCGCGATGTCGATCACCGCGACCGCAGCCATTCGCACCATCGCGCCTTCGAGCAGCTGCTGTCCCGGCGCGCCGTCGCGGTCCTCGGCGCGGTGGATGGCGAGCGCGCGGCAGACGTCGTGGCGGCCGGTGTAGCAGGCCGCCGTCTTCTGCGCGAGCGCCTGCAGCGCCGGATCGATCGTCAGGTCGATCGAGTAGCCGACGTCGACCGCGGCGCCGTCGAGGACGACGTGGTTGCGCGAGCCGATCCGGCCGGCGCGGACGCGCGGCGCCGCCTCGTCGGCCGCGGCGTAGGCGCGGTAGAGCGCGCCCGACGGCTGACGCAGCGACTCGAGCGGCTGCAGCAGCGTGAACAGCGACGGCGGCACCTGCCAGCGCGGATCGTCGACGGCGGCGTTCGCCCCGGGCTCGCCGGCGATCGCCACCGGCGGCGGCGCGCCGCTCGCCGCAGGCGCGGCGCTGCGCACCGCCGGCATCGCGCAGACGCGTTGCTGGGCGCTGCGCGGCGCGGCGACGAAGGACGTCGGCGCGGCGTCGCCGCCGCCGAGGTAGATGCAGCCCGGCACGCCGCCCCACGGGTTGCGCCGCGTCACCTCGTGCGCGGTGATCTGCAGCTCCTGGTCGGCGCGCCAGCGCGCGAGCGTCGCGCTGCCTTCGGTGCCGCGCCAGGCCAGCGTTTCGAGCATCGCCGCGTCGCTGCGGCGCAGCGTCTCGAGCGCCGCGACGAGGTCGGCGCAGCGCACCTGGAAGCTGCGTCCCGGCGCGTCGGCCGCGTCGACCGGCGTTGCCAGGGCGTCGGCGGCCGCGGCGTACCAGCGCGCCGGATCGATGCCGACGCGGTGCTCGACGCGAGCGTTGGCGCGGCTGCTGAAGTGCAGCAGCGCGGCGTCGATCTCGTTGATCTGCGCTGCGACCTGCTCGGCGGCGGTCGCCTCGACGCGAGCGCCCGCGAGCTCGCGGAGCCAGCGCGCGAGCGGCGCCGCGCCGCCCCACTCGCGGCGGCAAGCAGGGACGCCGGCGAGGACGTCGAGCGCGTCGGTGCGGCGCGGCACGAACGTGCCGCGCTCGACGACCGCGCGCTCGAGCGTCTTCAGCGCAGCGACGCGGCGAACGCTGACGTAGCGGTCGCTCCTGCCCTGCGCGTCGACGCTGTCGGGATCGGCGGGACGGACGACGGCGACGAGCGCGACGACGCCGAGCAGCACGGGAACGACGCCGAGGCTCGCGGCGATCGCGCACTCGAGGAGCGAGATGCGGCGCTCAGCCATCCTGCCTCCGGTCGCTGGCGGCGAGGTCGACGTTGAGGCAAAGCGCGAGGAAGGCGACGTTGACGAGGAGCGACGTCATGCCGAAGCTGACGAACGGAAACGTCACCCCGGTGAGCGGCAGCACGGCGAGATTGCCGGCGACGGTGACCGCGAGCTGACACGACGTCAGCACGACCCACGCGACCGAGATCCAGCTGACGAGCGCCTGGCCGTCGTGGCCGAGCCGGCCGGCGCCGCCGACGAGGCGCGGCTCGCCGCTGGTGACGCGGCCGTGGTGGCGGACGAGCCGGTGCAGCCAGAGCGCGGTCGCGATCGAGCCGAGCCAGGCGGCGAGCGGACCGAACGTGCCGACCAGCGCGGTGAACGTGTAGTCGCTGTGGATCTGCGCCGGCACGCCGCTGCAGCCGCGCGCCGCCGAGAAGCCGCACCAGGGCACCGTGCCGAGGCCGAAGCCTTCTGCCGGCGTCGCGCGCTGGAACCAGGAGACGAGCGCGAGCTGGTCGTTGATCGACGCGAACGGCGCGGCGACGCTTTCAAGCCGGCTCGCCGTCACGCTGTCGCGCGCGCCGACGGCGAACAACGCCGCGGTGATGCCGCCGATCCAGGCGACGAAGAGCAGCAGCGCGAGCGCGAAGGCGACGACGACATGGCCGCTGCGGTGGTGCCACCACATCGCGAGCGCGGCGGCGATGAACGCGCCGCCCGCGTAGCCGGCGATCAGGAGCGGCCCCATGTCGCGCGTCACGAACATCGCGGCGACGAGCACGCCGACGACGAGCAGCAGCGGCCACGTCCAGCGCAGGAACGAGAGGACGGCGCGGCCGCTCTTGGCGAGCCGCTCGGTCAGCGGCCCGCCGCGCAGGAAGAAGAACCAGGCCGCGCCGACGATCAGCCAGATGCGGCCGAGCTCGGAGGTGAGCTGGCGCCGGTTGGCGAGGACGACGCCGAAGGCGACGACGGCGGCGAGCGTCGCGACGACGAGCACGATGCCGCCGCCGAGCGTGCCGAGCCGGCGGCTGGCGCGCTGCATCGCCTCGCCGACGACCGAGAGCAGCCAGGCGAAGCCGCGCGCGAGCGGCGCGCGCACGAAGACGAGCACCGAGAGCGCGAGCATCGCGAGCCAGAGATGGCCCTGGTGGTAGAGCGCGAGGTAGCGGTTGCCGGCGTGGCCGGTGAGCGAGAGGTCGAGCAGGAGGAGCCAGCCGACGCCGGTCGCGACGACGAAGCCGGCATAGCCGACGCGCGAGCTCATCGCCCGGATGGCGACGGAGCGCGGCAGCGCGCGCGGGCGCGCGAGCGCGACGACCGCGACCACGACACCGACGATCGCGAGCGCGATCACGAACGTTGCCGGCCAGGTGTGCCACGAGGCATCGGCGCGCGCGAGGACGAAGTCGTGGCCGGAAGCGAGCGGCCACGGCACCCGCGCCGCCCACGCCGCTGCTGCCCACCCGACGAGCGCGGCGGCGACGCCGAGCGCCGGTCGCAGCGAACGGCGGCTCCAGACGACGAAGACAAAGCCGAGCGCCATCGCCGCCGCCCACTGCGTTCCCGCGCTGCGCGTGAGCGCGCGCATGGCTTCGTTCTTGCGGGCGTTGTCGAGCGACTGGCGGGCGTCGGCGAGGAGCGCCGCGGTGGCCGCGAGCGCCTCTGCGCCCCCCGCGCAGTCGGCACCGCGTGGCGAAGGCGGCAGCTCGGCGCCGGCGGCGAGCGCCGCGGTCGCGGCGCGGCCGTCGAGCGCCGCGGCGAGCAGAAGCGCGGCGTTGGCGCGCGCCTGCCCGGCGTCGAGGTCGACCGCAGCGCCGTTCGTACGGCGCGGCGCGAACGCCGAATCCAGCCAGCGCGCCGCGCATTCGAGCGGCAACGGTCCGCCGTCGGGCGTCAACTGGAAGCGCTCGATGAACGGCGCGAGGTCGGCCTCGATCGCGGCGACCGCGTCGGCGCGCTCGCGCACCGCGTCGTCGCCTTCGCCGGCGAGCGCGCGGGCACGCTCGTCGGCGGCGCGCAGCGGCCGGACGAATGCCTGCGTCGCACCGGCGACCGCCGCGGCGAGCGGCGCCGGAACGCCGTCGCTGCCGCGCGCAGCGGCGTGCGCTTGGCGGGCACCGCACAGCGCAGTCGCGACCTCGGGCGCGGCGAGCGGTGCGACCGCCGCGCACGTCGCCGGCAGGACCGGATCCGGCAGCCCGGCGACGGCGATGCCGCGGTCGAGAAAACGCTGGTCGCGGCCGGGATCGAGCGGCGCGATGCGGGCGAAAAGCGGCACCAGCCACGCGATCGCAGCGCCGACGAGCGCGAGCTCGACGAGTGCCGGCAACCGGCGGGCCAGTCGCACCAGGGGAGGCGCGGGCGACCGCAGGGCGGCGCTGGCATGCATCGGCAGCGTTCGCTCCCGGGAAAGGTCAGAACGGCGTCGCCTCGCCGCGGGCGGCGCCGAGCCGCACCGTGTCGCCCGGCGCGAACGACGGTGGGCGGTCGAAGCGAAGCACCTGCGTGCGGCCGTCGCCGGTGCGCACGACGACGTCGTACTGGGTGCGCGTCGCCTGCTTGCCGATCTCGTGGCCGGCGATGCCGCCGCCGATCGCGCCGAGCAGCGTCAGCATGCGCCGGTGGTGCGCCTCGCCGAGCTCGCGGCCGAGGACGGCACCGGCGATCGCTCCGGCGAGCGCGCCGATCGGTCCGCCGGGCGTCGGCTCGATCATCCGCACCGACTGCACGAACGCGCAGCCGTCGCAGGTCACGCGCTGCGGCGAGCGCGCGACGACGGTCGGCAGGACGGCCGGCGGCACCACGGGCGGGACGGCGATCGGCGCGGCCGCAGGGGCAACCGCGGGCGGCACCGGCCGCGCGGCCGCTGCAGGCGACGCGGTCGCATCGCGCGCGACCGCAGGCGGTGGCGCGGCCACGGTGGCTGGCGGCGGATCGGCCCACGGCAGCGGCGCCGTCGCGAGCAGCAACGGCTCGTCGAGCTCGGCGCTCGCGAGCGCGCCGCCGCGCTGCAGGGTCGCAGTGACGCGGCTCGAGGCGGCGATCGCGTCGCGGCCGTCGATGACATAGATGCCTTCGTACACGCCGGGCTCGCCCTCGCGCAGCGCCAGGGCGTGCCAGCCGCCTTCGATGCGCAGCGACACCGCCGCGTTCGGCGTGCCGTAGACGGCAAAGCGCAGCGCAACTCCGGCAGCGAGCTCGGCGACCTGCTCGACGTCGACGCCGTCGATCGCGGCAGCGCCGCTCGCAGCGGCGATCGCCGGGGGGGCGGCGGCCAACGACCCGACCAGCGCGGCCGTCAGCGCGAGACGATGCAAGAACACGATGCCTCCACGGCCACCTGCTGCGCGGCAGCGCCACCAACCCACGCCTCCGCGTGCAGCACGCGGAGCCGCCGCCAACACGGCCAAGGCTATCCCGACTCGAGGTGTTTTGCGGCGCGGCGCAGCGGCTTTACGAAAGACTACCTTCCTTCGCAAACCCCTTCGCCACTTCCAGTCAACGCTGCGCGCGCCATTTCGTTGATGGGGCCATCACGACGACCCATCGATGGCCATGAAGTTCGTCGAATGCTGGCGCTGGCGCTTTCGCGATCCCAAGTCGGGCCGCATGTGCCGGACGATGTACGCGCTGTGCGAGGAAGAGGCGCGCAAGTTCGTCGACGCCGAACGCATCCCCGGCACGCTGGTGATGCGCGAGGTCGACGACCGCGACTTCGCCGACACGCTGCCGCACGTCGGCTCGCCCGCGGTCGGCTGAGCTTCAGCCGCCGCGCGCCGCGGCGCGGCCGAACGCCGGCCAGTGCGTCCGCGGCGGCTCCAGGCCCGGCGGCGGCACGAAGCGCTCGCCGGCGACCAGCCCGGTCGCGACGCCGAGCCGCGCTGCCAGGTGCGCTGCGTCGTACGGCGCGTGCACCTTCACGTCGTTGTCGAAGTAGACGTAGACATCGCGGCGGGCGCGCGCCGGCGCCGGCTTCGGCGACGCGAGGCGGGCGTCCGCGACCTGGCCGCCGCGGCGCCACGTCGCGATCCGCGTCGCCCAGCGGTCGAGCGCGGCGTCGCCGTAGCCGCTCGCGTACAGCTCTTCGTCGCCGTGCAGGCGGACGTAGACGAAGTCGGCGGTGAGGTCCTCGACGAGCGGCCAGCGGCCGGCGGTGTCGGCGACGACGAGCGCGATGCGGTGCCGGCGCAGCAGCGCCACGAACGTCGGATCGACGAAGCTCGGGTGCCGGATCTCGACTGCGTGGCGCAACGGCCGCGCGCGGTCGATCGCGAGGAAGGCGCGGCCGGCGAGGCGCTCGTCGTGGCGCCCGGCGAGCGCCAGCGCCGCCGCGGTGTCGCGCGGCAGCGCCGCGAAGAAGGCGGCGAAGCGCTCGGCGTCGAAGCCGAGCTGCGGCGGGAACTGCCAGAGGATCGGGCCGAGCTTCTCGTGCAGGCGCAGCACGCCCGAGGCGAAGAAGTTCGCGAGCGCGGCGTCGATGCCGCGCAGCTTCAGCATGTGCGTGATGTAGCGCGAGCCCTTGACCGCGAACACGAAGCCGGGCGGCGTCTCGGCGTGCCACGCCGCATACGACTGCGGCCGCTGCAGCGAGTAGAACGAGCCGTTGATCTCGATCGTCGGCAGCATCCGCGAGGCGAACGCGAGCTCGCTGCGCTGCGCCAGGCCGCGCGGATAGAAGACGCCGCGCCACGGCTCGTAGCGCCAGCCCGAGATGCCGATCCGGACGTCGCCCGCGGCCATGCCGCGGGCGGAGCAATCGGCCCGCCTAGCCCTGGCGCGGCAGCGGCTGCAGCATGCTGACGCGGTTGCCTTCGGAGTCCATGAACGAGACGTACTTGCCGACGCCCGGAATCTCCATGGGGTCGCCGAGGACGTTGCCGCCGGCCTTCTTCACCTTGTCCATCGAGGCCCCGATGTCGTCGACGGCGATCACGACCGACGGAAACTGCGCCGGCATCTCGGCGCTGCGCTGGAAGAAGCCGCCGTTGATCGCGCCGGGGGTCGTCGAGCCCTTGCTGTCGCTCGGCGCGGTCGTCGCGAGCACGTAGTGGCCCATGTCGGCGCCGAGCGCCTCGGTTTCCCAGCCGAACGCGGCACGGTAGAACGCGGTGACGCGCGCGGCGTCGTCGTACGGCATCTCGAAGTGAACGACGGGATCCATCGCAGCTCCTCAGTGGTCGAAGCGGTAAGGATGGCACGCGGCGGCGGCTGGCGCACGCGCCGGCTCAGCCGTCGGACTGGGTCGCGGCGTTGCCGCCGGCGCCGAGGTACGCCTTGATGCGGTCGACGCGCGGGCCGACCGTCTGCACCGCCTTCAGCAGCGCCTCGTCGGTGGTGCCGAGCGCCTCGCTCCAGCGTGCCACGGCGGCGTCGTCGCCGACGTCGATCGCGGCCTGCGAACGCGGGTCCTCGGCGGCTTCGCTTTCGCGCGTCATCGCTTGCTCCTGTTCGGTTGCCCGGCCGATCCTGCACGCGGCGTGCCGGCGGCGCGCCGCGCCCGTGCCGCTTCGGCGAGCGGGCGAGCGTGACAGCCCTCGAGATGGTCGTCGACCACGCCCATCGCCTGCATGAATGCGTGCACCGTCGTCGGCCCGACGAACGTCCAGCCGCGCCGGCGCAGGTCGTTCGACAGCGCCGCCGCCTCGGCAGGGACGCCGAGGGCGCGCAGCGTCTTCACGGTGACCCGCTTCGGCCGCGCCTTCGCCGCCGGCTCGAAGCGCCAGACGTACGCCGCGAGCGAGCCGAACTCGTCGATGAGCGCGAGCGCCCGCTTCGCGTTGCCGATCGCCGACTCGATCTTGCCGCGGTGGCGGACGATGCCGGCGTCGGCGAGCAGGCGGGCGACGTCGGCGGCGCCGAAGCGCGCGACCGCGTGCGGATCGAAGCCGGCGAAGCCGCGCCGGAAGGCCTCGCGCTTGTGCAGGATCGTCTGCCAGCTGAGACCGGCCTGGAAGCCTTCGAGGCAGAGCTTCTCGAACAGCCGGCGGTCGTCGTCGACCGGGAAGCCCCATTCGCGGTCGTGGTAGTCGCGGTACGCCTGGCTCGGCCGGCACCAGGCGCAGCGGACGACGCCGTCTTCCTCGAACAGGCCGTCGCCGCTCATCGCCGGCTCCGTCCGGCAGAGGCCTGGCGGGCGTTTGCGCCGCTGTTCGTGCGTTCTGCCGCGTCCGGACGGTGTTCCAATCGGCAGTTCATCGGTTTCCTCGCCGCGCCGGCGTCGCCAACCGCTACATTGCGGCGCGGCCCATTGTCCTGGAGCCCGTCGGCCAGCCATGCCCGTCATCGCCGTCGTCAATCGCAAGGGTGGAAGCGGCAAGAGCACGCTCGCCACGCACCTCGCGTCGCACTACGCGAACGCGGGGGTGGCGGTCATGCTCGGCGACGTCGACCGCCAGCAGTCGACGCAGTCGTGGCTGCGCGCGCGTGCCCTGCGCGAGCTGCCGAGGAGCGCGCCGATCGTCGGCTGGGCGGTCGACCCGAAGCGCGTGCTGCGGCCGCCGGCGGGAGTCACCCACGTCGTCCTCGACACGCCGGGCGGACTGCGCGGCTTCGATCTCGCGCGCGTCGTCGCCTTCGCCGACGTCATCGTGATGCCGGTCTGCAACTCGATCTTCGATCGTGAATCGGCGGCCGAGTGCTTCGTTGAGCTGATGGCGATGCCGCGCGTCGCCAGCGGCCGCTGCAAGGTCGCCGCGGTCGGCATGCGGCTCGACGCGCGCACGAAGGCCGCGGACACGCTCGCGACCTGGGCCAGCGCCAACCATGTGCCGTTCGTCGGGGTGATCCGCGAGGCGCAGGCGTACGTGCGCTGCGTCGAGCAGGGCCTCACCGTGTTCGACCTCGGCGACGCGGCGTCGCAGGCCGACGCTGCGCAGTGGAAGCCGATCGTCGCCTGGCTCGACGCGGCGCTGCGCGCGCTGCCGCGGCCGGTGCTGCGCGGCAACCCGAGCGTCGTCCGTCCGCAGGCCGCAGCCGCTGCGGCGGGCGACGACGATCTCGTCGCCCGCATCGCATCGAACGAGGTCGAGGACGTCGATGCGGCGCTCGTCGTCGCCGTCGCCAAGCCTGCGCCCGCCGCGCCGGCGCGCCTCGCTGCCGCGCCTGCACGCGTCGCTGCCGCGCCCGCACGCGTTGCTCCGGCGGCGCACAGCGCCGCGCCGAGCGCGGTGGCGACGCGTCCGGTCGCGGCCCAGCCGAGCCGGGCGCTTCGCCTCGGCGGCTTGTTCGGCTGGCTGGCACCGCGCTTCCTGAACCGCTGACGCGGCCGCGGCGCTGGCCGCCGCGGTGACCGAGAATGCGGCGGCCTTTCGCCGCATCCGCCCATGCTGACCCTGCTCTTCGACGGCGTCGCCTACGGCATGCTGCTGTTCGTCCTCGCCGTCGGGCTCGCGGTGACGCTCGGGCTGATGAACTTCATCAACCTCGCCCACGGCGCGTTCGCGATGGCGGGCGGCTACGTGACGGTGCTGCTGATGAACCGCGCCGGCGTGCCGTTCCTCGTCTGTCTGCCGATCGCGTTCGCGGCCACCGCGCTCCTCGGCGCCGTCCTCGAGCGCACGCTCTACCGGCCGATGTACGCCCGACCGCACCTCGACCAGGTGCTGTTCTCGATCGGTCTGGTGTTCATGGCGGTCACCGGAGTCGACTACGTCGTCGGCTCGATGCAGCAGAACATCCACCTGCCGGGTTGGCTGCAGGGACGGCTGCCGATCGAGGCGGTCGGGATCGGCAAGTACCGGCTCTTCATCATCGTCACGTGCGCGATCCTCACCATCGCGCTGCAGTGGATCCTGTCGCGGACGCGCTTCGGCAGCCGCCTGCGTGCTGCGGTCGACGATCCGCGCGTCGCCGGCGGCCTCGGCCTCGACGTCAACCGCATCTTCCTCGCGACCTTCGCAGTCGGCTCCGGGCTCGCCGGCCTCGGCGGCGCGCTCGGCGCCGAGGTGCTCGGCCTCGATCCGACGTTCCCGCTCAAGTTCATGATCTACTTCCTGATCGTCGTCTCGGTCGGCGGCACGACGACGATCACCGGTCCTCTGCTCGCGGCGCTGCTGCTCGGCATCGCCGACGTCGCCGGCAAGTACTACGTTCCCAAGCTCGGCGCCTTCATCGTCTACACGGTGATGATCGCGATCCTGCTCTGGCGGCCGCAGGGGCTGTTCGGGCGGGCGGCCGCGCGATGAGCGCGACTCCCGACGCCGTCGCGGCGCCGCCGGCGCAGCGAAACGGCGCGAGGTCGCCGGCGGCGCGATCGCTCGCGGGTTACGCCCGCTGGCGCTGGTGGGAGCTCGCGCTCTTCGCGGCGCTGCCGCTGTCGTGGCTGCTGCTGCCGGCGCAGTCGCTGTTGCTGAACGAGATCGCGATCGTCGCGCTGTTCGCGGTCTCGCTCGACCTCATCCTCGGCTATGCGGGGATCGTCTCGCTCGGCCAGGCTGCGTTCTTCGGCTTCGGCGCGTACACCGCGGCGCTGTTCGCCAAGGACGTCCTGCCCGACCCGCTCACGGGCCTCGCGGTGGCGGTCGCCGCGAGCGCGCTGCTCGGCCTGGCGACGAGCGTGCTGATCCTGCGCGGCAGCGACCTGACGCGCCTGATGGTCACGCTCGGAGTCGCATCGATCCTCTACGAGCTCGCCAACAAGCTCGACTGGTTGACCGGCGGCGCCGACGGGCTGCAGGGCGTCGTCATGGGGCCGCTGACGATCCCCGGGACCGCGCTCGCCGGCTTCGCGTTCGACCTCTCGGGCCGGACGGCGTACGCGTACTCGCTCGTCGTCCTCGCGATCGTCCTCGTCCTCGCGCGCCGGCTCGTCCACTCGCCGTTCGGCGTCTCGCTGCAGGCGCTGCGCGACAACCGGCTGCGCGCGGCGAGCATCGGCGTCTCGACGTCGCTGCGGCTCGTCGCCGTCTACACGATCGCCGCCGCGATCGCCGGCGCCGCCGGCGCGCTGCTCGCGCAGACGACCGGCTTCGCGTCGCTCGACGTCTTCGACTTCCACCGCAGCGCCGAGGTGCTGCTCGTCCTCGTCATCGGCGGCACCGGCTACCTCTACGGCGGCATCTTCGGCGCGATCGTGTTCAAGCTGCTCCACGATCTCATCGCTGCATGGACGCCGCAGTACTGGAATTTCTGGCTCGGCCTCTTCCTCGTCGTCCTCGTCCTCGTCGGCCGCGACCGCTTCGTGCGGCCGTGGACGTGGTTCGGTCGCCGGAGCGCGACGCGATGAGCGCCGTCCTCGAGACGCGCTCGCTCGTCAAGCGCTTCGGCGGGCTGGCGGCGACCAACGACGTCTCGCTGGCGGTCGAGCGCGGCGCGCGCCACGCGCTGATCGGCCCCAACGGCGCCGGCAAGACGACGCTCATCAACCTGCTCACCGGAGTCCTCGAGCCGACCGCGGGGACGATCCGCCTCGACGGCGACGACATCACGACGCTCGCGCCGCACCTGCGCGTCCGCCGCGGCATGGTGCGCACGTTCCAGATCACGCAGCTGTTCCAGTCGCTGACGCCGCTGTCGTCGCTCGCGCTCGCGGTCTCTGTGCACCGCGGCGAGAGCGGCGGCTGGTGGCGACGGCTCGGCAGCGACGGCGCGGTCGCCGCCGAGTGCGAGACGCTGCTCGAGCGCTTCAGGCTCGCCGACGTCCTCGACCAGCCGGTCCACGCGCTCGCCTACGGCAAGCGCCGCCTGCTCGAGATCGCCATGGCGCTGGCGTGCGCGCCGCGCGTGCTTCTCCTCGACGAGCCGGTCGCCGGTGTCCCCGAGGGCGAGCGGCAGGAGATCTTCGAGACGATCAGCGCGCTGCCCGACGACGTCTCGATCCTGCTCATCGAGCACGACATGGACCTCGTCTTCAACTTCGC
>Ga0070667_100003877_pt1 | contig 12700 bp, 11 predicted proteins | sample KBSS33metaG_FD_64659 | JGI IMG/M metagenome (GOLD analysis project Ga0070667, IMG submission 64659) | Switchgrass rhizosphere microbial communities from Kellogg Biological Station, Michigan, USA - KBS S3-3 metaG | ecosystem: Host-associated > Plants > Roots > Rhizosphere > Soil ...
GGCCCTTGGCGTATAATAAATAGCCCACGAAACGACAGAATACGCAAAACAAGGAAAGCAATCCTTTATTTCGTGTATTTAGTGTGTTTCGTGGGCGATTTTCGTTCTCTGTCTCTTGCGCTAATGAAACAATTCAGATAAAACTACCGTAATATCCAGCACGCGATGACTGCACAAGCGATCTCATACGACGGTATCAAAAAACTTACGGACGGTGAGTTGATCGTAAGCGCGATCAATGGCCGCACGGACGGTTTTGAGGAGCTTGTCCGTCGTTACCAGCGCCCGATCACCAGCTATGTTTTCCGGATGCTTGGCGATTATGAGGCGTCGCTCGATGTCACTCAGGAAGTATTCATCAAGGTCTACAATTCGCTCACCAAATATAGTGCTGAGTACAAATTCTCGACGTGGCTTTACCGCATCGCGCACAACGCTGCGGTCGATCACATGCGCCGCAATTCGGTCACGCCGCAGAGCATCGAGACCGAAAATGCGGACGGAACATTTCAGATCCAGATCGAGAGCCGCGGGGCGTCGCCGGAGCAGGATCACGAACGAAGCGAATGGCGCACCGAGATCGACGCAGTTGTACGGTGTCTGCCGGCGGCCTACCGCGATCTTATTCTGCTTCGTCATGGGCGAGATCTAAGCTACGATGAGATCGCCGACGTGACCGGTTTGCCGCTGGGGACGGTGAAAAACAGGTTGTTCCGGGCCCGTGAGATGATGCGGGATATGTTTATCGAAAGAGGATTTACGGGGGTTTAAGAGGATGAGCTTTAATATGCAGCCAATGCCACCGTCAGCCTTGGTTACGTCCGAACAGCGTCAGATGGGGATGTTTCTGCACTTGTCGCAGCTCGCCGGACTGATCGTTCCTTTTGGTGGGATCATTCTTCCGGTTGTTCTTTGGCAGACGCAAAAAGATAAGATGCCGGCTCTCGACGCTCACGGCAAGATGGTAGTGAATTGGATGATCTCGGCGCTGATCTATGGAGCTGTGAGCGTTGTGTTGATGCTCGTGCTCGTCGGCTTTTTGACTATATTCGCGGTAGCGATATTGCATATTGTTTTCCCGATCATCGGAGCGATCAAGGCCAATAATGGCGAGCTTTGGGAGTATCCGTTGACCATCAAGTTTCTCAAATAATGACTAGCGAGGCACAGAACAGAACTTTGGAATGTCCGACGGATGAGATCGCGGCGTATATTGACGGCGAACTGTCCGCTGCGCACGAGTTGGAATTAGAAGACCATCTTGCGGGCTGCCAGATCTGCTCGGTCGAATTGAATCAGCAAAAACAGTTTCTGTGCGGCCTCAGCTCCAGCCTCAAAAATGAAGGTGAGATCGAACTACCCGCCAATTTTACAAAGTTGGTCGTCGCCAATGCCGAAAGCTCGGTCAACGGGCTCCGGCGTCCGAGAGAGCGGTTTAACGCGATATTTATCTGTGCCGGACTGTTTTTGTTCGCTCTTTTTGCATTGGGAGCCGAGGCAGGCACGGTTTTCGATGGCGTGTCCAATATTGTCGACCAGATCGCAGCGGTCGGCGGTTTTTTCGGGCATATTATTTATTCGTTTTTTGTTGGCGTTGCTATCGTTTTGCGCTCGTTTGCCGCCCAGTTTCGCGTTGACGCGGTTATGATGGCAGTTGTCGCCGGCATCTTCGCCGTGTTGCTCGTGTTTATCTCGCGAAGGGTTAGGCGGATGCTCCGCGTCTGATCTTTTTCCAGCCCATTTCAGTAAAGTGAAATACTCATCGGAAATAGCATTACCACGACCGATTTTTCCGCACGGTCTCGCGGAGGTTTTGCTGTTTCTCTGTTTCCTCCAGCTCTTCTCTATCGCCATTTTTGCTCACCCCGAGATCTCGACCTCAGAGGACCAAACAACGGTCATAGTCAACGATGCCCCGGAGCAGGAAGTTTATGTCATCGGAAAATCGGTGATAGTGGATAAACAGGCTAAAGGTGTCCTGGCCGTCGGCGGCGACGTGATCATCAATGGGCGTGTCGAGGGCGATGTGGCGACGATCGGCGGAAATGTGATCCAACGCGAAAACGCTTATGTCGGCGGCGATATCATCGTATTTGGTGGAACTTACAAGCCGGAAAGTCAAAACCCTCTCCGTGAACCGGGTAAGGAAACGGTCTCATTCGGAATGTTCGAGGAAGAGTTGCGGAATTTCGGCCAAAACCCAACGCAGATATTTAGTCCGAGTTTTTCGCTGGTCTTTTTGGCTCAGAGGATCATTCTCGCGCTTTTCTGGTTTGTTATCTCGATGGTGATAACTACTATCGCCCCCGGCGCAGTAAGCCGCGCCGTTGCGAGAGTGCAGTTGTCCTGGTTAAAGATCTGTGCCCTGGGTGCCGCAACCTTCATGATCGTCACGGCCGTGATCATCGGGGGAGCCCTGGCCCTGCCAAATTATCTTAGTGCTACGCTAGCCCTGATGGGAATGCTGCTTTTGCTGCTTGGCTACGTGTTTGGCCGCGTTTCTTTGCAGGTTAGTCTCGGAAAGCTCTTTCAAAAGCACTTTCTCTCGGAAAATAACCGATCAGAGACGCTCGCTATTCTTATCGGTGTCCTGTTCTGGACGCTGCTCCTTTCGCTTCCTTACGTTTGGTTGATCGCCCTCTTCACGATCCTGACCGTCGGTGTCGGATTAGTGCTTACGGGACGCTCCACACCCAAGTGGCAAAACCCATAAGGCGAATGCTTGCACAATTTTACATTTCTTTACAAATTCACTCGAACCTTACTGCTAGAATTAACGTCATAGTTCTTAGGGACGCAACTTTCAAGCCGTAGGTGCGTATAAATCTCTAAGGAATCCCAATAAAATACTATGCTGCAGAATATTTTTATTGCTGTCATTATTTTTTTAATTTCGAGTGTCTCTACGTACGTATTAGGGCAAACGCCGGCTTCGGCGATCAAACCCATGACGATGGCTGGCAACGTTTCGTCTATTAGTGCGAAATCGATCGGTATCACTTCAAAAACCGGTCAGATGGAGGCTGCTCTTACTGAAAAGACCGCATACAAGCGAGTTTCCCCGGAGCCGTTCAAACCTCTCAACTTTCTCGGGGCCACGGCGGGTGTTTTTACTGATATCGGAGTTGGCGACATCGTGACCGTCTCGGCGTTATTGGCTGCGGACGGAAAATCGATGAATGCCCGCACCGTGTATTACGTTACGAAGGCCGATATTGAAGCCAAGAACGGCAAAGAGGCTGCCGAATGGCAAAAGCGAGGCATTACGGGAAAAGTCGCCTCCGTAAACGAACAAACCAATCAGATCGTTGTCGAAATGCGAAGCCTGACCGGTAGTTCGAACATCACGCTTACTCCAAAGGAGAATGCAAAGTTTTTACGCTATGCGCCCGATTCGGTGAGGTTTGATGAAGCTCAGGCCAGTTCGCTCTCGGAAGTTAAGAAAGGCGATATGCTTCGTGCACTTGGCGACAAGAGTACTGATGGAACGGGCTTCACTGCTGAACAGGTTATCGCGGGAGCATTTCAAACGATCGCGGGAACCGTCAAATCTATCGATGCTGCCAAAAATGAGGTCGTTATTAAGAACCTTCAGACCAATAAGGATGTAACCATCGTTATCAGCGATACGTCGGTTCTTAAGAGATTTCCCGCGGAGATGGCGGAGCGGTTGGCCGGATTCCAAATGGTGGGAGCCGGTGGCGGAGCGAGGCCGGTTGGACAGGGGGGCGGACAGGGACGGCCTGTTACGGTCACTGCACCCGGCGGCCAAGGCCAGACGCAAGGTCAGGGAGCAGGACGCGTAGGATTTGGCGGCCCGCGGCCCGGTGGTGGCGGAGCAGGCGGCGGGATCGACGACATGCTCGAGCGTTTTCCAAATATTACGGCGGCCGACCTGAAGGTCGGCGATATGATCGCGCTTTCAAGTACCAAGAATGCCGAAGTGGACCGCATCAAAGCGATCAAGCTTTTGGCTGGCGTGGAGCCTTTCTTACGCGCTGCTCAGGCCGGAAACGGACGGGGACGGGGAAACGGAGTTGAAGCGGGATTTTCGATACCAGGGCTCGACGGAGTTAGTTTTCCGTAATTTTATAATCATCTATGCAGGCCGCAGTATCGCCCGCTCAAATTTTGAAGGCTATAAATCATGACACTTATCAAAACTGTACTATTTGCTGTATTAATTTCAATTGTTTACACGGGTTCTGTATCTGCTCAGGCCAATGGAAGCATCGGAGGGTCGGTTACCGACAGTCTCGGTGCGATCGTCGTCGGGGCAACCGTTACAGCTGTTGCGGCTGACGGCAAGCAAAAACAATCTATCAGCAATTCAAAGGGTGAATACAATATTACCGGGCTTGCACCCGGCAAGTACACTGTAAAAGCTATCGCACCAAAGTTCGCCCTGTATGAGAATGCAGAGGTAACTGTTACCGCTGCCGAAAAGAACGATCTTATCGTTGTACTTACTGTGGGCGGGGTGCAGGAAAACGTAGAAGTCTCTAATATGACCGGGATATCTAATGATCCCGATGCCAATAAAGATGCAACCGTCCTGAAGGACAAAGATCTCGAGGCTCTGCCGGACGATCCGGATGAGCTTGCGGCCGCTTTACAGGCTCTTGCAGGTGCGTCTGCCGGGCCAAACGGCGGACAGATCTATATTGACGGATTTACCGGCGGACAACTTCCGCCAAAAGAATCGATCCGTGAGATTCGCATCAACAGCAACCCATTCTCGGCTGAGTATGATCGCCCCGGTAACGGCAGGATCGAGATACTTACTAAGCCCGGATCGGATAAATTCCGCGGCGGTGCAAATTTTGCTTTCAATGACGAGAGTCTTAACTCGCGTAACCCGTTCGCACCAAATCGTGCCCCAAGCCAGACAAAGCGTTTTGGCGGCAACTTTTCGGGCCCTATCAAAAAAGGCAAATCGTCGTTCTTTGTCGACGCCAATCAGAACGTGGTCGATAACAATGCGATCATAAACGCTACGATCCTCGACTCAGGTTTTAATGTCGTCAACTTTCGGCAGGACGTTCGTGTGCCTACCAAGCGTTTTACTGTCGCCCCCAGGGTTGATTTTGCAATAAATAGCAAGAATACATTGGTTGCCCGCTATAGCTTTTCTTCGTCGAGTAACAAGAATCAGGGCATCGGCGATACATCGCTGCTGTCCAGGGCCTCCGCAAGCACGAGCCGCGAGCACGAGATCCGTCTTACCGAGACGATGATCATCAACCCTAAGACGGTCAACGAGACGCGTTTTGAGTTCAGCAACTCGCGGCGTGATCAAACGGGCGACAATTCGATCCCGACCATCGGTGTGTCGACGGCGTTTACAAGTGGTGGAGCGTCCGTCGGCCACAGTTTCAATCGCAATAGGTCGTGGGAGCTCAACAATTTTACGAGCACATCATTTGGTAAGGGCATGACCCACTCTGTCAAATTCGGCATTAAGCTACGACACGTTAACGTGCTTGACAGATCCGAGGGCAATTATGCGGGATCGTTTTCGTTTCAGGGCTTTCCAGAGGTTCATATTCCCACCGGCTGTGTTCCTCCGGTGAATCAGGGTGATCCTCCATGCACGATAATCCCGGCAGTATCTTCGATAGATCAATATCGTCAAAAACTCCTGGGAATCGTCGATGCAAGGTACAACAATTTCAACCCGACACAGTTCAGCATTACCACGGGGAACCCTCAGATCGGCGTGACGCAGACTGAATGGGCGTTATTCCTCTCGGATGACTGGAAGGTCAGGCCTGAATTGTTGGTAAGCGTTGGGCTTCGTTATGAAAACCAATCCAATATCTCTAGTAACCTTAACTTTGCTCCGAGACTGGGTATCGCATGGTCCCCGGGTGCAACGAGCGCTAAGGGGCCCAAATTTGTGCTTCGCGCCGGCGCCGGCGTGTTTTACGACCGGTTTGGCGAGAACAATACACTGAACGCATTGCGATTTAATGGCACTAACCAGATCAACTTGCTGGTAAGTGCTAACGACAAGGACCCGGTGCGGCAAGCGATCGCTCTTAATCTACTGGCGCAGCCTGTATTTACTCTCTCGGGCGTTACAAATGTTCCGACGGCAGCTCAGATCTCGACTTTACTCCCTGGATCTAGTTCGCTCACTCAAATATCACCGCTGATCGAGGCGCCGTATAACATTCAAACCGTTATCTCGGTTGAAAAAGCTCTGTTGAAAAACAAACTTACATTGAGCACTTTCTTTATCGCTTCCCGTCAGCTTCACCTGATTGGAACGCGGAATATCAACGCCCCGATCTGCCTCGGGGATCCAAATACCCTCACAGGTTGTGCAAATGCTGTACGGCCTCTGCCGACATTTGGCAACATTAATTTGTACGAATCGAACCGTGTCGCCAGCCAAAAGCGTATAGGATTTAATGTCCGAGCAAATCTGACCCAGAAGATCAGTTTTGGCGGCAGCTATGGCTACGGCATCGTGAATGACAACCGTAGCAACCCGGCCTACGCTTACGATCTGAGTACAGAGTACGGTCGAGCGGCGTTTAACCCCCGGCATAGCGTCAATTTCTACGCTAGTATCAATCTCCCATGGGGCGTTTCGCTGAGCCCATTCATTAACTATGCATCGAGCCGGCCTTTCAATATTACGCAGGGAATAGATGTGAATGGCGACGGCTCGTTCTCGGAGAGACCGACGTTTGGCGACCTTGCCGCACATTGCTCGCAGTTTCACTTAACCTACTCGTTCTGTGATGTCTCGGGTTTTGATCCGAAAGCGATAATTCCGCGCAACTTCGCCAACGGGCCATCGAGTTTTACCACTACGATGCGTTTGAGCAAAACCTTCTCCTTCGGAAAGGAAGAAGGTCGTGTCGCGGGTAATAGCGGCAACGCTGGCGGAAATCGCGGCGGCGGCGGAAATCGCGGCGGCGGCGGCGGTGGCGGAGCTCGCGGCGGCGGCGCTGGCCCTCAGATGGTTATGATGGGCGGTGGCGGCGGTGGAAACGTGATGATGATGGGCGGTCCCGGCGGCGGCGGCCGCAAGCCGTACAATCTGAACTTCAGTATTCAGGTTTCGAATCTATTCAACAACGTCAATCTTGGCACTCCAATTGGAAGCTTGAACTCGACTAGATTTGGCCAGTCAACGTCTATCGGCGGCGGCTTTGGTGGCTTCGGCGGTGGTGGCGGCACAAGCGGTCCCAATCGCCGTGTCGAACTTCAAATGCGATTTAACTGGTAACAACCAGATCGCATATAATTGAAACGAAAGGGGGATGAGAACGTATTAGATTTCATCTCCCTTTTCGATGTTAAAGGCTATAATTCGACCTTTATGAATAAAACTACCTTTATCCTGACCCTTACCTTATCCCTGTCGTGCGTGTCGCTTTCTCAAAGCGTGCCGGCGACACAATCATCCGTCGTCCCCGGTCAAAAAGCTGTTGCGGCGTCTGACAATGCATCCATTGACCTTGCAAAGCTCGTTCTGGCGGCGCATGGCGGCGACAAGCTAAAGAGCATGAAGTCGATCGTGATGAAGGGCTCGGCCGATGTGAATGTACAAGGACAGTCGCTGCCAGGAGTATTCTCAATGGCGATCAGCGGTGACAAGTATTATTTTGAGATCAATGCGGTCGTCCAGAAGCTAAAGCAGGTTTATGACGGACAGCAGACTTACTCGTCAATGCAGCCATTTTCATTGCCGCCGATGACAAGTCTCGGGTTTCCGCTGTTGCCCAGGATCGGTGACGCCGGATACGTAATCTCGGGTCTCACGGACAAAAAGAAGAAAGGGTTTCGGATCACAACGCCGGACGGCTTTTACACGGATTTCTTTGTCGATGACAAGACGAAACAGATAAAAGGCTACGAATCTAGTTACGATTTGGGAGGACGTATCGTTACCACATCGGTCGAGATCGATGAATTTCAGACTGTTGAGGGTGTGGTAGTTCCAAAGAAATACTCGCAGCGATTCGATCTTGGGCAGCTCACGGCGTATGCCAACTTCAAGACAAAGGACATACTTATAAATTCACCCATCGACGACAGCGCGTTTGCATTACCCAAATAAGAGAGTCTTGCTATTTCGCAAATCGACTGGACTTCCACCAGTCGATCGTCCTTTTCAGTCCTTCTTCCAGCCCAACGATCTCGGAATAATTCAGACATTCGATCGCTCGATTGTTGTCAGCCTGCGAGTGCTTTACGTCGCCAGCCCGCGGTCGTTGATGATCGGCCTCAACACTGGGAGTCCCGGTAATCTTTTTCAAGACATTCAGTAGTTCGTTCAGCGATATGCGATCGCCATTTGCAGCGTTCATTGTCTCGCCAAGCACTTTTGTCGTTTGGGCAGCCTTGATGTTCGCGTCGACGACGTTCGCTATATAAGTAAAATCGCGGGATTGCTCACCGTCTCCATATATCACCGGTGTCTGGCCCGTCATTAGCGCATCTATAAAGCGCGAGATAACACCAGAGTACATTGATCCAGGGTTTTGACGCGGGCCGAAGACATTGAAATATCTGAGCGAAAGCGTCTCGAGGCCATACACGTTATTGAATGCACGACAATATAACTCCCCGGTCAACTTCGCAACAGCGTAGGGCGAGAGCGGGTCGGGCCGCATCGTTTCGACTTTTGGCAAGGTCGGCTGGTCTCCATAAGCCGAGCTCGAAGCGGCGTAAATAAACCGCCGAACACCCGCATTTTTTGCTTTTACAAGGAGATTGAACGTTCCATCTACGCAGACGCGGTGGGTTTCCTCCGGATTCTCGACAGAACGCGGAACACTCGGAAGGGCGGCCTCGTGAAAGATAACCTCAACTCCATCGATCGCCTTTGCGACGGCGTCGTCGTCATTGATGTCGCCCTCGATAAAATCGAAATCACCTGTAATTTCCTCAAGGTTTTCACGAAAACCCGTAGCGAAATTGTCGATGATGTTTACCCGGGCACCTTGCCGGATCAGTTCATCGGCGAGGTTGGAGCCGATAAATCCGGCGCCACCCGTGACAAGGACTTTGGAGGTTAGAGACATTGTCTAATGATTTTATCGTCCTACTCCGACATACTCAAACCCCATCTCGCGCATGTCTTTTGGCTCATAGATGTTGCGAAGATCGGCAACCTTTGGGGATCTTAACAGCCCCTTTACCTTTTCCATATCGAGAGCTCGGAATTGGTTCCATTCGGTAATAATGACAAGGATGTCGGCGCCTGCTAACGCATCATATTCGTCGACGGCGTATTCGATCTCGGGAAGGTAATGCCGTGCTTCGCTCATCGCCACTGGATCGTATGCCTTGACCGTTGCTCCGCGTTTCACCATCTCGTTGATAATGTCGGTGGCTGGGCTTTCGCGCATGTCATCGGTCTCGGGCTTAAACGAGAGGCCAAGCACACCGACTGTTTTACCGTTGAGGCCCCCGACAAGCTTTTCGATCTTGGGTATCATCGCGTCGCGCTGCCGCTCATTTGCTTCGACGACCGCGTCGACGATGCGGGTTTCGACGCCAAATTTGTCGGCCACGGTGGTCAGCGCCCGGGTATCTTTGGGGAAACATGATCCGCCATATCCAGGTCCGGGGTGCAGGAACTTACGGCCGATACGATTGTCCATGCCCATCCCGCGGGCGACGTCGTGCACATCGCAGCCGATCGCGTCGCAAAGATTTGCGATCTCATTAATAAATGTGATCTTGGTTGCGAGGAACGCGTTTGCGGCGTACTTGATCAATTCAGCGGCTTCGAGGGATGTGATGACGATTGGGGTCTCGATCAAATACAGCGGGCGATAGAGGTCTTTCATCACGTCGATCGCACGTTCTTCATTACTGCCGATGACCACCCGGTCGGGACGCATAAAATCCTCGATCGCGGCACCCTCCCGAAGGAACTCGGGATTTGACGCCACGCCGAAATCGGTTTCGACTGTAAGGTTTGCCCTGACAAATTGCCGGAGCCATTCGCCCGTGCCGACGGGAACCGTTGATTTTGTAACGAGGACCTTATAGCCGTTGATCGCCTCGGCGACATCCTTCGCCGCTTGGCGATAATAGCTCATGTCGGGTGAACCGTCTTCCTGCGGCGGCGTACCCACCGCCATAAAGACAACGAGAGCCCCCTCTACGGCCGTTTTGATATCCGTGGTAAAATGCAGGCGTCCCGCCGCTACATTCTTTTCGACGATCTTATCGAGGCCCGGTTCGTAGATCGGTATGACCCCTCGGTTGAGTTTATCAACTTTTTCACTGTCAACATCGACACAGGTAACGTCGACACCAAATTCCGCGAAACACGCACCCGTTACCAATCCAACGTAGCCGGTGCCAATAACTGCTATATGCATAATTAGAAAAATAAAAACGTAAGAATAAACCTAGTAAACAACGAGAACAGTAGACAAAATGATGCGGGTCACGTGATTAAACATGACCCGCAGCTTGAAAAACAATATAGATGTTATTAACGAGTAGGGCTTACGACGATAACGTTGCCGCCAAAATCGTGTCCATCTTCCTTAACACCAAACAATATGCCAACTCCTGCAGCTCCAGCGGCAAGCAAAAGCAGCCACGGCCACCCGGCGATCGCCGGTGGAGGCGTTGAGTTCGGACGCAAACACGGTTTGCAACCCGTCTGAACCAGATTGCCCGCAACGGCTGTCGTGCCAGCTGCCACCTGTTTGTCGGTCGCACCTTCACGCATGATCACAACCCCTGTGGTGGTGTCGATATGGGTATGCGAGCATTCAACTTCAACCAGGAAGTTGTTTGCCTGTCCGGCGTCGGCGATGAACGTAGCGTTCTTTGTTGTGACCGTCGATGCAACACCAGCCGCATCCGACACTCTCATTTTACCGTCGTTCAGAATAGCGATGATGCTGTTTTCCGAAAAAGTGAGGTTAACATTGGAATCCGCGAGGATCTCAAGTCGGCCGGTTTTGCCGAGGCTGACCGTTGCGGTCGAATTGCCGCCGGTCGTGACAACCGCACCTGAAAGGATCGTTGAGTTTGAAACAGCAGGTTGGCCATTAACCGTTACTTGGCCCGAAACCGTAATTTCTCCCGCAAAATCCTTCGGCAGCGCGAACGCAACCATGGAATAAACACACCATACCGCCACAAGGGTGGCTGATGTAACAGACTTACGAATAATGTTTTTGCCGAGCATTTAGTAATCTCCTCCTGATCAATCCTTTCAACTCAAATTAATAATACCTTTACAATTACAGAAAAACAACTAGCGAACAGGACTCGTTGGCGTCGAATCGTCATTGTTGGTCACGACAGCAATAATAACGACTGCGACCACAACCGCAGCGACGATCGATCCAAATGCGAGCCAGCTCATTCCTCCAGGTCCCTTTTTAGCGGCGTTCTTAGTAATACCGACCGGCGTAGCGGTCGCTGTCTCACCAGCATTTACCGCAACTGTCTCACCCGTCGAAGTCTTTACATTAACCGGCTGGGCAGAGCTCAAAACCGTCAGGCTTCCCGCAGCAAGATCGCCGCTAACGGTATCGCCGTCAACATTTAGCGTGAATGATGTGTTGGGTGCGAGTTCGAGTTTGCCAGCTTTCCCAAGATTTACCGTCGCACCCAACGTGTCTGGGGTAACAATCGCACTCGATGAAAAGATCGTCCGGCCGGTTTTGGCAGCTTCGCCGTTAACGGTGACAGAAACTGTGTCCGTTACACTGTCACCAGTGACAAGCAGTTCACCAACAGGCTTATTCGAAGCAGCAAGCGTGACCATCGAATATGTGGTGACAAGGGCCACTATCGATGCTGTCGAAATTGCTTTCCGAACCCACCCTTTGATGCTCATTCTTTTCATGTTGTGCTGCTCCAACAAAATGGTTTCAAATTCAAACCTATCAATCTTTTACACGAACTTGACCGTAATGTCAATAAATCCACGACTTACCCCGCGTAAAACATAAAAATAAAGGTTCCGGAGCCTCTCCGATTTTCCAACCGACTGTTTGATGAATATTTATAACACAACTAGACGGCCTTTCAAAGGTAAATTCGTGTATCCATTCGCAATTAAGGCATTTTTAACGTCCCGCCACGAAATATCCAAAAGCGCCCGCACACGTTGCCCAAACAGGCATTTTTTGTTCTAATTTGCACAGTTCACGACATTTTTTGAAGGGAGGCAAGTTGTAATGAAAGCCAAGCTGTTGTTTGCATTATTCGTTTTAGCTCTCATGGGGGCATGTTCGAGCACTCCAAAAGATAATCCAAGCTCTCCGAAAGATAAAAAGATCAAGATAGGTTTCGCCATGGACACGCTTAAGGAGGAGCGATGGCAACGTGACAAGGATGCTTTTGAGGCTCAGTGCAAAAAGCTGAATGTCGATTGCGTGATCACCGTAGCCAACAACGTAGCAGATAAGCAGGCAAATGATGTAGATAATCTTCTTACACAGGGTGTAGATGTTCTTGTGATCGCCCCCCACAACGCAACTCAGGCGGCTTCAATGGTTGATAAGGCAAAGGCCCAGAATGTACCCGTTATCAGCTACGACCGCCTTATAAACTCGGACAAGATCGATCTTTACATCTCCCACCAGGTGCCTGTAATTGGCCAAAAGATCGCAGAATATGCCTTTCAAAAGATACCGAAAGGGAATTACGTGATGGTTTACGGTGCATCGACCGACAACAATGCCGTCATTATGAAAAA
>Ga0070667_100003878_pt1 | contig 12698 bp, 8 predicted proteins | sample KBSS33metaG_FD_64659 | JGI IMG/M metagenome (GOLD analysis project Ga0070667, IMG submission 64659) | Switchgrass rhizosphere microbial communities from Kellogg Biological Station, Michigan, USA - KBS S3-3 metaG | ecosystem: Host-associated > Plants > Roots > Rhizosphere > Soil ...
GGTGGCTCGGTTCTCTCCGACACCATCACTACCCCGTGGGCATCGGCTGTCACGAGTAACGACGGCAATATCACGGCACGAATGGTGAACGACGCTGATGTCGTCATCAACGCGCCGACTGCTGCCGGCACCACTCGTGCGATAGAAACGAAGACGACCTACGACTCTGCGGGCCGTGTCCTCACTGTCGAAGCGATTACTCCCGATGCGGGCACCACCTGCACTACAAACACCTATGCCACTCCTAATACCACGGTATGGCTGATGAACCTTCCGGCCACGGTTGCAAAGGTGGCCGTTCCGTGTGCAAGCGTGGCCTCCGCCACGTACCCGGCTGCTGCCATCAGTGACAAGCGGATGGCCTATGACGGTGGCGCCGTAGGGGCGATGCCGTCGAAGGGCGACGTCACCCAAACGCTGATAGTCAAGTCCTATAGCGGGACTACTGCCTCCACGGCGCAGACCGTCACGACCGGTACCAACGTCTACGACGCGCTGGGTCGTGTCACGCAAACGACAGACCAACTTGGCCGCGTGACGACCAACGCCTACACGCCGTCCGCCGGTGGTCCGTTGACAAGCACCACGGTTACTAACGCAATGAACTGGACGACCACCACCAACTACAACCCAGCGTGGGGCGTACAAACTTCAACGGTAGACCAGAACGGCAACGTCACCACGGCCACTTACGATGCGCTTGGACGTCGAATAAAGGTGTGGCTGCCGGACAATCCAACGTCGAACGCGACTCCTTCGGTGTCCTACAACTACACGGTGTCGACCACAGCGCCCACTGTTGTGGCTACGACGACCTTGGTTCGGGCGCCGAGCGGCACCGTCACCGACTACAAGCTGTATGACGGCCTTGGCCGGCTTCGCCAGACTCAGTCGCCTTCTGAGGGCGGAGGAATCGTTCTTGCCGATACGAACTACGACACAGCAGGTCGTTCGGTATATCAGACCAATCCGTATTACACGCAGGGAACACCGTCGGGAACGCTTCTTGTACCGACCCTGACCGTGCCCTCGGTCATGAACACGACTTATGACAGTGCAGGTCGTAAGACTGCCGACATCCTTCTGGCTTACAACGTTGAGGCATGGCGTACCAGCTACTCCTATGGCGGCGTCGATCGCACCGACGTCGTACCACCTGCCGGCGGCACGCCCACCAGCACCTACGTCAACTCCCTTGGTAAGACGAGCAAGCTGATTCAGTACTTGTCTTCCTCGATCTCAGGGACGCAGGAAGCAACCACCTACAGCTACGACAATCGCGGCGACATGACGCAGATGAAGGATCCTGCTGCCAATACGTGGACATGGACCTTCGATGTTCTTGGCCGTACGACCAAGACAGTGGATCCAGACAGCGGCACCACGCTCAACGTGTACGACGATGCCAACCGGCTGACGACAACCACAGACGGTCGTGGTGTGACCCGGGTCTACACCTATGACAACGCCGATCGCAAGACTGGTGAATACCTCGGCAGCACGTCGGGTCCGAAGGCAGCCGCATGGACCTACGACACTGTGAAGAAGGCGCAACCCGCGTCTTCAACGCGGTACGTGGGATCCACGTCGACGACGTTGGGTACGCCGTACACCACCACAATTACCGGCTACGACTCGATGTATCACGTGACGGGTCAGAGCGTGACGGTGCCGACCGCGGCCGGAGCGTTGGCAGGCACGTACACGACAACGGCAACTTACGAGGTGGGCGACAGGCTCCTAACCCGTACTGAACCAGCTGTCGGCGGTCTGCCTGCTGAGCAGCTGCAATACGGCTACGACGGTCTAGGCAAACTGATCGGGCTCGGTACCGACTACGCTGCGGACTACCTCGGTAGTTCCATATATACGCACCTGAATCAGTTGGCTTACACGACGCAGAGCTGGGGTGCGACCGTGTATCGCAATTTCTCTTACGACTCGGGAACGTTGCGACTGTCTGAGCTGATGACCCAGGTCTCCGCGTCGCAGAACGCCCTTGTTTCTGACGACTTCTACAGCTATGACGCAGCAGGCAATATCACCTCGGACAAGAGCGTGCGTGACACCGGTCCGGTCAATGCATCTTCGACCACGCAGGTCACAGACACGCAGTGCTACTCCTATGACAATCTGCAGAACCTGACCCGCGCGTGGACGCCAGCGAGCAACGACTGTACGACGACTCCGTCCACGAGCAACCAGGGCGGCCCGGCTCCGTACTGGATCGACTACACGATCGATCCAGCAACCGAAAACCGGACAAGCAGCGTGCTCCACTCGAACACGCAGAGCGGACTATCGGCGGTCACCGATACCTACAGCTACCCAGCGGCAACAACGGCTCGACCGCACGCGGTGAGCAGCGTCCGGCGGACGGTGACTGGCTCAACGACAAGTACGACTACCGGTTATGGCTACGACAATGCTGGCAACACCACTACGCGTGGTGGCCAAGTCTTGACCTACGACATTGACGGCAAGCCCGCGACGGTGACCAGTAACGGTCAGAGCCGCAATGCCATCTACGACGCTGACGGCAACCTGTTGCTTGAGGACGATCCGTCCGGGAAGACGTTGTATCTCGGCTCTGATGAGCTGCACCTCAACCCTGGTTCGAGTACACCGTCAGGTGTCCGCACCTATAGCGCCCCAGGGTTTGGCTTGCTCGCCGAGCGCACCGCGACTGCGGGCACGAGTGGATCGACTCTGCTGTTCTGCAACCCGAATCCGCAGGGCACCAACATGTCCACCATTGCCGCATCGGGCTCTGTTGTTACGCAGCGCTACGCCGATCCGTTTGGAAACCCGCGTGGTTCTGCCGTCTCCTGGCCGGATACGCATGGATTCCTCAATGCGCCGACCAATAGCTTCACTGGACTGACGCATCTCGGTGCGCGGGACTACGACCCGGTAACGGGTCGGTTCATCACCGTGGATCCAGTGCTGCAGCCGGAGAACCCGCGGCAGAGCAATGGGTACGCCTATGGCTGGAACAGCCCGCTGACGCATGCTGACCCCAGCGGTCTGTTGCCGGATGCGAACAACTTGCCACCGGGCTACACGGGATACGCCATCGCCCTGGGCTTCTTACCGGTCTACTACGAGAACGGCGAGGCGTCTCAGGTGTTCGGTTTCATGAGCATCCAAGGTGGCCCGGCTGACCGAAAGTTCAAGGCCTACGTACGCAAGGTCCTGACGCCTCCACCGCCGCCGCCACCTGCACCGCCAAAGAAGAAGGATGACTGCACCTTCTGCCTAAGCAGAGCTGCGGATCTCCTCTCGGATGTTGGAGACTTCGCTGTCAGCACGGTGAAGGCGATGAACCCGTTACCGGCATTGGAGGGATGCTTCTCTGACCCGAACTGGTCCGACTGCCTCGAAACGGCCGCAAATGTCGGTATGTTGGCTCTCGATGTCGTCACCGGAGGCGGTGCTTCCGCAGTGGAGGCCGGGGTGGAAGGCGTTCTTGTTGCCTCGAAGGTTGAGAAGGGTGTCGAGGCTGCCGTCACAGTCGCCCGTGCCTGTTCGTTCAGTCGAGATACGCCCGTCGTTATGGGTGATGGCTCACAGAAACCGATCGGCGATGTCAAGGTGGGCGACGTCGTCGAGGCGACGGACACTGCAACGGGCAAGCTCGTCAAGCAGACTGTTACCGCGACGTGGATCAACCATGACAACGACTTGCTAGATGTCTCGGTCAAGTCGTCCAACGGCACGGTGTCCACGATCCATGCGACACAGCACCACCTGTTCTGGAACGACAGTACTCAGTCGTGGGTGCAGGCCCAGGACCTGAAGTCTGGAGACCGTCTGCACACCGACACGGGTGCGGCGATCACGTTCACCTATTCGGTGTCCGTACCTGGTGCCGCGGACATGTGGGACCTGACCGTCAACGAAAGTCACGACTTCTACGTCGTCACCGGTGAGCAAGCCGTTCTTGTTCACAACACAGGCGGTGAGTGTGACGCCGCCGCACGTGTGCTGAGCCGTGCGGACGACCTATCTAGCGCTCTTGCCGATCCCATAGCTCAAAACAGCCGCACCTCTGCCGTGCTGAGCACGCAGGAGGGCAGGGATGTGTTGGCTGGCGGTGGACGTGATCTCAATCCGGCGCAAAGAGCGTTAGCCGGTCCTGGAGACGTTGTTGGTCGTCTGCCGGGGGCTCACGCCGAGGTGACGGCTGTTCGTGGGGCCCAAGAGGCAGGCTTGACACCGCAGGTCCTCGGCGTATCGCGGCCGATCTGCCCTGCTTGTCAGCAGTACCTTCAACAGTCGGGAGCCACCATCATTGGACCTAGGACAGCCACGTGGGGAAACTAGGACATCATGTATGACGAAGCATCTCTCTTAAGTCGGTTGGAGAAGTTAAACCGTGCGAGCAGAACGACCTTCGCTGCTGTTTGTGCGGAAAGGCTGTGGCCGATACTTCTCCGGTACGGTCATACAACCGGGATAGCTGCGGTCGAAAGGCAGAAGCTATCTGATTCACTAGAAGACTTATGGCGTGCGATATCAGGAGACGAGGTCACGCTTCAAGAGCTGTCTAGTGACCATGCAGGCGAAGTGCCTGAAGAAGAGTGGGCTGATCAGCTCGCCTACGGCGAGAATTTGTCCGCAGCTGTGACTTACGCTGTCCGTGCGTGGGTGAGAGACAGCGCGCAGGACGCGGCCTGGGCGGCATATCAGTGTTATGAGGCCGCTGATTTTGCGGCCCAGCGAATAACACCGCCGAAAGGCGACAACCGCGACGAAGACGAGCGCGTCTTGTTCGAGTCTGACGTAGTTCAGACTGCGGTCCTTGCGATGGAACGTGACCTGTCAACGCTAGAACAGATGAGTTTATCGCCACGCCAGATTAGGGAACGTGCGCAAGCTGAAGGGGCCAAGTGGTGTTCGTCGTTTCCGTAGTCCTACATATGTAACCGCCCAATTTAGTGTTCAAGAATCAGCTGTCGTCGGTGCAATAGCGCGTAGCTACAGCTACGGAATGGTTCCTTCGACGGGGACGCCTATCTTCCCCTTGAACCCGATGTGCGGGGCGATGGGTAGCGCGGTAACAACGGCTTGCGTGGCATCGGCAGCTTCGCCGATCTCGGCCATGGTGACGCCGATAGACGAGAATTCGAGATTCGCGGTGCAAGGATTTCGATATGGCGGGCAACACGTCGTCGTCCTCGGTTGCGTTTTACGCCGCACCAGACAAGACCGCAATGCATGCCGGGCACTCGTGGCCGACGGATGCGGGTGTCGCCAATCCGTCCGCGCCGTGTCCTCAAGCGCCGTGGGTGGCTGATACTGCCACGGCAGGGGCAAGGCCACTTACTCTCTCTGGGAGCGTGTGCTGGTCGTCTTCTGCTGCATATCCGATTGTAGGCAAAACTCCGACCGTGCTGGATTTCCCGGGTGCGACGCATTACTCGCGAACGCCCAGCGCCGTGAGCGATACGAGTAAAGCTTCACGGTGGGGGCGTGGGTGGGGCCGGCCACCACCGGCCCAGGCATCACCCAGACCGCGATCGTGCAGCACGGAACGAACGAAGACACGTTCTATCTGCAGAATGGGACGGAATGTGGCGGCTCTGTTTGCCGTACGCAGATACCGCCGCGTGGGTGGGGGATTGCATCATGACGGATGCCGGGTCTATTACGCCGATCAGTGGACGTTCGTAGCGGGTGTCTTCGACGCAGTCAATGGGCAAATGCGGCTCTACGCGAGCACCACCCCCCACTAGCGCCTAGTTGAAGGCGCGAAAGTTAAGGGCCTTGCGGGTTGAACGTTAGCTAATGCCTCGAGCGCGCTTCGGCTTTCCTTTGTCTTTGTTGGGGGCGGCGGCACGTTTGCCTGTGCCGCCGGCCTTGCCTCCGAATGTTTTACCTGCGCCGCTCTTGCCTGCCTCGCCCTTAGCTCCGCCCTTGAACTGAGCGCCCTTGCCTGGCGCAGAGTTCCGCTTGGGCGGGCGGTCGGTACCGGCTGGTTCGTCGTCGGTAATGGGCTTTGTCCACTCTTTGCGCGGCGCTCCCGAACCACGGACCGGTCCGGCACTGCCGCGACTCGGTGCAGCGGTACGAGGGCCGCCACCGTCGCTGCGGCGTGGCGCACCGAAGCGTGGGGCGTCACCGCGCGACGGGCGATCATCGGTGTATCCGCCACGAGCGCCGGAGTTCCCGCCGGCAACGCGTTCCAGCTCGATGAGCACGCCAGAGATCCGTGTCTCTTTCAGTGCTTTCAACGTCTTGGGTGACAGTTCGGCGGGCAGCTCGACCAGCGTGTGATCACTGTTGATGTCGATCTTGCCGAAATCCGCACGGCCGAGGCCGCCTTCATTCGCGATCGCGCCAACGATCGCACCAGGCATGACTTTCTGCCGATGCCCAACGCTGATGCGGTACGTCGCCAACTCGTTGTTGGAGCGACGTTCACGTGGTCCGCTGGAACGTTCGCCACCAAAGCGGTCACTGCGATCGCCGCTTGCGCGGTCGCGCCCGGAGGCGTTACGGCCACGGCTACCACCGCGGTCGGCGTAGTCCTCGCTGCGTTCACGGACCGGTCGCGGAGCAGGATCAGGTTCGAGGAAGAACGAGTTATCGTCCTGGCTCATCAGCGCCACCGCCGCCGCGACATCGAGTATCGACACGTTGTTCTCGTGCTGGTACTTCTCCAGAAGATCACGGAACAAAGGCAACTCTTTCGAGTCGAGGCTCATCGTGATCGCCTCGTTGAACTTCGCAATGCGTGAGGTGTTGACGTCTTCGACGCTCGGCAGCGGCATCGGCGTCATCTTCTGCCGGGTCGCTTTTTCAATGGAAGCAAGGAGATTGCGCTCGCGCGGCGTCACGAACGTGACGGCCTCACCGGAGCGTCCAGCGCGGCCGGTGCGCCCGATGCGATGAACGTAGGACTCGCTGTCGAGCGGGATGTCGTAGTTCACGACGTGCGAGATGCGTTCGACGTCCAAACCACGGGCCGCCACATCGGTGGCGACGAGGATGTCCAGTGCGCCGCTCTTGAGTTGACCAATGGTGCGTTCACGCTGTGCCTGCACAAGGTCGCCGTTGATAGCCGCCGCAGAGAAACCTCGCGCGCGCAACCGTTCGGCAAGTTCTTCGGTGGCTTTCTTCGTCCGGACGAAGACGATCATCGCCTCGAACGGCTCAACTTCGAGCAGACGAGTCAGCGCGTCGATCTTCTGGTTGTTGGCCAGTTGCACGTGACGTTGCCGGGTCTTGGCGGCCGTCATCGTCTTGGCGGCGACGGTGATCTCGGCGGCGTTGGTCAGGTACTTGGCAGAGAGGCGACGGATCTGCGCCGGCATCGTGGCTGAGAACAGCGCGATCTGCGTCGTGGTCGGAGCTTCGGCGAGGATCGTCTCCACGTCCTCCTGGAAGCCCATCTGCAGCATCTCGTCGGCCTCGTCGAGGACGAGGAAACGCAGTCCCGAGAGGTCTAACGTGCCGCGCTTGAGGTGGTCGATGACACGACCTGGTGTGCCGACGACGATGTGGGCGCCGCGGCGCAACCCGGACAGCTGTAGCCCGTAACTCTGCCCGCCGTAGATCGCCAAGACGTTAACGTCGGGCAGATAGTGCGAGTAGCGAGTCATCGCCTCGGAGACCTGCAAGGCCAGCTCGCGCGTCGGTGCCAGCACAAGCGCCTGCGGTGAGGCGGCGTTGGGGTCGATCTGCGAGAGGATCGGCAGCGAGAACGCGGCCGTCTTGCCGGTGCCGGTCTGGGCAAGACCGACGAGGTGACGCCCGGCCAGCAGCGGCGGAATGCTCGCTGCTTGGATAGGTGAGGCGCTTTCGTAGCCGACGTCGGCTAAAGCGCGAAGTACGCGTTCAGCGACGCCGAGTTCGGCGAAGCTGATTTGTTCGTTATTTTCCCCAGTATTCATCTGGCCCAATCTTACGGGGAAAATTCCGCTCTCCAGGCCACCACGGTTCGCCCCGCCATGCCGTTGCGACGGACGATGTCCTCGTCACAGCGAATTGCGTGGATACGTACCTATGACGCTCGGTACCAGGTGGTTACACTTGCGCGGTGATCGTCGGATTCAGCGAAGGTGTTATCGCCTTCATTCGCATGACGGTCACCGCTCTCGCGGTCTTTGAAGGCGGCGCCTGGATCGCCACCGCGATCAAGAGCGCGCGGGGTGAACAGGCCGCAGGCAATGCTTATCTCGCGGTCACGATCTGCCTGTTGCTCGCGGCGGTCGGCGGCATGGCGTGGCGATCACACACGGCAACGAAGGTCGCGGTCTGGAGCGGAATCCTCTTCGTCTTTGCCGCCCTCGGCGCGGCACCACTGCTTTCTCTCTAACCTCTTCGCCGCCGCCATCGCGCCCAGTGGGCAGTACTGATTTGTTTGTTGGCTCTTAGCGGCGCACCCGACTTGCCGCCGGACCCTCGTTGCACCCACCGATTCGCCGCTGTCGCAACCGCTGCGCGTGTACCGGTTCTGAGGCCACTGGTTCTGAGGCACCAGTTCTGAGGCACCGGCACCTTTCACCACCCTCAGCCGGAGCGGTGTGTGCTTAAACGTTGACAACCAAAGTTGTCGGTCGAAAACAGGGCAACCAAAGTTGTCGGTCGAAAACAGGGCAACTTTGGTTGTCTAGATTTTCTGGACCTCTGGACCTCTGGACCTCTGGACCTCTGGACCTCTGGACCTCTGGACCTCTGGACCTCTGGACCTCTGGACCTCCGAGGCGCTTCACCAGACAGCGCAAAACAAGTCGCCCGATTTGCCGCTTATCAAATTCATGGCGGTTTGCGCTGGCACAACACGGCGCGGTGCGTCACAATATGGATACAAGCGAACAGTAGTTAACTCGCGCATCACGTGTTGCAATGCGAACCGTTGGGGAAGACGTTTCGTCGAATCAATACGGAGGTGTGCGATGACGTCTGCCCGGACGCACTATGCGGCACAAAGCCGAGGCGTGGTGTACGTACATCGCTGCCCCGTCGCGATTGCGCCACACGTTGAGTGGGCACTCGCCGGGGTGCTTGGTCGCCCCGCAAAACTGGAATGGACGGCGCAGCCCGCCGCTCCCGGCCATGTCCGAGCTGAGGCCAACTGGTCGGCAGGGGTCGGCACAGGCGCCCGCTTAGCTGGCTCCCTGCGTGCTTGGCCGATGCTGATCTTCGAAATCACCGAGCATGGCACCGCCGATAGTGATGCGGAGCGGCTCGCCTACGTTCCTGGTCGTGGCTTTCACCGCAATGTGGTCTCGGCCAACGGTGACATCGTCATTAGTGAGGAGCGGTTGAAGGGACTGCTCAACCGCGCAAAGACCGCCGATGACTACCGCCATGCCCTCACCGATCTGCTCGGGTCGGCATGGGACGCGGAGCTGGAGCCCTATCGTCACGCTGGTGAGGGCGCTCCGATCACGCTGCTGCACCAGGTTGTCTAGCTTCGTTGTCTAGCTTCCTTGTTTAGCTTCGTCGTCTAGCTCCGGCTTGGCGGGTCGTCTGGCCCGTCGTCATCCGCCTCTCCGGCGTCGGCGTCGTCGTCATCTCCATCGTCTTCGTCGGCGTTGGCGGCTCGAGAGTCAGACGGGCGCGCCATTGGCAGGTAGCAGGCCAAGCCCACGGGGATCGGCACCCAGAAGTTGAACAATCGGTATGTCAGGACCCCGAGGATCGCGATACCTCGGGTGGAGCCGAAGGCGACCAGGGTCGGCACAAGAATTCCTTCGACGACACCCAAACCTCCGGGAGTGAACGGCAGCGCCGCGCCCACGTTCGCTAGTCCGAAGGCGACCATCAGGCCGACCGGATCAAGCACGTGGCCGAAGGCCCGTACGCAGCACCACAGCGATGCGGCGTCGAGTAGCCAGTTCGCGGTGGCCCAGCCCACCGTGCGACGCAGGAAGACTCGGTCGTTGCCCAACTTATGCAAGGTCGTCGAGAGCGACTCGATCAACCGTGCGCCCAGCCCCGGTTTTACTCGGGGCATACGGTCAAGCAGTTTGTTGACGATGACAATGACGCGCTGTTCACGCTTCATAATCAACGCCACCGCGACACCGACGACGGCGAGCAGCAGTAATCCGGCGATGATGATCGGCAGGTAGATGCCGTTGCTGCCCCCGTAAAAACCAAGGGCCAGGATCAGTCCGACGAACAGAATGACGTTGAGGACGACGGCCGAGCCGATCGTCTGCAGTGTCTTGCCTGCAACGGCTTGGCTACGGGGGACGCCCGCGCGGACAAGCAGGCGGTATCCGAGCCCGAGCCCGACCACCGAACCGGCAGGTACGACGTGGCTGACGGCCATGGTGCTGAGGTCGATTCGGGCGAGCGTTCCGTAGCCGATCTTGGCGTTCAGGGTGAGCTGCGTCAGTCGGACGTAGCTCATCAAGGCGGCGGTTTCGGCGATGATCGCCAGGATGATCCACAGTGGATTGACGTCGTTGAGCAGGGAGACTGTTTTACGCGCCCCCGCAATTTGGGGCAAAAGCACATACATGATCGCGCCCGCGAGGGCGAGTACGCCTAGTGTCGGGCGAATGATCTGGCGCACGACGTTGCGGCGCGCGGCGTCTTTTACCAACCGGAATCGTTTCCCCTCATCCCCAGCAGCCTATCGAGCGTCACCTGTGATCCGGCGGCAATCCGCGCCGACGCCGGCTATCCATGCACCACAATGGAGACATGGATGGACATATGGAGCGGCCATATGGATGAGCACGCTGAGCGGGACCCTGTCGCCGACCTCCGCCGGATCGCTTTCCTTCTTGAGCGGGCGTTGGAGCCGACGTACCGCGTAAAGGCCTTTCGCGGCGCCGCCAATATCTGCGAAGAGATTGGTGCGGCGGAGGTCAAGGCTCGCGTCGAGGCGGGCACACTCACCGAGCTCAACGGCGTCGGCAAGGTCACCGCCCGCTGCATCGTCGAGTCGCTGGGCGGCGAAGAGCCGGTGTATCTGCGGCGGGTCGAGGCGACGGAAGGCATCGAACTTCCGGAGGCGGCGAAGGCGCTACGTGCGGCGCTGCGCGGCGACTGCCATACGCATTCGGACTGGTCTGACGGTGGTTCACCGATCCATGAGATGGCGTTTGCGGCGCGTGGCATAGGGCATGAATACATGGTGCTCACCGACCACTCGCCCCGGCTGAAGGTCGCGAACGGGTTGTCTGCTGAGCGTCTCGCCGAGCAGCTGGACGTGGTCGAGAAACTCAACGCCGACCTTGCGCCGTTTCGGATTCTGACCGGCATCGAGGTGGACATCCTCGCCGATGGCTCACTGGACCAGTCACCAGAACTACTCAGCCGCCTTGACGTCGTCGTCGCTAGCGCACACAGCGACCTTCGGATGCCCGCAGCGGAGATGACACCACGGATGGTGGCGGCAATCTCCAACCCCCACACCGACATCCTCGGTCACTGCACAGGGCGGCTGTTGATCGGCGACCCGGAGAAGAAACGTAAGTCGCGTCCGGAGTCGGAATTCGACCCTGAGATTGTCTTCGCCGCGTGTGCGCAGTTCGGTGTTGCGGTGGAGATCAATTCGCGACCGGAGCGCCTCGATCCACCGAAGCGACTGCTGCGCTTGGCGGTAGAGGCAGGCTGTCTGCTGTCGATCGATACCGACGCGCACGCCCCGGGACAGTTGGACTGGCAAGAGAACGGCTGCCTACGGGCGGTGCAATGCGGTGTAGAGAAGGGCAATGTCGTGAACACATGGAGCGCGCCAGATCTGTTGGCGTGGAGCCATGACCACACGGTGCGGCCGTCGGATGCGAGTAGCACGGAGGTGGTGAGCCAGTGATTCGTTTACTTCGAGGCGCTGAGCGATTCGTCAGTGACGACAACGGGATCCGCTCGTTGCACTGGTATTCCTCCGGTGCGCACTACGACCCGCAACGCATGGGCTTCGCCTCCCTCGTCGGGTATGACGAACACATCGTGGCCCCCGGCAGGGGTTTCGAAGCACATCCGCATCGCGGTGTGGACATTTACACATGGGTCCTCGAGGGCACGCTCGAGCATTGTGACGATGCGGGCAACGTCCATGAGGTGCACCCGGGAATGCTGCAGATTCAACGCACCGGCACTGGCGTAGAACACAGCGAGACAAATCCGTCAGCGACAGAGGACCTTCGTTTTTTGCAGATCTTGTTGCTGCCTTCGGACAATCTTGCCGCGCCGCAGTACATCCTCGGCACCTATCACGAGATCGCCGACGCGGGACTCGCTCCGATTGAACACATCCAGCTCCGACCAGATGTTTCTTATGAGCTCGCGGACGCCGTCGCCCACGTCCAGGTGCTGAGTGGTTCGGTCGTGTTGCAGCCACTAAGTGGTGAGGAATTCCTCGGACAGGGTGAGAAGTTGGCCGCCGAGGATTGCCTTGAAGTGAAAGAGCAATCCGTAGCGCTTGTAGCGCGCGAGGCGACGGAGTTGCTGATCACTACAGTCCGTTAAGGCCGTACTTCTCGATTGCTTTCGCCGCGGCGGTGCGCTTCACCTCGCCACGCGCAGCGAGTGAACGCAGCACCGCGACTGTGATCGACTCGGCGTCGATGTGGAAGAACCGCCGCGCCGCATCGCGCGTATCGGCGAAGCCGAAACCATCGGTGCCGAGGGACGTGTAATCGCCGGGAACCCATCGAGCTATCTGATCAGGCACCGCGCGCATCCAGTCCGACACTGCGATGAACGGACCGTGCGCATTCTCCAATGCT
>Ga0070667_100003879_pt1 | contig 12695 bp, 9 predicted proteins | sample KBSS33metaG_FD_64659 | JGI IMG/M metagenome (GOLD analysis project Ga0070667, IMG submission 64659) | Switchgrass rhizosphere microbial communities from Kellogg Biological Station, Michigan, USA - KBS S3-3 metaG | ecosystem: Host-associated > Plants > Roots > Rhizosphere > Soil ...
AGGCGAAAGCTTTTCGAAGAAACGGGTTATATAAAAGCTGTGCATACTTCCCGCGCTTCAAGAATCTAATTATCCGCCCCTGGTGCTCCTTCAGTGTTTCGGAACAGCTCTTGTCCGTGAATTCTTCAGAAAAATTAAGATGCAGCCCGACATCATCTAACTCGTAGTCTTTTGCCAGTCTCGCCGCTCGCTTGGAATCCTGCATGAAAACCATGGCACTGACAGATGTGATCCTCCTTTCTCTAAAACATTTGAGGGCAGCATCCGTTTCCGCCACGGACCGGCCCCAGTCGTCCGCGTTAATGATGAGCATTGTGACGAGGCAGAACGTTAAATCGTTACAACGTTACAACGGTGGAAGATCGGAGGTCAGAGGACGCAAGACAGATGACGGAGATCAGCTCCGTAGGAGCGGCAGGTCCTATAGCTGTCGTTCGTCAACAGACCAAAAGCTCCGTTCGGAGCCGCATGTTTAGGGTCATTCATTCGGTTTAAAAATGTATAGCGGGTTGTAGGCCACATCATGGCGCTCCAAAAAATTCGACATATTCTTGCTGAAACGATTTGCGGCGATGATGATTTTCCTGGTTGTGAATGTAATCGATTACGGTGCCGAGGTGGGAATGGGAAATTGAAAAAGCACCGAATCCTTCCTGCCACGAAAAACGGCAACCGATCCATCGCCGCTCGTTGATGTGATTGGTCGAGCCTGTTTTGATGCGCCCGATCAAATCGGATGGCGCCTCATCTGGTTTCAGTCCAAGAAGAATGTGCGTGTGATCTGGCATACAATTGATCGCAATAAGCTTCTGATTGCGCCCGCTTACGATTCCCGTGATGTATTTCTCAAATTCCTCCTTACGCTTGGGTTGAATGACACATGCACGCCCCGAAACGGCTAAGACGACATGCAGATAGATTGCGTAGATGCTGAAAATACATCCGGCTAGGAATGATGTCCCTCACGATCCGAGTTTCATTCACAGGACTGGACTGGGGAGCGTTGAGCTAAATCGGGAAGAACTTTGAAACTATCCACACGCTTGAACGTCAACAGGGATTTAAAGATGATCCCCAGCTTGCGCATCTGTTCCCTGCGGTGGAAGGCCATGAGCTCGTTCGAAACAGACCTATCAATCCCTCGCAGCATCGCCCATCCATAACCCAAACCCAGCGAGAGGCCTCCCAGAAGATAGGGCCGCTTGGTCATTCGATAGGCAATTCGAAAAAGTTCCCAGAGAGGATGTCCGCCGAGGTAGTAGTCTCTCGTTCCGTAGTCGAACAGGGCGGCAAGGGCACCGCGGGCCGCGGTTCCCAGATGCCTGTGGTGAAAGAAGGACTTCTCCCGAAAGGACTTAGTCTTCCAGCCCATCATGCGTGCGGTTGTAACCGCGACCCAATCTACTCCTCCAGCCTTGTTCGGTTTGAACCCGCCGATCTCCTCAAAGCAGCGCTTCCGAAACAACTGGCAGCCGCCGGCAACATGATAGTGCCCTTCGAAACTATGACGGTCGGAGCTGTAGCCTTCCTCGACGAAGATGGACCCCGCGACTCCGAGGTTCTCGTCTTCCGTGAATTTTCTAAGAAGGAACTCCAGATAATCTGCCTCAAAGGAAATATCGGCATCGAGATTGCCCACAATCTCAAAACCCAGTCCTCTGACGCTTTCGTAGCCGGCGTTGAACGCGTGCACTTTGCCCGCGAAGTTCCGGTCCTGGCGGGCCGATCTTTGGACCATTTCTATCCACGGATATTTTGGAAGGTAATGGCTCACGATCGCGGCAGTCGAGTCGGTCGAGCCATCGTCCACAATCACCCACCGCATCGGCAAGATTGTTTGGCTGATCACGGATTCGATGGTCTTCTTGATTAACGCCTCTTCATTATGTGCAGGAGTGACGAGCACGAAGGGAGGGAGGCGGTCTTGTCCGTTCATTCTCACGCTGGCATTGCCTTTGATACGCTGCTCATCATTCCGTAATCTCCAAGGCTTGCTAGCGACCCCATGTGTGGCCGCTGCGTCGCCTAACAGCTCCGCATAGAAACCAAGAAACCTGTCCTTCTCCGCTTGCCAGGAAAGGCGTGCCAGAGATTTCCGGGATTCGGCCAAGCGTTTGATTACTTCGGCGGGATTGTGCCAAACGAGCCGAATGGCCTCCGCAAGTGAAGCTTCATTTCCCGGTTCAAAGTAAAACAGACAATCCTCCGGCAAGTACTTACGGATTGTGCGGGTCCGGGGCGACACCACGGCAAGTCCCTGGGTGAGGTACTCGACGATCTTGGTGGAAAAATACAAATCACCGAAAATGCCGTCTCGGTGACATGAGATACCCACGTCTGCCTTTCTCATCTCGCCTGCCACTTGTTCGATAGGGACCCGTCCGACCAGTTCGATTGAGTCCCTAACCCCCAATTGGGAGGCCAAGTCGAGCACACCGGCGAGTTTATTGCCGTCCCCCATGATTTTGAGCCGAATCGGCACTTCACCGTTCAGCCTTGCCATGGCTTTGACGGCCAGGCCCAGATCGTAGTGCTCGGTAATTGTCCCGCAGTAGAGAAGGACGAGGCGATTTTGGCTCTGTGGCCACAACTCTGGGATATCGCACACTTGAAAATGACTCAGATCTGGAAAGTTGTGGACGATGAAGATTTTGTCGTCGGCGACTCCCTTGGACCGAAGGTTTTCTCGCATGGTCTCGTTAACGGACACGACGCGGTCGGCCAGCCAGCAACTGACCTTCTCTTGTAGGGCCAGGAGCCTCACAACCAAGCCGCGCTTTTCCTGATGCCAACCCATGTAGAGCTCTGGCATTGGATCATGGACGTCCAACACCAGCTTGCTTCCGCTCAACCAAGGAATGATACCGGCCAGAACGAGAATGTCGGGCATGTTGTGAACGTGAACCACATCCAGCCGGCGACGGAAGTTCAGTTGAGCGAGTTTCAGACCGCCCAGCAAGCCGGTCATGAAATATTCAAAAAGATATCTCAGGAAGTTCCCCCGCTCCCGGCGGATGTGGAGGCGGTGGATGTGAACGCCGTTGTGAATAGTTTCGCGGGGCTCCCTGTTTCCTCTCATTTCCTCCGTCAGGGAAACGACGTGTACTTCAAGGCCGTTGCCCGCCAGGGCCTCCGCCTCTCGCCGGATCCGGGCATCCGTTAGGTAGCAGGTGTGGGCGAGCATCGCCACTCGTGCTGAATTTCTATCGGGCATATCGCCTCATCAACCCATCAACGATTTTCGCGTGGGCGGATCCGTCTCCAAACAACTCCTGGTGCGGCCCGGTGGGTTCAAAAGTCTTGATCAGGTCAGCGATGCGCCCGGGGTCAGGTCCAGTCAAGACCTTCCATCCAGCTTGCGAGATCTCCGGAAACCACGAGAGTTCGATCAGGACGACACAAGGTTTCTTCAGAAGGTACGCCTCCCGGCGGACTCCCCCGGAATCCGTGAGAATCTTGTCTGCCCCCGCAGTCAATCGGAGAAAAGCCACGTACCCCATCGGTTTGCAAAGTTCGATTTGCGAGCCTTGAAGCATCTCCAGCACTCCGAAATCCTTCATCCTTTGCAAGGTCCTTGGGTGGGCGGGAAAGATGATTCGCCGCCCGGCTTGAATTACTCCGGAAAATATCGCACGAAGTCGCGCTCCATCGGCAAGGTTCTCCTGGCGGTGCAGCGTCAGAACCAAGTAATCTCCGCGCGACACCTTGATGCCGTATTTTTTCAACGTCATCAGAAGCGCGTCTTTCATCAGGTCTCCGGTGAACTCAATGCGCTCCGGCTCGTAGCCCTCTTTGTGCAGGTTATTGACGTCCGTCTTAGTGCAGCAGAAAATGACGTCGGCGAGTACATCCGACACGCGTCGGTTGATCTCCTCGGGATTGAGCCGATCCACGGCCCGAATTCCCCCTTCCACATGCGCAAACGGGATGCCCAGCTTGCTGGCGGCAATCGCTGCGGACATCGTGGAGTTGACGTCCCCATAACTCAGCACGCAGTCGGGTTTCTCGGCGCGAAAAACAGGGGCAAGCTCAAGAATGGTTTGCGCGGAAAAATCCACGCCATTGCTGTTGGCAATGTGAAGGTGATAATCCGGAGCAGGAAGTTCAAAGCATTCAAAGAAGGCCTGCGACATCTCGTAGTCATAGTGTTGGCCGGTGTGGATCAAAACCTCCCGAATTCCTCTGCGCCGGAGCTCCTGGTTCACCAAATACTCTTTGATAAAGTTAGGTCTGGTTCCTACGACCGAACAGATTTTCATCGGTGACTCTCAATATTCTCGAAATGAAAGTGCTTGAAAAACTGACCTGGAGGTTTTCTTGGTTCGGCCAATTTCATCGCTGATCCTAAAGGGCAACGAGGGCGTCAATCCGCTCGTTTAGGATGATGTCCACGTAGCCGGTGGGTCGGTTGTCTGCACATTCAGCGAACTGCTTTGAACCCCGTGGTTTGTGGATCCTCAACCGCAGGCCTGCCAGCTTGTCGCCACCAGAGGTGGATACCTTGACGTGCAGAGCGCCCGAATCAAACTGAACTTCTTCGAAAACTGCGGAGCGACGTTTTCGAAACCACGAAACCGCCTGCGCGGCCGTGACAAACCAGGCGCCTCTGGTCTCCAAGTCGTTAAGCAGCTCCACGTAGAAGTCGTCCCACAGTCTCTCGGGAGCGATACTCCGATCGTGCCAGTTGATTGTAACAGCGCCGCCCAGCCGAGCAGCGTTGTCCAAAATGGAGGAGACGCGCTTTCGGGCCTCTCGGGGGGAAAGGTCCAACCGGTTGGGGTAAAACAATGCGGTGTCCATTACGTGAAGCGGAAGTTCGAGTATTCGACTCGCCTGTAACGGCTTGTACACTTGGCTGGTACCTGCGCGATAGCCGATCGCGTCGTTGTAGCCCACGGTGGAATCGTAAGGGAACCCACCATCTTCGAGGATGACTGGGGAGTCTTCACTCCAATAGAGCCAGTGCATTCTCACGCCGGTGGTTTCTTTTCCTGAGAATCTCGTGATCCGCTTGGCTTCCTCACGCCCCTTTGAACTATCCAACCAAGCATCAATCCCATGGAGCCCGATTTCGCAGCCCGCGGACGTCAAGCGCGGGATCTTACTCGCAATGTGAGAGGCATCGTAGCGTGAGGCCCGGGCCCAGGGTGCTCGACCTTCGGAGGATCGTCCGGGATCGCCTTCAAAGGGAAGCACGAAAAACGTGGAAGGATTACCCTTTTCGATTTCCACGTAACGATCAAACTGTGACCAGATGTCCTTGGCGATGCCGAAATAAATGAAAGGCAGCTTTGCCGCTGCGGCCCAGTTCGTAAACATCTTGCGCCAGGGGAGCCGTCCACGCACCACATTGAAGAGTGAGCCTAGGGTCGCCCGGTACAGAAATCCGAACATCGTGTGGTCGAATTTGTGTCGGCGAATGGACGCATGATCCACATCGTGAGTGAGGCACACAATGAAGGGGTACCCGTCGGGCACAGGTGGAATCTCCACCAACGGGATTCCACACCCCACGATCAGGTCCCGCAGGAATGCGATATGCAACTCCAGTGTGGGGGTGCCAGCGTTCGCGGGCGGCTGTCCCCGTGTGAGCAGACACTGAACCTCGCGGAACAGGTCATAACCCACGCGTGCGAAGAGCTGGTCTTCCAAGCGATCGACGAATCCGACTGTTTCCCCGGGGTCTTCGCTGGACAAGACCTTCGTGCCCCGGTGGAGAAACGTGGCATGACATCCGTAGAGGGGCAGCGAACCCGCGGACAAGGAGAGGTTTGTTTCATGGTCGTGGAGGCTGGTCTGGATTTTCAGCCTGACGTCAAACTCCGTTTCTTCGCTGGCATACAGGATCAAGAGTCTGGTGGAAGAGGGCTCAGGTTTCGCATCGCCTGTGCAGAGCACGACTTGATACTGCCTCTCGTTGCGACAAAACTCCCAGGGAATCTTAAACAATTCAAAAAATTCGCGAACCGCGCTTTCTTCAGTTGGATCTGAAATGACGCCCAGCATGGCTGTCGTAGCGAATTCAAGTTGAATATGTGGAATACCTACGCGTCTTCTTCTCATGTGGGTGCAGGCAATCGCCGAATAGCCCTAATACTCTCGGCTGTGGACATTCGAGGCAAGGTCTCGCGGCAGGGCGAACCAGGCTGCCTGCCCGTAGCGGTCGGAGAATCTGTCGGCGACCACGGTCATAGAGTTTTCAGCCGTGCCGCTTGTGCTCCGAGTTTGTCTCTAATTCTCCTGGCTTCTCGCGCGCAGTCTTGTTCCTGTTGGACCACTTGATCGCGTGCAGAAACTCTGAATGCCCTAGCCGGCTCAGGAGTTCAATGTTGGGCATGACGCAGTGGCCGCCGATGATTCCCGGGAAGTACTTCACCGGAGGAAGAAATGTGATCTCTCCATAGATCGAGACAACCTCGTCGTAATTCAAGCCCAGGTGATCGCAGTATCTCTCCACCTCCTGGGCCCAGGCAATCATCAGGCCGAAGTAGGTGGTCTCAGTGAGCTTCGCGAGTTCGGTGGCCTCTGGAGACGAGAGGATCCTGGTTTTCATGCCCAGCGACTGGAAGTGTCCGGCAGCCCGCTCGCCCGCAGCTGGGTCAAGCGCTCCGACGAACTTCGTATAGTGAAGAAGCTCCTCGACCATCCGAACGTGCTTGCCGCGCACCGGACTGTTCACCACGGCGGCGCCCGATCGCTCCGCAACGGCGCGCGTCGTCCCAACTGCTACGGTGCTGTCGATAATCGTCAGCGCAGGTTTGAACTGTTCAATACGGCGTGTGACCTCACCCACGAAATCCTTGATCTGGAACGGAAAGCAGATGTGCATGACGTCGATCCCTTGGTACTTTTTCACCACGGGCTCGATGTCCACGCCGAGCGTCTGGTGATGCCGGCTTGCGATTTCAAAAAGAGGTCTCCCCACCTCTCCAAGCCCCACAACAACAACTTTCTTGGGTTCAGCCATATGCCAGAGATCCTAACCGACTCAAACATTGTTGAGGATTCAAATTGCCGATGCAACACAGCATACACTTATCCATTCCCCGCAAACGCGCGCTGGGCGCAACCGGAGTCATTCGCATCTGGTTAGGCCCATTCCTTACAATGAAGACGTCGCGAGGATTCTTATTCCCTCGCTCGATTTGAATCCGTTCATATGATTCGTTTGTGGCGATTGGTTCCATTTCATTACTGGGGGGTTCCAACGCAAACCAATGAAATGTCGCCGAGTTCCTGCACCTGATGAAAAGCTCGCAAACGGCCCGCGCTAAGACCTCAGCATATCAGGTTTTCCAAGCCCGGTTCGATTACAGGGCTCCTTCCCGCATTAATCAGACATATCTTATTCTGTTGCAAATCGACCCCAGTCACCGCCTGGCCCACCTCAGCTAGGCACGCCGCTGTCACGCAGCCAACGTATCCCATTCCGAACACCGTATTATTCACCGGAAGAGTGGTTGCGTGATCTTAGGCTTTGCTGCACACGGGAAGCTTCGTTGCATCAAGAAAAAAATGGGCCACTCTTCTCGGTGTCGCGTTCCAGAAAGCACCCTCATAACGGTGCTTCACATGCTCCAAGAGCGCCTTGTAATGACTGGACGGATATTCCATTGCTTTTGGCCTGGCTTCGTCAAAGCACAAATAATCGGGATGTACGTTGACCAGAGCCATCCCACCGTGCCTTGCAAGCCAATCGATTTTCTTCAGCCAGATGTCGGACGTCGGCTCCCTCAGAAGTAAGAAAAGCGTGAAGTCCTGTGGCATTGTGTAGGGGAGTTCAACATATCCGCGGCGAGTAGCAGTTGCGGGCAAAGGGACGCTTCCGTTGACCCGGTTCTGAACCCAGAATGGGAAAATAGTGTGATGGCCGTCTGGCTGCGGTTCAAAAGGATCAGTGTCGAACGTGGACATATCATAGACAATATCCAATTCGTGCAGCCAGTCCAGTTTATGCAGCATGAAGGCCGCTCGAAAGCCACACACTCCCCATTGATGGATGTAGTGGTTGATCCTGGCTGCACGCTGACTGAACCCTCGCCTTGACACAAACAACCGGCCATCGTGCTTAAGATCGTGTATTCCTACTTCGAATCCGTTACTTTCTAGTTCAGCTCTTAATTCTGGGGGAACCTTGTAGTCTCCCTCCGGGATGAAGTTGAACGAGGAGCAAAATCCGAGCTCCTGCTCGAGTCGCATTAACTCCCGGCACTTCCTCAAACCCGCTTTGCCTTCGACGTCATGCGTCAACACCAGGGCGAATTGTTTGCCGTCGGGCCATCCGAGCCAATCAGCAGGGCGGCGTTCCGAGGCTGGTACGATAGGCCAAATATCCCGGACTTCCTTTCGTTTCCGAGTGGCAAACCATCGACGAATTCCAAGCCGGATGGATCGAGGAACGAACGGCTTAAGACGGTAGTAGATTCTGTGCCGTAACATTCGAAGCTCAGAACACCACTGTGTCCGCGATAATGGTTACTTTATTGATCACCTCTAAGATTGAAATAGCCATGACTCTAAAACGACGATTAGATTAAAAGCGCCCGAACCGAGAATCCGGACGGGCGACAGATCGCGAATCAGTCGTGTTTCTCTCTAAATGGCCTGATCAGGCAAACACCCAACGGGTCAAATCTTAGTGTCCGTAACACGGAACATCAGCGACCCGAATTTGATTGACGCACGCAAGAGCGGTCGAGGGCGATATGAATCGTTCTAGCGAAGCTTCGGCTATGATCCTTCCTGAAGCCAATTGGGACCGTAACTACGAGTTTTGTTCAGAACCACCGCCACGTCAGAGCGAGCCGCGACGAGTTCACGATAACCTCGCTTCACGTTATCGCGGCTGTCCCTCTCTGCCTCTACGATCACAACGACCTTATCCATCAGGGCAGCCAACCCGACGCTTGGGCTGGTTTGTGTCAGCGGTGGCATATCGAAGATGATGTAGTCGAAATCGCTAGCCTTGAGATTTGGCACCATGGCAAAGAACTTCTTTAAACCCAACTGCGCTGGCTTGGCTTGCGGCTGATTCACCGTCGCCAGATAAAGATTGTCTGCAGCCGATGACAGAGAGGATTTGGGTTCGATCGCACTGGCCAGGGAAGCCGCCGGACGCCCTTCAAAAAACGGGTGCACTTCGCCGTTAGAGGCATTGACGTCGACCAATAGCACTTTTCCATCGCCTGTTTCGGAAAGGGCTGCAGCAACGCCGGCAGCGAGACTGGAAGCTCCCGCCCCCTTGGAAAAGCCGGTAAACCCAACCAACTTCGGCTTGTGCGTCACACCATGCAGCTCGAAGTACAAGCCGAGTCGGTCCCGAATTGCTTCTGCATAAGGTCGGATGAAATGACCGGAATCCCATGGAGCGATTGCGGCGGGTTCAGCGTTGCCGTTGCGATTGCCCTTTTTCCAAGGCAGCCTGAACCGACCATTCACACCGGCGTACGGGATTGACATAATAACTGGCGTATGCAGCTGCAGTTCCAGTTCCGACCGGCGCTTGACCGTGCGATTGAGCAGCAAATCCCACAGCAACGCTATCCCAAGACCAATAGCAAGGCCGCCAAATCCAAGCCCAAGTGCGACCCTGTCTCGCAGTTTTGTGACAAGCGAGGGCGGCGAAGCTCGTTGCACGGCACTAATATTCGGCATTTTTGACGGATCCAAGGCTTCATCGACGCGGGCCTTCTCGAGGCTCCCCTCGAAATATTTGTAATTCGCTTCTTCCAACTCCTTACTACGTTCCAAATTGGCGATTTGCGGAGTAGTATCGGCAAGCTTTTTGATCTGTTCGCGGATGCTACCAACCTGAGACTTCAGTATTTCTGTTTTGGCTTCAAAGCCAGCAAGTTTTGCCCTCTCATTTCCAAGATCGGATTGAGGAGAACCAAGAGTAGCCAGGCTGGGAAATTTTGTTTCAGACTTCCGTTTTTCGTTTTCCAAATCCGCTATTTGGGCCCGGACACTTTTGACCAGTGAAGAGGCGTCGCTGTATTTAGAAAGGAGCCCGACTTCGCTCTTTCGCAATTCAGTCAGGCGGGCGGTTAAGCCCTGATACTCTTGTATCTGTTCATGCGTCGGCTGTGCTACTGGACTGGGTGCAGCAGTAACCCCGGGTGAGGCTGAAGCTGCCGGAGTTGCGGCGGGTTCAACTGCCCGCCCAGCTTGAGGTGGACTCGGTAGCCCCGCACCTTCCATCAATTTCACCCGGGCGCGCTGTTCAGCCAAATCGCCCTCCTCAGCACGGATTTGATCCTCCATTTTGCTTGCCTGTGCGGTTAGCCCAAGTGTACTCTCCTTCAAATCAAGGATGCCTGCTTTAGCCTTCAATGCTTTCAGCGCGTCTTCGGTTTGGTTTAAGCGGGACCGAACCTGGTCAGTCTGCTGACTGACGAAATCGAACGCACCGGCCGATCGATGGACCTCAAGATGCTTCGTAAAATAACGGTTCACGAGCTCGTTTAAGACCAGAGTCGCGACTTCTGGTCGAGAATTAGTATAGGAAACTTGAATAACGTTACTATTTTTTGTAGAAACGACCTTGAGGCCAGAAAAGATGGCGCCAGCCGCTGCGATGGTCGACGGGTTCCCCTTCGCCTCAGGGAGCACCCGCTTGGGCCCAAGCGCTTCCGCCACCTGCACCGCCAAGTCCCAGCTAGTCAAAATTGAGACTTCGGCATTAATGAAGGTGTCGTTGGTTTTGGTCGCACCTGATCCGACCGCACCAGCTCCAATTGTCTCTGGATCGACGGCGCTGCGATCCAGAACGTAGCGCACGAGGAGTGCGGCATCGGATTCATAAGAGTGCGGCCAGAGAAGATAAACGGCAGCGGCAGCAATTGCTCCGGCAGCAGTCGAGAATAGGATGGTCCTTTTCCGCTTAAAAACTGCGACCAGGATGCTCGATAAGTTTAGATTGGAAGGTTCAGCTTCCGTGTGATGTTGTGGCATATATTAAGGGAGGAAGTGCATCAATCGAGATGCGGGTATATCATAGCACCAGCCAGCCTATTAAGCGAGGCCGGTAGTGCGCGAAAGATACGTCGGTGAGATGTGGAGCGACTGTCGCGCGGATGCTTCCAAGCTCCGCTCGAAGTATCAAAGCGAACGTAGTCTAGTGTTTCTTCGGTCGCCCCCCACGAAAGCTTAAAGCGTCGCAGACCTTCGTTTTCTTTGTCGGTCCTGCCGAAATGCAAAGTTTCGGCGCCCCCCTCCGCCAAGTACCTTATTCCTTCAAACATTGCGAGGTTATTGGCGCGAAGTTCCTGCAATCTCTCATCAGAAGCGCCAAATTTATAGATCGCATGCCGCCCCAACCTAAAAAATATAGCGGCGGCAATGGGGTCTTTTTGACACTCGACGAGAACAATAAATCCAAAGCCTGGGTTAAGTAGATGTCGTTGAATGTTTATAAAAAATGATCGCGGCTGCGGTGGCACTCCATGGCGGCGGCGGGTCCGGACGTGCAGCTCGTAAAACTGAGCCATCGCGTCTGGGCTCGATTGAATGCTAACATTTAGTCCACTGCGCTGCGCTTTGCGTACCGCTCGCTTAACCGAGCTCGAAAAATTCGAAATGAGCGCCTCCGGGCCGATTCTCAAATCAAGAAAGTGGCCGTAATAAGACTCGGAAGCTGGCGTATTAACGGGAACAATTGAATGACTTCGTAACTCGAAGTAACTCCAGCATCGCTCATGCGCGATCTGCTGTAACTTTTGCGTCACAAGCTCGTGCCCAAAACCACTAAAAGTAAGCGGAGCACAATAGTCGCTAAACGGCAGGCAAATGCCACGTGATCTCGTCAGTACGCTCTGGACCTCCATCATTGGAACCAGCGCGAGCAGGCCACCATTTAACGAGATTTGGACATAGCACGGACGATGGCCGTAGGTGTCAACCAACACGCGAGCCCAGGCCGTCGAATGAAAGATCGTCGCGTCGGGATGCGCGCTGATGGCGTCGTCCCATTCTCTATCCACCAACGGGTTCATCAGACTCGCACTGAGTGATGGGCCCCCCCGTTGCGCGGTCTTCTCCTCGTCTAGCCGGGGCACAGATCGCAATGGCGCGACCGGAACCGACGCTCCGGCTCTTGCCTGACCTGCCATTTGCCTAACCGCTTTCAGGCTATTGCTCCCGCACTAATGGTTTCTGTAACGGTTTCGATGACAAATTCGATCTGCGCTTCGGTAAGCTCCGGAAACATCGGTAAGGAGAGGAACTCGTTCGCAATCTGCTCCGAAACTGGGAACGCGCCCCGCTGATGACCCAGGCTCACATAGGCCTGCTGAAGATGAACCGGAACCGGATAATGCACGCCGCATCCAATCCCCTTCCTTTCCAACTGCCGCAACACTTCGTCGCGATCCTGCACGCGAAGAGCATAGACGTGGTAGACGTGGCGAGCGTACTCAGCTTCAAGCGGCGGGATGATTTCCTCTACCTCTTTAAATGCCCCGTCGTATCGGGCCGCATGTGTCCGGCGTAGCTCGTTCCCCCGGTCAAGGTGTCGCAACTTGATCGCGAGACATGCGCCCTGAATTGCATCCATTCGGCAGTTCCAGCCGACCATCGTATGATGGTATTTCCGGGTCTGGCCGTGGTCGCGCAGCACGCGAATCTTGTCGGCCAGTTCGAGGTCATTGGTAACGATGGCACCTGCTTCACCAAGCGCGCCCAAATTTTTCCCAGGA
>Ga0070667_100003880_pt1 | contig 12695 bp, 10 predicted proteins | sample KBSS33metaG_FD_64659 | JGI IMG/M metagenome (GOLD analysis project Ga0070667, IMG submission 64659) | Switchgrass rhizosphere microbial communities from Kellogg Biological Station, Michigan, USA - KBS S3-3 metaG | ecosystem: Host-associated > Plants > Roots > Rhizosphere > Soil ...
AAATCGTCACCGATGGTCCTCCTGGTCTGATCGACCGCCTCGCCGAACATGCCATCGCACGCGCTTGTGGCGGTGAACGACGCACGTCCGCGATCGTGGCGCCCGCGTTCGGCGGCGCTCATCCTAGCGGCACTTTCGATCTCGCGCACGCGCGGTGCGCGCCGCGCTTCAGCGCCGTGTCGCGCGCGCGGTCTTGGCCGGGGCGGCCGCCGGGTCGTGGCGGCGCAGCCAGTCGAAGAACTCGCCGTACCAGAGCTTCGAGTTGCGTGGCTTGAGCACCCAGTGGTTCTCGTCGGGGAACCACAGCAGCCGCGCGTCCACGCCCTTGGCCTTGAGCGTGTTGTAGTAGGCCAGGCCCTGCTGATCGGGCACGCGGTAGTCGAGCGCGCCATGGATCACCAGTGTCGGCGTGTGCATCGCCGCGACGAAGTTGCTCGGGCTCTGCGCGTGCACCTTGGCCGGGTCCTCCCAGTACCAGGCGCCGAGTTCCTTGGCGTGCCAGGTGTAGGCATCGTCGCTGAACATGGCCTGCCAGTCGAAGCAGCCGGCGTGGCAGATGTAGGCCTGGTAGCGGCCCGGCTTCACGTGGCCATTCATCCACGCGACCATGTAGCCGCCGTAGCTGCCGCCGCTGGCGAACACGCGCCGGCGATCGGCCCAGGGCTGCTTGAGCAGCCAGTCGGTAGTGGCCTCGACGTCCTCCAGTTCGAGTTCGCCCCAGCGGTGCGTGATGCTGTCCAGGAACGCGTGACCGAAGCCGCTCGAGCCGTGGTAGTTGACGCAGGCGACGACATAGCCCTGCGCCGCGAAGGCGTGCGCGTTCCAGCGGTAGTGGAAGGTGTCGCCGGCGGCGGCGTGCGGGCCGCCGTGGATGTTGTGCAGCAGCGCGTGCTTCTTCTTGCGGTCGAAGTGCGGCGGGTAGGTCAGCCAGACCTGCACCGGCTCGCCGCGCGCACCCTTGACGACCACCTCTTCGCAGCTGCCCAGGCTGAGCGAGCCCAAGAGGGCGTCGTTGAAGGTCTCCAGGCGCAGCGGCGCCTGGCCGTCGCGCGCCGCGTGCACGCGCGCCGGGTGCATCAGCGAATCGGCGCTGCTGACGACGACGTCCGCGGCGACATCGAAGCCATGGACCCAGCCGCCGGCCGCCGCGATGCTCGCGGTCCGGCTCGCGATCGCATAGCGGTAGAGGTGGCAGCGGCCGCGGTCCTGGGCCGTGAAGTAGAGTGCGCCGGCGTCGAGTGACCAGCGCAGCGCGCCGTCGACCGAGTGGTCCCAGGCGTCGCTGAGCAGTTGCCAGCGTCCGCCGCGCTTGAGCAGCGCGACGTGGTTCGGCATCGTGTGCTTCTTCCCGCTGTGCGCCGCGGTCATCGCGATGTGGCCGCCGTCGGGGCTGTAGCGCGGCGCGTCGAAGTCCCAGTCGGGGTCGTTCGTCAGCGCCGCGAACTTGGCCGAGCGCATCTGCAGTTCGACCAGCGTCTTGCGGTTCTCGATGCGCTTCTCGGGCTGCGGGTCGTAGGCGAACACGATGTGCCGGCCGTCGGGTGCGATGTCGAAGAAGTCGGCGTTCGGGTCGGCACGCGGAATCTCGTAGGCCGTTCCCTCGAACAGGTCGGTGATGCGCCCGCTCGCGAGCTCGAGCACATGCAGGTGCGGCACCCGGCCCATCGGCAGGTTGTCGTCCCAGAAGCGGTACTGCGCTTCAGCGGTGACGTAGCCGGTCGCCTTGCGCTCCTTGAATTCCTTGAGCTTCTTCGCCTGCGCCTTGCCGCCCTTCAGCTCGGGCCAGACCCAGGCGACGAACGCGATGCGCTTGCCATCGGGGAACCACTTGAACGCACCGACGCCGGGCGCGAATTCGGTGACGCGTCGCGCCTCGCCGCCATCAGGGGCGATCAGGTAGAGCTGCGCCGCGTCGTCCTTCTTGCCTTCCTGCTCGCGTTTGGCGACGAAGGCGATCTGCTCGCCGCTGGGTGACCATGCCGGCTGGCCGTCCTTCTCGCCGCAGCTGGTCAGGCGCCTTGGTGCGCCGCCGAAGGTCGACAGCAGCCACAGGCTGGCGCTCGCCTTGTTCTCGTCCATCGAGTAGCTGCTGACCGAGCAGACGGCCTGCGCACCGTCGGGCGCGAGCGACAGGCCGCCGACGCGTTCGAACTTCCAGAGCACGTCGACGCCAAGGAGTTTCTTGCTGTTTTTCGCCATGCGTTTCGATCGTCCGATGGTCAACGCGGCCTGTCGAGCTGCCAGCGCAGGTGCGCCTTCACCGCCGGCCATTCGCTTTGCACGACGCTGTAGACGCAGGTGTCGCGCAGGCTGCCATTGCTGGCGCGCTGGTGGTTGCGCAGGATGCCGTCGAGCTTGGCGCCCAGGCGCTCGATCGCGCGCCGGCTCTGCTCGTTGAAGAAGTGGGTGCGGAACTCGACCGCGATGCAGTCGAGCTTCTCGAAGGCATGGCCGAGCAGCAGCAGCTTGCACTCGGTGTTGAACGAGCTGCGCTGCAGGCGCGCGGCGGTCCAGGTCGAGCCGATCTCGACCCGCCGGTGCACCGCATCGACGTTCATGTAGGTCGTCATGCCGGCGACGGTGCCCTGCGCGTCGAAGGTCGTGAACGGCAGCATCGAACCCTTGACCTGCAGGTCGAGGCGGCGCGCGATCTCGGCGCGCATGCCTTCGGGGCTGGGGATCGCGGTGTACCAGAGCTTCCAGAGTTCGCCGTCGCGGGTGGCGTCGGCCAGGCCGTCGTGGTGATCGGCAGACAGCGGCCGCAGCGCACAGTGCGCGCCCTGCAACTCGACGGGCGCGAGCCAGCTCATCTGTTGTTGCGCTGCATGAACACGAGCTTCTCGAACAGCGAGACGTCCTGCTCGTTCTTCAGCAGGGCACCCACCAGCGGTGGCACGGCGACCTTGTCGTCCTTGCTGTGCAGCACCTCCAGCGGGATGTCCTCGGCCAGCAGCAGCTTGAGCCAGTCGAGCAGCTCGCTGGTCGAGGGCTTCTTCTTCAGCCCCGGCAGGTTGCGCACGTCGTAGAAGTTCTTCAGCGCCGCCGACAGCAGTTCCTTCTTCAGGTCCGGGAAGTGCACGCCGACGATGCGCTTCATCGTGTCGGCATCGGGGAACTTGATGTAGTGGAAGAAGCAGCGGCGCAGGAACGCGTCGGGCAGCTCCTTCTCGTTGTTCGAGGTGATGAAGACGAGCGGCCGGTGCACGGCCTTCACCAGCTCGTGCGTCTCGTACACATAGAACTCCATGCGGTCGATCTCGCGCAGCAGGTCGTTCGGGAACTCGATGTCGGCCTTGTCGATCTCGTCGATCAGCAGCACCACCGGCCGGTCGGCGGTGAAGGCCTGCCACAGCACGCCCTTGACGATGTAGTTGTGGATGTCCTTGACCTTCTCGTCGCCCAGCTGGCTGTCGCGCAGCCGGCTCACCGCGTCGTACTCGTACAGGCCCTGCTGCGCCTTGGTGGTCGACTTGATGTGCCACTGCAGCAGCGGCATGTTCAGCGCCAGTGCGACCTCTTCGGCCAGCATCGTCTTGCCGGTGCCCGGCTCGCCCTTCACGAGCAACGGCCGCTTCAGCGTCGATGCGGCGTTCACCGCCAGCATCAGGTCGGGCGTGGCGACATAGTTTTCGGAGCCTTGAAACTTCATGGCGCAGGGGCGGGCGCGTGGCCGCCAAGGTGTGGTTCGGGGGTGTCGGGTCAGTATAAGGGGGACCCTATAATCGCCCGCTGAACTGCAAAACGCGCCGAAAACACCACCCCCCGGAACCATGAAAAAACCCTTCCGTTCGATCGTCGCGCTGCTGGCCTTGCTGGGCACGCTGGGCCTGTCGCTGAGCGCCGCGGCGCAGGACGCGAAGGCCGGCGAGAAGAAGGCGGCGATGTGCATCGGCTGCCACGGCATCCCCGACTACAAGGCGACCTTCCCCGAGGTCTACCGCGTGCCCAAGATCGCCGGGCAGAACGCGAAGTACATCATCTCGGCGCTGAGCCAGTACAAGAAGGGCGACCGCAAGCACCCGACGATGCGTGGCATCGCCGCGTCGCTGAGCGACCAGGACATCGCCGACCTCGCGGCGTTCTACTCCACCGAGGCGCCCTCCGAGCCGGCGCCTGCCGCGCTCAGCGGTGCGGTGCCGGCCGACGTCGCCGAGCTGCTGAAGAAGGGCAACTGCGCGTCCTGCCACGGCGCCAACTTCACGACGCCGATCGACCCGAGCTACCCGAAGCTCGCCGGCCAGCACGGTGACTACCTCTACATCGCGCTGCGCGAGTACCAGACCGACAAGAACGCGCTGGTGGGGCGCAACAACGCGATCATGATGGGCATGGCGCGCCCGTTCACGCCGGCCGAGGCCAAGGTCCTGGCCGCGTATTTCTCGTCGCTGCCGACCGAGCTCAAGACGGTCCCGCAGTCGCGTTTTCGCTGAGCCGCAGCGCACGAAGCCCGAGCCGCTGCGCGTCAGCGGCTTTTTTGCGCGTCGCGCCGGCCTGAAACTTGCTCGGACCTTTGGCGCACGCGGGCAGGTTTTCCCTGCCCCGCGTGCAGCGGTGGCCGGGCCTAAACTGCCGGTTTTCGTATTTGCCGGAGCAGGACAGAATGAAACGTGCTTCTTCAGCGGTGCTGGCCGCCGCGGCCGCGCTGGCGCTCGGCCTGGTCGGCGCGGGCGCGCACGCGCAGACCCTGCGCTGGTCCTCGCAAGGCGACCTGCAGACCATGGACCCGGATTCGCGCAACGAGTCGCTGACCAACTCGCTCAACGGCCAGGTCTACGAGACCCTGACCGGTCGCGACAAGGAACTCGGCATCGTGCCGATGCTCGCGGTGTCGTGGCAGCAGACCGGCCCGCTCCAGTGGCGGGTGAAGCTGCGTGCGAACGTCAAGTTCCACGACGGCACGCCCTTCACCGCCGACGACGTGGTGTTCTCCGTGAAGCGTGCGCAAGAAAAGAGCTCGGACATCAAGGCCTATGCGAACGCGATGGGCGAGCCGAAGAAGATCGACGACCTGACGGTCGAGTTCAATCTGAAGGACGTGAACCCGATCTTCCTGCAGCACGCCAACACGGTCTTCATCATGAGCAAGGCGTGGTGCGAGAAGTACAAGGTCACGAGTCCGCAGGACTTCAACGCCGGCGAGCAGAGCTACGCCGCGCTCAACGCCAACGGCACCGGCCCGTACATGCTGGTCTCGCGCCAGCCCGACGTGAAGACCGTCTACAAGCGCAACCCGAACTGGTGGGGCAAGTTCGAGGGCAACGTGCAGGACGTGATCTACACGCCGATCAAGAGCAACTCGACGCGGGTGGCCGCGCTGATCTCGGGCGAGCTCGACTTCGTGCTCGACCCGCCGCCCGCCGACACCCCGCGGCTGCGCAACACGCCGAACGTGAAGATCATCGACGGGCCCGAGACCCGCATCATCTTCATCGGCATGGACCAGGGCCGCGACGAGCTGCTCTACAGCAGCGTGAAGGGCAAGAACCCGTTCAAGGACCAGCGCGTGCGCCAGGCCCTGTACCAGGCGGTCGACGAGGAGAGCATCAAGACCAAGCTGATGCGCGGCCAGGCGGCGCCCACGGGCGCGGTCACGCCCTCGCCGCTGGGCACCTACAACGACCCGGCGCTCGAGAAGCGCCTGCCCTTCGACCTCGCCGCCGCGAAGAAGCTGATGACCGCCGCCGGCTACCCCGACGGCTTCGAGTTCACGCTCGACTGCCCGAACGACCGCTACGTCAACGACGAGGAGATCTGCAAGACGCTGGCCTCGATGTGGGCGCGCTTGGGGCTGAAGGTGCGCGTCAACACGATGCCGCGCTCGGTCTACTTCGCCAAGCTCGGCAACCTCGACACCTCGGCCTACATGCTCGGCTGGGGTGGCGCGGTGACCGACGCCGAAACCGTACTGACGCCGATCTACCGCACGCGCGCGGCCGGGGGTATCGGCCAGTTCAACTACGGCCAGGTCAACAACCCGAAGATGGACCAGCTCGCCGCACAATCGAGCAAGGAGGCCGACCCGGTCAAGCGCGAGGCGCTGATCAAGGCAGTGATCAAGGAGCACAACGAGCAGGTCCACCACATCCCGCTGCACCGCCAGTTCATCCCGTGGGCGACGCGCACGAACGTCGAGGTCGTGCACCGCGCCGACAACTGGCTGGAGTGGGCCTGGGTCAAGGTCCAGTGACCGCGGTCGAGAACCCGCCCTGATCCGACGACGGCTGCTGCGGCGGCCGTCTCTGTTTCCGCAGCCTGACGCGCCGCACGACGCTGCCGGCCCCGATCGCCGGCACGATCCGGTGACGCCCGATTGGCATGCGCTTGCCCCTGTATTCGAGGCTTTCGCTGCGGAACCGGCCGGGACAATCGGTGCTGCAAAGAGTGGGTGTGCCGCCGATGAGGATTCCTGTTTCGCTGTTTCTCGAATGGCCCGGTCGCCCCTGCTGGCGCCCGCGGCTGGGACGTGTCCTCGGCGTGCTCGGCATCGCCGGCTGTGTTGCCGGCGCCGCGCACGCCCAGCAGGGCGTCGACAAGGTCGAGAGCACGCCGGTGCTGCGCGATCTCGAAGGCGTGCTGGCGCAGCCCGTTTACGGCGACGGTCGAACGGCGGGCGCCTCCAAGCACACGCAGGACCTGGAGAGCGCGCCGGCGGCCGTGGTGGTGCGCACCGGCGGCGAGATTCGCGCGCACGGCTACCGCACCCTGGCCGAGGTGCTCGACAGCATGCCCGGCATTCATCTGCGATCCGACCGCGCGTACGTCTACGCCGGCGTGCGCGGCATCAGTCGGCCGGGCGACTTCAACTCGCGCCTGCTGGTGATGATCGACGGCGTGCGCGTCAACGACGCGCTGTACGAAGGCGGGCCGCTGGGCCTGGAATTTCCGCTCGATGTCGGCCTGATCGATCGGGTTGAGTACGTGCCCGGCCCGGGCTCCGCGCTGTACGGATCGAGCGCGGTCCTCGGCGTGGTCAACGTGATCACACGCACGCCGTCGCAGCTGCCCGGCTGGCGCTCGACCGTGGAACTCGCGACCGACGAAGGCCGCAAGTTGGCCGCCACCTGGGGCGGGCTGCTCGCCGGCAGCCGGGTGCTGCTCGGCTACAGCAGCGAACGCCGGCCGGGGCGCGACCTGTACTTTCCCGAGTTCGACACGCCGGCCACGAACTTCGGCGTCGCAACGCACGCGGACGGCGAACGCGCCAACAAGCTGTTCGCCAAGGCACGCTGGACCGAGCTGACGATCTCCGGCGGCGTCTCGGAACGGATCAAGGACATCCCGACCGCGTCGTACGACGTGCTGTTCAACGCGCCGAATCCGTGGACCGATCGCTACGCGTTCATCAATGCCGAAATCGTGCGGCGCTGGGGGGACGATCAGGAACTGCACGCGCGCCTCGGCACCGAGCGCTACGAGTTCCGTTCGCACGACAGTTCGGATTCTGAAGTCGGCCGCACCCAGAGCACGGAGGCCGACGATGCCCATGCACTCTCCGGCGAGATCCGCTATACGTGGCTGCGCTGGGCCGGGCACCGCTTGACGGGCGGGTTCGAGTTTCAGCGCAACACCCGGCTGTCGATCAACGCCCAGGTCGTCGCGCCGCAGCCGCAGGCGCTCACCGACTTCGGCATCACTTCGAGCCGCCATGCCTTCTTTGCCGGCGACGAGTGGCAGCTCGCCCCGAAGGTGCTGCTGAACCTCGGTGTGCGTGCCGACTGGCGCATCGACGGGAAGCAGACCACGTCGCCGCGGCTGGCCGCGATCTGGACCCCCGACCCGCGCTGGACGTTCAAGTGGACCCAGGGCAGCGCGTTCCGCGAGCCGAACGCGTTCGAGCGGTTCTATGCCGACGACACGCAGCGCACGAACCCGTCGCTGAAGCCCGAGACCATCGACTCCCGCGAGCTCGCGGCGATCTGGCGCCCCGCGCCCGAGCTGAGTTTCGAGGCCTCGGCGTATTCCTTCCGCATCGCCGACCTGGTCGAACTGATGACCGACAGCGACGGCATCAACGTGTTTCGCAACCGCGGCGAACTGCGATCGCACGGCATCGACCTGACCGCCACCCTGCTGATGCGCGGCGGTGGCCAGCTGCGCATCAGCGGCTCGCGGCAGCTGGCGGTCGACCAGGAAACCGGCATGAGGCTCAGCGGCGATCCGCAGACCCTTGTGAAATTCAACTGGACCGTGCCGGGACCGGTGGCCGGAGCCAGCCTCGGCTTGAACGGCGAGTACGTCGGCCCACGCCTGACGCGCTCGAACGCCGAGCTCGGCGGCTATGTCCGCGTCAATGCGCACGCGAACTACACCCCCGCGGGCCGGCCCTGGTCGATCGCGCTGCACGTCTACAACCTCACCGGCGAACGCCACCGCGACCCGGTCGGTCCGGAACTGGTGCAGGACTCGATCCGCCAGGACGGGCGCGAGATCCGGCTCGGGCTGGGTTGGGTCTTTTGAGCATGCCGGGAATCCAAGCTCAACGCCGGCACGAAGTTCGGCGTGCGTTGCTGGCCTGCGTGCTGGCCGCGGGGCTCGGCGGGGCGCGTGCCCAGGTCGCGGGCGGCGACGCGGCGGCGAAGGCGAAGCTGGTCGCGACGCTTGCCCGGTTCGTGCAATGGCCGCCGGCGACATTCGAGAACGACGCCTCGCCGCTGCGGCTGTGCGTGTTCTCCGGCAGCCCCGCGATGCAGCACGCGTTCCAGGCGGAGGCGTCGATCGGCGGACGCCCAGCGCAGATCATCGTCAACCCGCTGACCGTGCCGAAGTACTGCGAGGTCGTGTTCGTCGACGAGGGCGGCGCGCCGCGCGCCGACCAGCTGCTCAGGCGGCTGGGCAACGAGCCGGTGTTCACGGTCGGCACGCGCGACGGCTTCGTCAGCGAGGGCGGCATGGTGGAAATCGTGCGCATCGACAACGCATTGCGTTTCGATGTCAACCTGACGGCGCTGCGCGCCGCCGGCCTCGGCGTGAATCCCGGCGTGCTGAAGCTGGCGCGCGACGTGAGTCAGCAGCCCCGATGAAGTTGCGCCCGCGCCGCCATCTTCCGCTGCGCCTGCGACTGGCCCTGCTGCTGGCGCTGTGCGCGGGCACCACGGCCGCCTTCGGCATCGCAGCGGTCGTTGCGGCCGGCGTCTGGTTCGAGCCGGCGCGCGTGCGCGCCGAGGCGCAGGAACTCGTCCGCACGCTGGCCTATGCGCTCGAAGTCCCGCTGGCCTTCGACGACGCCAAGGCGGCCAACGACACGCTGGGCATGCTGCGCGCTCGCTCGGACGTGCGCGCGGCGACGGTGTACGACCGGAACGACCGACTCGTCGCCCGCTACGCGCGGCCGGCGGATGCGAGCCCCGCGGCGCCGGCCTACCGGCGCCTGTTCGGCAACGATCTCGTCGTCCAGACATCGATCGGCCCCGCAGGTGAACCGGTCGGGCGGGTCGAGCTGCACCAGAGCCTGGACGGCGTGTACGCCAGCCTGGCCCGTCAGCTCGGGGCGATCCTGGCCGGCACCCTGCTGGGGCTGTCGATCGCGCTTGCACTGTCGCGCCGGACGGCCCGGCGCATCACCGATCCGGTCGCGGGACTTGCCGACGCCTCCAGCGCGATCACGCAGACCAAGGACTATTCGCGGCGCCTCGCCGGTGGCGACGACGACGAGGTGGGGCTCGCGGTCGATGCCTTCAACCGCATGCTCGACGAGCTGCAGGCCCGCGACCACTCGCTCGAGGCCGCGATGGCGACGCTGGAATCCCGCGTCGCCGAACGCACACGCGAACTGCGGCGCGAGAAGGAGCGCGCCGAGAGCGCGTCGCGCGCGAAGACCAGCTTCCTGGCGAACATGAGCCACGAACTGCGCACGCCGCTGAATGCGGTGATCGGCGCGGCCCAGTTGCTGCAGCAGTCGCACGCCGAGCTCGAGCAGGCGCACCTGGTCGAGGTCGTGCGCAGCAGCGGCATCAACCTGCTCGGGCTGATCGAGAACGTGCTCGACGTCTCGCGCATCGAGGCCGGCGAACTGCCGGTGTCGTGCGAGGACTTCAACCTCGCAGACTGCCTCGAAGCGGCGCTGGCGACCGCATCGGTGGCGGCCCGGGCCAAGGGCCTGACGGTGTGCGGCATCATCGAACCCGACCTTCCGGTGTGGTGCAACGGCGATGCGATACGGCTGCGCCAGATCGTCCTGAACCTCCTGGGCAATGCGGTCAAGTTCACCGCGCACGGCGAGGTGGTGATGCGCGCCGCCGTCGGCGCGGCGCCCGGCCGCGTGCGGATCGCGGTGTGCGACAGCGGGATCGGCATCGACCCGGGCAAGCACCAGCAGATCTTCGAGCCGTTCCGCCAGGCCGACGAGGCCACGACGCGACGGTTCGGCGGGAGCGGTCTCGGCCTGGCGATCTCGCGCCGCCTGGTGCGCGCGATGGGCGGCGATATCGCCGTGCGCAGCGCGCCCGGCGCCGGTTCGGAATTCAGCTTCGAGATCGCACTGGCATTGCCCGCGACGCACATCGGCCGCGCGGCGCCGCTGGCACACGACGTGCTGTACTTCGAGCCGCATGCCGCCAGCGCCAAGGCACTGGCGGCACTGCTCGCGCGCTGCGGCTGCCATGGCGTGCCGATCCGCTCGGCCGCGGAATTGCGCAACTGGCTCGCCGACGTCCGGTCGTGCGTCGACCGCGCGGTGCTTCCGTGGCTGCTGGTCGCCACCGATGCGGCGGCCTGCATCGAATTGCTCGAGAGTGCCGGCGCCTGGATCGGTGCCGATCGGCTGGTCGAGATGAACGGGTCGGATTCGGCGGCGGAAGCTGCCGTGCGGCTGCGTTTCGGCCTGCCGCGCGGCGTGCTGAAGCCGGTGCTGCGCGGCGCGCTGGTGAGCCGCCTCGGGGCCGGCGGCGCAGCCGCCCCGCGCCCCGGCCCGGCGGCCGCGCCCGAAGCCGGGGGCGGGGGCCTGATCCTGGTCGTCGAGGACGATCCGACGAACCAGCTGATCGTGGGCTCGATGCTGCGGGGTGCGGGCCATCGGGTCCTGACCGCCGACGACGGCGAGCATGCGCTGGCGCTGCTGCGAGAGCATGTCTTCGACGTCGTGCTGATGGACTGGCAGATGCCCGACATGGACGGCCTGGCCGTGACGCGGCTGATTCGTGCCGGCGCGGTGGGCGCCTATGGCCAACAGGTGCCGATCGTTGCACTGACGGCGAACGCGTTCGCCGAGGACCGCACCGCCTGCCTCGCGGCCGGCATGAACGACTTCCTGACCAAGCCGGTGCTGCTGCGCCAGTTGCTGGACGTCGTCGAGCGCTGGATGTTGCCCGCCGACGAAGCCCGCTTCGTGCTGTCGACGCGCCCCGCGATGCTGTAGCGTCGCACCGTCCAGCGGTGCCGCGGCCGCGCGACCGTCGACACTGACGACGCTAGCGGAAGTACTGCAGCATCTGCTCCAGCGCCATCGTGAACGGCATCTGCATCATCGGCAGCGTCAGCAGCATGCCGACCAGGCCGACCGAGACGGTGATCGGAAAGCCGATCGAGAAGATGCTCATCTGCTGCGCGACGCGCGAGATGATGCCCAGCACCAGGTTGACGAACAGCAGCATCGCGATCATCGGCAGCGCGATCCACAGCCCGAGGCGGAACACCTCGGCGCCCCAGACCTGCGGCTGCACCGCGCGCAGGAACGCGAACGGTTCGGGGCCGACCGGGAACGCGTCGAAGCTCTGCACCACGGCGGCGATCAGCATCAGGTGGCCGCCGATGACGATGAACAGCCAGCTCACCGCGATGCTGAAGAAGCGGCTCGTCGCGGTGGCGTCGCCGCCGGTCATCGGGTTGAAGAAGCCGGCGAAGTTCAGGCCCATCTGGAGCCCGATCATCTCGCCCGCGAACTCGACCGCGGCGAATACGATGCGCACCGCGAAGCCCAGCGACAGGCCGATCAGCAGTTGCTGCACCACCGCGAGCACCGCGGCGGCCGAGTCGAGCGGGATCAGCGGCATCGTCGGCAGCGTGGCCTGGGCGCAGAACGCGATGAGGAACGCCAGCGCGACGCGCACGCGTGCCGGCACGCCGCGCTGCGCGAACACGGGCAGCGAGCCGAACAGCGCGAGCACGCGCAGGAACGGCCACAGCAGCGGCGTGATCCAGGCCAGGACCTGGGTGTCGGTGAAGGTCAGCACCGCGCGAACTCCTGCGGTCGGCCCACGGCGACTAGCCGACGGCGCTGGGGATGGCCTGCAGCGTGCGCTGGATGTACTCGACCAGCGTCGTCAGCATCCAGGGCCCGACGATCGCGAGCACCGCGACCGCGCCGATGATCTTCGGCACGAACGACAGCGTCGCCTCGTGGATCTGCGTGGCGGCCTGGAAGATGCTGACGACCAGACCGATCAGCAGCACGCTGATCAGCATCGGCGCCGAGACCAGCAGCAGGATGTACAGGCCCTGCTGGCCGGCGGTGAAGACTTGGGTGGCGTCCATGGCGGGCCCGGGTTCAGGTGTTGAAGCTGGCCGCGAGCGAGCCCAGCAGCAGGTTCCAGCCGTCGGCCAGCACGAACAGCATCAGCTTGAACGGCAGTGCGATCAGCACCGGCGACAGCATCATCATGCCCAGGCTCATCAGCACGCTGGCGACGATCATGTCGATGATCAGGAACGGGATGAAGATCAGGAAGCCGATCTGGAACGCGCTCTTCAGCTCGCTCGTC
>Ga0070667_100003883_pt1 | contig 12688 bp, 7 predicted proteins | sample KBSS33metaG_FD_64659 | JGI IMG/M metagenome (GOLD analysis project Ga0070667, IMG submission 64659) | Switchgrass rhizosphere microbial communities from Kellogg Biological Station, Michigan, USA - KBS S3-3 metaG | ecosystem: Host-associated > Plants > Roots > Rhizosphere > Soil ...
CCGATCCTCGAGCGGCTGCGCTTCAAGGCGACGGCGAGCACCGAGTTCGTGCTCGGCGCGCCGCGCCGTGCCGGCGAGCTGCAGGACAGTCTCGAGCTGCCCGTCGGCTTCAATCCGCGCACCGTCGCGTGGGCGCGCGCGTTTCGCGATGCCCACCGCGGTGCGTCCGCATCGCGCATCGCCGGGGCGCTGCTCGAGCACATCCACCGCGGCGGCTTCAGCTACACGCTCGCACCGGGCGACTACGGCCGCAACGCCGTCGACGAGTTCTGGCTCGATCGCAAGGAAGGCTTCTGCGAGCACTTCGCGGCCGCCTTCGTGATCGTGCTGCGCGCCGCGGGGGTGCCGGCGCGGATCGTCACCGGCTACCAGGGCACCGACCTGCCGGCGATCGACGGCTATTACGTCGTCCGCCAGAGCTCGGCGCACGCGTGGGCCGAGTTCTGGCAGTCGGGCGTCGGCTGGGTGCGCGCGGACCCGACCGGCGCAGTCGCACCCGATCGCATCGGACGCAGCACGCGGCTCGCGCCGCCGCAAGGCTTCGTTGCGGGCACGCTCGACGCGATGAGCCCGCGCCTCTTCGCCGAGCTGCGCAGCGCCTTGGAAGCGGTCAACAACCGCTGGAACCAGTGGGTGCTCAACTACTCGCGCGGCCAGCAGTTCGACGTCCTCAAGCAGATGGGCTTCGCGACGCCGGGCTGGGAGGACCTCGCCCTGCTCCTGGTCGGCACGCTGGTCGGCCTCGCGCTCGCCGGGGCGACCTGGGCCTGGCTCGACCGCCACCACGTCGACCCGTGGGTGCGCCAGCTCGAGCGCATCCGCCGCGCGCTGCGCTCGCTCGGCATCGCGGCGGCGGCGCACGAGGCGCCGCGCACGCTCGCGATCCGCGTTCGCGCGACGCTCGGCGACGCCGGCGGGCTGCTCGCCGCCATGCTCGACGCGCTCGAACTGCGCCGCTACTCGCGCAACGCGGCGCGCCGCCCCGACCCGGCGCTGACGCGCGACTTCGCCGGCGAGACGCGGCGGCTGCGCGCGCTCGCGTCGCGCTAACCGGCACCGCCCTGCCGTGCCGTTCCCCGTCCATCCGCTCCAGCGCCGCGTGCTCGTCGTCGGGGGCGCCGCCTGGCTGCTCGCGCCCAGCGCCGCAACGGCAGCGAAGAAACGAACGCGCAAGACCGCGACGGTCGTCGACGACGACGCGGCCGACGTCGGCAGCTACGGCGCGCGCGACGACGCGATGCGGTTCGCCGAGGCGGTCGCCGAGCGGCGCGGGCTCGATCCGGAGTGGCTGCGCAGATCGCTCGCGCAGGCGCGCTTCCAGCCGCTGGTGACGCGCTACATCATGCCGAGCGCGGCCGGTGCGGCGAAGAACTGGATCGCGTACCGCGCGCGCTTCGTCGAGCCGGTGCGCATCCGCGCCGGCACGACGTTCTGGCGCGCCAACGCGCGCTGGCTCGCGCAGGCCGAGGAGATGTACGGCGTGCCCGGCGAAATCGTCGTCGGCATCGTCGGCGTCGAGTCGATCTATGGTCGGCAGATGGGCAACTTTCGCGTCATCGACGCGCTGGCGACCCTCGCGTTCGACTTCCCCAGCGGGCGCACGGACCGCAGCGCGTTCTTCCAGGACGAGCTCGAGAACTGGTTCGTCCTCTGCGACAGCGAGGGCGTCGATCCGCTCGCCTGGCACGGCAGCTACGCCGGCGCCATCGGAATGGCGCAGTTCATGCCGTCGAGCTTCAACCGTTATGCCGTCGACTTCGACGGCGACGGCCACGTCGACCTGCACGCCAGCGCCGCCGACGTGATCGGCAGCGTCGCCAACTACCTCGCCGAGTTCGGCTGGCGGCGCGGCCTGCCGGCGCGCTTCGAGGTCGAGCCGCCGAGCGATGCCGAGGCGCGGGCACTCCTCCTCGCGCCCGACATCGTGCCGACCTTCACCGCCGCCGAGATGGTCGAGCGCGGCGCCCGTCTCGGCGACGCGGCGCTCGCGGCCGAGAGCCTGCTCGCGCTCGTCGAGCTGCAGAACGGCGACGCGGCGCCGACGTACGTCGCGGGAACGAGCAACTTCTACGCCCTGACCCGCTACAACTGGTCGAGCTACTACGCGATGGCGGTGCTCGCGCTCGGCGAGACGGTGAAGGCGCAGCTGCGCTAGCGTTGCCGGCGCCCTAGGCGCGCAGGAATCCTTCGATCCAGCCGTTCAGGCCGTCGTCGCCGATCTCGCGCACCTCGAGGCCGCAGCGCAGATCCCAGCTCGAGTCGAACCAGCCGGGAGCGCGGACGCGGTCGTCGGCGGCGCGGGCGCCGCGGCGCGGCGCGATCGGAACGAGCGAGAGTTCGGGCGAGCTGACTTCTGGCATGCGGGTCTCCGGTGGCGAGGCACGCAGTCTCGCGGCGCCCGCGCGCGCCGGCCATCCCGCCGAAGCCCGGAAACCGATGTGGACGAGGTGCGCCCTCGCGCGGGGGTCAGCGCGGGATGACGCTCACCCCGACCTGCATCCGCTGGCCGCGCCCGCCGAGGATGACTCCGCGGAGTGGCACGACGTCGGCGAAGTCCGCGCCCGTCGCGAGCGTGATGTAGCGGCGGTCGGCGAACTGGTCGTTGGTCGGATCGAACTCGACCCAGCCGTGCCGCGGCGAGTACGCGGCCACCCAAGCGTGGGAAACGTCGGCGCCGAGCAGGCGCGGCTGCCCGGGCGGCGGCTGCGTGAGCAGGTAGCCGGAGACATAGCGCGCCGGCAGGCCGTGGCTGCGCAGGCACGCGATCATGACGTGCGCGAAGTCCTGGCAGACGCCGCTCTGCTGCGCCAGCACCTCGTCGACCGACGTCGTCACCGTCGTCGTCCCGGGCTCGAAGTCGAACTCGCGGTAGATGCGCTGCATGAGATCGGTGACGGCGGCGAGCCAGTCGCGCCCGGCGGCGAACGTCGCGGCGGCGTAGACGCGCGCGCGCTCCGACCAGCCGACCAGCGCGCTCGGCTCGGTCATCCGCGCCGGCAGCAGCGCGCCCTGCGCGGGATCGTCGCGCAAGGCGTCGCGCACGGCTTCCCACGCCATGCCCGGCACCGCCGCGGGGTCGTCGCGATCGCCGACCTCGACGTCGCACGCCATGCGCACGCCGAGCAGCGGATGCGGACCGTGGATGCCGAAGTGGGTGACACGGTTGCCGAACGCGTCGCGACGCTCGTGGCGCTCGTCGGGCGGCGGCTCGATCGCGATGTCGTGCGCGAGCAGCCGCTGCCACGGCAGCTCTGCCGGCGTCAGGTAGGCGAGCTGCCACGACTGCGAGACCGCGACGCGGTAGGCGTAGCGCGTCTCGTGCTCGACGGTGTAGCGCGCGCTCGTCGCGGCGTCGCCGACGGCGCTCGTCGACGGCCTCATGGCGCCAGCTGCAGCATGCTGCGCGGAATCGCGTGCGAGAAGAACTTGAGCGAGACCGCGTCCGAGGTCGCGTAGGCCGCGTCGCGCAGCTGCCGGACGACGTTCGCAAGCTGCGCGCTCTCGGGCCGCAGCTCGGCGAGCGGCAGCGCGCGCAGCGCCGCGTGCGCCGGGGCGAGGATCGTCGACGCGAACTCGCCGTGCGTCGCCTCGAGCCTGGCGATGAACTCGGCGAGTCCCTTGGCCTGGAACGCGAGCGAGCGCGGATTCGCCTCGTCGCGAACGACCATGTCGAGCACCGGCAGCCATTCGGGCGCGGCGAGGTAGCGCGAGCGGTAGGTGACGCTCGAGTCGGCGAGATCGAGCAGCCAGTCGAGCTCGTGCATGCGGCCCTCGACGGTCGCGACCTGCAGCGTCGAGCACATCGTCGCCAGCCGCTCGACGCGGCGGCCGATCGAGACGAAGCGCCAGCCGACGCCGCGCGTCATGCCGTCGAGGACGAAGCCGGAGAGCGTCATCAGCGCCGTGACCGCGCGGTCGAGCCAGACGAGCGTCATCGGCAGCGCCGGCTCGCGCTGCAGCGCCGGGTCGGCGAGGAGCCGGTTGAGCGTGCGCCAGTGGTCGACCGACATCCGGTCGCGCAGGCTGAATGCGACCCGCGACAGGCTCGCGAGACGCTGCGCGAGCGCGCCTTCGGGATGGTGCGCTGCGCGCCGCAGCGCGCGTGCAGGGCTGCGGCCGGGCGCGCGCCGGCCGGGATCGACGACGCCGAGCCGCTCGGCGAGCAGGTACGTCGGCGGTGCGCCGGCGCGGCTGCCGCCGTCGTCGAGCAGCTGCGCGATCGCGACGCGCAGCAGCCGCGCCGTCGCGTCGCAGCGCTCGCCGTAGCGGCCGAGCCAGAACAGGTTCTCGGCGGCGCGCGACGCCAGCGTCGCGTCGGCACCGACGAGGTCGCCGGTGCCGACCGTCGAGGAGAGCAGCGAGAACTCGGCGTTGACCGGCCCGTCGCCGAGCACCCACGTGTCCTTCGAGCGCCCGCCGCGCTGCATCGCGATCACCGGCGAGTCCTCGTCGGGCGCGACGCGCGTCAATCCGCCCGGCATGACGCGCCAGCCGCTCGGCGTCGCGACCGCGAACACGCGCAGGCCGACCGTGCGCGCCGCGAGCGCGCCGCTCGACTTGCCCTCGAGCACGGGCGCCTGCGAGACGTGGACCCATTCCTGGGCGACGAAGTGCTGCGGCCGCTCCTCGATGCGACGCCGCAGCGCCTCGCGTTCGGCGGCCGAAAGCTGGCCGACGGCGATCGACGGCTCGTGCGGCGAGCGCTCGATCGGCTTGACGATCAGCCGTTCGGGGCGGCGCCAGGCGTCGTCGAACGCGGCGCGCTCGCCGAGCCACCAGGTCGCGATCGACGGCAACACGAGCGGCTCGGCGAGCAACGCGCGGCTGAGTTCCGGCAGGTAGCCGAGCAACGCGCCCGACTCGAGGACGCCCGAGCCGAGCGCGTTGGCGAGCAGCACGTTGCCGCGCCGGGCGACGTCGGTGAGGCCGGCGACGCCGAGCGCGGAATCGGAACGCAGCTCGAGCGGATCGCAGTAGTCGTCGTCCTGGCGGCGCACGATCGCGTGCACGCGCTCGAGCCCGGAGATCGTCTTCAGCCAGACGCGGTCGTCGCGCACCGTGAGGTCGTTGCCCTCGACGAGCGCGAAGCCGAGGTAGCGCGCGAGCAGCGCGTGCTCGAAGTACGTCTCGTTGTACGGCCCCGGCGTCAGCAGCACGATGCGCGGCGCGCCGTCGCCGCGCGGCGCCCACTGCAGCAGCGACGAGCGCAAGGCATCGAAGAAGCTCGCCAGGTGCTGCACCGGCAGCTCGCGGAACATCTGCGGGAAGACGCGCGAAACGACGAGCCGGTTCTCGAGCGCGTAGCCCGATCCCGACGGCGCCTGCGTGCGATCGGCGACGACCCACCAGCGGCCGTCGGGCGAGCGCGCGAGATCGGCCGCGTACTGCAGGAGGTGGCGGCCGCCGGCGGGCACGAAGCCCTCGGCGGCGGCGAGGAAACCGCGGTGGCCGAACACGACCGCGGGCGGGATCGCCCCGCCCTTCAGCAGCGACTGCGCGCCGTAGAGGTCGCCGAGGACGCGGTCGAGGAGCTCGGCGCGCTGCTCGATCCCCGCCGCGATCGCGGCCCACTCGTCGGCCGGCAGGACGAGCGGGATCGGATCGACCTGCCAGGGGCGGTGCACGCCCTGGGCATCGGCGTAGACGTTGTAGGTGATGCCGTGCTCGCGGATCTGCCGCTCGGTGAGCGACAGGGTGTCGCTCACCTCGCGCTCGCTGCGCTCGGCGAGCGCGCGCACGAACGTGTCCCAGTGCGCGCGCGGCCGGCCGGGCGCCGCGAGCAGCTCGTCGAAGCGCCCTGCGGGCGCCGCATAGCCGGCGAGCAGTTGGTCGAGCATGAAGAGCGAACGCTACCGCGGCGCCGGCGGCCGACGCAGATCGAGCGTGTGCGGAAAGTCGGGGTTCGGCGAATCCGCTGCCAGCTGCACGATGCCCGGGGTGTGCCCGGTGCGGAAGAAGCGCGCCAGGCGGCGCGCCTCGGCCTCGTACGCGTTGACCGGAAACGTCGTGTAGTTGACTCCGCCCGGATGCGCGACGTGGTACTGGCAGCCGCCGAGCGAGCGTTGCATCCAGGTGTCGACGACGTCGAAGACGAGCGGCACGTGCGGGTCGATCGTGGGATGCAGCGACGACGGTGCGCGCCACGCCCGGAAGCGCACGCCGGCGACGAACTCGCCCTGCACGCCGGTCGGCTGCAGCGGCAGCCTGCGCCCGTTGCACGCGATCGCGTGGCGGTCGCCGACGAGGCCGCGCACGAGGACCTCGATGCGCTCGACGGTCGAGTCGACGTAGCGCGCGGTGCCGCCGGGGCCGCTCTCCTCGCCGAGAACGTGCCACGGCTCGAGCGCCATCCTTAGCTCGAGCGTCACGCCGGCGACCGTGCAGTCGCCGAGCAGCGGAAAGCGGAAGTCGCGGTGCGCCGCGAACCAGGCGAGCTCGAACGGATAGCCGGCGTCGCCGAGCTCGCCGACGACCTCGCCGAGGTCGCGCCAGACGTGGTGCGGCAGCATGAAGCGGTCGTGCAGCTCGGTGCCCCAGCGGGCGAGGCGCGCCGGCAGGTAGGGAGCGGCCCAGAAGCGGGCGACGAGGGCGCGCATCAGGAGCTGCTGGACGAGGCTCATGCGCGCGTGCGGCGGCATCTCGAAGGCGCGCATCTCGAGCAGGCCGAGCCGGCCGCTCGGCCCGTCGGGCGAGTACAGCTTGTCGATGCAGAACTCGGCGCGGTGCGTGTTGCCGGTGACGTCGACGAGGAGGTTGCGCAGCAGCCTGTCGACAAGCCACGGCGGCGGCGCGCCTCCTGCCGCCGCGCTCGCGCGCGCGAGCTCGGCGAACGCGACCTCGATCTCGTGGACGGAGTCGTTCCTCGCCTCGTCGATGCGCGGCGCCTGGCTCGTCGGGCCGATGAACAGACCCGAGAAGAGATAGCTCAGCGCCGGATGGTCGTGCCAGTACGCGACCATGCTCGCCAGCAGCTCGGGCCGGCGCAGGAACGGCGAATCGGCAGGGGTCGCGCCGCCGAGGACGAAGTGGTTGCCGCCGCCGGTGCCGGTGTGGCGGCCGTCGAGCATGAACTTGTCGGTGGTGAGGCGCGATGCGCGTGCCGCGTCGTAGAGGAAGGTCGTCTGCTCGACGAGCTCGCTCCAGCCCGCGGTCGGCTGCACGTTGACCTCGATCACGCCGGGATCGGGAGTGATGCGCAGGACGACGAGGCGCGGATCCTTCGGCGGCTCGTAGCCCTCGAGCGTGACCGGCGTGCCGAGCTCGCGCGCGGTGTCCTCGACCGCGGCGACGAGCCGCAGGTAGTCCTCGAGCGTCGACGTCGGCGGCATGAAGACGTGCAGCCGACCGTGCCGCGCCTCGGTGCTGATCGCGGTGCGGACGACGGCAGCGGCGGACTCGTTCGGCTTCGGTGCCGCATCGGCCGCGGCGACACGGTCGTCGTCGTCGCGCGCGCCGCGCTGGTCGGCGAGAGCGTCGCCGTCGCCGAGCGGCGGCAGCTCGTCGTTGGCATCGGGCGGATGGATCCACGGCAGGTCCTCGGCGCGCGCCCACGGCAGCGAGTCGAGCGGCAGGCGAAAGCCGACCGGCGAGTCGCCGGCGACGAGGAAGCAGTGCTCGCCGCGCAGGTACCACGGCGTCGAACGGAAGCGTCCCGGCCGGCGTTCGTCGGCGGCGATCGGCAGCGCGTGGCCGACCGGCTCGCCCAGGCCGCGCGCGAAGACGCGCCGCAGCCGCTCGCGCTCGGTCGGATCGGCGAGACGCGAGTCGCCGGGCTCGACGTTGATCGGCAGCCTGCCTTCGCGCCAGAGGAAGTGGCCGATGTCCTCGTACGCGGCGAAGACGTTGCGGCGGTCGACGCCGACGCGCGCCGCCAGGCGAAGGAGGAACTCGCGTGCCGTCGCCGCGGTCGCGCCGTGGTCGTCGCCTTCGCCGGCGACGAGCTGCGGCTCGTGCCAGATCGGCACGCCGTCGGCACGCCAGAACAGGTTGAGCGACCAGCGCGGCAGCGGCTCGCCGGGATACCACTTGCCCTGGCCCGCGTGCAGCAGCGCGCCGACGCCGTAGCGCTCGCGCAGCCGCGCCATCAGCGCGCCGGCGAGGACGCGCTTGGTCGGTCCCATCGCCTCGGTGTTCCACTCGCCGCCTTCGCGATCGTCGATGGCGACGAACGTCGGCTCGCCGCCCTGCGTCAGGCGCACGTCCATGCGGCGCAGCTCGGCGTCGACGTGCTTGCCGAGCGCATCGATCGCGCCCCACTGCAGCTCGCTGTACGGCAGCGTGACGCGCGGCGCTTCCCAGACGCGGCGCACCGACATGTGGTGCTCGAAGGTCGTCTCGCACGGATCGAGCGTGCCGCTGATCGGCGCCGCCGAGCCCGGCTCGGGCGAGCACGCGAGCGGGATGTGCCCCTCGCCCGCGTACAGGCCGGAGGTCGGATCGAGGCCGATCCAGCCGGCCCCCGGCAAATAGACCTCGCACCACGCGTGCAGGTCGGTGAAGTCGACCTCGGTGCCGCTCGGGCCGTCGAGCGCCTTGACGTCGCTCTTCAGCTGGATCAGGTAGCCCGACGCGAAGCGCGCGGCGAGGCCGAGGTGGCGCAGCAGCTGCACGAGCAGCCACGCGCTGTCGCGGCACGAGCCGCTCGCGTTCGCGAGCGTCTGCTCGGGCGCCTGCACGCCGTGCTCCATCCGGATCAGGTACGCGATGTCCTGCTGCAGGCCGCGGTTGAGTTCGAACAGGAAGGTGCTCGTCGGCCGCGGCGTGCGGTCGATCCGCGCCAGGTAGCCGGCAAAGAGCGGCGTCGCCTCGTCCTTGCGCAGGTACGGCTGCAGCTCGACGAGCAGCTCCGGCGCGTAGGCGAACGGAAACTTCTCCGCGCTCGGCTCGAGGAAGAAGTCGAACGGGTTGAAGACCGCCATCTCGGCGACGAGGTCGACCTCGACGCGAAAGAACGTCGTCGGATCCGGGAAGACGAGGCGCGCGAGGTAGTTCGCCTGCGGGTCCTGCTGCCAGTTGATGAAGTGCTTGGCCGGCTCGACCTTCATCGAGTAGCTGAGGATCCGCGTCCGCGAGTGCGGCGCCGGGCGCAGCCGCACCACCTGCGGACCAAGGCCGATCGGCCGGTCGTAGCGGTAGTGCGTGACGTGGTTGAGGGCGACGTGGATCGACATCTGCCCTCAGGGCGCGACGGGGACGAGGAAATCGCGGCTGACTCCGGCGCCGAGCGCGTTGACGCGCTCGAGGAACTGCGTCAGGTAGGCGTGCAGGCCGGTCGCCAGGATCTCGTCGATGCGGCCGTACTGGAGGTCGGCGTCGAGACGACCGGCGAGGCGCAGCGTGTCCTTCGACTGCTCGTTGGCGACGCGCTGCAGGTTGGAGACGACCTCGTGCATGCACGCCGCGAGCGAGCGCGGCATGTCGCGCCGCAGGATCAGCAGCTCGGCGACCCGCTCGGGACGGATGACGTTGCGGTAGACCTTGCGGTAGACCTCGAAGCCGGAGACCGAGCGCAGCACCGCCGACCAGTGGTAGAAGTCGAACTCGACGTCCTTGCCGCCGCCTTCCTGGCCCTGGACCTGCACGCCATCGCCCTGGCTCTGCACCATCGACGAGGGCGGCAGGCTGCCGCGCATGCGCGCGCCGATCGCGCCGGGAGCGCTGCCGAAGGAGTCCGGCGCGACCGAATGAAACTTGACGTCGAGCAGCCGCGCGGTGTTGTCGGCGCGCTCGAGGAAGCTGCCGATGCGCAGGAAGTGGAACGCCTCGTCCTGCAGCATCGTACCGACGGTGACGCCGCGCGACAGGTGCGAGCGGAACTTGACCCACTCGAACGCCTCGCCCGGGCTGCGCTGGAACGCGTCGCCGTCGATCATGCGCTGGAACTCGAGCCAGGTCTGGTTCTGCGTCTCCCAGACCTCGGTCGTCAGCGTTCCGCGCACCGCGCGCGCGTTCTCGCGCGCCGCCATCAGGCAGCTGCGGATCGACGAGCCGTTGGCGGCGTCGTTGACCATGTACTCGATCACCGTGCGCGGCGACACCTCGCGGTAGCGGCGCGCGAAGTCGCCGCTGATCTCGTTGATGCTGAGGAGCCCCCGCCAACCGCGCTCGGCGGCCTCCTCCGACTGCGGCAGCAGCGACATCTGGTAGTTGACATCGAGCATGCGCGCGGTGTTCTCGGCGCGCTCCATGTAGCGCGCCATCCAGAACAGGTGGTCGGCGGTGCGCGACAGCATGCGTGACTCCGCTCAGGCTTCCAGGATCCAGGTGTCCTTGGTGCCGCCGCCCTGCGACGAGTTGACCACCAGCGAACCTTCCTTGAGCGCGACCCGCGTCAGCCCGCCCGGCACCATCTGCACGGTCTTGCCCGAGAGGACGAACGGGCGCAGGTCGATGTGGCGCGGCGCGATGCCGCTCTCGACGAACGTCGGGCAGGTCGAGAGCGCGAGGGTCGGCTGCGCGATGTAGCGGCTCGGGTCGGCCTGGAGCGCGCCGCGGAACCGCTCGATCTCGTCGGCGGTCGCCGCCGGGCCGACGAGCATGCCGTAGCCGCCGGCGCCGTGCACCTCCTTGACGACGAGCTCGCCGAGGTGCTCGAGGACGTGGCCGAGATCGTCTGGGTCGCGGCAGACGTACGTCGGCACGTTGTTCAGGATCGGCTTCTCGCCGAGGTAGAAGTCGATCATCTTCGGCACGTACGGATAGATCGACTTGTCGTCGGCGACGCCGGTGCCGATCGCGTTGGCGAGCGTCACGTTGCCGGCCCGGTACGCGGCGAGCAGCCCCGCGCAGCCGAGCGTCGAGTCGGCACGGAACGCGCGCGGGTCGAGGAAGTCGTCGTCGACGCGGCGGTAGATGACGTCGACGCGCTTGGGCCCCTGCGTCGTGCGCATGTAGACGAAGTTGTCGCGGACGTAGAGGTCCTGGCCCTCGACCAGCTCGATCCCCATCTGCTGGGCGAGGAACGCGTGCTCGAAGTAGGCGCTGTTGTACATGCCGGGCGTGAGCACGACGACGGTCGGATCGTTGACCGCCGCCGGCGCGACCGAGCGCAGCGTCTCGAGCAGCAGGTCGGGATAGTGCGCGACCGGCGCGACGCGGTGGCGGCCGAACAGCTCGGGGAACAGCCGCATCATCATCTTGCGGTTCTCGAGCATGTACGAGACGCCGCTCGGCACGCGCAGGTTGTCCTCGAGGACGTAGTAGCTGCCGCTGCCGTCTGGATTGGCGGCGCGGACGATGTCGATGCCGGCGATGTGCGAGTAGATGTCGCCGGCGACGGCGACGCCCTGCATCTCGGCGCGGTACTGGGCATTGCCGAGCACCTGGTCGGCGGGGACGACGCCCGCCTTCAGGATCTCCTGGCCGTGGTAGACGTCATGGATGAAGCGGTTCAGCGCGGTGACGCGCTGGCGCAGCCCCCGCTCCATCTCGCGCCACTCGTGCGCCGGGATGACGCGCGGGATGAGGTCGAACGGGATCAGCCGCTCGGTGCCGCCGTTCGTGCCGCCGTCGTCCTTGGCGCCGTAGACCGCGAACGTGATGCCGACGCGGCGAAAGATCACCTCGGCCTCGTCGCGGCGCGTCTGCATGACCTGCGGCGGCTGCTCGTGCAACCAGCGGTCGTAGCCGCCGTAGTGCTCGCGCACCGCGCCGCTCGGGTCGTGCATCTCGTCGAAGCCGGGCTTCATGGTGCCTCCGATGCCGAGGGTAGCAAAGTCCGCGCCATCCGAGCGGGCGGCCGCTTCAGCGCGGGTCGGCGTCGATCCGGTGGTGCCAGTAGCGACGCGCGGCGTCGCGCTCGCAGCTGCCGTCGTCGCCGCCGTCGGCGCGCCATTGCCAGGCGCCGCACGCGGCGGTCGCGACGACGGCGATGCCGCGCTCGCGATAGCGCTCGACGACGTCCGGCGCCGGGTGGCCGAAGCGGTTGCGGTAGCCGGCCTGGACCACCGCGATGCGCGGATGGACGGCGTCGAGGAACGCAGCGCTCGACGACGTCCTGCTGCCGTGGTGCGGCACGACGAGGACGTCGCTCCGCAGCGCGGCACCGGCGACGACGAGCGCCGATTCCTGCTCGCGCTCGATGTCGCCGGTCAGCAGCACGCTGCGGCCGCCGCCCGAGACGCGCAGCACGCACGACATCGCGTTCGGCTTCGCGGTGCGCGCGTAGTCGTCGGCGCCGGGATGGAGGACGGCGAAGTCGACACCGTCCCATTGCCAGCGCTCGCCGGCGACGCAGCGCCGCGCCGGCCGTGCGCCGTCGAGGAGCGGATGGCCGTCCTCGAGCGAGCTGGCGAGTGCGGCGACGTCGAGCGCGCCGAACAGCGAGCGAGCGCCGCCGGTGTGATCGCTGTCGCGGTGACTCAGGACGAGGAGATCGAGCCGCCGATCGCCGCGCCCGCGCAGGAGCGGGACGAGGACGCGCTGGCCGGCGTCGCTCTCGCGCGAGTAGACCGGGCCGCTGTCGAAGAGGAGCGCGTGCGTGCGGGTGCGCACGAGCACCGCCGTGCCCTGGCCGACGTCGGCAGCGACGACGTCGAACGCGCCTTCGGCGGGCCGCTGCACCGGCGGCAGCAGCAGCGCGAGTGCGAGCGGGATGGCGACGAGACGCGCGCGCCATGGCAACGGCAGGACGACGAGCGCGGCGGCGGCGAGGCCGGCGATGCGCGCCCACGCCGGCGCGACCGGGGCC
>Ga0070667_100003889_pt1 | contig 12681 bp, 9 predicted proteins | sample KBSS33metaG_FD_64659 | JGI IMG/M metagenome (GOLD analysis project Ga0070667, IMG submission 64659) | Switchgrass rhizosphere microbial communities from Kellogg Biological Station, Michigan, USA - KBS S3-3 metaG | ecosystem: Host-associated > Plants > Roots > Rhizosphere > Soil ...
GATCGGCACGCCCTTACCCGGTTCCTCGGCGACCACGTACTCGGCGTCCGTCGGGCGCGCGACACTGGGCGCGATTCGCGCGAGCCAACGGCCGACGTCGTCGAGCCGCTTGCGCCGGAGCGTCAAGAACTGCATCGACTCCGGCAAAGCGAGCCACATCGCGACGCCGACCACGAGCGGAATCGTGCCGCCGACATAGAACACGGCGCGCCAACCGAAATTGGGGATCAGCCACGCCGCGACGAAACCCGCGACCGCGGCGCCGATCGTGAACGCGCTCGAGACGATCAGCATCGCAGTGACGCGCGAGCGCTTCGGGCTGTACTCGCTCACGAGCGCCATTGCGTTCGGCATCGTCGCGCCGAGCCCGAAGCCCGCGAGGAAGCGCACGACGAGGAGCTGCTCGAGCGAGTGCACTTGCGCCGTGAGCAGCGTGAGCACTCCGAAATAGAGCGTGGTGCCGATCAGCACGGGCCGCCGCCCGATCCGGTCGGCGAGCATGCTGAAGCAGATGAGCCCGAGCAGCAGGCCGAACAGCGCGGTGCTTCCGACGCGGCCCGCGGCGCTCGGCATCTGCCACTCGGCGAACACCGACGGCGCGACGTAGCCCCAGGACTGCACGTCGAAGCCATCCATGATCAGCGCGGCACCGCAGAGCACGTAGACGCCGAGCTGGAAGCCGCCGACGCGGCTCTCGTCGACGACGCGAGAAATGTCGATGCGCGCGCGCGGCGCGGCCGGTGTCGTCACGCTTCAGTCCCCCCACCGCGGCCCGTCGAGCGCGGGCTCGTCGCGGTGCACGGATACTGCGGGCAAACGCCGAGGCGCGCAAACGCCGTCCACCGATTCGACGTAATGCCTAGGGGCCGTGCGTCCTGAGACCCTAGGCCCGTGCCGATGGCTGGTCCGGCGCCCCGTGTCGGCGAACCCCGACGCATCGATTCGCATACACGTTGCCGCCCCTGGGGTGACACGTAAGGTGTGCGCCATCGGTTGGCGAAGGAGTGCCGAGCCGCGATCCGAAACGGACCACGGCCGGGCAAATACAAGAATGGACAGAATCACACACTCGACCTACGTCTCGGGCGTGCTGCACGGGGACGGCGATGACGACACCGTCGAGGTGCGAATCCTGCGGCCGCACGAGACCTATCGAAAGATGCGCAAAGCTGGGTCGCAAGACATTACGGACGACAGTCCGACGGACGATCAGGAAGCTCCACGGTAAGACACGGTCGCGCTCCCGCAAAGGCGCGACGCTCCGCTCACGCGATCCCCATCGACGCAGGTCGTTTGCTATCCTCTAGCGCCGCGTCGATTGGGGATCCGGAGAGCGCATGAAAAAGAAGAACGTCTTCTACGCCCAATCGGGCGGAGTCACCGCCGTCATCAATGCGAGCGCGTGCGGCGTGATCGAGACCGCGCGCAAGAACAAGAGCAAGCTCGGCAAAGTCTATGCGGGCGTGAACGGCATCCTCGGCGCGTTGACCGAGGACATGATCGACACCACGGCCGAGAGCGCGAAGACCATCGCCGGCTTGCGCTACACGCCGGGCGGCGCGTTCGGCTCCGCGCGCTACAAGCTCAAAGGCCTCGACCAGAATCGCGCCGAGTACGAGCGCCTGATCGAGGTGTTCAAGGCGCACGACATCGGTTACTTCTTCTACAACGGTGGCGGCGACTCGATGGACACCGCGCACAAGGTGTCGCAGATCGGCGGTGAGCTCGGCTATCCCGTGATCTGCGTCGGCGTGCCGAAGACCGTCGACAACGATCTACCGGTCACCGACACGTGCCCCGGCTTCGGCTCGGTCGCGAAATACGTCGCGGTGTCGACGCGCGAGGCCGCGCTCGACGTCGCGTCGATGGCACGCACGTCGACGCGCGTGTTCGTGCTCGAGGTGATGGGGCGCCACGCGGGCTGGATCGCGGCAGCCGCCGGCCTCGCGGGTGAGAAGGAAGGCGACGCGCCGCACGTGATCCTATTCCCGGAGATCCCGTTCGACGAAACCGCGTTCCTCGCACGCGTGAAGGATTCCGTCGCGAAACACGAGTATTGCGTCGTCGTCGTGTCCGAGGGCGCGCACTACGCCGATGGCCGGTTCCTGTCCGAGGCGGGCGGCAAGGACGCGTTCGGTCACGCGCAACTCGGCGGCGTCGCGGCGACGATCGCGCAGCTCGTGAAATCGAAGCTCGGGTTCAAGTACCACTACGCGATCGCGGATTATCTGCAGCGCGCTGCGCGACACGTCGCCTCGAAAGTCGACGTCGCGCAGGCCTACGCGATGGGCAAGGCCGCGGTCGAGCTCGCGCTCAAGGGGCACAACGCGGTGATGCCGACGATCGTGCGCACGTCCGACAAGCCGTACCGCTGGAAGGTCGGCAGCGTGCCGCTCGCGGACGTCGCGAACAAAGAGAAGATGATGCCGCGGAATTTCATCAGCCCCGACGGGTTCGCGATTACGGCGGCGTGCCGAAAGTACCTTGCTCCGCTGATTGCCGGCGAGGACTATCCCCCTTACAAGAACGGGCTACCGAGTTATGTCAGCCTACGTAATCAGCGGGTTACGCGACGGCTCAAGACCGACTTTGTGCTAAAGTAGCCGCCGCTTTCGCCGGGGGGCGGCGAAGCCAGAAGAACAAGGTCGAACCCGATTCGAGTCCGCCGGCGCCCGCCGGCGCGTTTCCAGACAGGGTTGATCAGCCTCACGAGGCTGCGCCGATGCGGCGCGCCCGGTCTAAAAGCTCATTTTGGAGACGAATACGGTGAATCCGAATATTGCGATCTGGTTGTCGCTCGGCGCCGCGGTGCTCGCGGTGCTCTACGGTGTCGTGACGGTGAGCTGGGTGCTCAAGCTCTCCCCCGGCAATGCGCGTATGCAGGAGATCGCCGGCGCGATCCAAGAAGGCGCGGGGGCGTACATGAACCGGCAGTACACGACGATCGCGATCGCGGGCGTCGTGCTGTTCGTGATCCTCGGCTTCGCCCTGAACTGGCAGACCGCGATCGGCTTCGCGTTCGGCGCCATCTTCTCGGGTCTCGCGGGCTATATCGGCATGTTCGTGTCGGTACGCGCGAACGTGCGCACCGCCGAAGCCGCGACCAAGGGCCTGAATCCCGCGCTCACGGTCGCGTTCCGGAGCGGCGCGGTGACCGGCCTCCTCGTCGTCGGGTTGGGCTTGCTCGGCGTCGCGGGCTATTACGCCGCGCTGCATGCGGCCGGCTACGCGCAGGCAGACATCTTGAAAGCGCTCGTCGGCCTCGCGTTCGGCGGCTCGCTGATCTCGATCTTCGCGCGTCTCGGCGGCGGCATCTTCACGAAGGGCGCCGACGTCGGCGCGGACCTCGTCGGCAAGGTCGAAGCCGGCATCCCCGAAGACGACCCGCGCAATCCGGCCGTGATCGCCGATAACGTCGGCGACAATGTCGGCGACTGCGCAGGCATGGCCGCGGACCTCTTCGAGACCTACGCGGTGACCTTGATCGCGACGATGCTGCTCGGCGGCCTCACCGTAAGTTCGCTCGGCGAGAACGCGGCGCTCTACCCGATCGTGCTCGGTGCGGTGTCGATCGTCGCGTCGATCGTCGGCACGTTCTTCGTCGGCACGAAGACCGGCAAGATCATGCCCGCGCTCTACAAGGGCGTGATCGTCTCCGGCGTGCTCGCGGGCATAGCGTTCTACCCGATCACCACGACAATGATGGGCGCGAACGCGATCAACCTTTACGGCGCCGCACTGATCGGCCTCGCGCTGACCGCCGCGATGGTCGTGATCACCGAGTACTACACGGGCACCAACTTCAGCCCGGTGCAGAAGGTCGCCGCCGCTTCGCAGACCGGCCACGCGACGAACATCATCGCGGGCCTCGGCGTATCGATGAAGGCTACGGCGCTGCCCGTGATCGCGGTCTGCCTCGCGATCTGGGGCGCGTACGCGCTCGGCGGCCTATACGGCATCGCAGTCGCCGCCACGAGCATGCTGTCGATGACGGGCATGATCGTCGCGCTCGACGCGTTCGGGCCGATCACCGACAACGCGGGCGGCATCGCCGAGATGTCGAAGCTGCCGAAGGAAGTGCGCCACGTGACCGACGCGCTCGACGCGGTCGGCAACACGACGAAGGCCGTGACGAAGGGCTACGCGATCGGCTCGGCCGGCCTCGCGGCGCTGGTCCTGTTCGCGGACTACACGCACAGCCTGGCCGAAGCGGGCCTCGGCGATCTCAAGTTCGATCTGTCCGACCACCGCGTGATCATCGGCCTCTTCATCGGCGGTTTGATTCCTTATCTCTTCGGCGCGATGGCGATGGAGGCCGTCGGCCGCGCGGCGGGCTCGGTCGTGAACGAGGTTCGCCGCCAGTTCCGCGACATCAAGGGAATCATGGAAGGCACCACGCGGCCCGACTACTCGACCGCGGTCGACCTGCTTACACGCGCCGCGATCAAAGAGATGATCGTGCCGTCGCTCTTGCCGCTGCTCGTGCCGGTGATCATCGGCAAGCTGCTCGGCGCCGAGGCGCTCGGCGGCCTGCTCGTCGGCACGATCGTGACGGGCCTGTTCGTCGCGATCTCGATGACGACCGGTGGCGGCGCGTGGGACAACGCGAAGAAGTACATCGAGGACGGCAAGTTCGGCGGCAAGGGCTCGGACGCGCACAAGGCCGCGGTCACGGGCGACACGGTCGGCGATCCGTACAAGGACACGGCCGGTCCCGCGATCAACCCGCTGATCAAGATCATCAACATCGTCGCGTTGCTGTGCGTGCCGTTGCTGTAACGCGGCATCTTCAGATCGAATGACCGCCGACGCGGGATCGATGCGGAACGCCCTATCGATCCTGGCGTCGTCGGTGCTGCTCTGGGGCTGCACGCAGCGGCCGGTGAACCCGCCGCTCAAAGGGATCGCGAAAAACGCGTCCTACGAGTTCGAGCACCTCGAGCGCAACAGCGGCAAGAAGGACGACCTCATCATCCTCGCGTTCTCGGGCGGCGGCACGCGCGCCGCCGCGTTCTCGTACGGAGTGCTCGAGACGCTGCGGCGAATCGAGATCACCGCGAGCTCCGGCGAGCATTATCGCTTGCTCGACGAGGTCGATCTGATCACCGGCGTGTCGGGCGGCAGTTTTACCGCGCTCTCGTACGGCCTTTACGGCGAAAAGCTCTTCGACGAATACGAGCAACGCTTCCTGAAGCGCAACGTCCAGGGCGAGATCGTGAAGCGCACGCTGAACCCACTGAACTGGGGCGCGCTCTGGTCGAGGGGTTGGGGCCGCTCGGAGCTCGCCGCGAATCTCTACGACGAGATCCTGTTCAACGGCGCGACCTATGCGGACCTCGAGCGCGCCGGCGGACCCGCAATCGTCGTCGGCTCGACGGACCTCTCGTCCGGCTCGCGCGTCGTGTTCGTCTCGCAGAACTTCGACGTGATGTGCGCCGACCTCGCCTCGTTCCGCCTCGCGCGCGCGGCGGCCGCATCGTCGGCCGTACCGGTGTTCCTATCGCCGCTCACGATCAACAACTATGGCGGCGGCTGCGGCTACGAAGAGCCGCCATGGCTTGCCCTGTTCACGAAGGCCGAAAAACCGCTGCGCCCGGCTGGCCGTGTCTTGAACCGGCTGCACGAGCTCGAAGCGCTCGACGACGGCGTCGAGGACCCGTATCTGCATCTCGTGGACGGCGCCGTCGCCGACAACCTCGGGCTCCGCGGGGTGCTCGACTCGCTCGAGACCCTCGAGGCGCTCAAGACCACGGGTGAGGCGACGCCGCTCGATCACGTGCGCCGGCTCATCATCTTCGTCGTGAACTCGGTGTCGTCGCCGCGCACGGACTGGAACAAAGCGGAGGATCCGCCCGGCACGCTGTCGATTTTGACCAAGGCATCCGGCGTGCCGGTCGATCGTTACGCGAACGAGTCGGTCGAGCTGCTCAAGGATATCGACGCACGCTGGACATCATTGCGTGAAATCCGCGACCAAGCCTCATTCCAGGGCGACCAGGAATGGCGCGTCGCCGAGATCAGGAACGCCCCAAACGTCGACATCTTCACGGTCGAGGTCTCGTTCGCGGCGCTCAAGGACAAAGCGGAGCGCGCCTACCTCAACGAGCTGCCGACGTCGTTTTCACTACGTGGCGAGGCCGTCGATCGGCTGCGCGCGGCGGCCGCGAAGATCGTGCTCGAGTCGCCGGATCTGCGCGAGGCGCTGAAAAGCGAGCAATTTCACGTCGTCGAGCCGCGCTAGCGCGCGGCGCGCAAGCGAATCGAGGCGGCGACCTTCGCGGCGGCGAACGCCGGCAGTGCGAGGATCGCGAACATGATCAGCCCGAGCGGCAGCAGGCCGAAGTCGCCGCCACTCGAGAGCACCATCGCAATCGGCTGCACGAGCATTACCGCGAACGCCCAACGCGCCGGCCGCTGTGGCGCGAAGTACCCGAGCAATGCCGCAAGCGCGATGCAGACCGGATAGGCAGCCGACCAATAGAGCGGGGAATCCCAGGCCTCGCGTCGGCCGCTCAAAGCTGCGGTGCCAAGCCACAGCGATGCGCCCACGGCGAGCGCGACGCACAAGAAGAGTAGGTCTTTGCGTTGTCTATCGACGAGCGCGCTCCCGCTCGACCAGCACTCGCCGCAGGATCTTGCCCGAGGCGGACTTCGGTATAGCGTCGACGAACTCGACGTGGCGAACTCGCTTGTAGTGCGCGACTTCCGCGTGCACGAACGCGATCACCTCGTCGGCGGTGAGCGGCTCGCGGGCGACGACGATCGCCTTCGGGACTTCGCCGGCTTCGTCGTCCGGCACTCCGATCACCGCCGCGTCCGCGACGCGCGGATGCTTGAGCAGCAACGACTCGAGCTCGGCGGGCGCGACCTGGAAACCCTTCACCTTGATGAGCTCTTTGAGCCGGTCGACGACGAGCAGAAAGCCGTCGTCGTCGACGACGCCGATGTCGCCGGTATGCAGCCACCCGTCCGGGTCGACGGTGCGCGCCGTAGCCTCGGGGTTGTTGAGATAGCCTTTCATGACTTGCGGCCCGCGGACCCAAACCTCGCCGGGCTCGTTCGCGCCTAGATCCCGGCCCGTTTCCGTGCAGACGATTCGGCACTCCGTGTTCGGTATCAGCGTGCCGGCCTTGCCGGGACGGCGCTCGTCCGGCCCCGTGTAATGCGAGGCCGGGCTCGCTTCGGTCATGCCGTAGCCCTGCCGCATTCGCACGCCGAGGCGCGACTCGATCGCGTTCGTGACCTCGGCTCCGAGCGGTGCGGCGGCGGACAGCAGCCACCGCAAGCGGCTGAGGTCGTAGTTGTCGACGGCTGGATGCTTCGCGAGCGCGATCGCCACGGGCGGCACGATGTGCGCGAGCTCGATGCGCCAATCTTGCAGCACTTTCAAGAACGGCTCGAACTCGAACCTCGGCATCGTGACGACCGTGAGCCCGCGCATCAGTCCGAAGTTCAGGATCACGACCATGCCGTAGATGTGGAAGAACGGCAGCACCGCGATGAGCGCGCTCAAGTCTCGATGCTCGACGGCAGCGAGCTGCGCGAGGTTCGCAACGACATTGCGATGTGTGAGCATCACGCCTTTCGGCAAGCCGGTCGTGCCCGAGGAATACGGCAACACGACGACGTCCGTTGCGGGATCGATCTCGACCTCGGGCGGCTCCGCATCGAGGGCAATGGATTCGAGCGAGCGCACGCCGTCGGCCGCTCCGTCGATCGTGAGGAGCTCGATCGGCCGGCCGGTTTCGCGGATCGCGGTGTGCGCCTTATCCGCGAGCGAGATCGCCGCGACGAGAACCTTCGCGCCGGAGGCGTCGAGCTGGTGCGCGATCTCGTGGCTCGTGTTCGCGGGATTGACCGGCGTCACGACCGCGCCGAGCCGCACGGTCGCGTAGAAAGCGACCGCGAACTCCGGCGAGTTCGGCGCACTGAGCGCGACCACGTCGCCTTTCCCGATGCCGAGCGCGGCGAGCCCCGAGGCCGCGCGCCGCACTCGATCGAGTAGTTGAGCGTAGGTGAGCACGAGCCCGGTCGAATTGTCGACGAGCGCGGGCTTGGCTGAATGCTCGTGAGCCGCTCCGAGCACGAAGTCCGAGAGCGATCGATTCGGGATGACGACGTCGGCGTAGGCGCTGCGGAACACCATCGCCTCCCCCGAAGCCTTGGTGCTCAGGCGATGCAGCGTACACGTTGGCGCCGGCCGGCGCTCGTGTTTGTCGGCGGCGACCGCGTCCGCGCAACCCAGCAGCGAGTCAAGCGGGCGGATTCTCGCCGACGTACTTCGCGCGCGGCCGGATGATCGCGTTCTGCTCGTACTGCTCGATCGCGTGACCGATCCAGCCGATCGTGCGACCGATCGCGAACAGCGTGAGCGCGGCGCCGTCCGGCAAGCCGAGAGCGCGCGCGAGCGCAACGAGCGCGAAATCGACGTTGGGCGGCTCGCCGAGCACGTCGTGCGCCGCGGCAACGAGATCACGCGCGTACTTCGCGCCTTTGGTCTTCGGCAGCCGGGCGAGCAGCACCGCGGCGCGCGGATCGCCGGCGGGGTACAGCGGGTGGCCGAAACCCTCGATCGCCTCGCCGCGCCGCAGGCGTTCGGCGAAGCCGCCACGCAGGCGCGCGCTGCGCCGCAGCGCGTCCCAAAACGCTTCCATCCGCACCGTCGTGCCGCCGTGCTTAGTGCCTTCGAGCGCGGCGAGTCCGGCGATCACGACACCGTACGGCGACGATCCGGCCGACGCGACGCAGCGCGCGGTGAACGCCGACACGTTGAGCTCGTGGTCCGCGCACAGGATCAACGCGGCGCGGATCAAGTCGACGTGACGAGACACGCGCCACGCCGCCGCGAGCGCCGCATCGATCGTCGGCTCGCTCGACGGCCCCGCGGCGACGTGGGCGAGCAGGTGCAGGATCCGCCAGCCCGCGCGCGCGACCGAATGGGGACGCAGGTCGTACGCGAGCGGATCGGCCGGCGCCGCGAGCGCGAGCGCTGCCTGCGCGCGCGCGACGAACGGCACATCCGCTCCGGAACGCGCGCCGCTCGGAACCGTGACCCGCGGCGGCGCACCGAGCTGCGCGGCGTCCGCCTTGCCGGTCCAGATCAGCGCTGCGACGTCGGCCAGCGAGCTCGTGCGCGCGAGCTCCGCGGCGTCGCGGCCGCGATAATAGATGCGGCCGTCGCCGATCAACGTGATCGACGACTCGAGGATCGGCAGGCCCCAGTGCAGCGCCTGCTCGGCCGCGCGCTCCGGATTGCGGCGCTCGCGCGTGCGCGCACGCAGACGCTCGACGTCGTCGCGCGAGTAACGGCTGCGCCGCACGGCCCCGGGCGCCGACTCGGACCGTATCCGGCCGCGGCTCACATAGGCGTACAGCGTCGCACGGCTCACGCCGAGCAGCGAGGTGGCCTCATTCGCATCGATCCAAGCGGCTCTTTTGTCTGCCATGTTGATTATTCAATCAATATTGACGGTTGATGCGCAACAACTTACCTTGCCGCGCCATGGAAACGCAAACGGCAATCCAGGCGAGCGGCGGACTCGAGGGCGTGATCGCCGCAGAGACGCGGCTCAGCATGGTGGACGGCGAGCGCGGCGAGCTGATCGTCGCCGGTCACCGCCTGGAGCAACTCGCGGGGAGAACGTTCGAGGACGTCCTCGCGCTCCTCTGGGACGCGGCCGGCCATTCTGGCTCGCGCGTGCGCGCGGCTGCGCTGCGCGCGTCGACGCTCGCGCTGCTGCGCGACGCGGCCGCACGCCGTGTGGCGCCGATGGACGCGCTGCGCATGGCGACCGGCACTCTGACGGCGGAGGACGACGCCGAGGCTGCGCACCTGCTCGTCGGCTCTTTTCCGACGATCGTCGCGGCGTACGCGCGCCTGCTCCGCGGCGAGGAGCCGCTCGCGCCGCGTGAATCGCTCGGGCTCGCGGCGAACTACCTCTACATGTCGAGCGGCTCGGAGCCGCACGCCGAGCTCGTCCGCGGGCTCGAGACCTATCTCTCGACCGTCGCCGACCACGGCTTCAACGCGTCTACGTTCACCGCACGCGTGATCGTGTCCACGGGCTCCGATTTCGTCTCGGCCGTGACCGGCGCGATCGGCGCACTCAAGGGGCCGCTGCATGGCGGCGCACCGGGTCCCGCGCTCGACATGGTGTTCGAGATCGGCGACGCGTCGCGCGCCGAGTCCGTGCTGCGCCGCAAGCTAGAAGGCGGCGAGCGCCTCATGGGCTTCGGCCACCGAATCTACAAGGTTCGCGATCCGCGCGCCGACGTGCTCGCCGCCGCCGCGGCGCGGATGTTCTCGCGCGCCGGCGACCTCGAGCTGTACGAGCTTGCGCGCGCGGTCGAGACGAAAGCGCTCGAGCTCCTCGAGGAGTACAAGCCCGGCCGTCGGATCAAGACGAACGTCGAGTTCTATACAGCGCTGCTGCTCTGCGGCCTCGACCTCGATACCGCGTTCTTCGCGCCGACGTTCGCGATCGGCCGCGTCGCCGGCTGGACGGCGCATTGCTTCGAGCAGCGCGCGCTGGGCCGGCTGATCCGACCGCAGAGCGCGTACGTGGGCCGCATCCCGGCATAGAGGCGGCACTCGATGCTCTGGGTCTTCACAACGCTCGTCGCGGCCGTCGGACAAACGGCGCGCAACGCGATGCAGAGCAGCCTCACCGCGTCGCTCGGCACGCTCGGCGCGACGCAAGTGCGATTCCTCTACGGTTTTCCGTTCGCACTCGTCTTCCTCGCGCTCGTCACCGCCTTCGCGCGCGCTTCGGTTCCGGGACCGACAGCCGCGTTCATCGTCTACACGTCGGCGGGGGCGCTCGCGCAGATCTTCGCCACGGCGCTGATGCTCGCAGCGATGCGCACGCGAGCCTTCTCGGTCGCGATCACGTTCACGAAGACGGAGGCGGTGCAGGTCGCGCTGTTCGGCTTCGTGTTCCTCGGCGACGCGCTGACGGGCGCGCGCGTCGTCGCGATCGCTATCGCGACGGCCGGCGTGATCGTCGTAGCCGCGAAACCCGGCTCGGACTGGAGCGCGCGCAGCGCGAAGCCGCTGCTGCTCGGGATCGCGTCCGGCGGTCTGTTCGCGCTCGCGGCCGTGGGCTTTCGGGGCGGCATCCTCGCGCTCGGCGACGGACCCTACTTCCTGCGCGCGACGACGACGCTCGTCTGGTCGCTCGGGATTCAGGCGTCCCTGCTCGGCGCGTGGCTCGTCGCGTTCGACCGTGCCGCGCTCGCGCGCAGCCTCGCCGTCTGGCGGCAATCGGTGTTCGCCGGCTTCATGGGCGCGTTCGCATCGCAGTTCTGGTTCCTCGGCTTCTCGCTCACCGCGGCCGCCAACGTGCGGACGCTCGCGCTCGTCGAGGTGCTGTTCGCCCAGGCCGTGTCGCGGCGCGTGTTCGGTCAGCGCGTGTCGACGCGCGAAGCGGCCGGAATGGCGCTCGTGGTCGCGGGCGTCGCGTTGCTGCTTCTCGCGCCCTGACTCGGAGCCGTCGCGGCGATAGTGGGCGCCAACGCGCTCGCTACTTCTTCTTCAGGTTATTGAGCACGGAATCGAAGTCGAAGTTGATGTCGGCCTCGGTGACCTTCGATTCGTGGTACGGACGCAGGAAGAGCGCGTGGCACGCGTCGCAGCTCGCGCGCAGCGCGAGCCCCTCGGCACGCAGTTGCGGCTTGCCGGCGGGCGTGTCGGCCATCGTTTCCGCGGCTTTCGAGGCGGCGGCCGCGAGCCTGTAGAAGCTATCCCAGTCCTTCCAAATCGCCGGCAGTGCGAGCGTCGCGGGCGTCTCGGCCTTCGGATCGTAGAGGTTGGTCGTCGGCGGGAAGAGATGCGGAAACGCGAGCAGCATCACGTGCACCGTGTTCGCGTTGAGCCTGAGTGCGTCGAGGTTGTCGCTGTCGACCACTTGGAACGTGTCGATCGGCTGCATCAAATGCTCGAGCTCCTCCATGAGCTCGCCGCGGGCCGCGATCACGTCCTTCGGATTCGTGACGGCCGTCCAGCCCCGACCGTCGCCGGGCCCCGCGTCGGCCGCGAGCACGACGCCCGCGAATGCGAGCGCGCCGATTACCGCGTGACGTATTCGAGCCGCGTGTCGCACCGGCACCGCCTCACTGCCATGTCATCACCACGCACAGCGTAGACACCCGCGGGTCGCGCCTGGATAAGGAGTTCTACCTAGTTGTTGGCGCGAGCCGCACTGATTCGCGTGCGTTCACGCACCGGGGCGAGCGCGGCCGTGGGCCGCGAGCTAGTGCACGGCGTGAAGCGGCCGAGGTCTTTCGACGACGTACCCTTGGACGAAGTCGACGCCGAGCCCACGCAGCGCCTCGAACGACGCCTGGTCCTCGACCTGCTCCGCCACGACACGGAAATCGAGCGTGCGCGCGAGCTTCACCATCGCGGCCACCACCTCTCGGTTCACGCTGTCGTTCTCGACGTCGTGCGTGTAGACGCCGTCGATCTTGAGGTAGTCGAGCGACAGGTTCTTCAAATTCGCGAACGAGCCGATGCCGCTGCCAAAATTGTCCAGCGCGAAGCGGCAGCCGATTCCGTGCAGCACGTTGATGAAGCGCTGCGCCTGATCGAGCTGGCTCACGACCGCGGATTCGCGGATCTCGAAGCAGATCTTCTGCGGGTCAACGCCCGTGTGGTCGAGCACGTCGACGACGAACTCGAGG
>Ga0070667_100003890_pt1 | contig 12680 bp, 4 predicted proteins | sample KBSS33metaG_FD_64659 | JGI IMG/M metagenome (GOLD analysis project Ga0070667, IMG submission 64659) | Switchgrass rhizosphere microbial communities from Kellogg Biological Station, Michigan, USA - KBS S3-3 metaG | ecosystem: Host-associated > Plants > Roots > Rhizosphere > Soil ...
GCGCAGAGGCGCGCGACGTTGAAGCGCGTCTCGATCGCGTGACCACGGGTGCCGCTTCGCCGGCGCCGGCAGCAATCGACGCAGCGGCTGCGGCGCGACTCCGGTCGCTGGGATACGTTGTCGGATCGGGGCGCAACCCGTCACGCAGCTACACACCGGCCGACGATCCCAAGCGCCTGGCTCATCTGAATCAAGCGCTCGACGACGCCAGCACGATGTGGTCGAGAGGCGATGGCGCGCGCGCCATTGAGACGTTGCGGGCCGTCATTCGGGAGAAGCCGGACCTGACCGTCGCCTACGATCGGCTCGCGTTCATGCTGCGCGGGTCTGGGCGCATCGGTGATGCCGTCGCTGTGCTCGATGACGCGGCGCGCGCGGGCCATGCGGATCGCCCTTTGCTGCGTTCGCTCGGCTCGATGCTGCGCGATGCTGGTGAGCTCCGTCGATCGGCCGCGGTCCTCGAACCGCTGGTACGAGAAGACGTGTCGGATCTCGAGTCGAGCGACGCGCTCGGCCAGACCTACGCGAGGATGGGACGCGGTCCGCAGGCCGAAGAAATGTTCAGGCGGGTGCTGGCCGCGTCGCCGAACGGCGCAGCGACCTGGAACAATCTAGGGGCGCTGTATTTGACTGAGAACCGCGCCGCGGACGCGATCGAAGCGTTGTTGCGCGCCGTCACGATCAATCCCGAGCTCGCCACGGCGTACAACGGTCTGGGCGTCGCCTACGCCAGGCAGGGACAGATGGATCGCGCGGTGGAGCAGTGGCGGAAAGCGCTCGCCCTTCGCCCGGACTTCGCCGACGCCCGGTACAACCTCGAGCGCGCTGCGCGATAAAAAAAGGGCGGCCCCGCGTTCGGAGCCGCCCTCAGTCTTCCTGCTTTTAACTTTTAACTTTTAACTTTCTAAAACTCCACCCTGAATCCCACCTGGAACACGCGCGGATCGAGAACCGCGATCACTGTTCTCGGCGCACCCACCGACAGGTTGAAGTTGGTCACCGGATCCGCGTTCAGGAGGTTGTAGATGTCGAGCATCACGGACGCCTTGAAACGGCCGATCGGCACCGACTTGTCGACCCGGAAGTTGAGCAGGTTGACGGCCTCCGATCGGTTCTGGTCAAGGTTCTGCGAGAAGAACGCGCAGTTGAAGTTGCAGACGTTGAGATCCACAGTGCCATCCGGGACCACCAGGGAATACGGGAAGCCGCTCTGGAACCGGTAGTTCACGGCGAGGCCGACGTCGAACTTGAAGTTATAGCGACCCGAAAGCTGCGCTCCGTACCCACTCGTCTTCTGACGATTCGGGGCATTCGGGTTGACCGAGATCTGCGGGAAGACGCCGATCGGATCTGTGCTCAGCGGGCTCGTCGAACCGACGTCTGGAATGTCGGCCGATCGCAGCTCGTTGCGCCACTGGTAGTCGGCAGCCGTCTGAACGAAGAACTTGGTACCAAACCGCTTGTGGAACGCCACCTCGACGGTGTCGTACGTGAACTTGCTGTCCGGGGCATTGGTGTACTCGGTGCCGGTCGCGCCGGCGAGCGAGTCCGGGACGTCCAGCAGGCTGTAGGTGACGCCGTTGACGACGCGCGTCTTCGGCACCGTCACCTGCCCCGTCCATGCCGTGACGATCGGCGTGTAGTAGAACGGGATGAACCCATTCTGCATCTTGCGGACATACGTGGCCCGGACCGACGACTCGCCCCACAACTGACGCTCGACGGTTGCGCTGATCTCGTCGGTGTACGGCGTAAACGCGTCGGGGTTCACCGGTGCGTCGGCGCCGCCGATGCGCGTGCGCCAGGAGCCCAGCTCCGCGACGCCGTCGTACTTCCCGTTGCGATTCAGGTCGTTGAAGTTGTACTCGTTGTAGCTGGTGCCGCCCGGGTTCGCCGCAGAGAACGTGTCGGCGAGGTTGTTGTAATACCGGCCGTAGAAGCCCTTCAACACCGTCTTCCCGACGCCGTCGAGGTTGGCGCTGAACCCGATGCGCGCCGCGACGTCCGTGTTCTTCAGCAGTGACGCGCCGGCAATTGTCGTGGACGGCTGGAAAATGGCGCGGCCATCACAACCGGGAGCCAGACCCGCGGAGGCCGGACAGACAGTCGCCTGCACGCCGGCGGTCGAGTCGGCGATCAGCGGCTTCCGGATACCGTCCGTGTACGTCAGGTTCTGGTAGTCGAAGCGCACGCCGCCCGTAATTGTCAGGCGGTTGTTCGGCGCCCAGCGATCCTGAACGAACCCGCTGTAGTGCTGATCGACGTTGGCTGACGTCACCCAGCCGCTGGCGAAATCTCCCGTCGCGCCGGTGTCGACGAACCGGATGCGGTCGGCTGTCGCCGAGGTTGGGGTCGCATATGAGAGGCGATACGGTCCGGACTGCCCATTGATGCCCAGCCGGTACCAGTCCTTGATGTCCTCGAAGCCGAACTTGAAGTCGTGACTGCCGCCCTTTTCGGGCAGATAGTACGTCATCTGCGCCTTCACTTGCGGCTTCGAGCGTCCACTCGTGAACGCGTTCCACCCGGCGCCGGTCTGAAGACCCGGGACGGATCGATAGATGGACGGCACTCGGGAGGCCGGATCGACCGCCGGCACCATCGGCCAGTCAAGCGTGAAGCGACCGACGTTCACCGTCAGGAACGCCCGATTGCTCAACACCGACTGCCACTCGCCCTTGTACATTCTCGACCAGCTGTCCTGCGCCAGAATCGATTCGGCTGGGACGAGCGTCGACAGATTGCGGAACGGCTTCTGCTTGTGTCCGGCTTGAATATAGCCGATCAGCGTGTTGTTCTTATTGATCTTCCCGGTGCCCTTCGCCGTGTAGTTGTTGAAGATCCCGAGATCGGTGGCGACGCTCTGTGCCACTCCGGACACTTGCTTGTCGATCTTGAAATGGTTGTACGCACCGTAGAACCAGACCTTGTCCTTCGCGATCGGGCCGCCGAGATCGGCGTGACCCTCCCAGAACAACAGGTTCGGGTTGTTGCACTGCTGCACGCCTTCGCCGTTGGGGGGACACACATAGCCGCGTGCGGCGATGTCACTCGTCGCGCCGTTGCTGCCGACGAAGCTGCCAGGCTCGTACGAGATGTGTTCGAGCCCCTTGAACGTATTGCCGCCGCTCTTGATGGTCGTCACGACCGCCGCACCCGGCGAATTCATTTCGACGTCGCTGCCGAGCGAGCCGACCGACACCTCTTCGTTCGCGTAGAAGTCCTCGTAGAACCCGGTGCCGCCCACCCCTTCGGTGTGATCGATCCCGTCGGAGACGACCTTCGCCTGATTCTGAATGCCGAAGCTCTCGTACCCGGACTGCTGGCTCTTGTGGCTGCCGCCCACGTCGAATCCCGACATCCGGACGCCAGGCGTTTCCGACAGCGCAGCCCAGATGTCCGTCGAGCTGGGAACCGCGATCAGCGCCTCGCCTTTGAGGCTCGTGCCCACTCTCGTCGTCGTCACATCGACGACCGGCGAGTCAGCCGTGACGGTGACGTTCTCCGCCACGCCGCCAACCTGCATCTGCGCGTCGGTGGAGATCGTCTGACCGAGGACCACGACAATGTTGTCGCGTTCGACCTTTTTGAAGCCTGGAAGATCGAACACGAGCTTGTAAGTGCCCGACGGCATGCCGGGGAACAGGTACTTTCCGTCACCCTCGGTCACCGCAGTGCGAACGCCGATCAGTGCCGGCGACGACGCCGTCACCATCACACCGGGCAGCACCGCGCCCTGCGAGTCGGTCACGATACCGGCCAGACGGCCCTGGCCGATCTGGGCGAACGCAGCCGGCGTGCCGAGCAGACTAACGACCGCGACCATTACGAGCCCTACCGCTCTCGATCTCATGGCACCTCCGATTTGTGGAACAACGGACGCCATACTAATTGCACGCGCGCGTAAAGAATAGCGACAAAAGCGTCGTGATCCGGTTTGATGATGGCTTGCTTATGCAAGAGATCCAATATTGAGGCAATCGTCCCAGATTCGGGCAGTCGAACACGTGATCGCGAACGGACGCTTTCACGGTTTCGGCGCGACGATGGCGCCCATTTGCCGCTCGCGCAGGAGCGCGTTGAAGGTTGCCAGCGTTCTCGCCAGGATCCCGTCCAGCTGCTCTCGATCTTTCGCGACGTTCTGGCTCAGCATCGCACCGACCTGCAGTTGCGACTCGGTCGGCGCGAAGTCGGCGTACGAGATCACATCGGCCAGATGCGCGAGTTTTTCCATCATCTGGCTCGGCGTCCGCAGGAAATCCTGCCCCCGGCCAGTGGCCGTGAGGTTGAACAACCGCGACTCGACATCGACGATCTGTTTCTCCAGATCGGCTGCCGCGGCCTTCAGGTCATCCGTTCCCGGAGCGGTGAGTGCCAGCGCACGCCACGACGCGAGCTGCGCGCGGACCGACTCGGCGGTGTTGATCATCTTCGCGACGACGTTGGCGTTGTCACGAATCGATAGCAGGGCCTTCGTTTGCGCGGCGACATCCTCCTCGGTACCGGCCGTATTCGGATCCTTGAGCACCGTCAACGGCGCCGTGCGCTCCACATCACCAGCGACCAGTTTCACGGTGTAGACACCTGGCGGCACGAGCACCGACACCGCCGCGGCGGTCGGGAACTTCCGCGTGCCTTCCGGGCCAAGGACGAACTCCGGCACGTGCATCGGCCGTGTGCGCAGCGTGATCTCGTCGGTCGGATCCATCCGCAGGTCCCACCACACGCGGTTGACGCCGGCGGTCGCTTCTTTGCCGACTTCGAGCGTCCGCACGACTTTGCCGCCGGCGTTACTGATCACGATCTTCGTCTTCGCGCGCGCATCGTCACGCGGAGCCGCCTTCAACGAGAAGGCGATCGCCGCGCCGTACGGCGGATTACGGCCCTCCGCCGCATCGTCTGGCATCATCATCGGGTCGGTGATGTTGCGGAATCGATACGTCGGACGCGGGGTGAAGAGATGCGCGCTTTCGTTCAGGACCTCCGGGCCCAGCGTTCTGAGTGGTGTGATGTCGTCGAGGATCCAGAACCCGCGCCCGTACGTCGCGACGACGAGATCGTTGAAATGTTCCTGGATGGCGAGCCAGTGGACCGGCGCGTGCGGCAACCCCGACTGCAACGGCATCCAATGGCGTCCGTCGTCGGGCGAAAAGTACAGCGCGTTTTCGGTGCCGAGGTAGAGCAAGCCGCGTTTGACCGGGTCCTCCCGCACGCAGTGCGCGTAGCTGTGGACGCTCTTCGGGATGTCTCCGACCACCGACCGCCAGGTCCGCCCGTAGTCACTCGTCTTGAAGACGAACGGATCGCGGTTGTTCACCTGGTGCAGATCGAAGGTGACGTAGGCGGTACCGTTGTCGAAGCGCGACGGCTCGACATTGCTCACCGTGCCCCAGGGCGGCAGGCCCGGGACGTTCGCCGTCACGTTCGTCCAATGCGCGCCGGCGTCGCGCGTGATCTGGAGCTGTCCGTCGTTGGTGCCTGCCCAGACCACGCCTTTCTCACGAGACGACTCGGCGATCGCAAACACGACGCCCGCGTACTCGACGCCGACGTTGTCCGGCGTCAGCCCACCGGAGCGCTGCTGGCGGCTCCGATCGTTCAGCGTCAAGTCGGGACTGATCACCTGCCATGTCTGGCCGCCATCGGTCGTGCGGTGCACGTGCTGCGACCCCGCGTAGACCGTGTTGTGATCGTGCGGCGAAATCGCCAGGGGAAAGGTCCAGTTGAAGCGGTACTTCAGATCGGCTGCGGGCACGCCGACCGTGATCTCCGGCCAGATCTCGACCTCGCGCGCCTGACGCGTGCGCTCGTCGAAGCGCTCGACAGTACCCCCCAGGCTGCCGTAACCGGTCCCACTGGCCCAGACAATGTTGCTGTCGACCGGGTCGGGAATCGCCCAACCGCTTTCGCCGCCCGCGACCGAGTGCCACATGCCGCGCGGAATCGGCCCGGCAATCTCCTCGTCGGACTGCTTGGCGAGGCGGCTATTGCTCGGACCGCGTGCCGACGGACCGTCCTGTCGGTTGCCGAAGACGTTGTAGGGAATCTGATTGTCGACGGCGACGTGATACATCTGCGCGACGGGCAGTTGAATCTGATGCCAGCTCTTGCCGCGATTGATCGAGAAGCTCAGGCCGTCGTCGTGGGCGACGACGAACCGGTCGCCGTTGGTCGGATCGATCCACATGTCGTGGTTGTCGCCGACCGGCGCCAGGCGGCCCGTGAGATCGACGCTCGTCTTTCCGCCATCGAGCGTCTTGGTGAATTCCGCCGACAAAAAGTACGCCTCGTTCTCGTTGTCAGGCTCGATCGCGAACCGCGTGTAGTAGTGCGTCCGACCGCGCAGCCGTCGATCCGAGCTGATTAATTCCCAGGTCTCTCCGCCGTCGTCGCTGCGCCAGAGCGAGCCGCTCTGCGTTGCTGTGCCGTCAGTCGCAGGCAACCCATCGCCGGTCTCGATCAGCGCGTACACGCGGTTGGAATTGCTGCGCGCGACTTGCGCTGAGATCTTTCCGAGCGGCGGCTTTGGCAGTCCATGTTCAGCAAGCCGCTTCCACGTCACGCCACCGTCCACCGATTTGAACAGCCCGCTGCCGGCACCGCCACTGGTCCGGCCCCACGTGTGAATCTCGAGCTGCCACATGCCGGCGAAGAGAATGCGCGGGTTGCGCGCGTCCATGGCGATGTCGGAGCAGCCAGTGTTCTCATCGACGAACAGCGTCCGCTGCCACGTCTTGCCGCCGTCGGCGGTGCGAAATACGCCACGCTCCTGCTGCGGCCCGTAGGCGTGGCCGAGCGCGCACGCGAGCACGACGTCGGGATCTCTCGGATCGACGACGATGCGGCCGATGCGCCCGGTCTGTTCGAGGCCCAGGTGAGCCCAGGTCTTGCCCGCGTCGTTTGATCGGTAGATGCCGTTGCCGATCGAGATGTTGCTGCGGATAAACGCCTCTCCAGTGCCGGCCCAGACGACGTTCGAATCTGAGGGGGCAACCGCAAGCGATCCGATCGACGACACGATCTGGTCATCGAAGATCGCGTCCCAGTGGGCGCCGTTGTCGGTCGTCTTGAAAATGCCGCCCGATGCCGCGCCAACGTAGTACACGTTCGGGTTGTTGGGCACGCCGGCGACTGCGATGACGCGGTTGCCAACCGGCCCGATGTAACGGAACTTGAGCTGCGCGTACGCATCCGGCGTTTGCGCGTGGGTCGCAACCATCGACCAAAGGCATGCCGACACGACGATGGCACCGGTGCGGCGATACATCACGTTTGAAGCCCTCCCTATACTCGCGATCGAAGCGCGGCACGCTACCACAGACCGCCCGCGCTTCCGCATGGCTGCCGAGACGATGCCGAAGCTTTACGCGGAGGCGGAAGCCGAGCGAGACTACTCTACATGGCCGCCCGCCCACGAGCGGGCATGTTCATCCAATTCGTACTCCCAGCCGCGATCGCCTTTGCAGTCACGACCGGCTGCCGGCCGTCGCCGGTTCAGCGGGAGCCCGGTTTGAACGTGCTGCTGATCACGGTCGACACCCTGCGAGCGGACGCGCTCGGGGCATACGGCAACGCGACCGTATCGACGCCGTTGCTGGACCGGCTGTCGGCGGGCGGCGTGCGCTTCTCGCGGGCGCTCGCGCAAACCGTCGTCACGCTGCCATCTCACGCCAACATCCTGTCGGGCCGTTATCCATTCGCGCACGGCGTGCGCGAGAATTCCGGGTTCAGGTTCCCGGACAACGTGGACACGCTGGCGACGCTGTTGAAAGCGCAGGGCTATCGGACCGGGGCCTTTGTCAGCGCCTTTCCACTCGATGTCCGCTTTGGCCTCGCGCGCGGGTTCGACGTCTACGACGACCGTTACGGCAAGGGCGCCGAGCGCGCGGCGTTCCGCGAGCCGGAGCGCGCTGGAACCGCAACCGTCGCCGCGGCCGCAGCCTGGATCGCAGCTAGCCCCAAGCCCCAAGCCCCGAGCCCCTGGTTCGCGTGGGTCCACCTCTACGAACCACATTTTCCATACGCGCCACCGGAGCCTTATGCGACGCGGTACCGCGCCGCCCCGTATCTCGGCGAGGTCTCGGCAGCGGACGCGGCGCTGGCGCCGCTCCTCGCGCCGATTCTGGAGCAGGGCGGAAATGGCCGCACGCTCGTCGTCGTCACCGGCGACCATGGCGAATCCCTGGGTGACCACGGCGAACAGACCCACGGACTGTTTGCGTACGAGGCGACGCTGCGTGTGCCGCTGATCGTCTATCAACCGGGGCTCTTCGCGTCGCGTGTCGTCGACGATCCCGTGCGGCACGTCGACATTCTGCCGACGGTGCTCGACGCGATGGGGATCGCTCCGCCGCAGGGGCTGGATGGCGCGAGCCTCCTTACCGCGATGGAAACCGGTGGGCGTACCGACGCGCCGTCGTATTTCGAGGCCTTGTCCGCCTCACTCAACCGCGGATGGGCGCCTCTGTCGGGTGTCGCGCGCGGACCGCTCAAGTACATCGATCTGCCGATTCCCGAGCTGTACGACGTCGCTGCCGACCCGGCCGAGGCTCGGAATCTGGCGCCGTCGCGTCCGGAGGACGTCCGGCAGTTGCAGACGCTCCTTCGACAACTCCGCGCATCCGATCGCGGTGCTGCCAGGACGTCGGAGAGCGCCGAAACCCGCAAGCGTCTCGGCAGCCTCGGTTATCTCTCCGGCACGGCAGCGCCGAAGTCGAGCTACACCGAGGCTGACGATCCAAAGCGCCTGGTGGCGCTCGACCGCGAGATCGACGACGTCATCACGAAGTATCAAGCTGGGGACCTTCGGGGAGCGATCGGGCTCGGTGAAAAGATCGTCAGTCAGCGCCCCGACATGGCGGTATCGCTGACGCATCTCGCTTTTCTGTACAGCGAGGCTGGCGATCACGCCCGCGCCGCGCGCACCGCCAACCGGGCGCTCGAGTTGAACCCCGCCGCGGCTGACGTCGCGGCATTGCTCGGCGCGTACTTGACGGACGCCGGACTCGCGAAGGAAGCGGTCGCTCGTCTGGAGCCTTACACACGGGTGTCGCAGCCGGATCTGGACGTGCTCATCGCGTACGGTGTCGCGCTGGCCTCGACCGGAAGAGGTGCGGACGCGCTGGCGGCCTTCGAGCGCGCCCGAGCGCTCGACCGAACGAGCGGCCTGCCGCTGACCAACATCGGCATGCTGTACCTAATGGCCGGCGCCGGAGACAAAGCGGCGGCAGCGTTCAGCGAGGCATTGACGATCGATGCGACGCTCGCTCGCGCGCACAACGGCCTGGGTGTTGTCGCCGCGCAACGCGGAGCCCTCGATGAAGCCGCCCATCACTGGAAGCAGGCGATCGCGCTCGATCCCCACGACCATCAGGCGCTCTACAACCTTGGCGACGTGCTGATTCGGCTTGGCCGTCCTGAACAGGCCCGGACGTATTGGACGTCTTATCTGCGCGAGGTTCCCCCGGGGTCCGACGAAAAAGACCGGGAACGTGTCCGGATTTGGCTCAATCGCTGAGCTCCTGTCCAAAAAACCGCATCAAGTTGTCGCAAAAATGATACTTCATCGTTGTAGTTGTGTTCAGCTTGGTGAAAGTTCGTTACACTCTCCGCTCGTTTGCGAACGTCGTCCGTCGGTGAGCGGTCGTCTCGCTAGCGGACAGTTACGAGAGGAGCCTTCCATGAAACGCTGGTTCGTCCTGCTGATTGCCACGCTATGTCTTGGCGTTGCCTCAGCCGGCGGCGCCCAGATCGCGTCAGGAAACATCTACGGAACCGTCAGCGATGCGCAAGGCGGCGTTCTGCCGGGCGCGACGGTTTCAGTCGTGGCGAAGTCGATTGGCGGTGCGCCACGGACCACCGTGACGGACACCGGCGGTCAATTCCGTTTCCTCAACCTGGACACCGCTACGTACACCGTGACGGTGGAACTGCCCGGGTTCACGAAACAGGCGCGCGACGTCATCGTCAACACCGGCGTCAACGTGCAGATCCCGTTCACGCTGGCCGTCGGCGGTCTCGCTGAAACGGTCGTGGTCACCGGGGCGTCGCCGGTGGTTGACGTCAAGAAGGCAGGAACATCGGTGACCCTCACCACGGCGGAGCTCGAGGGGACGCCGCAGTCGAAAGATCCGTGGGCGGCGCTCAAGACCGTCCCTGGCGTGATCGTCGACCGCGTCAACGTCGGCGGGAACGAAAGCGGCCAGCAGTCGGGCTTCATCGGCAAGGGCACGACCGGCCTTGACACGATGTGGAATCTCGACGGCGTCGTCATCACCGACGTCAACTCGGGCGGCGCCTCGTCGTCGTACTACGATTTCAACGCGTTCGAGGAAGTGAACGTGTCGACGGGCGGCAACGATCTCCGGCAGCAGACCGGCGGCATCGGCATCAACTTCGTCACCCGCCGCGGCACGAACAAGTTCAAGGGCAATGTCTACGTGGCGGACAGCAACGACAGCATCGAGTCCACCAATCTGCCGAGCGAGCTGGCGAAAGACAGCCGGCTGGCGCTGCCCGGCGGCGGCTTCGCAGAAAAGGCGAACCACACGGACAGGATTCTGAACCGCGGCTTCGACATCGGTGGACCGATCGTCAAGGACAAGGCCTGGTTCTGGGTGTCGTGGGGCAAGCAGAACATCGATATCGTCAAGCTGGTCCAGACCACCGACAAGACCGTGCTGACGAACACCAACGCGAAGATCAACTGGGCGCCGACGGCGAACGACCAGTTCTCCGGGTTCTACTTCAACGGCGCCAAGGAAAAGTTCGGCCGCAATCCAGGTTACGTCGCCAACGAGCCGGCGTCATTCACCTGGAACCAGGGCAACTTCTATCCTGAGGAAGGCCTCCTGCACCCGCTGCACGGGCTGTGGAAGGTTGAAGACAACCACACCTTCGGGTCGAATCTGTTCGTGAACGCGAAGTACGCGTGGTACGGATGGGGGTATGGCTTCGACCCGATCGGCGGCGCAGGGACGAACGGCGGCGTGGACCTCGACAATCAGAACGCCTACGGGTCGTATATCACTGCGAAGTACACGAAAGCGTGGCACTTGCTCGACGTCAGCGGCAGCGCCTTCGCCACGACTGGCGGCGCGAGCCACGAGTTCAAGTTCGGCTTCGGCTACAACCGCCGTCCGAGCGATTCGCTGACCCATTACAGCGGCAATTCAGTTTTCGCCGTTCACCTCGGTCCGGGAGACGAGGTCGCGCAGGTCTATCGGGACCGCGTGGTGGCCTCGATCGGGCAGTACACGGACCTCTACTTCGGTGACACGATCAGCAAGGGTGCGCTGACCGTCAACCTTGGCGTCCGCTGGGACAAGCAGACGGCCAGGAACCTCCCGAGCGTCGCCGCCGCGAACAGCGATTTCCCGAACCTCTTGCCGTCCGTCAGCTACGACGGCAGCGGGCCGTCGATCTCGTGGAACGACATTTCGCCCCGCGTCAGCGCCACCTACGCACTCGACGCGGCGAGGAAGACCATCGTTCGCGGATCGTTCGCCCGATACGCCGGTCAGCTGAATCCGGGACAGGTGACGCTCGCCAGTCCTGTCGGCAGCTACTACAGCTACATCGCGTACAAGTGGAACGACCTGAACGGCGACCACCTCGCGCAAAAGAACGAAGTGCTCACCAATCTGGCCCCGGTCTACTGGGGCTCCGGCATCGACATCAAGAATCCGGGCTCGGCTCAGCCGCCGCCGCAGGGTATCGCGTCGAACTACACCGCGAACCACGACAACGAGTTCATCATCGGCTTCGATCGCGAGCTGATGCCGAACTTCGGATTCAACCTGTCCTACACGTACCACACCAGCTACGACATTCCGGGTTGGAACCCCAGGACCGGCTTTACGAGCGCAGACTACACGGCGTCCGCGCCGTCGTCGGCCCTCGGTTACAGCGCGGTCGTGTACTCACCGAACCCGGCGAAAGTCGACGCCACCAACGGCGCTCGCACGCTCGGGAACAGGGCGGACTACCACACCACCTACTCAGGAATCGAGGCCAGCCTGAACAAGCGGCTCGCTGATAAATGGTTCGCCCGACTCGCGTTCTCGTACAACAACTACGTGGAGCATCTCACCGGGTCTGCCGCCGTCGTGAATCCGACGCGGACAGACGCGGTCAACGGTTCGCTGGCGTACGCCGGTCCGCAAGTGGATGGCGGTCAGTACGCGCCGCGATCAGGTGGTTCAGGCAAGGGCGACATCTTCTACAACGCGAAGTGGCAGATGAACCTCAGTGCGCTGTATCAGCTGCCCATGGGATTCGACGTCGGCGCCAATGTGTTTGGCCGCCAGGGCTACGCGCGCCCGTTCTTCCTGCAGTTGAGCGGCGGCAACGACGGATCCGCGATCCGCGTGCTGGCGACACCTGAGGTCGACCAGACTCGATATCCGCAGTTATGGGACGTCGATTTGCGGGTGGCGAAGAACGTCAAGATCACCGGCCCGCTGGTCTTCAACATCGCTGCCGATCTGTTCAACGTGGCGAACTCCGCGACCGAGCTGGGGCGCACGCGGCGGCTCAACTCGGCGGCGTTCGGTCAGCTGAACGACATCCTCTCACCGCGCATTCTGCGAATCACTGCGGGAATCAAGTTCTGATTCAGCGCGGCTGACGAGCGTCTCTGACGCCCCGGGGATCGACTCCCCGGGGCGTTTCTTTTTTGC
>Ga0070667_100003891_pt1 | contig 12678 bp, 9 predicted proteins | sample KBSS33metaG_FD_64659 | JGI IMG/M metagenome (GOLD analysis project Ga0070667, IMG submission 64659) | Switchgrass rhizosphere microbial communities from Kellogg Biological Station, Michigan, USA - KBS S3-3 metaG | ecosystem: Host-associated > Plants > Roots > Rhizosphere > Soil ...
CGGCGCAGGTTCGCTGCAATCAGCGGTCCGAACTTCAGCGTCCAGCAGCGGATGGTCTCGTAGCTGACCTCGATCCCGCGCTGAGCCAGCAGCTCCTCCACATCCCGGAAGCTCAACGTGGGCTCTGTCAGCTCAAATGCACCCTCCGGTAAGCTGAGCCGTCTACGCGGGGTGTATGGCCCGCAAATCCAAGGCGCATGACCCGTTCCGCTGGTTCGACAGCTCGCCTGAGGTGATCCAGCTCGTGGTGATGCTGTACGTCCGCTTCCCGCTGTCGCTGCGCAACGTTGAGGACCTGGCGTTCGAACGCGGCATCGACATTTGCCACGAGACGGTCAGGAAGTGGGTCAACCGGTTCGGGCCGATGTTTCGCCTCCAGCATTCGCAAGCGGCGGGTCCAGGGCATGCGCCAGCACACCCATTGGCGCTGGCATCTGGACGAGGTCTATGTCCGCGTCCAAGGCGAGATGCGTTACCTCTGGCGGGCCGTCGACCACGAGGGCGAGGTGCTGGAAAGCTTCGTCACCAAGGAGCGGGACAAGGCCGCCGCGCTCAAGTTCATGAAGAAGCTCATGAAGCGGCACGGCTGCGCCAGGGTCGTCACGACCGATGGCCTGCGCTCCTACAAGGCTGCCATGAAGGACCTCGGCTGCGCGGAGAAGCAGGAGGTCGGCCGTTGGGCCAACAATCGGGTCGAGAACTCACACCAGCCGTTTCGACGACGAGAACGGGCGATGCTGCGGTTTCGGCGAATGAAGACGCTGCAGCAGTTCGCCTCAGTCCACGCCAGCTTCCACAACCACTTCAATCAGGAACGCGACCTCGTCAGCCGGGAGATCTACAAGGAACGACGCTCAGCCGCTCTGGCTGAGTGGAGGACCCTCGCGAGCTAGACCAAGCTCGGGGTAGGGGCTGGTGCGCCGAACTGGAGACAAGTTGCCGTTGGACTGACAGCACCCAGCGGACCATGCGCCGCACCAACAGGTCGAAGACATGGCCGCACCGACCAGCCGTCAAAGAACTCCCAGATCCACCTTGCCAACGGGGAGCCGTCCAGACATGGCGCGGAAGAGATCCGCGGAATGGGGGGCGGCAGGCTTATTTTTCTACGGACCACGCATCTGAAACCCACATGCGAGGTCGACGTGTCGACCGGTTGAGCGTAGCGCGCCGCGGGCCGATAGCGTTGGCAGTAGTTCGGCGCACAGAGGTGCGATCCCCCCTTCAGCACCTTGCGACCGATACGGATCTCTGGGGTCGCTGGGTCGAAACTGTCGATTTCGCTCGCCCGGAACGGGTCGCGTGGCGCACAGCAGGCGCTCGCGACGCCGTCCTGTCGGGGAAGGCTGAACCAATCGCTGGTCCATCCCAAACGTTGCCGATCATGTCGAACAGTCCAAAAGCGTTCGCCGGAAAACTCCCGACGGGAGAGGTGCGGGCGTAGCCGTCTGTCAGTAGGTGCTGCCAAGGGAATTCGCCCTGCCAGTAGTTCGCCAACATCTGACCGCCAGGCGCGAGTTCCTCGCCCCAACTGAAGGTGGCGCCTTCGAGGCCGCCGCGAGCGGCGAACTCCCATTCCGCCTCAGTGGGCAAAGCCTTGCCGGCCCACGCTGCGTACGCCTCCGCATCGGCGTAGGCGACATGCACGACTGGATGATCGGCGAGCCTTTCGATGTCCGTCCCAGGTCCTAGCGGACTGCGCCAGTTCGCCCCCAGACAGTAGGACCACCAGGCGGTGGCGTCGTTGAATTTGGTGGGCTGGTCGGGCCCCGCGAAAACCAACGACCCGGGGTGGGCGAGCTCGGCGAGCATCCCTGGATACAGGGCTGCGTTCGGAGGGCGCTCCGCCACGCTGACGTAATGCGTCTGGCGCACGAACTCCGCGAATTGGGCATTCGTCACGGGCATGGCGTCGATCCAGAACCCGCCGACGACGACGCGGCGACTTGGCGCCTCTTCTGGGTAGTGGGCGTCGGACCCCATCCGAAACGCGCCGCCCTCAAGCCAGACCATTCCGTGCGCACGTTTAGTGTTCATGGCTATCGCGCCCATGTCGGGACTGCGCACACTTGACTAGGCGCATCGACTTAAAAAGTTTATCAGTACGGTTAGACAATTGCCGGGGGCGCCGTGGCGAGACGTTCGAAAGCTGCAGCTGGCGGGCCGTCGCTCGAATCGCGAATCCTCGACGAGGCGGAACGCTTGTTCGGCGATCGCGGCATCGAGGCCGTGGCGCTGCGGCAGATCGCGGCCGCAGCCGGTTCGTCGAACCATTTTGCGGTCCAGTATCACTTCGGCGACAAGGACCAGCTGGTCCAGGCGATCTTCAATCGTCGGATTTCCACACTGGAGCTGCGGCGGGCGAGTCTGCTGCGGGAGGCGAGCGCTCGCGGGGAGCTCGGCGACATCCATGCCCTGCTCGACATCATGTTCAGGCCCGTGGCCGAGTTGGTGGATGCGCAAGGCAGACGCACCTATGCGGCGTTCCTCCTCGGCCTCCACCACTTTGGCGGAGCGACGAATCCGAGGGTCGAAACGGTCGGCTTCGATCCGGTGACGCAGTATCTGTCCGACCTGCTCTACGCGACCGCGCCGCATCTGCCGAGCGAGGCCGTTCGGCGCAGGCTGGTGACAGTCTTCCTCATGTATTTGCGCGAGTTGGTCGGCTGGGAACGTCAGCAAGCGCGAGGCGACGACGCGATGAGCCTCGACGAGGTGATAACCGAGGCGATCAACATGGGCGCGGCGGCCTTTCTGTGCCCGCAGGCCACGCCTGGCGCCGCCTGAAACCAATGCCTGGAGCATCCGGTCTCCTCAGGATTTGGGAGCCAGGGTGAAGACCACCGCATCGATCTGGCCGTCGAACGCGAACGGGGCGGGGTAGTCGTCCGTCGCAGGATGACCGAGATCTCGCCCGACGCCAAAGCCGTCGGGGCCGCCCGAGAACATGGCCATCGGATGGAAATCGAACTCTCCCGCGGCGGCCGGAGCGCCGTTGATCAAGAGCTCTCCCCGGGCCCGCGTCGGGCTCAGGCGGTGGAAACGGTAGCTTATGCGGTTGCGCCCGTCCGCAAGCGGCAGCGCGGCGGACAGTCGGAAGATTGTCCGGCCCATCTGATTGAAGTAGTATTGGACGCGCCCGTCCTTGACATAGAGGCTGTATCCCGCCTCCTGTCCACCGTTGGCGAAGATGACGCCGTTGGCGCTTGCAGACGATCTCACCATGGCGTCGACTTGATAGTCACCGCCCAGCAATGTCGGTCCCATCTGCTCGGAGAACCCGTAGGCCCCCGGGCCAAAAAACTCAAAACGATCACCAGATCTCTTGTTGCGCGCGAACGCGCGCGATGAGTCGTCATCGAGCGGATAGACATTGTACTTGCGCGCCTGTTCGTCGAACAGCGCTTGCAACGCCTTCAGCTTCTCGGGTTCGCGCGCCGCCAGATCGTTCGATTCTCCAGGGTCCCGCCGCACGTCGAACAGCGTCCAGCGGTCCTTCCCGAACGGCTGCGGCTTGCGATAGTCGTAGGGCTCCGGCTTGTGCTGCACGACGGCCTTCCAACCGTCGGCGTAGATGCTGCGATTGCCGGTGTACTCGTAATACTGGACCCGACGCGGGTTTGCGGGGCCGCCTTCGAGTTCTTTGAGCATGCTGTAGCCGTCGAGCGCCTGCTGCCGCACCCCATCGACGCATGCGGGGGATTTGACGCCGGCCGCCTCGAGCACCGTCGGGCCGATGTCGATGAGATGGTGGTAGTCGCTGCGCACCTCACCATGCGCCTTGATCCGCGCAGGCCATGAGATCACCGCCGGCACGTGCACGCCGCCTTCGAGGGCCGACTGCTTGAAATCGCGGAAGGGTGTGTTCCCCGCCACCGCCCAGCCGGCGGCGTAGTGCCCAGGGGACTGCGGTCCGCCCCAGCTATCGTAGTGCGCGAAGTTTTCCTGAAGGGTCGCAGGGAGACCCTGTGGCGCGGCCATCTCGCGCGTCGCGCCGAAGCGGCCGCCTTCGCCGCTGGCGCCATTGTCGGATGTCACGATGATCAGGGTATTGTCGAGCTGTCCAGTTCGCTCGAGCGCATCCAGTATGCGTCCGAATTCAAAGTCCGCCTGGCTCATATATGCCGCGACGATCTCCATCTGCCGGGCGAAGAGCTTGCGCTCCTCAAGCGAGAGGGAGGACCAGGCCGGAATCCCGGGGGGACGCTCCGCGGGCCGGGCGCTCGCAGGCGTGACGCCTAGGCTGCGCTGGCGCGCCAGGATCAGTTCCTGGGCCTTGTCCCAGCCCATGTCGAATTTCCCACGATACTTCTGCCGCCATGTTTCGGGGACTTGGTGTGGGTAGTGGATCGCGCCTGGAGCCCAGTACATGTAGAACGGCTTGGCTGGATCGGCCGACTTGAGCCCGGTGACGTAGTCGACGGCGCGGTCCGCCAGGTCGTGAGTCAGCGTGTACTCCTGCCCGGAGCGCGGCTCGGCGATGATGCTGTTGTCCTGCCACAGCGTCGGCGCGAATTGGTCCGTCTCGGCTGCCAGGTACCCGTAGAATCGATCGAAACCCTGGCCCAGGGGCCATTGGTCGAATGGGCCCGCAGGCGAGATGTCGCCGACCGGAACGTGGTCCCATTTTCCAAGCGCGATGGTTCCGTATCCGGCCTTCTGCAGCAACTTGGCCGTTGTCGCCGCCGAGCGCGGCACGCGCCCGTCGTAGCCGGGGAATCCCATCGTCTGCAGCGCATGAGCCCCCATGTGCACCGAGTGGCTATTTCTCCCGGTCAACAATGCGGCGCGGCTCGCCGAGCAAACCGGCGTCGCGTGAAAGTTGCTGTACTTGAATCCCCGCGCGATGACGCGGTCGAGGTTGGGCGTTTCGATGAAGCCCCCGAAGCTGGCGAGTTGGCCGAAGCCGAGGTCGTCGACGAGCCAGATGAGCACGTTGGGCGCGCCGGGCGCGGGGCGCGGTCGGCTGGGCCAACTCGGGGTCGAATCTGCGGCGAATTCGCCGATGTGTCCTGCGAACGGCGGCGCGTCTTCGCTGGCGCAGAAGCTCGGGGGCTGCGGCGCCGGCGCGCCGCCGGTTGGCACGCCGGAGGCCGAGCCTGCCGCGGGGGCGGCCGTAATCAAAGAGCAGCTGGCAAGCAGCCAGCGCGCGAACCTGCGACGCCTCACCATCAGTCCTCTCCTCGAATTCTCGCGGCTCTAGAACTTGCGCGTGACCTGGACTCCATAGGTGCGCGGAGCGGCTGGGTAGCCGATCACTTCGCCGAGTACGACCAGCCGCTTCACGTAGTAGGTCTTGTCGGCGAGATGCTGCCCCCAGACCGACAGCTGCCAGTCGCCCGACGCCGAGGTGTAGGTCGCCTGCGCATTCAGGAGGCCGTAGGCGGGTTCGCGAGCGAACGCGGTGAGCGTCGGCGATGGATCGCTGCTGTGATAGAAGGCGGACTTCCAGGCATAGTCGGCGTGCAGGACCAGGTCGGCGCCTCGAGCAAGTTGCACAGTGTAGTCGGCCGCCACGCCGGCAGTTGTCTTGGGGGCATAGACGAAGGGCTCGCCACTGCGATCACCGCTAGCGTCAGAAAACTGATCATAATGCGGCGACAGGAGCCCCAGGTTTGCAGTCAAACGCAGGCTGGCGGTGGGAGCTGCGACCAGTTCGAACTCCATGCCCTCGATATGCGCCCGACCGGCGGAGACGACGAAAGCGCCGACCGCGCCTGCAGGCACCTGGGTGCGTTGGAGGTTCTGAACCTTCGAGTAGAAGGCCGCCGCGTTCAGCCGCAGTCGGCGATCGAGAAACTCCAGCTTCGCCCCGACCTCGTAGTCGGTCAGTTGCTCCGGTTGGAAGGCCTGGGCGGACGCCAGCGTCCCCTGGCGCAGGTTGAAGCCGCCTGCGCGATAGGCGCGGCTCGTCTTGGCGTACAGAAACACGTCCCGGGCGGGCTGCCAGTCGACACCGAGCAGGTATGACCAGTAGTCGAAGTCCGCTCGTGACGTGCGGAAGCACTGGTCGATGGGCGTGGATGCGGCGAGCGTTGGCACGGTGCACGCGCCCGCGCTGGTGTGGTTGTGGTTCGTCAGCTGCCGCCGGTCGCGCGTATAGCGCAGGCCGGCGTTGATCTTGACCTGCGGTGCGATCCCGTAGCTCGCCTGACCGTAGCCAGCCACGGAGTTGTTGTCGCCGGTGCCATCGGTGATCGAGCCCGCCGTGACCGTGTTAGCGATGTCATGGCCCTTCTCATGGAAGTAGTAGAGTCCGCCGATCCAGGAGCCGTGACCGCCGAAATCTCCAAACAGCTGCAGTTCCTGAGTCAGCTGCCACTGATCGATGCTCGGCGCTGTGTGGAGCACCGGCAGCGGCAGGCCATCGAAGTCGTTAAGCGAGCGACGGCGCGCCGTCCGATATGCGGTGATCGACTTGAAGGTGGCCGAACCCAGTCGGTCCTCGAAGGTCGCCGAGACACCGCTGGTTCGCACGCGGTCGAACGAATCCGCGTCGTTTTGGACCGCGAAGGGATCGCCGCTAAGGAAACTGGCGATGGTGCGAGCGCCGCCGGTCAGGCGGATCACCTGGGCTGCGGCGGTCGCGCCGGTCCCGCCTTGCAGCGCATCGAGCAGAACGTTCGCGGTCCCGCGATCCTTGTAAAGCGAGTAGTCGCCGGAGAGCAGCAGGCTCCAATCCGCGCCTGGTGGGGCGACTAGGACGTTGGCGCGAACGAATTTCACGTCGTCGTTCGTCTGGTGGATCCCTCTTGTCAGGTTCTCGATATAGCCATCCCGCAGCGAGATCCGCCCCGCCGCTCGCATCATCACCGCATCCGTCAGGGGGGCGTTCAAAACCCCTGTGACCTGTCGCGCGTCGAAGTTGCCGAAGCGCGCCGATAGAGACCCCTCTAGGTGATCTGTCGGACGGTTGCCGACGATGTTGATGGCGCCGCCGGTGGTGTTGCGGCCGAACAGCGTCCCCTGCGGGCCGCGCAGCACCTCGACGCGCTGAACGTCCACGAGATCCATGAGCGCGCCGTTCGAACGCGCGATGTAGACGCCGTCCTGATACACGCCGACCGGCGGATCTAGCATAATGTTGGCGTCGGTCTGGATCTGTCCGCGGATGCTGACGGTCGCCGAGGATTTGTCCGACGAGAAGTTGCTGATCGTGACGTTCGGCGTGGCCGTCTGGATCGCGTAAAGATTGAGGATCTGGCGCTTCTGAAGGTCGTTCGATCCCAGGCTGGTCACCGCGACGGGCGTGGTCTGCAGGTTCTCCTCACGTCGCCGCGCGGTGACCACGACCTCCTCGATCGCGGCCGGAGCGCCGCCCTTCTGAGCTTCCTGGCCTGAGGCCGGTCCACAGAGCACGAAAGTGCTCGAAGCCGCGGCTAGGCAAGCCGCCATCGGTCTATTCACGTGTTTCCACCCCGGAATTCTGCCGCGCGCCTACCGAGCGTCGTTCTATCTCGTGTTAGCTAACGGGAACATGGTCGTCAAATAATTTAAGACAGATAGCAGAAAATGGGGACCGCTGCCTGTTGGAGACCGGCTGCGCGATAGCCGAAATTCTTGGCCGGGGAGGGTCGTTCAGCCCCGTTCGGCTGCCGCCGTGAAGGTCCGGAATCCGGACGGGTTCGAATGTCCGTTCGTGGCGCGTCTTGGCCATCGAAAAAGCAGGAAGCGGTAGACGGCGGCAACGGGTCGGGATCCGCCCCGTCCCCCTTCTGCGGCGCGATGGGGACGGCAGGGCCAGACGGCGACCGTCTCGGTCAGCGCTGCGAGGCGAGGAGCTGGTCGAGTTGGGCGAACTGCTCGGCCGACATCGCCTGCGTTCCGTCGATGGCCGCGGGGAGAGGCTCGGGGGAGGGATAGAGTTCGCTGAGGGTCAGCAGCGTCCGCTCGCCCTGGTCCTCGAAGGTCACCGTGGTGACCGGACCATTGCCGCTTTCCTCGTTGGTCCAGACCAGGCGGCGTGGCGGCGTCGCCTCGATGTACCGGCCGTAGAAGGTCGCCGGACTCGAGCCATCGTTGTCGAAGGTAATCCGGTAGCCGCCGCCCGTCCGCGCGTCGATCTCGCAGGCGCTGAGCACGGCGCCCATCGACTTCGGTGCCCACCACAGCTTGAAAAGCTCGGGCCGGGTCCAGGCGTCAAATACCACCCGCGCCGGGCTGTCGAAGGTTCGCGTGACGATGAGTTCGCGGTCGGACTTCCGCTCCACCTTGGTCGGGTTCTCCGTCCGCTCGGGCTGGCCGTTCTGTCCCATGTCGTTTCCTTTTGCTCTGCAGACCTCGTCCTATTCATCGTGACGACGAACGAGCGTGTGTGCCGCCGACATCGCGGACGTCGGTTGGCGTGACGGTCCGGTTTGCGGAACGCCCCAAGAGTCTGCTCCTGGCGCCGCTTGGACGTTCCCAGCCTCGCGTCCCGCTTAGGCGTCCACTACGACTTGCGCATCAGCTTCTCGACCAGCCGCCTGAGCTCCGTCGGCGTGGTCTCGCCGGCGGTGACCTCGTGGTAGCCGATGCCGGCGCGGCGCAGCGCTTCCCTCTTGACGGCGTCGCGGGCCGCCGCGGTCCCTTGGTGGTGCGCGCCGCCTTGATATTCGATGGCGTGTCGGGGCTGGCAGTCGCCGTACACCAGGAGGAGATCGACCCGTTTCGAGTTGATGCAGCGATAGGCCTCGGCATCCTTGCTGCGCAGGATCTCGCCGAGGGAAACCTGCGCCATCACCTGCCAGGTCGGGTCGCAGCCGATGACCCTGCGGTCGAGTTCCTTGAAGACGCGGGCCTCGCTCTTGTTGAGAAGAGGTTGGACCGAGAAGGTCGCGCCCATGACGATCCGCAGTTGATCCGCCGCATCGGGCTGTTTCGGCGGGGCCGGCTCGCGAGTCGCGGTTACACGCGCGAGCGGCCGGCTGCGGTTCTGGTCATGAGATCTCTTCTCGCGCCACGCCCTTCGGCGAATCTCGGAGAAGGCGCGCTCGACGGTCATGCCGAAGAACGCTCCGATCGCCAAGACGAGCGCGAGGAGGTGAGGCTTCTCGATCAGTGCGACGATCTCCAACGGCATCGCCAAAGCGTAGCTTCACTTTGAGCCGATCACCAAATGGGGCCACCTCCATCGCTCAGCAGGCATCCCCAGGCGCGCTGCTGTTCGTGTCGCGCGGAATGTCCGGAATCCGGAGCGATGGCGACGTCAGCTCTTGGCGCTGCTTGCCCGTTCCCGCATGCTCATTGAGAACCATGGGAGCCGACGTTCGCAATGACGGCACGGGGTGGTTCCCGGACCCTGGGTCAGCGGGCGGCGCGTCACGCCACGCCGCCCGTTCGAACCTTCAGTGTAGCGTTTCTCCAGCCCGCAGTGACCTGAAGCCCGTTCGCATCTCCTGCACGAGCAATTCCGGCTGTTCCCAAGCGGCGAAGTGGCCGCCTTTGGGAACTTCGTTGAAATGAATGAGATTGCGGTAGCCACGCTCCGACCAACTCCGCGGACCTTGATAGATCTCCTCAGGGAAAATACTCACGGCAGCCGGCAAAGTGATGCTCAAGTCCTGGAAAAAGCCGTCCTTAAATTCCGTGTAGAGCCGAGCCGAAGACACTCCGGTGTTCGTCAACCAGGACAGCGTGATGTTGTCGAGGATGTCGTCCCGCGTAAGGTCCCCGTACGGCTCCCTGTCGATGAAGAGTTTCGCGATATGCCCGTAGCTCGCGACGTCGTGGTCGATCATCCAGGCAGCTAAAGCAATCGGTGAGTCCGCCAATCCGTACAGGGTCTGCGGATGTGCGAGCATCATGAACTGCGTGGGCAGGTGTTGGAAAGCGAACGCGAGTTGATCATACGCGCGCTTCTCTTCAGCCGACAGTCCCGCCGGCGCGGGCCCGCCAGACTGAAGCGCCTTGGTAACGTCGGAGGGTATCGCACCGGGGAAGTTCACGTGGATGCCGATTAACTCCGGAGGAGCTTGCTGGGCCAAGGCATTGGTGACGAATGCGCCCCAATCGCCCCCCTGGGCGACGAAGCGGTCGTATCCGAGGCGTTTCATCAGCACGGTCCAGGCACTGGCCATCCGAGCCGGCCCCCAACCGGACGTCGTGGGCTTGCCTGAAAATCCGTAGCCGGCCCCGGACGGGATCACGACATGAAACGCATCCGACTCGCTGCCGCCATGAGCCGTGGGGTTGGTCAGCGGATCGATGATCTTCAGTTGCTCGATTGGCGAGCCCGGCCAGCCGTGCGTTATGATAATCGGCAATGCGTCTTCATGCTTCGAGCGGACATGGATGAAATGCACGTCCAACCCGTCGATCTCGGTGATGAAGTTCGGTAGCGCGTTCAGTTGAACCTCGCACCGGCGCCAGTCGTAATCACTCGCCCAGTAGTCGGCGAGCTTCTGCATCAGGTCCAGTTGAACGCCCTGGGCCCCATCATCGACGAGTTCTCGTTCCGGCCAGCGGGTTGCTTCGATCCGCCGCTTGAGGTCAGCAAGCTGCTCGTCCGTGGCATGAAACTCGAACGGCCGGATAGACGCGCCTTCGGCTTGCATTGCTTGGTCGGGCATTATCAAGGGCTTCGCGGCCCCGACATCACCGTGGGACGTTTGCTGCGCCATCATCGTCCTCCTCGTCCCCGAGGCAGGCGTCATGCGTCCTGCCCGAGAACGGCAAGGGTTGCCGACCGTCAGGGTCGGCGCTGCGGTCCAAAAATGGGGCCGGTGGCGGCCTGAACTCGCCCGTCGACGTTCCGGCCTCGTGTCGAGCCAGCTCGGTGGCGACGACCCCAGGGCTTTAGACCCTTAGGACGCCACGGTCTTCGGTTCCGTTCTCACATGTCCGCTACGGGTCGAGGCTGTGTAAAAAACGCGAACCAGTTGAGACTCCTGACCTCGCCGTGTCGGGGCTTCGGATGGGTCGTTTCGTCGACGGTGAAGATCGCCGGCAGCCGACACGCTTGCCGAGCTGCCTGGATGACTACGTCAGCGAAGACAATCCAGCGCGGGTGATCGACGTCTTCGTTGACGAGCTCGATCTTGGGGGCCTGGGCTTCGAGGTGGCGCCGGCGGCGACCGGCCGGCCAGCGTACCAGCCGGCGACGCTGCTGAAGCTGTACGTCTACGGATACCTGAACCGCGTGCCGTCGAGCCGGCGGCTGGAGCGCGAAGCCCAGCGCAACGTCGAGCTGATGTGGCTGACGGGTAAGCTCGCGCCCGACCACAAGACCATCGCTAACTTCCGCAAGGATCATGGCCCGGCGATCCAGGCGTCGTGCGCGCACTTCGTGGCGCTGTGCCGCCAGATCGGGCTCTTCACCCAGGCGCTGGCGGCGGTGGACGGCAGCAAGTTCAAGGCGGTCAACACGCGCGACAAGAACTTCACCGCGACCAAGCTGAAGAAGCGGATGGAGCAGGTCGCCGAGCACATTGCCGGCTACCTGGCCGACCTCGACACCGCCGACCGGCAGGAGGGCGCGGCCGCCGAGGCGCGGGCGGGGAAGCTGAAGGACAAGAAGATCGCCACGCTTCGAGCGCAGATGCAGGCGCTGAAGGCGATGGAAGCGGAGGTGGCGGCCTCACCCGATGGCCAGGTCTCGCTGACCGATCCCGACGCCCGCTCGATGGCCACCAGCGGCCGGAGCAGCGGGATCGTCGGCTACAACGTCCAGTCCGTCGTCGAGGCCGAGCACCACCTGATCGTCGCCCACGACGTAGTCATGACCGGCAGCGACCGCCAGCAGCTCACCGCCATGAGCGCGAAGGGCAAGGCGGCGATGGGCGTGGAAACGCTCGAAGTGCTGGCCGACCGCGGCTACTTCTCCGGCGAGGAGATCGTGGCCTGCGAGGCGATCGGGGTGACGCCCAACGTGCCGAAGCCACTCACCTCCAACGCCAAGGCCGAGGGCCGCTTCGGCAAGCAGGACTTTACCTACCTTCCCGATCAGGACGTCTACCGCTGCCCGGGCGGAGCGCTCCTGCGCCACCACATGACCACCGTCGAGCGAGGGCTGACGCTGCACCGCTACTGGGATCGCGCCAGCTGCCAGGCCTGCCCGCTGAAGCCGCAGTGCACGCCCAGCGTGGAGCGGCGCATCACCCGCTGGGAGCACGAGGCAACGCTCGAAGCCATGCAGCGGCGGCTGGACCTGGCGCCACAGAGCCTGATGAAGCTGAGACGCAAGATCGTCGAGCATCCCTTCGGCACGATCAAAGCCTGGATGGGCTCGACCCACTTCCTGATGAAGCGGCTGAAGAACGTGAAGACCGAAATCAGCCTCCACGTCTTGGCCTACAACCTGAAACGGGTGATGCAGATCCTCGGAACCGGACCGCTCATCGCCGCGATGCGGGCCTGAGCGCCGGCGGCGCTAAGCCTTGGGATCAACCGCTCGGCCGCGAGTTTTTACACAGCCTCGGTCGCGAGCAGTCGTTCGCCTGCGCGCCCTAGCTTGAGCGGCTGAACCGGTTGCGCGGCCGTTCCTGGTCTTGTGCGCTCCGGCGTCGCCACGCAGGCGGCCCGGGAAACTCCCGATGCAAGCCGAGCCTCAGACGCCTAGCGTTCCTGGGTCCTTGCAGTTAGATCCGAGGCTGAACCATGAGACCGCTGGTCATGCTCGCCGGCATCGTCGCCTTACTGGTGATCGCAGGGGAGGCTCAGGCGGCTGAGCAGAGTGCGAGCAGCCCTGCAGCGACAAAA
>Ga0070667_100003892_pt1 | contig 12676 bp, 16 predicted proteins | sample KBSS33metaG_FD_64659 | JGI IMG/M metagenome (GOLD analysis project Ga0070667, IMG submission 64659) | Switchgrass rhizosphere microbial communities from Kellogg Biological Station, Michigan, USA - KBS S3-3 metaG | ecosystem: Host-associated > Plants > Roots > Rhizosphere > Soil ...
GGCTGCTACTGGAAGAAGTGCAGCTTCTGCGACGTGAGCCTGGACTACATCTCGCGCTACGAGGGCGCGTCGGCGTCGTTGCTGGTCGACCGGATCGAGCAGATCGTGGCCGAGACCGGCCAGACCGGCTTCCATTTCGTCGACGAGGCCGCACCGCCGAAGGCGCTGAAAACGCTCGCGGCCGAGCTGCTCAGACGCCAGCGCTCGATCTCGTGGTGGGGCAACATCCGCTTCGAAAAGTCGTTCAGCCCGGCGCTGTGCGAGCAGCTCGCGGCGAGTGGCTGCATCGCGATCTCGGGCGGACTCGAGGTCGCCTCCGACCGCCTGCTGACCTTGATGAAGAAGGGCGTGTCGGTCGATCAGGTGGCGCGCGTGACGAAGGCGTTCGCGGACGCCGGCATCCTCGTCCACGCCTACCTGATGTACGGCTTTCCGACGCAGACGGTGCAGGACACCGTCGACGCGCTCGAGTACGTGCGCCAGCTGTTCGAGGCCGGTTGCATCCAGTCGGGCTTCTTCCATCGCTTCGCCTGCACGGTGCACTCGCCGGTCGGGCAGCACCCGGCGGATTACGGCGTCACCTTGCAGCCGCTGCCGCCCGTGTCGTTCGCGAAGAACGACATCGGCTTCGTCGACCCGACCGGCACCGACCACGACGCGCTCGGCCGGGCGCTGAAAAAGGCGCTGTACAACTACATGCACGGCATCGGACTCGAGCAGGACGTGCGCGCGTGGTTCGACGGCCCGGTGCCGAAGACCACGGTGGCGCGGCACCGGATCGCGCGGGCGCTCGCGCTCACCCCCGCCTGACGGCGCGGTGGACAGCAGCGGCCGCATCCGCTACGTTCGTGCCCGCGCCGCCGATCGGTGGCCCACGGGAGAACAACGCCATGCTCAAGACCGTCGCTGTCATCGCCGCCGTGTTGATCGCCGGCGTGCTGATCTTCGCCATGATGACGCCCGACACCTTCAGCGTGCAGCGCTCGGCGACGATCAAGGCGCCGCCCGAGAAGATCTTCGCGGTGCTGAACGACTTTCACCGCTGGACCGACTGGTCGCCGTGGGAGAAGCTCGATCCCGCGATGAAGCGCACGCTGGGCGGCGCGGCCAACGGCAAGGGCGCCACCTACGCCTGGGAGGGCAACAGCAAGGCCGGCCAGGGCCGCATGGAGATCATCGAATCGGTGCCGGCGCGCAAAATCGGTATCCAGCTCGACTTCATCAAGCCCTTCGAGGGCCACAACACCACCGAATTCACGCTCACGCCGCAGGGCGACAGCACGCAGGTGAACTGGGTGATGCGCGGGCCGACGCCGTTCATCTCGAAGCTGATGCAGGTGTTCGTCAGCCTCGACACGATGATCGGCAAGGACTTCGACGAAGGCCTCGCCAACCTGAAGGCGCTGACGGAGAAGCGCTGAGGCCGGCTCACGAGCCGCTCGACGCATGGCGCCGCAGCCCCGCGCGCCAGGCAAGGTACGCGAGCGCGAGGAACGCGAACCCGGCTGCGGGCGCGAGCGCGCCGAACCACGCCGGCGTGCCCAGCGGGTCGGCGCGATCGAGGATCGCCAGCACCGGAAAGTAGGCGACACAGGCCAGCGGCACGAGGAAGGTCAGCACCAGCCGCAGCCAGCGCTCGTACAGCGCCAGCGGGTACTGCGCGGCCTCGACCCCGCCGTAGGTGAACACGTTCGCGATCTCGAGGCTCTCGACGGTCCAGAACGCGAGCGCACCCTGCAGCACCATGATGCCGAAGAACAGCGCAATGCCGCCGGCAACGGCCCACGCGCCGAGCGCGAGGTGCGCGCCGCTCCAGTCGAGGGGTGCGAGCTTCGTCGCCAGCGCGAGCATCGCGACCGCGGTGACGAAACGGCCGAGCCGGCTCAGGCGCACCGCATGGCCCATCAGCTGCACCGTCAGCGAACGCGGGCGCAGCAACAGCCGATCGAACTCGCCGCTGCGCAGCAGCTCGGTGCCGAGCACGTCGAAGCCGCGGCTCAGCACGTCGGCCAGCGAGAACTGCAGATTGACGATCGCGTAGAACAGCGCGACCTCGCCGAAGCGCCAGCCCTGCACGCCGCCGAAGCGATGGAACAGCGCGGCGATGCCGAGCGCCTCGATGACGGTCACGAGGCATTGGCCCAGCGCGAGCATCGCGGTCGAGGCCGGGTACTGCACCTGCGCGCGGATCGACGCGGTGGCGTAGCGAGCGAAGAGCCCGGCCTCGTTCATCGTGTACCGCTCACCCGCCCTGCACTTCGAGGCCGCGCCAGGTGCGCGTCATCAGCACGCGGCCGAGCGTGACGAGCACAGCGATCCAGCCGAGTTGCAGTGCGACCGCGCCGAGCGTCGCGTGGCCGTGCAGCTGCCCGAAGTACAGGCGCAGCGGGATGTCGAGCAGCCCGGCGAACGGCTGCCAGCGCAGCGCCGTCTGCAGCGCATCGGGGAACAGCGCGAGCGGCAGCAGGTTGCCCGAGAACACGATCACCAGCGGCTAGGTCAGCATGTTGACGCCGCGCTCGTTCAGCGCCGCGAGCACCGCGATGTTCATGAGCATCAGCATCGCGGTCGACAGCAGCAGCGCGAGCGTGATCGAGAGCGCGAACAGCGCGCCGGCGGCCGCGCTCGCCGGGAGTTGCCAGCCCCAATGCGCCAGCCCGGCCAGCGGCAGCACCACCGCGGCGGCACCGAACATCAGCGCCGCCCGCGGCAGCGCCCGCGCGGCGATCCAGCCGGCGCCGCGCGCGAACCACAGCGCGTAGGCATCGACCGGCCTCAACCGGTCATACGCGACCGCGCCGCTGCGCACCGCGAGCGCGATCTCGGGGTCGCCGACCCAGGGCAGCAGCGCGAGCAGCGCCTGCGCGACCCAGGTGTAGGTGATCGCGTCCTGCAGGCTCATCGGCGTGGGCTGGCCGGCGCCGAAGAAGGCGGCGAGGATCATCACCTTGATGCCGCCCCACCAGCACTGCGTCGCGAAGCCGGCGAGCGCGGCGCTGCGGTACTGCAGCATCTGCGTCAGGCGCGACGCGAACGCGGCGCGGTACGGTCGGGCCAGCTCGTGCATCTCAGGCTTCGCCCGCGCCGTGCAGGTCATAGAAGCGCGCGACCACGGCCTCGATCGAGCGCCCGTCGGCGTCGTCCTCCGGCACGTCATTGAGCACCGTGGCGCGCAGCGCCTCGAACGGGCCGTCGGCCAGCACGCGGCCGTGGCCGATCACGATCACGCGCTCGGCGAGCGCCTCGATGTCGTGCATGTCGTGCGTCGTCAGCAGCACGGTCACGCCGCGCTCGCGGTTCAGGCGCCGCACGACCTCGCGCACCGCGAGCTTGGAAGGTGCGTCGAGCCCGATCGTCGGCTCGTCGAGAAACAGCAGCGCCGGCTCGTGCAGCAGCGCCGCAGCGATCTCGGCACGCATGCGCTGGCCGAGCGAGAGCTGGCGCACCGGCTGGTGCAGCACGCCGTCGAGCTTCAGCAGCGCGACGAGCTCGTCGACATTGCGGCGGTACGCGGCCTGCGGCACGCGGTAGATGTCGCGCAGCAGCTCGAAGCCATCGAGCACCGGCAGATCCCACCAGAGCTGGCTGCGCTGGCCGAACACGACACCGATGCGCGCGACGTGGCGCTTGCGGTCGTCGAAGGGCGAGAAGCCGTCGATGCGCACCTCGCCGGAACTCGGCCGCAGGATGCCCGAGAGGATCTTGATCGTCGTCGACTTGCCGGCACCGTTCGGGCCGATGAAGCCGAGCAGCTCACCGGCTTCCAGGCTGAACGACACGCCCTGCAGCGCGCCGACCTCGCGGTGCCGTCGACGCACCAGCCCGCGCAGCGCGCCCAGCACGCCGGGATCGCGCTCGGCGATGCGATAGGTCTTCACGAGATCGCGGACGACGACCTGCGGCATGGCGGAACGTCTCGAACAGCGGCGGGGCGCGGACTTTAGCGCATGCCGCGCGCCGCTCGCGGCCCGGAGTCAGTCAACCGGCCAGGGCATCGCTTTCGGCAGGGTCATCGCTTCGGGCTCGGTGGCGGGCGCCTTCGCCGCGGGCCTGCGCACGTCGACCTCGCGCCACCACGGGCGAACGCCTTCGACGCGCGCCGGCTCGACCGGCTCGCCCAGGCGCGGCATCGCCAGCTGCACACCCTGTTTTGGCGCGAGCGCGAACAGTGTCTCGGGTGGCTCGTCCCAGTCGTGCACCGCGAGCGCGAAGGTGCCCCAGTGCACCGGCAGCAGCACGCCGCCGCCGAGCAGCGCGTGGGCCTCGAGCGCGTGCTCGGGGCCGAGGTGGATATCGCCCCACGACGGGTGGAACGCGCCGACTTCGAGCATCACCAGATCGAACGGGCCGAGGCGTTCGCGGATCGACGTGTACTCGCTGGTCAGGCCGGTGTCGCCGCTGAAGAACACCGAATGCCTGGGCGTGCGGATCGCGAGCGACGACCACAAGGTCGCGTTGCGGTCCTTCAGCCCGCGGCCGGAGAAATGCTGCGACGGCGCGGCGGTGATCGTCAGCTCGCTGCCCGGCAGCGTGTGCGACTCCCACCAGTCGAGCTCGGTGATGCGCGCCGGCGCGACGCCGAAGGCCTCGAGGTGCGCGCCGACGCCGAGCGAGGTGACGAAGGGCACGTCCATGCGCGCGAGCGCGACGATCGTCGGGTAGTCGAGGTGGTCGTAGTGGTCGTGCGAGACCAGCACCAGGTCGATCGCCGGCATCGCGCTCAGGCGCACCGGCACCGGCTGGAAGCGCTTCGGCCCGGCAATGCGCGACGGCGAGGCGCGTGGCCCCCAGACCGGGTCGGTCAGCACGCGCAGGCCGTCGATCTCGATCAGCACGGTCGAGTGGCCGAGCCAAGTCGCGCGCAGCCCGGTGTCGGGCGGCTTCGCCCAGGCGGCGCGCGGGTCGAGTGCGGGCAGCGGCGCGCGCGGCACGCGGCGCGGGCCGCCGCAGAGGAATTCGCTCAAGGTCGGTTTCGCCACCGCCGGGTCGCGCAGACCGGGCGCGATCGGGTGCACGTTGCGAAAGCCCTCGCCGGCCCAGCGGCTGGAGGCACGCATGCGCTCCAGGCGCGCGCCATCGGAACGTCTACCGAGTGATTTCATGGGCCGACACCGTCTTCACAATTTCCGAAGCCCGCACCATACGCCGATCCGCCGCGTGGCAAGATGCCTGCATGAGCGAAGACTATGGCATGGAGTCCCCCGGCGCACACCGCCACACGCAGCACCAGGCGCCGGCGCGCTACCTGATCGTGATCGACGCGGCCGGCAGCATGGTGGCCCGGCTGTTCCAGGCGACGCGCGAGCAGGTCGCCGAATTCGACGCCAGCGCCGAGGAAGTCGCGGTGATGCTCAAGGGCCTGGCGCCCGCGGGCGGCGCCGACGGCGCCGACTGGGATCGCGCGCTGCAAGGCCACAGCGCGGCCGAGCGGCGCGCGGCCGATGTCTACACGCTCGACCTGTAGCAGACGTCAACCGCTGCCGATGGACCGGCAGCGCCGTCTCGCCCGCAGCGCCGCCGTGCTGCTGAGCGGCTCGGTCGCGTTCTGGCTGTGCGCCTGCTCGCCGAGCCCGGCTTCGCTGAGCGAGGCCGCGGAGAAGCGCGCGAACGCGGGTGGCACGCCCGAGCTGCCCTTCGCGGCGACACTCGTCAGACCGCTGCCGTCGTGCTCGGCTGTTGCGGCCCACGATGCGATGGTCGCGGGCGCCGCCGCCACGCGGGCGGCCGGCGCACTCTGCGCCGCGACGCTGCCGTGCGCCGACGACGACGTTTCTTCCCTGCTGGACGACTTGTCGGCCGACGCGGCAGTGGCCGCCGAGCATGTCGATCGCGGAACCATCCTCGGCGGCGGCGACCAGCGGGTGCAGCATCCGGTCAGCGAGTACGCGCGCTATGCCTCGCAAGCCCGGTTCGCCCGCACCGGGCACTGCGCAAACGCCGCCCGTTGAGCCGCCGCGGGGGTCAGTGCGTCCGGGTCGTCATCGCTAGACGCGCTCGATCACGAGCGCGATGCCCTGCCCGACGCCGATGCACATCGTGCACAGCGCGTAGCGGCCTTTGATGCGCTGAAGCTGGTTGACCGCAGTCGTCACGAGCCGCGCGCCGCTCGCGCCGAGCGGGTGGCCGAGCGCGATCGCGCCGCCGTTCGGGTTCACGCGCGCGTCGTCGTCGGCCACGCCGAGGTCGCGCAGCACCGCCAGGCCCTGCGCCGCGAAGGCCTCGTTCAGTTCGATCACGTCCATCTGCGCGAGCGACAGGCCGGTGAGTTCGAGCACCTTGCGCGTGGCCGGCGCGGGGCCGAAGCCCATGATGCGCGGCGCCACGCCCGCGGTGGCCATGCCGACGACGCGCGCCTTCGGCGTCAGGCCGTGCTTCGCGGCCGCCGCTTCGCTGGCGATCAGCAGCGCGCACGAGCCGTCGTTGACGCCCGAGGCGTTGCCTGCCGTCACCGTGCCGTCGGGCCTGACCACGCCCTTCAGCTTCGCGAGCGCTTCCAGGCTGGTCTCGCGCGGGTGCTCGTCCTTGCTCACGCTGACCGGTTCGCCCTTCTTCTGCGCGACGCTCACCGGCGTGATCTCGGCGTCGAAGAAGCCGCTCTTCTGCGCCGCCACCGCCTTCAGCTGCGAGGCCAGCGCCATGCGGTCCTGCGCCTCGCGCTCGATCTTGAAGTCGGTCGCGACGTTCTCGGCCGTCTCGGGCATCGAGTCGACGCCGTACTGCTGCTTCATCAGCTTGTTGACGAAGCGCCAGCCGATCGTCGTGTCGTAGACCGCGTTGGCGCGGCTGAACGCGCTCTCGGCCTTCGGCATCACGAAGGGCGCGCGGCTCATGCTCTCGACGCCGCCGGCGATCATCAGCTGCGCCTCGCCGGCCTTGATCGCGCGCGCCGCGGTGCCCACCGCGTCCATGCCCGAGCCGCACAGGCGGTTCATCGTCGTGCCGCCGACGTCGATCGGCAGGCCCGCGAGCAGCCCGGCCATGCGCGCGACATTGCGGTTGTCTTCGCCGGCCTGGTTCGCGCAGCCGTAGATCACGTCGGCCACGGCGGCCCAGTCGACCTTCGGGTTGCGTGCGATCAGCGCGCGGATCGGGATCGCCGCAAGGTCGTCGGTGCGCACCGAGCTGAGCGCGCCGCCGTAGCGGCCGAAGGGCGTGCGGATCGCGTCGCAGATGAAGGCCTGGGTCATGGGAGTCTCCGGATTCGTGGGATTCAGGCGAGCAGCGGCACGCCGCTGAGTCGCTGCAGTTCGTCGAAGGCCAGGCCGGGCACGATCTCGACCACCTTCAGCCCGTGCGGCGTCACATCGATCACCGCGAGGTCGGTGTAGATGCGGCTGACGCAGCCGATGCCGGTGAGCGGGTAGCTGCACTGCGCGACGATCTTGCTCTGGCCCTGCTTGGTCAGGTGCTCCATCATCACGAAGGTCTTCTTCGCGCCGATCGCCAGGTCCATCGCGCCGCCAACCGCGGGGATCGCGTCCGCGCCGCCGGTGTGCCAGTTCGCCAGGTCGCCACTGGCCGAGACCTGGAACGCGCCGAGCACGCAGATGTCGAGGTGGCCGCCGCGCATCATCGCGAAACTGTCGGCGTGGTGGAAGTACGCCCCGCCGGGCAGCAGCGTGACCGGCTGCTTGCCGGCGTTGATCAGGTCGTAGTCCTCCTCGCCGGCAGCCGGCGCCGGGCCCATGCCGAGCAGGCCGTTCTCGCTGTGCAGGAAGATCTCGCGTTCCTTGGGCAGGTGGTTGGCCACCAGCGTGGGCAAGCCGATGCCCAGGTTGACGTACGAGCCCTCGGGAATGTCGCGGGCGACGCGCGCGGCCATCTGGTCGCGGGTCCGCTTTTCGAATGTCGGTGCGTTCATGGTCTGGCCCTCACGCCGCTTGCCTGAAGCCGGCCGGGCCGGTCGCGGTGCGCGCCACCTTGACGACGCGCTGAACGAAGATGCCGGGCGTGACGATCGCCTCGGGGTCGAGCGCACCGAGCTCGACGAACTCGTGCACCGAGGCGACCGTGAGCTTGGCCGCCATCGCCATGATCGGGCCGAAGTTGCGCGCGGTCTTGCGGTAGGTGAGGTTGCCCCAGCGGTCGCCGCGCTCGGCCTTGATCAGCGCCAGGTCGGCGTGGATCGGTGCCTCGAGCACGTACATGCGACCGTCGATCTCGCGCGTCTCCTTGCCCTTGGCGAGATCGGTGCCGTAGCCGGCGGGCGTGAAAAAGCCGCCGATGCCGGCGCCGGCGGCGCGGATGCGCTCGGCCAGGTTGCCCTGCGGCACGAGTTCGAGTTCGAGCCGGCTGCTGCGGTACAGGCCGTCGAAGACCTGCGAATCGGCCTGGCGCGGGAACGAGCAGATGATCTTGCGCACCCGGCCGGCCTTGAGCAGCGCGGCCAGCCCGGTCTCGCCGTTGCCGGCGTTGTTGTTGACGATCACGAGTTCGCGCGCGCCCTGCGCGATCAGCGCGTCGATCAGCTCGTTCGGCTGGCCGGCGCCGCCGAAGCCGCCGATCATCACCGTCGCGCCATCGGCCGTGCCCGCGACCGCGTCCGCCACGGACGCCACCTGCTTGTCGATCATGCGAATCCCCGCCCTCGTCGTCGGTCCAGTGAAAGCCGCACGACCCTGCGTGCGGCGCCAAGAACCGAAGAATAGCCGCAGCGGGGCGCTACGGCGCGAGGCGCTCCATGTCGTGGACTTCGCGCTCGTGGGTCGGCGGCCCGTCGAGCGAGATGGTTTCCCAGCCGCTGTCGTAGTCGACGACGATGAACGGCCGGTCGGGCAGGTGCCCGTGGGTGGACGGGAACAGGGCGTAGACCTTGTGGCCGTCCTGGATCGCGCGCACTGCGTCGGCCACCGGGGCCACCGTCTCCGCCGCGGCCCAGTCGTTCTTGTGCGTATCGACCGGGCCCCAGTAGACGTGCGTGATGCGCCCGTCGGCATCGAGCCGCACCTTCGAGACCGCGAACACCTTCATGAGCCGACTCCCGCGTTGCGCCACGCGGTGATGCTACGGCTTGGGCGTCGACTTGTCCTCGAGCTTTTCGCCGCCGTGGCCGATCGCCTCGCCGGTCTTGCGCACGCCCTTGCCGACCGCATGGCCGACCTTCTGTGCGCCGTGCTTGATCGCGCTGCCGGCACGGTGGGCACCGCGCTTGATCGAGCTCTCGGCGCGGGCCGCGGGGCCGGGATCCTGGTTGCGGTAGTCCTCGTAGGCGCGGTCCATGCGTTCGCGGCGGTCGGCGTCCGAGCCCGCCTCGGCGGCGAGTGCTGCCGTGCCGGTGGCGCCGAGCAGTGCGGCGATCAGGATCATTTTGAGTTGCTTCATACCTTCACCCTCTGACGATTGAGACTGCTGCACGATAGGCCGGGCCTCCGGTGCGTCACAGCAGCGCCCTGCGCGATCGTTTGTCGGTCACGTCCTACGCGTCCGTGTCGCAACGTGAAGCCCGCCGCATCTCTGGTTGCGATTGCGACCATTCGACACACAAACCCCTCACTCACGGGGTTGGGCACCGTGCACGGCGACCTAGGCTGTGGATTCGATCGGCCCTCACGGCCGGCGTCACCCTGCAGGAGCGCCTCACGATGAACACGAACCTCCGGACCCTCGGCGCAGTGACTCTCGCATGCGGTGCATTGTTCAGCGGGAGCGCCGCGCACGCTGCGCCCTGCACCGCCACCAGCGGGCAGGCCAGCTTCATCGGGTCTGCAACAACCGCTGACGTGACACTGGGCGGGCTCGACTCGTCGCAGTGCATCGTCTCCGACGTCAACCCCGCGCAGGGCCCGAGCGGCAACACCAGCGGTTTCGACGGCGCGTTCGGCAGCGGCTGGTCTCTGCTCAGCAAGGGGCCCGGCTCGGCGACGATAGACGGCGTCAACTTCACGCTGGCCTTCACGCAGCTCACCGGCACGAGCGGCACCTGGACGCTGACGACCGACCGGAACGCGACCTTCGATCTGGTCTTCGCGATGCACGCGTCGGACCACAGCGGCGCCTTCCTGTTCGACGACCATACCTCGTTCGCCGCCACGGCGCAGAACGGCAGCTGGGTCATCCGATGGCTGAACAACGGTGGCGCCGTGCCGGGCTTCTCGAACATCAATTTCTTCATCGGCGACGTGGTCGTGGACGCGGTGCCGGAACCGACGACCTACGGGCTGCTGCTGGCCGGTCTGATCGCCGGCGGGTTCCTCGCGCGCCGCCGCCGCTGAGCGGCAGCTTGCCTTGCCGCCGGGCAAAGTGCGGTAAAGCCCCGCGCCGCGTGGAACCGCGGCGCCGGAGTGTGGTCTGACTTCGACGGCTCGCGCGTCCGGCGTTTCGCCGGAGCGCCGCTCCTCAGGAGAGCATCGATGAACATCCCGCGCACCCCATCCACGCTTCGATCCACGGGTCGCGCGCTGGCGCTGGCCGGCGCCGCACTGGCGCTGTGCGCCAGCGCACAAGCCCAAAGCGGCGGGCAGCGAGGGAGCGGCCACTTCGCCCACGGCGGCGCGACGGCCGGGCACTTCCACGGCGGCTTCCGTGGCGGGCCGCGCTGGGGCTATCGCGGCGGCGGGTTTCCGGTCTGGGGCGGCGTCGGCCTGGGAATCGGCCTCGGCCTGGGCAGCTACTACTACGGCGCGCCGTGGTACGTGACCTCGCCCGACTACGTGGTGGTCGACCCACCGGTGGTGTACGACACCCCGCAGCCCGTGCCGCCGGCCGACCCGCAGCCGGTGATCTACCCGCGCAAGGGCCAAAGCGCCGCGCAGACCGATGCCGACAGCAACGCCTGCAGCCAGTGGGCCGGCGCGCAACCGAATGCGACCGTCGACCCGAGCGTGTTCCGGCGCGCGATCGGCGCCTGCATGGACGCGCGCGGCTACACGGTACGGTAGCGCGCGCTCAGGCCTTGAGGCGCCAACCCGAGCGCATGATCCAAGTGGCGAACCACAGCGCCAACACGAAGAACACGAGCGTCACCGAGAAGCTGATGCCCACGTGCATCTCCGCGACGCCGAAGAAGCTCCAGCGGAACCCGCTGATCAGGTAGACCGACGGGTTCAGCATCGACAGCTTCTGCCACAGCGGCGGCAGCATGCTGATCGAGTAGAACGGGCCGCCGAGGAAGGTCAGCGGCATCACGATCAGCAGCGGGATCAGCTGCAGCTTTTCGAAGCCGTCGGCCCAGATGCCGATGATGAAGCCGAACAGGCTGAAGGTCACCGCCGTCAGCACCAGGAACAGCAGCATCCAGACCGGGTGCGCCATGTGGATCGGCACGAACAGCGCCGCGGTGCCGAGAATGATCAGCCCGACCAGCACCGACTTGGTCGCCGCCGCGCCCACGTAGCTCAGCACGATCTCGACGTGCGAGATCGGTGCCGACAGCAGTTCGTAGATCGTGCCGGTGAACTTCGGGAAGTAGATACCGAACGACGCGTTCGAGATGCTCTGCGTCAACACCGACAGCATGATCAGCCCGGGCACGATGAAGGCCCCGTAGCTGACCGTGCCGATGCTGTCGATGCGCGAGCCGATCGCCGAGCCGAACACCACGAAGTACAGCGCCGTCGACAGCACCGGCGAGATGATGCTCTGCGTGACGGTGCGCCAGGTGCGCGCCATCTCGAAGGCGTAGATCGCGCGGATCGCGTGCAGGTTCATCGGGCGCCCTCCACCAGGCTGACGAAGATGTCTTCGAGCGAGCTCTGCGTCGTCTGCAGGTCGCGCAGCCCGATGCCGGTGCGGCGCAGATCGTCGAGCAGCGCCGCGACGTCGTTGCGCGCCGCCCGCGGGTCGTACACGTAGGTCAGCTCGGTGCCCTGCGGGCTCAGGCTCAGCGCGTGCGACGCGAGGCTCTCCGGGAGGCGCGCCAGCGGCTGCTGCAGCTGCAGCACCAGCTGCTTCTTGCCAAGCTTGTGCATCAGCGTGACCTTGTCCTCGACGAGGATGATCTTGCCGTGGCTGATCACGCCGACGCGGTCGGCCATGTCCTCGGCCTCTTCGATGTAGTGGGTGGTCAGCACGATCGTCACGCCCGACTCGCGCAGCGAGCGCACCATCGCCCACATGTCCTTGCGTAGCGCGACGTCGACGCCGGCCGTCGGCTCGTCGAGGAACAGCACGCGCGGCTCGTGCGACAGCGCCTTGGCGATCATCACGCGGCGCTTCATGCCGCCCGACAGCGTCATGATCTTGCTGTCCTTCTTGTCCCACAGCGACAGCGCGCGCAAGGTCTTCTCGATGTGCGCCGGGTCGGCCGGCTTGCCGAACAGCCCGCGGCTGAACGAGACCGTCGCCCAGACGGTTTCGAACGCGTCGGTCGTCAGCTCCTGCGGCACCAGGCCGATCATCGCGCGCACCGCGCGGTAGTCGGCGACGATGTCCTGGCCCGCGACCTTGACCGAGCCTTGGCCGAGCTTGACGATGCCGCAAATCAGGCCGATCAGCGTGGTCTTGCCCGCACCGTTCGGGCCGAGCAGCGCGAAGATCTCGCCGTGCTGGACCTCCAGGCTGACGTGATCGAGCGCGCGAAAACCGGAGGCGTAGGTCTTGGAGACATCGACGACGGAGATGATGGACGGCATGGTCGGGAGGTGTTCGCGCGGAGCCTGCAGTATCGCCGCCGCGCGTTCAGGTCACCGGCGCCGGGTTGAAGAGAACGAGCGCGTTGTGCAGCTTCCAGTGCTCGGCC
>Ga0070667_100003893_pt1 | contig 12676 bp, 14 predicted proteins | sample KBSS33metaG_FD_64659 | JGI IMG/M metagenome (GOLD analysis project Ga0070667, IMG submission 64659) | Switchgrass rhizosphere microbial communities from Kellogg Biological Station, Michigan, USA - KBS S3-3 metaG | ecosystem: Host-associated > Plants > Roots > Rhizosphere > Soil ...
TTCGGTCATGTCCGCGCCCGCCCAGGCCGGCGATATGCGGCACGTCGAGCTGGCGCTCGAAGGGATGACCTGCGCGGCCTGCGCGGCGCGCATCGAGAAAGTGCTGAACCGCCTGCCGGGCACGCGTGCGGCGGTCAATTTCGCTACTGAAACTGCCACCGTCGATTTCGACGGCGCGGATGCCGATGCGGACGCGATAGTCGACGCAGTTGCGCACGCGGGCTACCGCGCGCGCATCCGGCGCAACGACGAGCTCGAACGGCAGGAAGACGCAGCGCAGAAGGCGGTCGCGCGCCGCTCCCTGACCTTTGATTTCTGGCTGGCGGTGGTCCTCACGCTGCCGCTCCTCGCGCACATGGTGCCGATGTTCCTGCAGATGCTGCCGGGGCTCGCGCGCGCGCTTCCGGCGTCTGTGCAGCCGTGGGTGAACATGCAAGGCGAATGGCTGCCGCGCGAAGTGCAGCTCGCGCTCGCGACGCCGGTTCAGCTCTGGGTCGGCCGGCGCTTCTACAAGGGCGCCTGGCACGCCCTTCGCGGCGGCGGCGCGAACATGGATGTCCTGATCGTGCTCGGCACGACGATCGCATGGGCATGGAGTGCGTTCATCACGTTCTCGGGACGCACGCACTACCACGTCTATTTCGAGGCGTCTGCTGCCGTGATCACGCTCGTGCTGCTGGGCAAGCTGCTCGAGGCGCGCGCGAAGGCTGGAACCTCGGCTGCGCTCGCGTCGCTTCTCAACCTGCAGCCGCGTGTGGCGCATGTCGAGCGCAACGGCACGACCGTCGAAGTGCCGCTCGCCGACGTGCGCGCCGGCGATCGCTTCGTCGTCCGCGCCGGCGATGCCGTGCCGGTAGACGGCCTCGTGGCAGAGGGCACCTCGAATGTCGACGAAAGCATGCTGACCGGTGAGAGCCGCTCGGTGATCAAGGCGCCCGCCGCGAAAGTCTACGCAGGCACGATCAATCAGGACGGCCTGTTGCGATGCATTGCCACGGGCGTCGGCGAAACGACATTGCTCGCCGGCATCGTCCGGCTGGTGCGGGACGCGCAGGGTTCGAAGGCGCCCATCGCGCGCCTGGCCGATCGCGTCTCCGCAGTCTTCGTCCCGGTCGTCATCGCGATCGCGCTCCTGACCTTCGCGGCGACGTGGTGGTTCGCGGGCGACGCTATCCGTGGTGGTGTGAATGCGGTTGCCGTGCTCGTGATCGCGTGTCCCTGCGCACTCGGGCTCGCAACGCCGACGGCGATTATCGTGGGCACTGGCCGGGCTGCGCAGATGGGGGTGGTCATCCGCAATGCGGCGGCGCTCGAGCAGGCGGGGCGGCTCAAGGTGCTGGTCGTGGACAAGACCGGCACGCTGACCGAGGGTAAGCCTGCGGTCGCGGGTGTCATGGCCCAGCCGGGGTACGCGTCGCGCGACGTGCTCATGGTAGCGTCGGCGCTCGAGCACGGCTCGACGCATCCGCTTGCCTCCGCCATCGTTGCAAAGGCACGAGAAGCGTCGCTCGCCATTCCACGCGTCGAGGCCTACGCATCGTTTCCCGGCAAAGGCGCGCGCGGCGTCGTCGACGGCGCGACGGTGCTGGTGGGCTCACTTGCGTTTCTCGAAGAGCGCAGCGTGCGCGTGCCGCCCGACGTCGCCGCCTGGCAGCAGGATGCGGGCCACAGCATTGTCGGCGTGGCGCGGCAATCCGACCTCATCGGACTGATCGCGCTCGCCGATCGCCTGCGTCCCACGACGCCCTCGGCCATCGCGCGCCTGCGTGCCCAAGACATCCGGGTGGTGATGCTGACGGGCGATAACGCGATGACGGCGAGAGCGATCGCGCGCGCCGCGGGGATCGACGAATTCCGCGCCGACGTGCTGCCCGCCGACAAGGCAACCGCCGTCTACGCGTTTCGCGCGGGTGGCCGCGTCACCGGCATGGTGGGGGACGGCGTGAACGACGCCCCCGCCCTTGCCGCGGCCGATGTGAGCTTTGCCATCGGCGCGGGATCGGCGGCGGCGATCGAAACTGCCGACATCACGGTCGTACGCGACGATCTGAACGCGGTCGTCGACGCGATCCTGCTGTCGCGCGCCACGCTTTCGAAGATCCGCCAGAACCTGTTCTTCGCATTCGCTTACAACGTCCTGGGCATTCCGCTTGCGGCCGTAGGGCTTCTCGATCCAGTCCTGGCCGGCGGCGCGATGGCGGCTAGCTCGGTTTCGGTCGTTGCGAATGCTCTGCTGTTGAAGCGCTGGCGACCGCCCGGCGCGTAGGCATGCGTCGAAAGGAGTGAGCCATGGAAACCGTGACCATGAAAGTGGATGGGATGACGTGCGGCGGGTGTGTTGCCAGCGTGACGCGCGTCCTCAAGAGCACGCCGGGGGTTGCCGACGCCACCGTGCGGCTGGAAAGCGGAAGTGCGGAGGTGACGTTCGATCCCGCGCGCACGGGCGTGCCCGCCCTGCGGTCGGCCATCGAGAATGCCGGCTATGACGTCATCGGCTAGGAGTACCGGGCGCGCCGCCGGACCGCGTGTTCCGCGCGAGCCGGTCGGCAAGGCCGCGCTGTCGCGACGCCTCAATCGCGTCGAAGGCCAGGTCCGCGGGATCGGCAAGATGGTCGACGAGGATCGCTATTGCGTCGACATCCTGACCCAGGTCGCGGCCGTACAGTCGGCGCTCGACGCGCTCGCTCGAAAGCTGCTGGAGCACCACCTGCATGGGTGCGTGCAGCACGCGGTTCGCTCCGGCGACGGCGATCGTGCGATCGCCGAAGCGCTGACGGTGATCCGCAAATTCGGCCGTTGAGCCGTTATTTGCCTGCGTTGCGCTCGATCCAGCGCGCGAAGGACTGCAGAAACTTCTGCATGAAATCGCGCGTCTCTGCCTTGTCGAGATTTCCTTGCTCGTCGAACAGCGCGCTCGCGTTGCCCACGTAGGCTTCGGGCTGCTGCATCGCCGGCATGTCGAGGAATACCAGCGACTGTCGCAGATGCTGATTCGCGCCGAAGCCGCCGATCGCTCCCGGCGACACGCTGATGACGCCCGCGGGCTTGCCGCTCCATGAACTCTTGCCGTATGGACGCGAGCCCACATCGATCGCGTTCTTGAGGGCACCGGGCACGGAACGGTTGTATTCCGGCGTGACGAAGAGCACGGCATCGAAGCTCTCGATCTTCGCCTTGAATTCCCGCGACGCGGCGGGTGGATCCTTTTCGTGGTCGGCATTGAACAGCGGGAGGTGACCGATCTCGACGATTTCCAGCTTGATGGAATCGGGCGCCATCGCGATCAGCGCTTTGGCGAGCTTGCGGTTGAGCGATTCCTTGCGCAGGCTGCCGACGAGGACTGCGACGTTATAGGGATTGGGCATTGAGTTCCTTGGGGTTGGCGAAGCTGAGCCGCAACGGGGGGTCGACATGTCATTATAGGTTGCACGCCTCCCGCCTCCCGCCGCGCTGGTGTTAGCGGCGGGCGCCCGTGCATGAGACAATTGCGGAAATTCGGGGTGTAGCGCAGCCTGGTAGCGCGCTTGCTTTGGGAGCAAGATGTCGCAGGTTCAAATCCTGTCACCCCGACCAGTCTTGTGAAAAAAGCGATCGCGTGCAACGCGCGATCGGGTACATTTCCGACCCGTCGCATGGCTGCGGTCAGCGACACCTCCACGCAAGAAACTTCACTCGTTCTTGCGTGGAAGTTGGCTTGGATCAGGCGTGTTCGCTGCCTCGGAGCGAGCAGTTTCGCGGCCCATTCATGGACCGCTCATCACCCGCGCATCTCCTCGGCAGCCTCCCACTTGGGCCGCATTTCCCTTCCCCATTTCTTCGGATCTTCGTTGTGCATCTTCTCCATCTGCTTGGCGACATCCGGATGCTTCTCCATCACATGCTTGGTCATCGCCTTTACCATCTCGTCCCAGGAATTGGCCGACAGCTTCTGATCGCACGCCCCGCCAAGTTCCCTGCATGTCATCGTTTTCATAGTCGACCTCCGATCCCTTCAGCCAATCGGCGGAAAGCGCGACGGCGCTTTCCGCCTTGAAGCACTCACACCCGTCCAGCATCACATGCCACGCAGCGGATTGATCTCCATGACCTCGACGGAGGCTTGCGGGATCTGGAAGTGCGGATGGCCCTCGAACGCTTTTGCCGCAGTGTCGAGTGATTCCGCTTCCACGATCGAATACAACATGATGTCGTTTCTTGCGTCAGCCGTGCCTTGCGCCGTCACACGCTTGGGCTTGCCCACCCCGGCGGTGTCTGCAAGCATCTTGCTGTGATCGCTCATCCATTTTTTCCATTCACCCTGCATTTTTTCTTCGGCCGGCTTTCTTTTCTCCGGCTCGGTCTTCTCCCATTCATCGATCACCGAGGTGGGTGTAAGAAAAGTAACGAGAAACTTCTTCATGGTTTACGCTCCTTTGAGGTGGCGCGTCATGGCGTTGCCAGCGTTGGGGGACCACGCCACCCATTTCCTTCGGACGGGTGCCATGATTGCTGCACTTTAGTATCGCCGCGTTCCATCGATCAGGTCTGTCGGCGCTCAATCGCTGCTCGTGTAGGAAACCGCCGGAGCGTGAGGCTTACCCGACGCGTCCTGGCAAGGATCGCCCGCCCTTCGCCGGGACTCCCGGTCTGGATCGCAACGCGCCGGAGGTTCATTGCGTCACGCTGGACGGGAGACCGGGCGCGTGTTGACGAAAACGCACAGCAGCGCGGTGAGCAGCGCCAACGCGACGTGCAAGCCATAGACCGCGTTGAAATCGCTCCGTACCACAACGCCGTGACCGAGCAGCAGCACGGTGATTGCGACGCCGATCACCGCGCCGATCTGCCGTGTCGCCTGGTTGACGGCGCTGCCCACCGCGTAATGCTGCACGGGCAGCCTGCTGACCGCTGCGCCTGAGAGCGAAGGCAGAACCAGCCCCACGCTCGCACCGCTGAGAATGAGGCCGGGCAACCAGTGGGAAACATACGCAGGTTCGGTGCCGGGAACGAGCATGAACCACAGTCCGGCGGCCGCATAGAGCAGTGCACCCCCGACCAGGAACGGCCGGTGTCCGTAGCGTCCGGCGAGGCGGCCGGTGAGGATCGCGACCGGAATCACCATCAGCGGACCCGGCGCGATTGCGAGACCCGCGCGCGCCTGGCTGTAGTGCCACACGTTGCTCATGTAGAAGAAAAAGGCGAAAAACATCATTGCGAACGCGATGCCGAACGAGAGCGTGGCCGCGTTCACCGCGCTGTAGGTGCGGTTACGAAAGAGACCGAGGTCGACGAGCGGGTCGCGCGCGTGTTTCGCCCAGGTGACGAACGCCACCAGCGCGATCAATCCGGTGCTTGCAACGGCTGAGAGTTGCACGCGCGTCCATGCCGGCGATTCCAATTCGACAATCGCCAGGGCGATTGCTCCGACGGCGACAACGAGGAGCGCCATGCCGACGAAGTCGACTTTTGGGCGTGTAGTCGACGATGCCGATTCGCGGAGCAAGGCGGCGCCGCGCCACAAGGACAGGGCGCCGATCGGCAGGTTGATGAAAAAGGCCCACGGCCAGCCCACGCTTTGCACTACGAATGAGCCCAGGCTCGGTCCGACAGCCGCCGCGAAGCCGGCCACGGCGCCCCACAAGCTGACGGTCAACGCACGCTTGTGCTGTGGAAAGGCCGCGAGCACGATCGACAGCGATGCTGGCGTCAGCAGCGCCGCACCCACCGCCTGCAGCACACGCGCGGCGATGAGCCAGCCGACGCTGCCGGCCAGTCCGCACGCCGCTGACGCGGCGATGAACACGGTCACGCCGAACAGGAACACGCGTTTGCGACCATGCGCATCGGCCAATCCGCCGGCTGGGATCAGCATTGCCGCGTAGACCACCGTGTAAGCGTTGAGTACCCACGACATTTGGGCCGCGCTGGCTTCCGGGAAGCCGGTGCGGAGCGCGCCGAAGGCCGAGTACAGCATCGTGCTGTCGAGCGAGACGAGAAAGGCCGCAACGCTCGCGACCCAGAATACCGGCCATGGCGATACGTTGCGTAGATGTGTCGCGGGGACGGCTGCAGGTGCGGTGGCAAGGGTCATTTGATGGTATCCGGGGGGAGTTGGCGAGGGGCTGAATGAAGGACCTTCGTGCCGTGCACGCCGGGCAGTCGTCCTTGGGGTGGCTGGCCGGGTCCTACGCGCGTTGCGGCAGATAGCTCGGCCTTGGTGCCGTGAGTCCCTGCTTGAGCAGCTTCGTTCGCTCGTCTGCCAGCACTTCTTCGAGGCCGGACTCGAGTCCGTCCAGTGCGCGCTTGACGATGTCCTCCGGGCTTGTCTTCAACCCTTCGATCGAGCGCACCAGGTCGGTGTCGACGAAGGCCATGTGCAACGCGAGCACCTGCGTGTTCTGTGCGGTCAGTTCGTGGCGCAGCGAGTTGGTCAACGACCACGCAGCGGACTTGCTGGCGGCATAGGCGGCGAGCTGGCCGCCGTTCATCCACGAAACCACCGACAGAACATTGAGCAGGGCGCCGCCGCCGTTGGCCCTGAGCACCGGCGCGAAGGCCTTGCTCATGCGCAGCATGCCGAAGAAGTTGGTCTCGAACTGGCGGCGGGCCACCTCTTCGCTGTCGGCCGCGAGAAAGCCGCCCTGGTGGCCGACACCGGCGTTGTTGATGAGAAGGGTCACGTCGCCGGCGTTCCGAGCGGCCGCAGCCACCTCCAGGGCGTTGGTCACGTCGAGGCGGATAGGCTCGACGCCGGGCTGGGTCACGGTGGAAGGATCGCGCGCTCCGGCGTAGACCTTCCGCGCACCGCGAGCGAGCAGTTCACGCGTGAAGGCCAGTCCGATGCCGCGGTTGGAACCGGTTACGAGGGCTACGGCATTGTCGATTTTCATGGGAGCCTCCTTGGCTTTTGGGTTCGATGCGATAATATGACAATCATCATATTATTGCGCGAAGGCGAGAAATCGCGGTCGGACGGGACGCAGACGTCAGTTGGCCGCTTTGACCGGTGTGTCGTACTGCCGGAGCAACGATTTGCGCGCGGCCGAAAGCATGGCTCGGCCCTCGGCGTTATCGCCCAATGCGCGCGCAAGTTGCAGCGATCCGACCAGCGTGCCGGCTACTACGCTGGCTGTTGCGCGCGGAGCGGTGGGCAGTGTCGCGCGCACGGTGGCGATGAGGCGCTGCACGCGCGAAACGGAAGCCTCGCGCACGGCTTTCGACTGGCGTGGCATGTCGCTGCCGAGCGCAGCGACCGGACATCCGGTTTCCAGGGACGCCAGGTGATGGTCGGCCAGGTAGGTCTCGACGAGCGAACGGAATGCGCTCACGCCCTTGCCGACACGCAATTCGGCGGCGCGCGTCACGGCCTCGGAGCTCTGGCGGCCGGCGCGTTCGAGCGCCTCGACGAGCAGCGCATCGCGCGAATCGAAGTGGGCGTAGAAGCCGCCATGCGTCAGGCCGACTTCCTTCATCACATCGGCCACGCCGACGCCTGCGTATCCATGCCGGCGGATCGCCCGTGCGGCGGCATCCACGATGCGCTCGTGCGACTCTTCCTTGCGGGAGTTGGGGGTACGGCTCATCGGTTGCTCTCGATTGAATATGATCTACATCATATTATGTCGATCAGGCATTGTCAACACGAATGCGGAAGACCCGCGCCGCGGAGAGTGACGCCAGAGGCGGACGCGCAACGGCAACGGCGGTTCCGATCGAGCGGTAGCCGGATATTCGCAACGAGGGTGGGAGGACGGACCGATCCCATGCTAACGTTGTCCTACATGCGACTGCTGCTGACCTCCGACCTGCATTACGAATTGCGGCAATACGATTGGGTGATCGGTGCTGCGGAGCGTTTCGATGCGGTGGTCATTGCCGGCGATCACATCGACACGTTCCTGCACGTGCCGAGCGCCGTCCAGATCGCTGCACTGTCGGCCAGTTTCACAGCCGTCGCACAAAAGAGCCGTCTCTTCGTGTGTTCCGGCAATCATGATCTCAATGCGCGGAATGCCGAGGGCGAGAAGATGGCCGACTGGCTCGACCCGGTTCGAAGCGCGGCCCTCGCGGTGGACGGCGACACGGTGTTTGTCGGCGATACGCTCTTTACCGTCTGCCCATGGTGGGACGGGCCCCATTCCCGTGCCGGCATCGAGCAGATGCTCGAGTTGTCGTCGCAACGGCGTATCGACCGCTGGATATGGGTCTACCACGCGCCACCCGAGAGTGCTCTCAGCTGGACAGGCAAGCGACACTACGGGGATGTCGTGCTGCCGGAACTGATCAAGAAATACTCGCCGACCGCCGTTCTATGCGGGCACATTCATGAAGCGCCCTTCAGGAACGGCGGGTCCTGGGTCGACCGCATGGGTGATACGTGGCTCTTCAACGCCGGTCGGCAGATCGGCAACGTTCCCGCGCGGGTGGAGATCGATTTCGAGCAGCAGGCGGCGCGTTGGATCTCGCTCGCCGGCATCGAGGAAAAGGCGCTTCAGTAGTCCGGCACGTCGTTGCGCTCCGACCCGGGCTTGACTGCGGTCGGATGCATCGAGATCAGGTTCCCAAGCACCTGGTCCATCAATGCCAGATGGGTGTTGCTGTCGGCATACTGGCGCTTGATGTCCACCAGGTAGGCGGTGACCGCGGACAGGCGTCGTGCCAGGAGCTGGGCAATCGCGTAGGTCAGTTCCGTTTTCTGCTGGACGACGGCGGATGCGCCATCGACCACGTGAACCGCGCTTTCCTTCGCCGCCACGACGCTGGCGGTGGGTGCCGATCCGAGCACCGCAGAAATCTCGCCCAGGAACGCACCCGGCTCGTTGATCGTGACGATGCGAACGCCATTGCGCACCACTTCCAGGGCGCCGTGCTTCAGGACATAGAGCCGGTCGGTGCGAACGCCTTCCTCGATGAGGATGTCGCCCTTGGCAACCCGGACCTCGGGCAGATCGCGGAACATTGCGAGAATGTCGTTCATGGCATCGGCCTCGCTCCATCGATTCGGTTATCGCAAGTGTATGCGAGGCGGGGTCTGCATGCAGGTGGAGCGTTCAGGAAGCGGCTGAATACCGAGAACGGGAGGAATGCTGCATCGGCGCTGGCAGGGACGAGATCGAGCCCCGGGCGCCTATGCCGCGTTGTCGGACGACGCTTCGAACGTACGACTGAACAAGAAAATTGGCCTGCGGATCGCGCGCGATCGGCGGGCCGCACTATTTGAGTGGAACGAACGGTACGAGCGCCCTGACCACCTGCGCGCATTGGAAGTAGATGGCACCTACCGCATCACCTCGCCGATGTGCTCGCGTTGCTGGAGCTCGCCTTCGAATTCCTGCAGCTCGGGACCAAGGGCGTCGCGGGCCGAGATCATGCCAAGCGGCTTGCCTTGCTCGACGACGGGTACATGACGGAATCCGCCTTCGTACATCATCAGCAGCGCGTGACCGACCGGCTTGTCGGGACCGATTGTCCTGGGCCCGGCGGTCATGACATCGGCAACATGTGTCTTCCTGGGGTCGCGCGACTCGGCGAGCACACGGAACACCGCGTCGCGCTCGGTGAAGATGCCGGCAAGAAGGCCGTCTTCCACGACCATCAGCGCACCGATGTTGTGCTGTTTCATGAGCCGCGTTGCGGCGGCGATCGTTGTCTTGCCGGACGCAGTGAACGGTTTCTGATGCGCGATCACATCTCGGACCAAACGATGGGGCATGGCAGCTCCCGGTCGATCATCTCGGGATGCTGATCCTACGCCATTCGCGACGATGCGGCGGGTGCCTTGTCCGATCGTTCGGGGATGGAGCGATCAACGCGAGCGGTCCCGGCGGACGTCCCGTGCCACGCACTCAGGCTCTGTCGATCTGCGGCATCCCCTATCCGCGGGTGGCCGGAGCTTCAGACATATGACTCGATATCCCTTTACACTTGCGGCGTGCGATCCAGCCGTACCACTCACCAAAGAGGAGCCGCCATGAACCGCTGCACGATCGTTCTGCTCGCCGCCTTGCTCTGGCTGACTACCCCCGCATACGCCGCCGACAAGGATGCGAAAGCCGCCAGCAAGCCGCCCGCGACAGCTGCGCAGGCAGACGACAAGATCGACATCAACCGCGCCAAGGCGGAGCAATTGATGACCCTAGACGGAATCGGCGATGCCCGCGCCAAGGCGATCATCAAGGGCCGGCCGTACAAGGCCAAGGACGAGCTGGTCGAAAAGAACATCGTTCCGCAGGCCGTCTACGACAAGATCAAGGACAAGATCATCGCCAAACAGAAGTAGCGGTCTTCGCTTTCGAAGACCGGTCCGCCGCGTCGCGAGCGATTTGTGCGCGCGCCGGTCCGTTGCCGGCCGCGCGGCTCGCAGGACGGCGTTCCCCGTCGTACCGAGGCCTTGGCAAACAGCGACGGTCGAGCGCGTAACCACGCTTCGCGGCGGGCTGGTCGCGAAACGCGCCGCGATTCCTTTCGCTACAATCGGTCCTCTGCCTCGCCTCGATCGAATCGCGTTCGACGCTCGCGATATCGACCGCACCCGCTTTCGACGCGCACGATGGCACTCGACCCCGCACTGAAGAGGCTGATCGAAACCAAGCTGGCCCACGCGTCGGCACCGCAGTGGGCGCTGCCGATCGATGAGGTTCGTCGGGCCTTCCGCAATCTCTGGACGCCCTCGATCACCGGCGACCCGATCTCGATAAGCCGCGTCGAGGATGTGACCATCCCTGGCGCGGGCGCACGCATTCCCGCGCGCACCTACGCCCCCGACGCAGGCGCCCCATGCCCTGTCCTGCTGTATTTCCACGGCGGGGGTTATGTGAAGGGCGGCATCGAGGAGAGCGATGCATTCTGTCGCAATCTCGCCCGCGTCACCGGACACCTCGTGGTGTCGGTTGACTACCGCTTGGCACCCGAGCACCCCTTTCCCGCGGCGCTCGATGATGCGGTCTCCGCCACCGTTTGGGCAGGCTCGCACGGCATCGAAGTCGGCGGCGCACCGGGTCCTGTCGTCGTGTGCGGCGAGAGTGCGGGCGGCAACCTCGCGGCGGTCGCCTGCCTGTGCCTGCGGTCCGATCCTCGCGTTACCATCCGCTATCAGGTCCTGTTGCAGCCCGTCGTCGATTTCACGCTCTCGTTTGCGTCCATAGGCATGCCGGCCACCGAATGCCTGGTCCCTCGCGACGACCTGGCGTGGTATTACCATACGTATTGCAGCGATCGCTGCGACCCCAGGGACCCGCGCGTCTCGCCGATCTATGCGCAAGATCTCTCCGGCCTGCCGCCAGCGCTGATCATCGCCGCCGAATACGACACGCTGCGCGACGAAGCCAAGGCCTACGCCGGACGGCTCGAGGCTGCGGGAGTTGCAACCCGCCACGTTTGCTTTGACGGCATGGTGCACGGCTTTCTGCAGATGAGCGGCATCGTCCGCGAGGCGCAGATCGCAACCGAGGAAATCGCGGATGCCTTGCGTTGGCGAACCGCGGCCAACTCGTGAAGATGGGTCGGGAGCCCTGATCCGTCGATCGCAGTCTCAACTCTCCCCTAAGGAGGTGTCATGAAGACCAACGGCAGTCGTCACCGTCTGTTCGCAACGCTTTGCCTGGGAGTTGCGCTGCTTGCTTCGTCGATGGCCCTGGCAAGGGGCCCCGGTCTCGCCAATGTCGTAATCCTTGCCACTGGGGGGACGATCGCTGGCACAGGCGCGACGAGCACGACCACGGTGGGCTATACCGCCGCTACCGTGGGGGTCGCGCGCCTCATCGAAGCGGTCCCGGAATTGAAGAAGGTCGCCAACGTCAAGGGCGAGCAGGTATTCCAGATCGCCAGCGAGAACATGAATAACGACTATTGGCTGAAGCTCGCCAAGCGCGTGAACGAGCTGCTCGCGCAGGATGATGTCGACGGAATCGTGATCACCCACGGGACCGACACCATCGAGGAAACGGCTTATTTCCTCAACCTGGTCGTGAAGAGCAAAAAGCCGGTCGTCGTCGTCGGCGCGATGCGGCCTTCGACGGCGATCTCCGCCGATGGCCCGGTCAATCTGTACAACGCGGTGACGCTTGCGGGAAGCGAGGAGGCCGTGGGCAAGGGCGTGCTGGTCGTGCTCAACGACCAGATCAACGGCGCGCGCGAAGTGACCAAGACCAACACCTCCAACGCTGACACCTTTCGCAGCTGGGAACTGGGCTTCCTGGGCTACATGCAGGATAACCGCCCTTATTTCTACCGGGTGTCGACGCGGAAGCACACCGTGGACACGGAATTCGACGTGTCGAAACTGGAATCGCTGCCGCAGGTCGACATCGTCTACGGCTACGCCAACATGAACCGGGTCGCGGTCGACGCCTTTGTCGGCGCAGGAGCGAAGGCGATCGTCCACGCCGGCGTCGGCGATGGCAGCCTGGCGCGTCCGGCGGTCGAGCCGGCGCTGATCGATGCGCGCAAGAAGGGCGTCATCATCGTGCGCGCCAGCCGTGTGGGCAACGGCATCGTCGCCCGCAACGGCGAGGCCAAGGATGACGAGATGGACTACGTGGTGTCCGACTCGCTCAATGCGCAGAAGGCACGCATTCTGGTCATGCTCGCACTCACCAAGTCGAGCGACACGAAGGAGATCCAGCGGATGTTCTACACCTATTGAAAGCGCGCCAACCTGGCGCGCGCATGCAGCGTCCTCGATCGGGTCGGGATTGGA
>Ga0070667_100003898_pt1 | contig 12668 bp, 9 predicted proteins | sample KBSS33metaG_FD_64659 | JGI IMG/M metagenome (GOLD analysis project Ga0070667, IMG submission 64659) | Switchgrass rhizosphere microbial communities from Kellogg Biological Station, Michigan, USA - KBS S3-3 metaG | ecosystem: Host-associated > Plants > Roots > Rhizosphere > Soil ...
ATCGCCCGATCGCGACCACGCTGCTGACGCTGGGGGTCGCGCTCGCCGGCGCCATTGCGTATCGGCTGCTGCCTGTGTCGCCGCTGCCGCAAGTCGATTACCCGACGATCTCCGTCCAGGCGTCCCTGCCGGGCGCCAGCCCGGAGACGATGGCCGCCACGGTTGCGACGCCGCTCGAGCGCTCGCTGGGGCGCATCGCCGGCGTCACCGAAATGACGTCGAACAGCGCGCTCGGCCAGGCTCGCGTCACGCTGCAATTCGACTTGAGCCGCGACATCGACGGCGCCGCGCGCGACGTCCAGGCGGCGATCAACGCAGCGCGCAGCCTGCTGCCGACCGGACTGCCCAGCAATCCGACCTACCGCAAGGTGAATCCGGCGGAGGCGCCGATCATGATCCTCGCGCTGACGTCGGACACGATGACGCAGGGGCAGATGTACGACGCGGCGTCGACGATCCTCGCGCAAAAGCTGTCGCAGGTGGCCGGCGTGGGCCAGGTGACGGTGGGTGGGAGCTCGCTGCCGGCGGTGCGTGTCGAGCTGCGTCCGGAGTCGCTCAACAAATACGGGATCGGCGTCGAGGACGTGCGTGCCGTGCTCGCCGCCGCGAACGCCAACCGTCCCAAGGGCGCCGTCGAGGATGGCGACCGGCACTGGCAGATCTACGCCAACGATCAGGCCAAGACGGCGGCCGAGTATCTGCCGCTCATCGTTGCGTATCGCAATGGCGCCGCGGTTCAGCTGACCGACGTCGCCGACGTCGTGGACTCGGTCCAGGACCTGCGCAATGCCGGCATGGCCAACGGCCGTCCGTCGGTACTGCTCATCATCAATCGCCAGCCCAACGCCAACATCATCGAGACGGTCGATCGCGTCACGGCGATGCTGCCGGGGCTGCGCGCATCGATCCCGAGTGCCATCACCGTCACGCTCGCGATGGAACGGACGACGACGATTCGCGCGTCGCTGCGTGACACCGGGCGCGCGCTGATGATCTCCGTCGTCCTGGTCGTACTGGTCGTGTTCCTGTTCCTGCGCAATGGCCGGGCGACGCTGATCCCGAGCGTGGCCGTCCCGGTATCGCTGATCGGCACCTTCGGCGTCATGTACCTCGCCGGCTTTTCGATCAACAACTTCACGCTGATGGCGCTCACCATCGCCACCGGGTTTGTCGTCGACGACGCCATCGTCGTGCTCGAGAACACGTCACGCCATATCGAGCAAGGGATGAAGCCGTTTGCCGCGGCGCTGCAGGGAGCGCGCGAGGTCGGCTTCACCGTGCTGTCGATGAGCCTATCGTTGATCGCAGTGTTCATTCCCATTTTGATGATGGGCGGCATCGTCGGCCGCTTGTTCCGCGAATTCGCGATCACGCTGTCGGCCGCGATCCTCATTTCGCTTGTCGTGTCGCTGACCACCACGCCGATGATGTGCGCGCGGCTGCTGCGGGCGAAGGAACCGCGCGTGCCCGGGCGCTTCGGCAGGTGGAACGAGCGCGCGTTCACCGCCATGCGCAACGGCTACAGCAAGAGCCTCGCCTGGGGCTTGCGCCACGGCCCGGTCGTGATGCTGGTGCTGTTGGTGACGGTCTGCCTCAACGTCTATCTTTATGTCGACATCAAGAAGGGCTTCTTCCCGCAGCAGGACACGGGGCGCCTGACGGGCGGCATCCAGGCCGACCAGAGCATTTCGTTCCAGGCGATGCGCGTGAAGCTCGCCGATTTCATGGAGATCGTCGCCAGCGATCCCGCTGTCGAGAATGTCGTCGGGTTCACCGGCGGCGCGGTGCGCAATTCGGGCTTTATGTTCATCGCGCTGAAGCCGCTGTCCGAGCGCAAGATATCGGCGGACCAGGTGATCGCGCGGCTGCGCCCGCGACTCGCCAAAGAACCGGGCGCCAGCCTGTTCCTGCAACCGGTGCAGGACATCCGCATCGGCGGCCGCCAGGCCAATGCGCAGTACCAGTTCACGCTGCAGGCCGACGACCTCGCGGAATTGCGCGCGTGGGAGCCGAAGATCCGCGCCGCGTTGAGCAACCTCCCGGTGCTGGCCGACGTCAACACCGATACGCAGGACAAGGGGTTGCAAACCTCGCTCGTCATCGATCGCGACGCCGCCTCCAGGCTCGGGGTGACCGCGCGGATGATCGACACCACGTTGAACGACCTCTTCGGCCAGCGCCAAGTGTCGACCATCTACGCGCAATTGAACCAGTACCACGTCGTGATGGAGGCCGCGCCGGAGTACTGGCAATCGCCCGACACGCTGAAGAACGTCTACGTGAGCACGGCCAGTGGCGCGCAAGTGCCGCTATCGACGTTCGCCACCTATGGCCCGACCAGCACGACGCTCGGCGTGCAGCACCAAGGGCAATTCGTCGCTTCGACCATCTCGTTCAATCTCATGCCGGACGTTTCGCTGTCGCAGGCCACGCGCGCCGTCCAGGACGAGATGGCACGCATCGGCGTTCCCGAGACGATTCGCGGCACGTTCCAGGGCACCGCCCGCGCCTTCCAGGCGTCGACGGCCAGTCAGCCCTGGCTGATTCTCGCCGCGCTGCTCACCGTGTACATCGTGCTCGGCGTGCTGTACGAGAGCTTGGTGCATCCGATCACGATCCTGTCGACGCTGCCATCGGCCGGCGTCGGTGCGCTGCTGGCGCTCGAGCTGTTCCAGACCGAGTTCTCGATCATCGCGTTCATCGGCGTGATCCTGCTGATCGGCATCGTCAAGAAGAACGCGATCATGATGATCGACTTCGCCATCGATGCCGAGCGCTCCCGCGGGCTCTCGACGCGCGATGCCATCTTCGAAGCGTGCCAGCTGCGGTTCCGTCCCATCATGATGACGACGATGGCGGCGATGCTCGGCGCGCTGCCGCTGGCGCTCGGCGCCGGCGACGGTGCGGAAATGCGCCAGCCGCTGGGCATCGCGATCGTCGGCGGCCTCGTGCTGAGCCAGCTGCTCACGCTCTATACGACTCCGGTCGTCTATCTGTATCTCGACCGCTTTGCGCTGTGGGCCAGCCGCAAGCGGACGCGCGGTACCGGTAGCGCGACGCTGGCGCCCTCCGCGCCGTGACCTCATTGGACGCCCCATGAAACCGACGAAGCTGGAAATGGAGTGGCGAGCTTTGCAGAGGGTGCTGCCGCTCGCAGTCGCGGCCACGCTCGCCGGCTGCATGGTCGGCCCCGACTACGTGCGCCCCACGGCGCCCGCGCCTGCGGCGTACAAGGAAGCTGCCGGCTGGAAAGTCGCGCAACCCGCCGACGACGCGCCGCGCGGCGCATGGTGGGAAGCGTTCAACGATGCCGATCTCAACGCGCTGGAAGCGCAGGTCGACATTTCCAACCAGACGATCGCGGCCGCGGCGGCGCGCGTGCGCGAAGCGACCTCGGCCACCGATGCGGCGCGCGCGGCGCTGTGGCCGGTCGTCGGAGTTACCGGCAGCGCGCAGCGCAACAGCGTCAACAGCGGGAGCGGCAATGCCTCCGGCAACTCGGGCGCCAACCGCAACACCAGTTACAACATCGCCCTGGGCGCCAGCTGGGAACCGGATTTGTGGGGTGGCATTCGCCGCAACATCGAATCGAACCGCGACCTGGCGCAGGCGAGCGACGCCGATCTCGCCGCGGCGCGCCTGTCCGTTCAGGCGACGCTTGCGCAGACGTACCTGCTGGTGCGCGTGCAGGACGCGCAGCTCGACCTGCTGCGGCAAACGGTCGCGGCGTACGAGCGCTCGCTGCAACTGACGCGCAACCAGTACGCGGCCGGCATCATTGCCCGCGGCGACGTTGCGCAGGCCGAGGCGCAATTGAAGTCGACGCAGGCGCAAGTGTTCGACGCGATGATCACGCGCGCGCAGCTCGAGCACGCCGTCGCGGTGCTGGTCGGAAAGGCGCCGGCCGAGCTGACGATCACCCCGCGCGAGCTCGTCGCCGTCTATCCCGACGTGCCGCTCGCCGTCCCTTCGGCGCTGCTCGAGCGGCGCCCCGACATCGCCGCGGCCGAGCGGCGCGCGGCGAGCGCCAACGCGCAGATCGGCGTCGCGCAGGCGGCCTTCTTCCCCGCGCTCACGCTGTCGGCGAACGGCGGGTTACAAAGCTCCGTCATCGGCAGCCTGCTGTCGTTGCCGAACCGCTACTGGTCGCTCGGCGCCCAGCTCGCGCAGACGCTGTTCGACGCCGGCCTGCGCAGCGCGGAAAAAACGCAGGCGATCGCCAAGTATGACGAGACCGTCGCCAATTACCGATCGACGGTGCTGACCGGCTTCCAGGAAGTCGAGGACAACCTGGTCGCGCTGTCGTTGCTCGAACAGGAGGCCACGGTGCAGGACGCCGCGGTCGCCGCCGCGCGCGAATCGGCGGCCATCGCACTCAATCAATACAAGGCGGGCACCGCGAACTATCTTGCCGTCGTCGTGCTGCAGGCGAATGCGCTGAACAGCGAACGCACGTCGCTGGGCATCCTCGGCCGCCGGCTCACGGCCAGCGTGGGTCTGGTGAAGGCGTTGGGCGGCGGATGGAACGCGACGTCGCTGGCGGTGAATCCGTAATTCCTCCTCACCCCAATCCTCTCCCCGCACGCGAGGGAGAGGGAGTCCTGCCTCCACCGACGCTCGCAGCTGCGAAAGTAACTTGCTTCCCTGTCCCCGCGTGCGGTGGAGAGGCCAAGGCGAGGGGCCGTTGGCGACGAGTAGGTAAAATACGCTCCCGATAATCGCAAAATCAATCACAGGGAGTGCGTATGCCCGCTTCGCCCTTCGACCTCACCGGCCGCGTCGCGCTGATCACCGGCGCCTATCGCGGTCTCGGTTTCGCGGTCGCGCGCGGCATGGCGCAGGCCGGCGCCACCGTGATCATCAACGGCCGGCAGCCCGAGGCGCTCGCCAAGTCCGCCCAGACCCTTCGCGACGAAGGATTCAACGCCGATTTCGCCGCGTTCGACGTCGTGAAGCAGGACGCCATTCGCGCCGGCGTCCACGCGATCGTCGCGAAGCACGGCGCCATCGACATCCTGGTGAACAACGCCGGCATCCAGCGCCGCGCGCCGTTCGTCGACTTCGCGCAAAAGGACTGGGACGACATCATCGCCACCAATCTGACGGCGCCATTCCTGGTTTCGCAGGCCGTGCTGCCCCCGATGATCGCGCGCAAGCACGGCAAGATCATCCACATCGCATCGCTGATGAGCGAGCTCGCGCGGCCGACCGTCGTGCCCTACACCGCCGCGAAAGGCGGCGTGCGGCAGCTCACCCGCGGGATGGCCGTCGAGCTCGCGCCGCACGGCATCCAGGTGAACGCCATCGCGCCCGGCTACTTCGCCACCGAAATGAACCGCGCGCTGATCGACAACGCCGAGTTCAACGCGTGGGTGTGCAAGCGCACGCCCGCCGGGCGCTGGGGCGAACCGGTGGAGCTCGCGGGGCTCGCGGTATTCCTGGCGTCGCGCGCCGCCGATTACATGACCGGCCAGATCGTGATCATGGATGGCGGCATGTCAGTCTCGCTATGACCTGCTGACGATTACGGAATAGCTGACAGCATCTGCAAAACTCCCGTCGTCCCCGCGAAGGCGGGGACCCAGTGGCGTACGGACGAACGACGCTGGATTCCCGCCTTCGCGGGAATGACGGAGTCAGGAATCAGGCTGCGGTGGCAGGACGACGATCTATTAGTTTATAGAGCCAGCTCAATCCGGCAGCCGTCGTCCGCTCCGGCCGGTACTCGCAGCCGACCCAGCCGCTGTATTTGAGCTCGTCCAGCAGCTTGAACAGGTAGTCGTAATTCAGCTCGCCGGTGTTGGGCTCGTGGCGCGCCGGCACGCCGGCGACCTGGAAGTGGCCGATCTGCGGGAGCCATCGGCGGATCTTGGTCGTGAGGTCGCCTTCCACCACCTGCGCATGGTAGAGGTCCATCTGCACGCACAGGTTGGGCATCCCGATTTCCTCGCGGATCGCGTGCGCGTCGGCCTGCGTGTTGAGCAGGTAGCGCGGAAAATCGCGTTGATTCTTCGGTTCCATCAGGATCGTGACGTTCTGCTCGGCGGCCTCCTGGCACGCGTAGCGCAAGTTGCGCTTCAATATGCGCAGCCGCCGCTCCCGCTCTTCCGCGTCGGCATCCTCGGGCAACAGGCCGGACATCACGTGCACCCGTGGACAGCGCAGCGCCTGCGCATAGCGCAACGCGGTGACGATGCTGGCGGAGAACTCGTGCTCGCGGCCAGGCAGCGACGCCAGGCCGCGATCGCCGGCCTCCCAATCGCCAGGCGGCGCATTGAGCAGCACGACATCGAGCTTGTGCTCGGCGACGCGCTCGGCGATTTCCTTGACCTGGTACTCGTACGCGAATGCGAACTCGACCGCGCGAAACCCGGCGTGCGCCGCCTCGGTGAACCGCTCGAGGAACGGGACTTCGTTGAATAAAAACGTAAGATTGGCGGCGAAGCGTGGCATGCGCGAGGCGGAACGCACACAGCGTCGCGCGCCGGTTGCTGCATTTCATTGGATCGGCGCGCGCGGGCGGCTGAATCCGCAGTTCGATAGTGTGCACTGCGGCTCTCCGAATCGCAATGGAAAAGCGTTAACATCGCAAGCGTAACGGCAGCAACCGTGATGACTGCGTCCCGCGAGCTCGGCATTGCCGGTCCGGATCCCTTGCGTTCCGCGGTCACGCAATGGACGGTCGGCGCGCTCACCACGCAAATCCTGTGGACGCGCGTCTTCGGCGCCGCGGCCATTACCGCCGCGCGCAGGCAGCGTTGTGCGGCACTCGTTGCGCACGCGCGGAAGCACTCTCCGTTCTATCGCGATTTGTGGCGCGACGTTCCCGCGAGGGCGCCCCAGCTCGCCGACTTGCCCGTCGTCACCAAGTCGGCGCTGATGTCCGCCTTCGATCGGTGGAGCACCGATGCCGACATCCGTTGGCCGGACGTCGAGACGTTCATCGGCACGCGCGCGCACATCGGCGAGCGCTTCCTCGATCGCTATCTGATCTGGACGAGCACGGGCACGACCGGCAAGCCGGGCGTATTCCTGCAGGACGACGCGGCGCTGGCCGTGTACGACGCGCTGGTGACGGCGCAGCTGCTGGGATCGGCGTTCGCGGGCTGCGATTGGCACGCGGCCGCCGCGCAGAGCGGGCGTGCGGCGCTGATCACCGCCGAGGGCGATCATTTCGCGAGCATCGCCTCGTGGCGGCGCGTCGCGCATGGCAAGCCGTGGCTCGACATGAAGAGCTTCGCGGTGACGCGTCCGGTCCCCGACCTGGTCGCCGCGCTCAACGACTATCAGCCCGCCTTCGTCTCGAGTTATCCGACGATGCTGGCGCTGCTCGCCGACGAGCAACGGGCCGGCCGGTTGCAACTCACGCCCGCGGGTCTTTGGGCGGGCGGCGAAGTGCTGTCGCGTTCGGCGCACGCGGCGATCGAGGCCGCGTTCGGCTGCCCGTTGCTCAACGAGTACGGCGCCTCCGAATGCCTGACGATCGGCCACGGCTGCCGCGAGCGCGTGCTGCACGTGAACGCGGATTGGGTGATCCTGGAGCCGGTCGATCGCGATTACCGGCCGACCCCTCCCGGCGAGCTGTCACACACGGTGCTGCTGACCAATCTCGCCAATTTCGCGCAGCCGATCGTTCGCTACGACCTGGGCGATCGCGTGCGCATGCGAACGGACGCCTGCGCGTGCGGCAGCGCGCTGCCGGCGATCGAAGTCGAAGGGCGCAGCGACGACGTCGTGACCTTTCCGTCCCGCGACGGAACGGTCGTGCGCCTCATCCCGCTCGCGCTGACCACGGTGATCGAGGAGGCGGCGCGCGTGTACCGTTTCCAGATCGTCCAGCATGCGCCGGATCGTCTGCATTTGCGGCTCACGGCGTCCGACCGGCGCCGTGCCGGCGCGGCGGCGCTGCGCGCATTGCGCGAGTTGCTCGACCGCAATGCGCTCGACCACGTCGCCGTGGAGCTCGCCGCCGACGAACCGCGCTGCGATCCGCGCGACGGCAAGCTGCGGCAGGTGATCGCGCTGCGCGACGTCGCGCCCACCATGTCCGCAACGCCTTCGGCACCTCGGTCGCGCCGGCGCGGATCCCCCGCGTCTCGCCCATCACGGTAACGAAGCGAAAAGCCTTTGGCTCGCCTTCGCGTTCCGGAGGATGGATACGCTTATTCGACCTTGATGTTCATTTCACGGACGAGCTTGGCCCAGAGGACGAATTCCTTGCGCAGCATCGCGCCGAACGCTTCCGGCGAGCTCACCGTGGTATCCGCACCGAGGCTCGCCGCCAGCTTGTCGCGCACTTCGGGGCTCTGCATCGTCTTGCGCAGATCGGCGTTCAGGCGATCGATGATCGACTTCGGTGTTCCCCACGGGACGACCACGCCATACCAGCTCACGAGGTCGAAGTCGGGCACGCCCGCTTCGAGCATCGTCGGCACGTCCGGCGCCGACGCGAGCCGCTTCGGGCCCGTCACCGCCAGCGCTTTCAGCTTGCCGGCCTTCACCTGCGCTTCCACCGGCGTCATGGCGGTGAACAGCAGCTGCACACGGTCAGCGAGCAGATCGGTGATCGCCGGACCGTTGCCCTTGTACGGAACGTGCGTGAGCTGCACGCTGGTCAGCGACTTGAACATTTCGGCCGCGAGATGGTTGCTGCCGCCGCTGCCGCCTGACGCATACTGGATACGGCCGGGGTTCGCTTTCGCGAGCGCAATCACTTCCTGCACCGAAGTGGCGGGAAGGCCGGCGCTCGCGACGAGCACGTGCGGATAGCTCAATACCTGCGCGACCGGCGCGAAATCCTTGACCGCGTCGTACGGCAATTTCGGGTACAGCGCCGGATTCGCCGTAAATGATGGCGTGACCAGCAGCAGCGTGTAGCCATCGGGTGCGGCCTTGGCCACGGCCTCGGTGCCGATCGTCTCGGCGGCACCCGGGCGATTCTCGATCACGATCGGCTGCCCGAGATATTGGCCAAGCTTGCCCGCGATCGTGCGCCCGACAAAGTCGGAAGTTCCGCCCGGCGCAGAAGGAATCACCAGCTTCACCGGCCGCGCCGGGTACGACTGCGCAACCGCTGCAGTCGCCGTCAACGCCAGCGCCACGAACGTGCAGCAACGCAACATCTTCATCTCCAGCCTCTCCGCATGCGCCCTCGCCCGTTGCGAACTACCTGATTGCGTGAAAGTTCTCCGTCGTCCCCGCCAAGGCGGGAATCCAGCTGGTCGCCGATCCGGACGCCGTATTCGGCAGGCCGCCGGTCTCGCCGGTCCCGGACCGTCGCGCCGCGCTGTAGCCAAATCCCCCAGGTTGCACGTTAAGGGAAGCGGTGCAGCAAAGCAGTGTAAGCTCGCCGAGCGCTGTTGATGTACTGTTCAACAGTTCCGATAATTTCAGGAGATTCGCAATGATCAAGATGTTGACTTCGAAGTGGCTGTTGGCGTTGGGTTGCCTGGCCGTGTTCTCGGTGGCGATGGCCGCCGATCCGCCGCCGTCGGGAACGGTCAAGTTGACGAGCAAGTCAATCGCAGTCGGCGTCGGCGTGACCTGGGGCGACGGCACGTTGACCTACGGCGGGAAGACGTACACGTTCTCGGTCGAAGGTTTGGGTGTGGCCGACCTCGGCGTTTCCGACGTCACGACGTCTGGCGAAGTCTTCAACCTGAAGGATGTTGCCGATTTCAGTGGCGTCTACGCGGCCGGTGAAGCAGGTGCCGCCCTCGACAAAGGCCCGATCGACACGATCCTGAAGAACACGAAGGGCGTCATGATCCGGCTGCACGGCACGCAAAAAGGCGCGCGCCTGACGCTCGCCGCGCAAGGCGTCAAGCTCACGATCAAGAACTAGCCTCTGGACGGCGGGCGGCCGCTCGGCCGCTCGCCCTTTTCACCTCAGAATCGCACCCGTGGTCCGTGCCACGCGTCATCTCGTGGCTGGGCACGCGCGAGCGCCTGTGCCGCTTCGCACCAGCCCTCGCATGCATTGCGCCCGGGACGGCGCCGCCACGCGTTCAGCAGTCCCTTGCACTTCGCGTAGAAATGAAAAAAGCGCAGGACGTTCCGCCGCTCCGCCAGGCTCACGGGATGGTCGCTGCACACGAGCTTGTCGTCGCTCATGCCGCGGTCGGTGAGGATCACGGCGCCCCACGCCCTGGCCCGTACCCGCGTGCCGAGCCGCAGCCGCGGTCCAAGCACCAGCGCATCGAGCAGGTCGCCTTCCAGTCCGACATAGGCCGGCACGGAGCCGTAGTTGAACGGGCACGGCAGCGGCGAAATGAAATCCACGTGCCCGGTCGATCCGCGCTTGAGGAAACTGCCGCGCGGAACCTCGATCACAATGTCCAGCTCCGGCACCAACGGCATTGCGTCGCGGCCAGGCGCCCGGCGGTAGTCCGCGTCGTTCACTGCGCAAGCTTATCCCAGGCGGACGCCGGGGACGGCAAGCGCCTAACGCACGAAGCGACCGCCTAGTGGTCGGGCGCTTCTCGCGTCAGTTCGGCGAGCGGACAATTCTCTTTGACCATCGTCCGGAGAATCGTCCGCGCGACGGACTCCGGCGCCGTGATCGCTTCTCCCACGTGAATGAATCGTGACGCGGATCCGGAGGTCACGGTGATGACTCCGGACCGGAACTGATACGAAGCCGTGTATTGCCTGCCTTCGGCGTTCAAGATCACCTGGCCAGCGCGCGCGTCCATCGAGTCTCCTTGCTTCAGCGCACTACGAATCCTTGAGCTTCATGCCCGTAGCGAGAACCCGGCAACTGTGTCCTTCCGCAACGGCGCTCCGGGCATTGAAGGGCAGGACCTTGGCGGCCGCCTCCACGGCAACCGCCGCTTGCTCTTGCTGCCGCTTGCGAATCTCGCGGCGAGCTCGGGCAAACGTCTTTCGTAAATCGGTTTCCACGCTTTTCGTATAGCGGAACGAAGGGTCAAGGATCGATTTCATCGGGCCTCCACGCGGGTGCTGTGCAGTACGTCACAAAGCGATGCGCTCGGTCTCATCAAGGCCGCAAGAAGCATTCCATGGGCAATCAAACGACGACGTTTCAGGCACTTGCGGTGAATGCCTTTTGTCCGCTGCGCGCCAGTGTAAAACCCGTCGACGATGGCGCAAATGCTTGTTGGATTCCTTTTGTTAGCGACAATGTGTTGCCTCGATTTCGTGGCGGCCGCGCTCTCGTAACGCGCTCGCTTGCGGTGGCGCGACGTTGTGTCGTTTCGGGTGCGCTGCAACATAAATCGTTGTGTAGCAAATCTGCAACGTCTGACGACCGTTCGTCGGCGCCGCGAACGGTGGACGCTTGTGTGGATAAGCGGTGGATTGTCGTTGCATAGTCCCGCCGGAGCCCCGCACGAGACTGTTTTTCCTGCCCTTTTTGCGCCCCCTTCCTGTGCATGAAATACCGCTTGCAGAGCCCGCGCCGAGCCACTATGCTTGGTGTTAATCAGGCACGTGAACACTAGATATAGTAGATTTTGATTTACAAGCGGTTTCCGAAGGCGCGCGGCGGACGACCCTAATGCCCTAGGGAAGGCCTGCGCCGGCCACATAGCCGACCTTCGGGTGATCCGCGCTCCGCGGGCCATTGCCCACAAATGCCCGCCGCCCGCGCGAAATGTCCGAAACCGTACAGAACGACAAGAAACGACAGGAGAAATACCCATGCACATTGCCGGCGCTCAACTATCGACCCCGTCCGCTGTCCCATCCAGGGAGCTGATTGTGGGAGAGCCTGGCAGTTCGCTGATGAGTGGCGCCGATCCGCGATTCACGCAGTACAAGGTGATCCGCCGTAACGGATCCGTGGTGTCGTTCGAGCCTTCGAAGATCACGATCGCGATGACCAAGGCGTTCCTCGCCATCAACGGCGGCCAGGGCGCCGCGTCGGCACGCGTGCGCGAACAGGTCGTCAAGCTGACCGAAGGCGTCGTGGCCGCGCTGGTGAAGCGCAAGCCCGAGGGCGGCGCCATTCACATCGAGGAAATCCAGGACCAGGTCGAGCTGCAGCTGATGCGCGGCGGCGAGCACGAAGTCGCGCGCGCCTATGTGCTCTATCGCGAAAAGCGCTCGCAGGAACGCGCGCACGCCAAAGGCAAGGACAAGGGCAAGCACGTCGAGCACACGATCAACGTCACCGACAACGGCGTCAAGAAGCCGCTCGATCTCGATCGCCTGACCGCGCTCGTCAAGGAATCCTGCGCAGGTCTCGCCGACGTCGAGCCCGACCGGATCCTGAAGGCGACGCTGAAGGATCTCTACGACGGCGTGGCCGTCGAGGAAGTGCGCAAAGGCGTCGTGCTGTCGGCGCGCGCGCTGATCGAAAAGGAGCCGGCGTACTCCTACGTCACCGCGCGCCTCCTGCTCGACGCGTTGCGCTTCGAAGCCCTCGGCGAGGAAGCGTCGCAGGCGGACATGGCGACCAAGTACGCCGAGTACTTTCCGCGCTTCGTGAAGCACGGCGTGAAGATCGGCCTGCTGAACGAGGCGCTGCTGCACTTCGACATGAAGAAGCTCGGCGCCGCGTTGAAGCCCGAGCGCGACCTGCAGTTCGGCTATCTCGGCCTGCAAACGCTCTACGACCGCTACTTCCTGGTCGACCAGTACGTCGGCGGCCGCCGCTTCGAGCTGCCGCAGTGCTTCTTCATGCGCGTGGCGATGGGCCTCGCGCT